>WNGK01013131.1_pt1 | contig 10887 bp, 13 predicted proteins | sample 5400601 | NCBI WGS metagenome assembly WNGK01 (sample SAMN13153376, study PRJNA577476) | soil metagenome | isolation source: 60 cm soil or saprolite under Garry oak tree replicate 1 | place: USA:California | collected 2016-06-15
TCTTGAAAATGATTCCCTGGGTGACGGGGAAGTGCTTCTTCAAGTCCTCGACGACGAGGAGCTCTTGCCCCGGCATCAGTGCCCCTTCAGTGAATGTTGACGAGCAGCGCGCCGCGTGATCGTGGGCCAGGAGCCGGCGGACATTTGCTGGAGGGGCACTACCCGGCCTCCGCCAGCGTGCCGGCGAGGAGTTTCTCCGCCTCCCTGTCCTTCGTCTCCTCGTCCAGGTGGCAGGCCTGGAGGTGGTAGGAGTCGTCGCTGACCCGTGCTAGCAGCGGCTCAGTCGTCTTGCAGACGTCCATCACGTACGGGCAGCGTGGGTGGAACCGACAGCCCTTGGGCGGGTTCAGGAGCGAGGGAGGCTGGCCCGTGATCTGGACGAGGCGCTCCACGTCTGCGTCGAGCCGCGGCAGCGAGCCGAGGAGGCCCCAGGTGTACGGGTGATGCGGGCGCGTGAAGATCGCTTCCACCGTCCCCTTCTCCGCCACCCGGCCTGCGTACATGACGACGACCTCGTCGGCCGTCTCCGCGACGACGCCGAGGTCGTGCGTGATGATCACAATCGCGCTGCCGAAGTCCTCTTGAAGCTTGTTCATCAGGTTCAGGATCTGGGCTTGGGTCGTGACATCGAGCGCCGTTGTCGGCTCGTCGGCGATCAGCAGGTCCGGATCGTTCACGAGCGCCATTGCGATCATCACGCGCTGACGCATGCCGCCCGAGAACTGGTGCGGGTAGTCGTCGATTCGCCGCTCGGCGCGCGGGATCCCGACGGCTTTCAGGAGGTCGAGCGCGCGCTTGCGCGCCTGCGCCTTCGTCACGTCCTGGTGCAAACGGACGGCCTCGGTGAGCTGAAAGCCGATCTTGTAGACCGGGTTCAGCGACGTCATCGGGTCCTGGAAGATCATCGCGATGTCGTTGCCGCGGATCTGGCGCAGCTTGGAGCCACTGATCGTCAGTAGGTTCTGGTCGCGGAAGATGACCTCGCCGCTCGTCATCGTGTTCCGCTTGGCGTTCAGCCCCATGATCGTCAGACAGGTGACGCTCTTCCCGCAGCCGGACTCGCCCACGATCCCGAGGGTTTGGCCCTTCTCGACGGCGAAATTCACCCCGTCGACCGCCTTGACGATTCCGTCATCGGTCCTGAAGTAGGTCTTCAGGTCCTTGACCTCTAGGAGGGGCATTACGCGAGTCTAATTCGCGGATCGATCCAGGCGTATAAGAGGTCGACAACCAGGTTCAGGACGATGATCGAGAGCGTCCCGAAGATGACGATGCCCTGCGTCGTCGGCAGGTCGAAGTCGTTCAGGCTGATTACGAGCAGGTGGCCGAGCCCGACCAGCCCGAAGACCGTTTCCGTGAAGACCGCGCCGCCGAGTGCGAGCGCGAGGTCCATCCCGAGCATCGTCACGATCGGCAGCAGGGCGTTCCGCAGCACGTGGGCTGCGAGCACGCGCGACTCGGGAGCGCCCTTCGCGCGAGCCGTGCGCACGTAGTCCTCGTTCATCGTCTCCATCACGTTCGCGCGAATCATCCGGACATAGAGCGCAGCGAAGAGCAGCATGAACGTCATCCAGGGCAGGAACATCGCGTGCGCCCAGTCGACGATTCCGCCGCACTGAGCACCGGGTGGCGGACTGAAGACGTCGCAGTACCCGCCTCCCGCGGGGAACCACCCGAGCTTGAAGGCGAAGAAGTAGGACAGGATGAGGCCGATCCAGACGGGATGTGCCGAGATCCCGATTAGGACGAAGACCATCGCTGCTCTGTCTAAGAGCGAGCGGGGTCGCAGCGCCGAGAGGACGCCGATGGGGATGGCGAGCAAGAGCCAGAAGAAGGCGCCGCCGAAGACGAGCGAGGCGGTCACCGGCGCTGCGTTCGCCACGATCGAGTTCACGTCCTGGCGATTCGCGAACGAGCGGCCGAGCGAGGGCGTCTTGAACGAAGGAACGGATGGAAAATGTCCGAAGTCGATCGGCGAGAGGCGGCCGATGAACTTGAGGTACTGGATGTAGGGCGGTCTGTCGAGCCCGAGGAAGTGCTTCGTACGTTGGACGTCGGCCGGCCGAGCGTTCTTGCCCGCGGCGAGCTTTGCGGGGTCGACCGGGATCACGAAGAAGATCACCCACGTGATCACCGTCACGGCGAAGAAGAGGACGAAAGCCCAGAGAACGCGCCTGATGACGTAGCGAATCACGCTCTGTCCACCTCGTGCGTCGCTCCAACTCCCGCCGCTAGCCACCCGGCGTGGCTGGAGATTACCTCACTGAGAATCGGCGTAAAGCACGAGGCACCGACATTTGCCGGCGCCTCGTGATCGAACTGAACAGCCACAGGATCTCTACTTGATGCAGAGCGCCCCGAGGTTCGCACCGGTGTAGACCGGCATCTGGACGACGCACCCTGTGTGCTTGGAGACGAAGTAGCGGTCACTCCGGTTGTCGTACGCACCGATCGGAGCGTCCGTCGTCATGATGTCCTTGTCGAGCTTGCCATAGGCCGAGTAGCGCTTCGCGCCGTACAGCCTCGCAGCAGCCCGCATTCGCCTGTTGTACTTCGCGTTGTTGAAGTACGAGTAGTTGTTGTTGTTCGTCGGGTGGATGTTGTCGCCATTGGCGAGGATGTCGACGAAGTCCACCGGGTCGTTGAAGTCGATGCCCCAGCCGGCCGTGAGGATGTCGAAGGGCTCACCCTTCGTCCCGGCCTTCCGGTACATGACGCCCGTTGCGAACGACTTGATGTCGGTCGTGATCCCGAACTGCTTCAGGTTCTGCTGCGCGAACTGCGCGAGCAACTGGCCCGTCGGGCTTGTGCTGGTGTAGTGGACGCAGCTGAGCTTCTTCCCGCCCATCAGCTTCTTCGCCTTGGTGAAGTTCGGCTTGCTCAGCGGGTAGATCTTCCAGTTGTGGAAGCCCGGGATTCCCGGCGGAAGCATCTGATCGGTCAAGACCCCGCCGTAGGCACCGCGCTGGGCGAGCATGCCCCTGCGGTTCAGGCCCCAGCTGACGGCCTGGCGAATCTTGGCGCTCTTGAAGCAGTTAGACGCCGTGTTCAGAGCGAGGTAGTCCGTCTCGATCTGCGGCTTGACGAAGTACTGCTTCTTGTTGACGCCGTACTGCCGGCCGAGACGAGCATGCTCCGTCGGCGGCAGGCCGCCGATGTCGTAGTTGATGTTGCCCTTCTCAGCCGCCTGCAGACTCGCGTTCGGATCGGTCTGCACGGTTACGACGATCTGGCTGGGGTTATGCCCCAGGATGCCCTTGTAGTACTTGTTCTTCTTCAGGACGATCGTCCGGTTCGGCGTGCGGCTCGAGACGTAGTACGGGCCGGCCGAAGCGAACTTGTTGATGCCCTGCGCGATGTGGGGAGTCCCCACCTTGAGCGCGCAGTTGAACGTGAACCCGAGCTTCGAGATGAACGCGGGGTCGGCCTGCTTGATCTTGATGATCAGCTTGTTGCCGACAGCCTTGATTCCGCTCGCCTTGGTGACGCCCTTCGGAAGGGTTCCGTCCGAGGTCGTCCCATTGATCTCGCCGATGAACGGCACGTCGGGGGAGTTCATCGCCGCGTCGAGGTTGCGGTTCAGGACGTACTCGAAGTTCTTCGCGGTCAGCTTAGAGCCGTCGTTGAACCTGATGCCCGTGCGAATCGTAAAGGTGTATGTCCTGCCGTTGGCTGAAATCCGTGGCATCGCTACTGCAGCATCCGGCTTGAGGATGCCGCCACGGGGCGGATTCGCCGGCGGATAGTTCACGAGCTCGCGGCAAGCCGCGTACTCGAGCTGGATCGCCGGCTGGAAGTACGCCAGGGAAGGATCGATGAAGTCGACGTCAGAGCTCGAAAGGTTGAGACGGAGCGTTCCGCCCGCCTTAGCCTTGCTCGAAGTTGGAGACGCCGGCTTGCTCGATGCCGGACTGGCGAGTCCCGCCGCGACGAGCAGGCTTGCTCCGATCGCCAGGGCGGCGACGGAGAACGAGAGCCTTCTTCGCATCGGACTCCTTTCAGGTGGGGAGAGCCAGCACGCGGCCGGCCCAGGGCGCCATTGCATCCTGAGAACTGAGACGTGCTGGCGAAGAGTTAGTTAGTGCCGAAAACGGCAGAACTAGCGCGTTGCACGCGGGTCGAACGCGTCGCGCAGGCCGTCGCCGAGGAGGTTGAATGCGAGCGTTGCCATCAGAACGGCCAGGCCCGGCCAAACCATGATCAGCGGCACGGTCCGGTAGTAGTCCGGACCGCTAGAGAGCAGGTTCCCCCAGCTCGGCGTGCCGAGCGGAATGCCGATCCCGAGGAAGGAGAGGCCCGCTTCGAGCAGGATGTTGCTGGCGACGATCAGCGTCGAGTAGACGATGATCGGCGCGACGAGGTGCGGCAGCAGGTGCGAGCGGATGATCCGCCAGTCGCTTGCTCCCACCATCCGGGCCGCCTCGACGAACTCCTTCTCGCGCAGCGACAGCACCTGCGCGCGGATGATGCGTGCCGGGTAGTACCAGCCGAAGGCTCCGATCACGACGACGAGCGTGACCACACCCTGCCCGACCACGCCAAAGGTGATGCTGTTGAGGCGGTCGCCGACGGTGCTGGCGAGCGCGACGACGAAGAGGAGCACTGGGAAAGCCATCGTGATCTCGGTGATCCGCGAGATGATCGTGTCGATCCAGCCGCCGAAGAAGCCGGCCATCGAGCCCATGAGAACCCCAACGAACATACCGATGATCGTCGCGCCGATCGCAACTTCGAGCGAGACCTGCGCGCCGTAGAGGATCCTCAGGAACTCGTCCCGGCCGAGGGTCGAATCAGCACCGAGGATCAGGAGCGTATGGTGGCAGCTCGCACCGGTGCAGTAGCCGCCGTCAGAGCTGATCACGTGGGTCCAAGGCCCCACCGGGAGGAAGTTTCTGACCGCCGAGCCGGTGAAGTTGTCGTTTGGCCCGTGTCCGAGCAGGTGCGCCGCGATCGGCGCGCCGACGAAGGCCATCAAGAAGAGAAAGATGATGAAGACGCCGCCCGCAATCGCGGCCTTGTCCCGCCGGAACCGCCGCCAGACCTGTTCCCAGTAGCCGCGGGCCCGGACGGCCTGGATTTCGCCTAGCTCAGGCCCCGACTCGACCGCAACCGTTCCAGCCAGTCCCGCGCCAGCTGAGAGAACTTCGCGTTGCTGATCGGAAGCCACTGGTTAGCCAGAAAGCATAACGGGACACCGCGCCCGCTGTTACTCCAAAGACGACGGAATCGTCGTCTTTGTTAGTTCCAGCTCGCGCTTTCGTGGTGGAACCCCGGTTCGGGCGCGAGGGAACCCCTGGTTCCCCCGCGAGCCCCCTCCTTTCGAGCGGCTGCTCGGTGCAGGCGGTTCAGGAGCCGTCGCTCGCGGGTTTCGGCAGAGGTTCTTGGTGTTGGTTGGCCTCCCGGCGGGCAAAGCCCGCCTCCGGCGGCCAGCCGCCGTCGCCCTAGTTAGCGGGCTACTGCGTTAGGGCGTCTGCGCCGGCCACTACTTCGAGGATCTCCTGGGTGATCTCCGCTTGGCGGGCTCGGTTCATGTCCAGGGTCAGGCGATCGATCAGCTCGCCCGCGTTCTTCGAGGCGTTTCTCATCGCGGTCATGCGCGCACCTTGCTCGGAGGCGGCCGACTCCAGGAGGGCGCGATAGAGCTCTGTCTCGACGTACACCGGAAGCAGGCGCTCGAGGATCTGCTCCGGCTCGGGCTCGTAGATGAAGTCGCCGCGCAGGGCGTCCTGCTTTGCGTCGTCTCCTGACTCGAGCACCTGCTCCGGGATCGGGAGCACGTCTTGCTCCACGACGCGCTGGACGAGCGCCGACTCGAAGTGGTTATAGACGACGACCACGCGGTCGACCTCGCCCGAGGCATACAGCTCGGCGAGGCGGTTGGCGATCGCCGCGGCGTCCGCATAGGCGGGCGCGTCGCTGAAACCGGCCCAGGCCTGGAGAACGTCGTGGCCACGGAACCGGAGCGTCGAGCGCCCCTTCTTGCCGGAGACGAGCCAGCGGACGTCGCTTCCCTCGTCGCGTGCGGAGCGCCCGAGCGCAAACGCGTGGCGAAGCACCTGCGCGTTGAAGGCGCCGGCGAGCCCGCGGTCTCCGGTCAGCGGCACGACCGCGACCGTGCTCACCTCTCTGCGCTGCAGCAGAGGCAGGCCACGGACGGAGGTGCTGGCGCGGGCCGTGCCGACCATCAGCTCCATCATCCTGTCTGCGTACGGCCGCATCGCCTCGATCCTCGCCTCGGCTCTGCGCAGCTTCGCGGCGGCGACGAGCTCCATTGCCTTGGTGATCTTGCGCGTGTTGCGGACCGAGCGGATCCGCCGCTTGATGTCCTGAACCGAGGCCATCAGGCGACGAGGCTCTCCTCGGTCTCGACGTTGAAGCCCTTGATGAACTTCTCGAGCTCGGCTTTGAGCTTCTTCTCGAGCTCATCGGAGAGGTCTTTCGTCTTGCGGATCTCCTCGAGGATCGACTTCTCCGCTTTCAGATGCTCGCGCAGCTCCTCCTGGAAGCGCGGCACCTGTGCCACGGGAATCTCGTCGAGATAGCCGTTGATCCCCGCGTAGATCGCGATGACTTGCTCCTCCATCGGCCAGGGCTGGTACTGGCGCTGGTTCAGCGTCGCCACCATTCGCTCGCCCAGGGCGAGCGTGCGCTGCGTCTGCGGGTCGAGCTCGGAGCCGAACTGCGCGAAGGCCTCGAGCTCGCGGTACTGCGCCAGCTCGAGGCGAAGCCGTCCTGCGACCTTCTTCATCGCCTTCGTCTGAGCGTTGCCGCCCACGCGTGAGACCGAGATGCCGACGTTGATCGCCGGACGCACGCCCGAGTAGAAGAGCTCCGACTCGAGGAAGATCTGGCCGTCCGTGATCGAGATCACGTTCGTCGGGATGTAGGCCGAGACGTCGCCGGCCTGAGTCTCGATCACAGGTAGCGCGGTCAGCGAGCCGCCGCCGAGCTCGTCGCTCAGCTTGACGGCGCGTTCGAGCAGGCGGGAGTGCAGGTAGAAGACGTCGCCCGGGAAGGCCTCGCGGCCCGGCGGACGGCGCAGCAGCAGAGACATCTGACGGTAGGCGTCGGCGTGCTTGGAGAGATCGTCGTACATGCAGAGCGCGTGGCGCCCCGAGTAGAGGAAGTGCTCACCCATGGCCGCACCCGCGTAGGGGGCCATCCACTTGATCGGCGCCGCCTCGGAGGCAGGCGCCGTGACGATGATCGTGTAGTCCATCGCGCCGGCGTCCTGGAGGCGCTCGTAGACCTGCGCGACGGTCGACGCCTTCTGCCCGATCGCGACGTAGACGCAGATCACATCCTCGCCGCGCTGGTTCAGGATCGTGTCGATCAGGATCGCGGTCTTCCCGGTCGTGCGGTCGCCGATGATCAGCTCGCGCTGCCCGCGGCCGATCGGGATCATCGAGTCGATCGCCTTGAGTCCCGTCTGAAGCGGTTCCTTCACGGGCTGTCGCTGGACGACGCCGGGCGCCTTGAACTCGAGCGGGCGCGTCTCCTCGGCGTCAATCGGCCCGCGACCGTCGAGCGGTTCACCGAGTGGATTGACGATTCGGCCGATCAGCGCCTCCCCCACGGGCACGCTCGCCACGCGCCCAGTGCGGCGGACGGGGTCACCCTCTTTGACTCTGTCCCAGTCGCCGAAGAGTGCGGTGCCGACGTTGTCCTCCTCGAGGTTGAAGGCGAGGCCGGTGACGCCGTGCTCGAGCTCGAGCATCTCCATCGCGACGGCATTCTCGAGCCCGTAGACGCGGGCGATTCCGTCGCCCAGCTGCAGGACGGTGCCGACCTCGTCGAGATTGGTGTCGACGTCGTACTCCTCGATGCGCTTCTTCAGGATCGAGGCGATCTCTTCTGGTCGTAGCTTCATAGATCGTGGGGGAACCCAGGGTTCCCCCACGGACCCCCTCCTTCACCTCCCTCTTTCACTGACCGCTGTTGGGCTCCCGCCGGGCACAGCCCGGCTCCGCCCGCATTTGTAGGGATTTCAAGCACATTCATCTGTTCACGAGGTCGCGGCGCAGCCGCTCCAATCGGCCCCTGATGCTGGAGTCCACTCGGAGTGAGCCGGCTTTCACGACGATGCCGCCGATGAGGTCAGGGTCAACGTGGCGGCTCGCGACGATCGGGCGCCCGCTTTCTTTCTCAATCCCTTTGACGAGCGCGTTTGCCTCCTTGTCGGAAAGCTCGTACGCGGTCGTCAGCTCGAGGCGAACGACGCCCTCCTCGGCTTCGACGAGGCGCTCGAACTCGCGGGCGATCTCGTCGAGCTCCGCGCTGCGGCCTTTCTCGGCGAGTAGCAGCAGGAAGTTGCGGACGAGCTCGTCGGCCTCTTTCAGCAGGTCGCCGAGGGCAGCCGCCTTCGCGCGCGGATCGACCTGGGGGTTGCGCAGGAGCTCGCCGCAGCGGCGAAGTCGGCGAGATCCTTCCGGACCTGCTTGACGCGACCGCGCTCCTTTGCGGCCTCGTGCAGGGCCTGCGCGTACATGCTTGCCACGGTCGCCATTACCGGTCGTTTGCCTCCAGTGCCGAGAAGTCGAGCTCCCCGACCGCTTCTGCGATCAGGCGCTTGTGGTCGGACTTGTCCAGCACCTTGCCCGTGACCTTGCTCGCGGCCACGATCGTGAGCTCGGCGACCTCCGCGCGAATCTGCTCCAGCGCCCGGCGTGTCTCGGCCTCGATCTGGCGCTTCGTCTCCTCGAGGCGGCGCTGGCGGTCGGCTTCGGTCTCCTCCTTCACGCGCGCGCGCTGAGCCTCGGAGACGCGCCGCGCCTCGGCCAGGATCTCCTCTGCGTCGCCCCGCGCGCTCGCGATCAGCTTCTTGTGCTCCTCCAGGAGCTTCCGTGCTTCCTCGCGTGCACGGTCCGCCTCTTCGAGGGCCTGCCGGATGCGCTCCCGCCGTTCGTCGATCGCTTTTTGAATCGGGCCGAAGGCGTAGCGCTTCAGCACGAAGACCACGATCGCAAAGCACAGGATCGTCCAGATCATCAGACCCGGGACGACTTTGATCAGGGCGTTGCTGGCAAGCATCAGACGAGGACGTATGCCAATAGGCCGCCGATCAGGCCGTAGAAGACGACCGCCTCGGTCAAGGCGAAGCCGAGCCACTGGATGCCCTGGAGCTCACCGCGGAGCTCGGGCTGGCGCGCGACCGACTGGATCATCGAGCCGAAGATGTTTCCGATGCCGACGCCGGCACCGAGCGAGCCGAGACCGATGCCGAGCGCGAGGGCGATCGCCTTGCCCGCTTTGACGTTGTCCGAGGCGGCGAGTAGGAGCAGACCGTGAACCATCAATTTCCTCCTTTAGACGGCTGCACCGGCGAAGCCGGCACAGCCTCTTTGGTCGGCGTTGCAAGCAACGCCTTAGCTGTGTCGCTCGCTGCGAGAACCGTGTGGAGCATGAGAACCTCCTAGTGGTGTTCCGGCTCGATCGCCGAGCCGATGTAGATGGCGGAGAGGGCGGAGAAGATGAACGCCTGGATCGAGACGACGATGATCACCTCGAAGAGGTAGAAGACGGTCGCGGCAGGAACGCTGACCACGGCCAGGGCGACGGACTGGAGCACGAACATCAGGCCGATAAACGTGAGGATCAGCATGTGACCCGCGAGCATGTTGGCGAAGAGACGGACGCTGAGCGAGATCAGACGCATGAACTGACCGAGGATCTCGAGTGGGACGATCAGCGGGAGCATCACCTTGGGCACGTCCGGGATCCAGCTTTTGAAATAGCGGATCGGCCCGTTCCAGCGGATGCCCTCGATGTGCGTGAAGACGAAGGTCATGAGCGCAAGGGCCAGCGTGACCGAGAGCGACGAGGTCGCCGCATAGATGCCCCAGACCGGGATTCCGTGCCACGTCTCCCCGGTCAGCGGCAGCGGGATGAAGCCCAGCATGTTCACGACCCAGATGAAGAGCATCAGGCTCGCGACGTACGGGAACCAGCGGCCGATCGCCTTCGAAGGCAGGCCCTGCTCGGCGACCTGGACCTGGGCGATCTCGTAGATCTGCTCGCCAACCGTTCGTCGCCGGTTGAGCGTCTTCCCGCGCATCAGCACGAGCCCAAGCAGGATCGTGAGCGCCGCGCCAAGCACCAGGTACGCGACGGCTTTCGTGATCGAGAGGTCGAGCGGGCCGAGGTGGATGGAAACCCAGGTGTGCTGCTCGAACTCGGTCGACGGGTCGAACTTCCCGCGCGCGAGTGCCTGGCGCGGGAGGGCCAGCGCAAAGAGCGAGACGGCGAGGAGAGCGCGCCTCACAGCGTCGGCTCTTGGCCGAAGTAGCCGGCAACTGAGAGCCCGAGCTCTGCCGTGTAGGCGAGCGCGTAGACAGCGGCTGCGGCCAGCGCGACGTGCGCGTTCGAGGAGGCGACGGCCACGAGCACGACCATCACCGCGAGCACTCTGAACATCATCCCGAACGCCAGCACGCCTGAGGCGGCGAGGTTATCGGCGCCGGGCCGGAAGTGCGCCAGCAAGAGACCGAGCGCCTGCGCGCCGGCCCAGAGCACGGCCGCGATCGCCCAGCCCGTGAGCCGCCAGCCGGCCGCGAGAAAGACGGGAAGCGCCACGGCGACGACCAGGCCGCCGGCGAGCGCCGGCAAGAGGCGGCTTGGTTCGGGTCGCGGTGCGCCGAGGATCCCGACCTTCATCAGAACGCGTCCCGGTAGCGGAAGTAGACGGCGGTGACGCCTGCGGGAACCCCGGCGATCGCGCCGCCGAGGATGCCGTAGCCGACGTTCCCTGCGGCCCAGCCGACGAGGGCGCCGATCCCGATCGCCGCAGCGGTCGTTCCGCCGAGCAATGCGCCCGCTCCGGCGGGTTGAAATGGCGACCGGGGAGCGGGTTCCATGCGCCGCGAGGATAACAAAGCGAAGGTCGAGCTT
>WNGK01008155.1_pt1 | contig 10886 bp, 4 predicted proteins | sample 5400601 | NCBI WGS metagenome assembly WNGK01 (sample SAMN13153376, study PRJNA577476) | soil metagenome | isolation source: 60 cm soil or saprolite under Garry oak tree replicate 1 | place: USA:California | collected 2016-06-15
CTGGTCAGTGTGGTCGAGGTTGGGGGTGAGATCGGTTTTCTTCCACGGCATGGCGTTGTTCCACGAAGGGATGCCGTTGAGGATGTCGGCGGTGGAGGCGCGGCCGACGGGGGCGAAGACGATGACGTCGTACTTGGAGCGGAGGTCGTCGTCTTTGGCGGCGGTCTGGGTGCTGATGTAGTCGAAGGGGACGCCGACAGTGTCGAAGGCATAGCGCCACCAGCCTTCAGTCTGCGTGGCGAGCCAGGTGTGCATGAAGGCGATGCGCGGCGCGCTGACGGCGTGGGAGGCGGCGGTGGGCGCGGCGGCCAAGCGAACGGCGTCGAGCGCGAGGTCGTGGAGGGAGGCGGTGATCTGTTCGTCGGGGACGTTGGAGACGATCAGCGAACCGGCGGCAAAGTGGTGGCCTTCGGCGTCGAAGGGCTTGTCGGTCGACTGGATGGTGGCGTCTTTCAGCTTGTAGACGAGCGCGAGGAGCGTGGTCTGGCCGGTGTTGGGGATGACAATCACGGAGCCGGCGCCAGCGAGTTTGCCGGCGAGAGTGGTGGGATCGTCGACGGGCTTCATCGGGGCTTTGAGGATTTCGGGGTCGGTGATACGCGCGACCTTGAGGTTGAAGAGCTCGCTGAAGGACCAGCCGGTGTCGTCGTAGGGATGCTTTTGCGGATCGTCGGGGGCCCAGTACTGGCGATCGAGGAGGGCGTCGGCGACGCGAGAGTAGGGCTGGTCCATCCGAATCACAATGGTCCCGGTGGGAAACTGCTCGGGTTTCGCCTTGTCGGCGCGCTTTTCCGCGGGGACGTTGCAGGTGGTATCGGAGGAGAGCTGCTGCACTTCGACGTGCTGGCGCTTGAGCACCTTGACGAGCTCGACGACGCGGTTGGCGTGGGCTTCGTCGTTGGTAATCACGTAGGCCGCGGGGCCTTCGAAGGTGGGCTTCTGCGTGGCGCGCTTGCTCTTGAGGTAGTAGTTCTCAAGGAAGTGGTGCGTGTGCTGCGAGAAGTAAGAGAGGGTGGAGAGCAGCGCGGATTGCTCGTAGTTGTTGTTGTCGCGCTGCGACCAGTTGACGATGGGGAGCGGCGGATTCAGGCGATACCAGGTGCGCGAATATTCTTCGGGCGTGAGGATGCGTTTCTCGGTGTCGGCGCCGCCGTTGCCGAAGGTCTCATAGAGGCGGCTGATGCCATTGTGCATGCCGGCGAGGAACATCAAGTAGCCGGGGCTCCAGGTATCGAAGTCGCCGTGCGTGAAGACGCCGGGCATGCCGAAGCTCTGCATCTGGGCGACGTTGTTCCAGCCGAGCTCGGCCCATTCGTCGGCGAGCAAGGGATCGACCCACGCGTTGTAGGGGCCGTCGCCAACGGTGTTGTCGTAGAGGAACGGGACTGATTCGTGGAGATCGTGCAGTACCTGCGCGTGCCAGCCGAGATAGGTGTCGAGCACGTTGCGGGTGAGGTTGAGGGTCATGGCCATGGCGTCGCGATTGTTGTCGTGTGCGACGTAGTGGCCCCAGTAGAGCAGGTGCGGCCAGTCCTTGCCGGGGTTGGCCTTGTGCCACTTGTAGATGTCAACCATGCGGTCGCGACCGTCGACTTCAACCACCGGCGTGATGAGCACGATCATGTGCGAGCGGATGTATTTGATGTACGGCGCATCGTCGACGGCGAGGCGGTAGGCCATCTCCATGAGCGCCGTGGGCGCACCGGTCTCCGGCGAATGGATGGTACCGGTGATGTAGTAGACCGGGTAGCTGTGATCGATGAGGTCGCGGGCCTTGGACTCATCGAAGTTGATAGTCCGCGGGTCGGCAAGCTTGGCCAAGCGGGCGTCATTCTCCTTGGCGCCGGCCAGCAGTTCGGGATCGGCGATGGCCGCGGCGATCATTTCCCGGCCCTCCTCAGAGTGGCCGATGGTGAAGACTTTCACGCGCGGGCTCGCGGCTTCGAGCATGCGGAAGTACTTATAGACGTCCTCGGCGTAGGGCAGGAAGTCGGGCGCGCCGGAGACGTCGCCTAAGACCTTCGCCGGCGTGGGCACGGGCGTGTTTCCGGGCCGGGAGGCGGGCAGGTAGTCCACCAGCGGCGAGATAAACGCAGGATCGGTTGTGTACTTGTGAATGTTGTCGGTGTAAGGCTGATCGACAGGCTGGCCGGGGTCCCGGGCGTAATTGCTGTTCAGATTCTGAGCGGGCGCGGGCAAAAGGGCAGGCAAAAGAGTACACATGGCCAAAGCAGGAAGGGCCAGCCTGGAGAGATTCATAGTCCTCGATTCCGGGAACTGAAAGGGTTAGGCATGATGCTGCGATGAATTTTAAAGTTACACAGCGAGGCGTGGGAATTCAATGCGGGGAGATTGCAAAATGCCCGGCTGCGCGAACGCCGTCGCCGCGGTTCAGCAACGGAGCGCACCCTGTTCGCTGCGGGCAAAACAGAAGCGCCGCCCTTGGAAGGCGGCGCAACGTAATCAGATTGTAAGAACGCTCTCACATGGAGCGAGCAACGTAGACTTCGCCGGGAGCGTCAACCTTGCCCGAGATTCCGTTCACCTTCAGCTTGAAATTGCTGATTTCAGGCTTGTTCTTGAGCGGAGCCGTAAAGCTCAGCTCGTACTGGTTCTGCAGCCGCCGCTGCAAGTCCTGGAAGAACGGCCGGAACGAAACCGGGTTACCGAGTCCCTCCCAGTAGCTGTTGCCGCCCGTGGCTTGCGTGACCTGAAGGAGCAGGTTCTGGCCGGCAGTGTTGCCCAGCATGGTGCGGTCGAAGCGGCCCTTGTTCTCCCAGTAAATGGAGTAGACCACCAGGCCGGCGCGCACCGAATCCGAGATTGCGGCTTGCATGTACGGGTCCTGCGGGTCGAAGCGGGCGTCGTAGTAGTCCACGCCGTCCGAGATCATGACCACCTCACGCCGCGCGGAGCGGTCGTTGGATGGCCAGTTCTTTGCCAGGTTCGACAGGCAGAAGTAGGGGCTGGCGCTTCCGCCGGCAATGCCGGAGGGAATGTGCAGACCCTTCAGGGCTGCGTTATGGTCCGTGGTAAGCGGGCCGGTGAGCCGCGCAACGCCATTCTCCATGTAGGCCAGCGTGACCTTCGACTCAGGGGGAAGGCTCTTGACGAAGTCGGCGATGTCGCTGAGCTGTGTGGACAAGCTGCTGCGAGCGCCGCTGTCCATCATCACCACCAACTCCAGGCGGTCGTTGGCGCCACGCAGGGGCGTCCACTTGGTGATCGTGGAATCCTTGCCGTTGACCTTTACCGAAAGATCCTGCTGCGTGAGACTGGCGGGGACTTCGTTGCCGTGCGCGGGCAGGACGGTGACCACCGCCTGACCCCGTCCCACACCTTCATTCTGCGCAAATACGGGGACGGCCAGGAGCAACGCTCCCGCCGCAATTGCTGCTTTTACCTTCAGAAGACTCATACTTTCTTCTCCTATTACCTCTACGATCTCTCGCATTCATATAGATTGCATTTCGGGAAATTTGTTGCGGCCGTGAAGTCGTGGCTTCGCCGGACTTTTTGCCGTGGACGTGTCCTATGTGGCTATCAAAAACGAGGCTTGATGGGACGGACTATATGTTTCGATATATCTGTTGCGGATATATTGACAGCTGCAATGCACCCTGGGGCCTGTGACGATCTCTGATCTCTTCTTCCGCCTCTGGTTCTGGGTACGGTGGCGGGTGCGATCGAGACGGACGTTGTGCTGCAGTTGTGCTGCATGCAATGGATAGAGAGATCGGCACGCGCAATCATCCGGCCATTGCATTTGCCGTGCCACTTCGCTATGATCTATGAATGTGTCCGGAAGAGTAACCCGGACCGTCAATAGCACCACGGCATTTGATCCACAGGCCAGGTACGGGCGACGGAAGTTGCTCCCCAAACGGCCGGTGGTCTCGGGAAATCCGGGCTGGCAAATGCGGTGGGAGACGAGGGAACATGGCCAAGAAAGCCAGCAAGAATATTGCGAAGGCGCGCGCTGCTGTCACGCAGCCGGCTTATGCACTGCCCGAGGCGGTCGGCCTCCTGCAGAAAGTCAAGTACGCCAAGTTTGATGAAACCGTCGACCTGACCATGCGGTTAGGTGTCGACACGCGTCACGCCGACCAGATGGTGCGCGGGACCGTGGTTCTGCCGCACGGACTGGGCAAGTCGAAGACCGTGGCCGTGATCGCCAGCGGCGACCGCCAGAAGGAAGCGCAGGAAGCGGGCGCGGACTTTGTGGGCGGCGAGGAGATGGTGGAGAAGATCCAGAAGGAAAACTGGACCGCCTTTGACGCGCTGATCGCCACGCCGGACATGATGAAAGTGGTGGGACGCCTCGGCAAGGTGCTCGGCCCCAAGGGCCTGATGCCAAACCCCAAGACGGGCACTGTGACCCTGGATGTGGCTTCGGCGGTTAAGGAGATCAAGGCCGGCAAGGTTGAATTTCGCGCCGACAAGACCAGCCTGGTGCACGTTCCGGTGGGCAAGCTGAGCTTCGAACCGCAGAAGCTGGTGGACAACGCCACGACTGTGATCACGTCGATCGTGCGCGCCAAGCCTTCCGCGGCCAAGGGTAAGTACATCAAGAGCCTGACGCTGAGCTCGACGATGGGCCCGGGGGTACCGCTGGATTCGGCAGTTGCGGACGCGGCCGGCAAGCACTAAAAGGCAGTGGACAGTGAACGGCGGACAGTGAACAGTAACCGCGCGTTCAGCTTGGGTCCCAGACTGCAGGGTTGAAAGAGTTTTGCAAACAGGAACATTGATCGAGGGCGGTTCTTAACTGTCCACTGTTCACTGATCACTGTGCACTGTGCGGAGCACACAATGGCGATTTCGAGAGCAAAGAAAACACAAAAGGTCCAGTCGCTGGCAAAGGAACTGGAGACCTCCACAACCGCAATTATCGGCACATTTGCAAAGCTGACGGTAGCGCAGGACTTTGCGCTGCGGAAGGCGATCCGCGAGTCGGGCGGCAAGTACCGGGTGGTCAAGAACAAGCTGGCCCCGATTGCCGGCAAAGGCTCCAAGGTGGAGGACGCCTTCAAGGGCCTGAAGGGCGTGAGTTCGGTAGCATTCACCTCGGGCGACCCCGTGGCGCTGGCCAAGGGGTTTGCCAAGTGGGTGGGCGAGAACGCCGAGTTCCAGTTCAAGCTGGGCATCGTGGACGGCAAGCTGCTGAGCGTGGAAGAGGTTAAGGCCTTGGCAACAATGCCGGGCAAGGAGGAGATCTTCGCAAAGCTCCTCTTCCTGATCAACGCCCCGGCGCAGCGTCTGGCCACGGTTCTCAACGCCACCGGCCGCGATCTGGCCGTGGTGCTGGGACAGGGCGTGGAGAAGGAGAAGTTCTCAGCGGCGAACGGGGCAGCGACCACGGTCGCCTCGTCTGCGGCCGTCCCGAGCGAGGCTCCAGCTGCTGTGCCTGCAAGTGAAGTACCCGCGCCGGTGGCGGCTAGCGAAGCTCCCGCGCCGGCAAGTGAGGTTCCCGCGCCTGCGGAAGTGAGCGAAGCTCCTGCGCCGGCGAGCGAAGTTTAGTTCGAGAGTTTAGGCGGCAACGCGGGCTGGAAGGGCGCTGGTCTGGGCGCATCGGAAACTTCCCGCTTGAATTTGCAGCCGGTACCATCCATTTCAAAACGGTTCTGATTGGAGAAGGAAAAATGGCGGATCTCGCGCAGTTGGAAGAACAAATTGTAAGCCTGAGCCTGCTGGAAGCGGCGGCCCTGGTGAAGAAGCTGGAAGAGCGTCTTGGCGTGTCGGCAGCGGCGGCGGCCCCGGTTATGGTGGCGGGCGCCGGCGGTGCGGCAGCAGCCCCGGCGGCGGAGGAAAAGACCGAATTCCAGGTCATTCTCAAGGATGCCGGCGCCAACAAGATCAACACCATCAAGGCGGTACGCGAAGTGACTTCGCTCGGCCTGAAGGAAGCCAAGGACCTGGTCGATGGCGCTCCCAAGGCACTGAAGGAGAACGCGACCAAGGACGAGGCCGAGGCCATCAGGAAGAAGTTCGAAGGCGTCGCCACGGTCGAAGTCAAGTAATTCGGTACCTGCACAACACGCACTTGCAAGCCCGGGCTGAACGCGCTACGATAATCGTTGCGCGTCTTTCCGTCTCTTTTTGCTGAAGTGGAGCGAAAATAGACGGTCCGGGCTGCGCGTTTAGTGCATTAGCAGGTAACAGTAACGGTCCACAGGCTGGAAACGAGGCCAAGCACTACTGGCTGTGGGCGTTGCGCATTTTGGATTGGCATCTCAGGATTGGCATCTCAGGGCCGGCGGGTGAGCGGGAATCCGTTGGCGCATGACGTGGGTCGGCTGGCGAGCGGCGGCAAAAGCGAGCTTTGGAATCAGCGAGAGCAGGGATTGAGAAATTCGGATGGGGGCACAGGCAATAAGCCGCGCTCGTGGGACGTTGCGTCCTCACGGGCTTTTCGTGTCTCCTGATCCCGGTGGACGGCGCACTTCGGCGCTGAATCCACTTTGAAACGCAGGGAAAGCCAACGGCGGTTTCCCGGCGTCTCCCTTCTCCTGATTGTGCGCAGTCTAGCGCACTTCCTGAACGGTCGGCAATGCCTCTGAGGTGTGAATTTCCTGCGCGATCTTTGGCCCCACGCTTGGCCATGATATCCGGAACGGCTGCCGACAGAGCGGCTCGAACCGGAGAACGCGGAGTGACTGGCGTTTCACGGTGTGCCAGTCAGGAATAAACGATCTTCTTACCGTACTTGGCTGGCGCCGATGAGACTCGGGCGCCGGCACGGCTCAAGCCCCCAACCAGGTGGCTGGCCGGACACGAGAGTCTAGGAGTGAAGCATGCCCAACGAGAAGCGCGCGATTCGCAGCCGGCTCGATTTTTCCAAGATTCCCACCGCAACGCAGATTCCTAACCTGATTGAAGTGCAGAGGCGTTCTTACGAGCGTTTTCTGCAGATGGACAAGCTGCCTAATGAACGCGACGACTCCGGCCTGCAGTCGGTCTTTGTCTCCGTGTTCCCCATTACCGATTTCCGCGGTATCTCGCAACTCGATTTCGTGGATTTCTCCATCGGTAACTGGGAGTGCAAGTGCGGCCACCTGAAAGGACTGCATCACCTGCGCACCGCCTGCTCGAATTGCGGATCCATGGTTATCACGGACCCGTTCCTCCCTGGAGACGTTCTCTGCTCGAAGTGCGGCCACTACAACAAGAACACGCCGGACTTCTGCAACAAGTGCGGCGACCCGGTGAGCCTGCAGCTGAAGTATGACCAGCAGGAGTGCGAAGAGCGCGGCATGACGTTCTCCGCCCCGCTCAAGGTGACGGTTCGCCTCACCATCTACGACAAGGATCCCGAGACCGGCAACAAGACGATCCGAGATATTAAAGAGCAAGAGGTGTTCTTCGGGGACATTCCCTTGATGACCCCGAACGGCACGTTCATCGTCAACGGCACCGAGAGGGTGATCGTCTCGCAGCTGCACCGGTCTCCTGGAGTATTTTTTGAGACGGCGAACAACCGCACCTACTTCCTGGGCAAGATCATTCCCTATCGCGGCTCGTGGGTGGAGTTCGAGTACGACCAGAAGAACACGCTCTACGTCCGCATCGACCGCAAGCGCAAGTTCCTGGGAACCATCTTCCTCCGCGCGCTCGGTCTGCGTTCCGACGAAGAGATTCTCAAGACGTTTTATACCGTCGACCGCATGCACATTGCCGACGGCAAGATCTTCTGGGCCGTTCAGCCGGATCTGAAGGCGGCCACGCACCTGGTGGGCGCCAAACCCGCGCACGCCGTCCTGCACAACGGCGAAGAGATTGCGCACTCCGGCCGCAAGGTCACAGCGCACACCATGAAGGCGATCCGCAACGCCGGCATCGACAAGGTTGAAGTGGAAGCCGCCGAACTCGATGGCGCGCTCACCGCTGCCGACGTGGTCGATACCGGCACGGGCGAAGTGATTGTGGAAGCCAACGTGGAGCTCACCGCCGACCGCCTGCACAAGGTGCTGTCGAGCGGCGCCACGAGCTTCGAGGTCTTCTTCCCCGAGCGCGACGACGTGGGCAACATCATCACCAACACCCTGCGCCGCGACTCGATCCGCAAGCCTGAAGAAGCCCTGATCGAGATCTACCGCAAGCTGCGTCCGGGCGATCCGCCGACGCTCGACACCGCCACGGCGCTCTTCGAAGGCATGTTCTTCGATCCGCGCAAGTACGACTTCTCGCGCGTCGGCCGGCTGAAGTTCAACATCAAGCTCTATGAGAGCCAGGACGCCACGTCGCTCGATCACCGCACCCTGACGCCCGAGGACTTTTACGCGACCATTCGCTACCTGCTGAAGCTCCGCAAGAACATCGGCATGGTTGATGACATCGATCACCTCGGCAATCGCCGCGTGAGAGCGGTCGGCGAGCTGATGGAGAACCAGTTCCGCATCGGACTGGTGCGCATGGAGCGCGCCATCAAGGAAAAGATGAGCGTATATCAGGAGCTCTCGACGGCCATGCCGCACGACCTGATCAACGCCAAGCCAGTGATGGCCGCGATCCGCGAGTTCTTCGGATCGTCACAGCTGTCGCAGTTCATGGATCAGACCAACCCGCTCTCCGAGATCACGCACAAGCGGCGTCTCTCGGCCCTTGGGCCGGGCGGTTTGTCGCGTGAACGCGCCGGATTCGAGGTGCGCGACGTGCACCCCACGCACTACGGCCGCATCTGCCCCATTGAAACGCCGGAAGGTCCGAACATCGGCCTCATCAGCTCGCTGAGCTGCTTTGCGCGCATCAACGAGTACGGCTTCATCGAGTCGCCCTACCGCAAGGTGAAGGACGCCCGCATTCTCGACTACGTTGAAATCACCAACGCCGGCGAAAGCGGCCTGCGCGTGGGCGATCACATCGAGAAGGAAGAATCCGGCAGGCTCAATGAGCAGTTGAAGAAGGCCGGCAAGCGGTCCATCGATTCCATTCCGTTCAGCTTCTATCTGTCGGCTTGGGAAGAGGACAAGCACACCATCGCGCAGGCCAACATCGAGTTCAACGCAGAAGGCGTGATCACGGAAGACCTGGTCAATGCACGCCGCCAGGGGAACTTCGTGCTCGTCAATCGCGCCGAGGTGGACTACATCGACGTCAGCCCGAAGCAGCTTGTTTCGGTGGCCGCGTCGCTGGTGCCCTTCCTCGAGCACGACGACGCCAACCGCGCGCTGATGGGCGCCAACATGCAACGGCAGTCCGTGCCGCTGCTGGTGGCCGAGGCTCCGTTGGTGGGCACAGGCATGGAAGGTGTGACCGCGCGCGACTCCGGCGCCGTGGTGCTGGCCAAGCGCAACGGCATCGTGGATTCGGTCGACTCCGAGCGCATTATCGTGCGCGTCGAAGGCGAACATCACCCCACGCAGCTGTCGCGTGAAGTCGGTTCGGACATCTACACGCTGATCAAGTTCAAACGCTCGAACCAGAACACCTGCATCAACCAGAAGCCGGTTGTGCGCGAAGGGGACCGCGTCCTTAAGGGCCAGGTCATCGCCGACGGCCCCTGCACCGAACAGGGCGAGCTGGCACTGGGGCGTAACGTCCTCGTCGCCTTCATGCCGTGGCGCGGCTACAACTTCGAAGACGCCATCCTCATCAGTGAAAAGCTGGTGCGCGAGGACTACTACACCTCGGTGCACATTGAGGAATTCGAAATCGAAGCGCGCGACACGAAATTGGGCCCTGAAGAAATCACGCGCGACATTCCCAACGTATCTGAGCACGCGCTGCGCGACCTGGACGAGAGCGGCGTCATCCGCATCGGCGCCCAGATCAAGCATGGCGACATCCTGGTGGGCAAGGTAACGCCGAAGGGCGAGACCCAGCTCACACCGGAAGAGAAGCTGCTGCGCGCCATCTTCGGCGAAAAGGCCGGCGATGTCCGCGACGCTTCCCTCACCTGCCCTCCCGGCATCGAGGGCACGGTGGTCGACGTGCGCATCTTCAGCCGCAAGGGCCAGGAGAAGGACGAGCGCGCCAAGCAGATCGAAGCGGAGTACATTGCCAAGCTCGAAAAGAACCTCGGCGACGAAATCCGCATTCTCACCGACGAGCGGTTGAAGCGTCTCGACGGCATCCTGGGCGGCAAGGAAGTGCTGGCCGACCTGCACGACGAGCGCACCAACAAGCGCTTGTTGAGCAAGGGTGCTCTCCTCGATCGCGAGACCATCGAGCGCATCTCCACCAAGAACCTCAAGCGCATCCGCTACGCTGACAAGGATCCCCGCGTCAACGAGCAGATCGATGAGATCGAGGAGATGACCTCGCGCCAGATTGAAGTGCTGCGCAAGATCACCAATGAGAAGATCGGCAAGCTGCAGAAGGGCGACGAACTGCCTCCCGGCGTAATCAAGCTGGTCAAGGTCTACGTTGCCATGAAGCGCAAGCTGAGTGTCGGCGACAAGATGGCCGGACGCCACGGCAACAAGGGCGTGATCGCGCGCATTCTTCCTGAAGAAGACATGCCGTATCTGCCCGATGGCACGCCCGTCGAGATCGTGCTGAATCCGCTCGGCGTTCCTTCTCGTATGAACGTCGGTCAGATTCTCGAAACGCACCTTGGTTGGGCAGCGCACGGGCTGGGCAAGAGAATTGCCCAGATGGTTCGCGCCAACAGCGACGTCGAGGCGACGCGTGCACTCATGAAGAAGGAGTTCACCGGAACCGCGGCGTTGCGCCAGCTGGAAGAGCTCGACGACGAGATGCTGTTGCGTGTCGCAGCCGGCATGGAACGCGGCATCTGGTTCGGCACCGCGGTATTCGACGGCGCGCAGGAAGGCGAGATCAAGTCGCTGCTTGCGGCGGCGGGTCTGCCGAGTTCCGGCAAGACGGCGCTCTACGATGGCATGACCGGCGATCAGTTCGAGCAGCCTGTCACGGTGGGCTACATT
>WNGK01008156.1_pt1 | contig 10886 bp, 8 predicted proteins | sample 5400601 | NCBI WGS metagenome assembly WNGK01 (sample SAMN13153376, study PRJNA577476) | soil metagenome | isolation source: 60 cm soil or saprolite under Garry oak tree replicate 1 | place: USA:California | collected 2016-06-15
GGGTCGCCGCCAGCGCCGTTGACCTCAATTTCAACTTCGTATGCATCCACCCCGTAAACCGCGGCGGAATAAATTTTTGCCAGCATCGCAGGTTAGATTGTCAAAGATATTAGAGGAGGAAAAGAGTCAATTCGCAGTTGGGAAGATCGGGAAAAATAAAGTCCCGAGAATCAGCGTCGAATTGAAGGATGTGGCATTGCTGGAAGGGGGTGCGTCGGCAGTCAAAAAGATTGAACGACACACATCCGATCACTGTCAGAAATCCGAATATTTAACCTTGTTAAATAGTTTTGAGAATGCTACAACGCGTGATCGACAAGGCGCCGGCGAATACCACTGACGGTAGATTGTCGATGCAACCCCCCAAAATCATCGATGAAAAAAAGCTATATGGCTGCTGAAGATAGCGATACCGGAATTAAGATTTACCTGCGCGAGATCGGGCAAATCCCGCTCTTGACTCCGGAACAAGAGATCACTCTTGCCGCAAAGATCAAAAGGGGCGACCGCGAAGCGCGGGCGCTGATGATCCGTTCGAATCTGCGTCTCGTGGTCAAGATTGCGCATGACTACGCGAATCTCGGTCTACCGCTGCTTGACCTGATCTCCGAAGGAAACATCGGTCTAATGAAGGCAGTGGAGCGTTTTGATCCGGCGAAAGGCGGGAAGCTGAGCACATACGCCGCGTGGTGGATCAAGCAATCGATCAAGCGGGCGCTAGCCAACCAGAGCAAGACAATCCGTCTGCCCGTTCACCTGGTGGACAAAATTTCCAAAATGCGCCGCGTTTCCTTGCAAATGAGCGAGGAGCTTGGCTGCGAGCCAACGGACGATGAACTGGGCGATGAGATTGGCATCGCAAGCGGAAAAGTTTCGCAGCTCAAGACCGTATCGATCCGTCCAGCTTCGCTCGATGCGCCGATTAGCGATGACGATTCTACAGAGTTCGGCGAGATCGTTGGGGACGAGGAAGCCCAAACCCCGTTTGAGCTCCTGCGCGACAAAAATCTTCGCAATGAAGTCGGCGGTTTGCTTGATGTGCTCGACGATCGAGAGAAGAAAATCATTTTTCAACGCTTTGGATTGGACGGCGGTAAACCCAAAACGCTGGAAGAAGTCGGAAAGAAGTTCGGCGTTACGCGCGAACGCATCCGGCAGTTGCAGAACATTGCGCTCTCGAAACTCCGCCGCGCTCTGAGTAAGAAGGAGCGTCCAGTGGACGTTGAATTGCCGGTCGAAGCTTAGATCGACGGCAGACAGTCGTGTAAAAACGCGCGGGCGAAAACGTCTGCGCGTTTTTATTTTGCTGTCCGTAGTTGCACCGAATCGATGCGGTCTTCGCCCGCGCGAACGTCGCTGATGATCACGAGTTGATCGCCCGGGGTGGTCAAATTGGCTTCGCGCAAAAACTTCTCCGCGGCCTCGATTGTCACGTTCGGGTCCCCGGTGAACCCAATCCTCACCGGGCAAACGCCCCAACAGATCGCTAATTGACGGCGAACTTCTTCGCTAGGGGTGAAAGCGAATATCGGCGCATTTTCCGGACGAAGGTTTGATACATTGCGCGCCATCGTCCCGTGCCGGGTAAACACGATAATCTTCGCCCGCTGAAGCGAATTCGCCAGGACTACGGCCGAAGCAACTGTCTTTCGCCGCGCGTTTTCGAGGAGCGCGGATTTTGCGTAACCGGCGCCTCCGCTGCGCTCGATGCGCAGGGCCACGCGATTTAGAACTTCGACGCATTCCACCGGATAACGGCCAACACTTGTTTCACCGCTGAGCATGATCGCATCTGCCTGCTCGAAGACGGCATTCGCCACGTCGGTAATCTCGGCCCGAGTCGGCAAAGGATTTGTGATCATCGATTCGAGCATCTGAGTCGCGACAATGACCGGCTTGCCGAGTCGAATACAGTGTTTCACGATCCGGCGCTGGATGATTGGCAGTTCCTCCATCGGGCATTCGATTCCCAGATCGCCACGGGCGATCATGATGGAGTCCGCGCCCTCGATCATGTCGTCGATGGATTGGACCGCCAATCGGTCCTCGATTTTAGCGATGATCAAAGCCTTGCTCTTTTTCTCGGCAAGAACTGCACGCAGTTGATCGAGATCACTTTTCTCACGCACGAAACTGAGCGCGACAAAATCGACGCCAAGCTCGGCGCCGAGTGAAATATCAGCAAGATCTTTTTCGGTGAGCGGCGGGAGATTCACGTGCACGCCGGGCAAGTTAATGTGACGCCGGGAGCCGAGCGTCCCGGGAGTGATGACTTGGCAGACAATCCGGTCTGTTCTTTTTTCGAGGACGACCAGCTTGATCAAACCGTTGTCCATCAGAATCGTGTCGCCAACGGAAACATCATTGACTAACCCGCCGTAATTCACATCGACTGAATAGGGTTCTTCGCTTTTCGCGCTGCCGACGGTGAGCTCCAGGATATCGCCGGAATTCAAGTGCAGGTCGGTTTTCAGGTCGCCAATGCGAATGGCAGGCCCCTGGGTGTCGATTAGCAGCCCAATCGGCTGGCCGATTCCTTGTCCGAGCTGTCGAATTCGCGGCACAATCTCACGTACCCAGGTGTGTTCGGCATGGCTCATGTTTAACCGAAACATATCCGCCCCTTTCTGGATCAATTGCCGCACGACATCGGTTTGTTCTGTAGCCGGGCCGAGTGTGCAGATGATTTTTGTCTTCCGCATCGATGAGGAGGATTAAGTCTAGCGTCGCAAAAGCAAGGCACTTTTGGAAGCCACCGATAACGGGCGAACAAGACCGACATGTCGCCATACGAGGCGCTTAAAAGAAATGCGGCACGCCTCTTTAGACGTGCCGCATCGCGCAGTCAGTATTTTCCTATTGCAGCTTGCCTTGAGTCTCTTTGGCCAAACCGAGGTGTTCCTGGACCACCTTGGCCGTTTTATCGGCGAAATTCTTTACGTCGGGGTCACTCCCGGCCTTTGCCTCTGCCTGAAATTCGGCAAGGTCTTTTTCGTGGTCCTTGACCATCATATTCATGTAGGCTTTATCCGAGCTCCATTTTTCAGTTGGCTCTTTGCTCGGCAATTTAACGCCTTTTTGCTGAGCGATCGATTTCAGCTCATCGTTGGCTTTGCTGTGATCAGTGACCATTCGTTTGCCGAATGATTTCACATCGTCACTTTGGCCATTCTGCTCGGCTAATTTTCCCATCGCTACTTCCATCATCCCGCCTTTCGCGGCCTTCTTCATGAAAGTCTTGTCCTTTGCGCTAAGCGGATTTTGCGCCATGGCCAAGCCAGCGAAACTGAATGAAACGACTGCGAGAGCGAGAATGCCGACGTGTGAGGTAGCGATAATTTTGCTTTTCATAGCTGATTCTCCGTTGAGACATGTCGGCTGCTTCCCGATATTTTAAGTCATCGAATGTTCATGCGCGGCCGGATGCACGCGCGCCGGTTCGCTCCGGAGAGCAGTCGAAACGACGATCAACCTTCGGGGATATTCTGCTTGTACGAGCTCTCCACGCGCGTTGCCACATCCTTGTAGCCGTAATCAGCTTCGTAAATCTGCTTCATGCAACTGAGCGACTTTTCCCGCTCGCCCATCCGCTCGTAAACAAGCCCGAGATTATAGATGATCTCTTTCTTCATCGCGTCCATCGCTAAAATCTCTTGCGATGCCTCTTCGAGTTGCTTCATCGCAAGGTCGAGCATCCCAAGATCCCTATAACAGCGACCCAGCATGTTCATCGCTTTCAAACGCGCATTCGGATTTTGTCGCGCACGCTGCAGCTCGGGCAAGGCTTCCCGAAAATGCCCCGCATTTACAAGATGCTCGCCAAGTTCAAATCGAAGTTGCAAGTCGGTCGGGTTTCGCTCCACACGTTTGCGCGCATCCTCAACCAGAATTTCTGTCCGTTTCTTTTTCGCGACCTTCAATTCTTCAGTCTTCTTTGCGGACAATTCATGATCGGCAGCGTGAGTGGAAAGAAATTCCTCGTGTGCGGCGATCTCGCGCTCCAAACCTTTCGTTCTTAGATCGGAGACTTTTCGAATCAATCCGGCGTCGGCTCCTTTTGTCAGATCAGCGGCGTATTGATACCAGTCGATCGCAGCCGCAATATCATCCTTCTGCTCGTTTAGTGCGCCCAGGCGTCGTGCAAGATCGATATTCCTCGGCTCCGCCTGTTGGAGCGCATATGTTTCCGCAATTTGTTTGTCGAGTGATTCGCCAGTCAATCGCATCCGGCTTTGTTGCTCGATTGAAACCGCCATCTCTTTGTCTTTGATCAAGTCGCGATAACTAACTGCCTGCGTCCAGCCGCCGGTTGTCATCGAAGCGTGAGCCGAAGCATCTTTACCGAGCCGAAGCGCTTCGGCATCAAGTGGATTTATCTCCGTGATTTGGTTGTAAATTTCGACCTCCCGATCACTTTCTCCTAGTTCATGATGCAGGCGGCCAAGCTCGTGAAGCACTTTGACATCGCGCGGATCTTCTTCGAGCAGCGTCCGCAGTGCGAAGACGCCGATTTCCGGCCAGCCAGCCGCGACTGCCGCTTCCTTTAGAACGAGATTCGCCTGCCGATTGTAAGGCTCTTTTTCCAAAATTTCTTCCAGCATTTCCACCGCGCGCTTCGGATCTTTCTTGATTTCTCGCTGCGCTTTCATCACCGCGATCGGCGCGGTCGAGATATTGAAGAAACTCTTTTTTGCCGATTTGCTTTTCGTCACCTCTGCGCGCCGCAGCAACTGCCGGGCGGTTAGAAGCTGAGGCTCCTGCTTGAGGATTCCCTGCAAAAGCGAAATCGCGTAGCCAAAATTGCGCAGCTCGATCGCTGCCACGGCTTTGAGCCAATGACTGCGCTGAGTTTCGCTCAGTTCCTTCTCGGTTTTGATTGCCATGATGAGCCGCCTAACAGACAATTATAATTTCACCCGCGCTCCAGTCAGCGAAAAACTGTAGAGATGGCCGTGCCGGCCGGTCCCCTAAAGCAGATCGAGCTGTGGCTTTTCCATTTTCGTGTTGCTTGTCGATCTTCGCTTGCTCGTTTTCCCCGGCTGCGCCAGGGTGCCATTGGGCCCCTCAAGGTGTGATAAAATGTCTTTTGCTCGATCGAGAATTTCCTTCGGCAAACCTGCAAGGCGCGCCACTTGGATTCCATAACTCTTGTCCGCGCCGCCAGGCACGATCTTGCGCAGAAAAATAATCTGATCGTTCCACTCACGCACCGCGACGTTGAAATTGCAGACACCACTGCGCTCCTGGGCGAGTTTGGTCAGCTCGTGATAGTGGGTTGCGAAGAGCGTGCGCGCTTTGATTTTGTCGTGGAGAAATTCTGCCACGCTCCATGCGATGGATAGCCCATCGAAGGTCGATGTTCCCCGGCCGATCTCATCGAGAATAACGAGACTTCGCTCCGTGGCGTTGTTGACGATGTTGGAAGTTTCATTCATCTCGACCATGAAAGTGGACTGTCCGCGCGCGAGATCGTCATTCGCGCCGACGCGGGTGAAAATGCGATCGACCAGGCCGATCTCCGCGCTTTCCGCGGGAACGAAGCTGCCGATCTGCGCCATCAGCACAATTAGGGCGACCTGACGGATGTAAGTGGATTTTCCCGCCATGTTCGGTCCGGTGATGATGGCCAGCCGCATGTTTTCGCCCTCAAGCGTCGTGTCGTTCGGCACAAACTTTTCTTCCACCAGATTTTGATCGAGCACCGGATGTCGCCCGTCTTTAATTGCAAGCCGCAGCGTCTCAGTCAGCACCGGCTGGCAATATCGGAAGAGGCGCGCCGTCTCCGCGAGCGCGCAGATAACATCGATAATCGCAATCCCAGCAGCTGTTTGCTGAATTGATTCCAGCTCGCATAGAGTGTTGTCCCGCAACTTTAGGAAAAGTTGATATTCCAGTTGACGCGCGCGTTCGTCCGCCCCAAGAATTTTCGCCTCCATCTCCTTCAGTTCGGGCGTGGTAAAGCGCTCGCCGCCTACCGTCGTTTGTTTGCGGGTGTAATTCGAGGGTACATTTGCCAGGTTCGACTTCGTCACCTCGATGAAATAGCCGAATACCGAGTTGTAGCGGACCTTGAGAGATTTGATGCCGGTGGCCACGATTTCGCGTTCCTGTAATTGGCTGATCCAATTCTTGCCCTCGCGCGAAGCCCGCCGCAACGCGTCAAGATCAACATCATAGCCATCACGAAAGATTCCGCCATCCTTCAGCGCAAGCGGCGGATCATCGACCACCGCGCGAGTGAGCTTCTCTGCCAGCTCGGGCATTTCGCGCAAATCGTTCTGCAACCTTTGTGCCAGCAACTCGACATTCCCATTCTCGTTGACGCGTGTTGCGCCGAACGCGAGCCGATCGAGTAACTTCTGCAGCTCGCTTTTCAGTTTTGGGACCTGTTCGAGAGAAATTTTGAGCGCGACAAGATCGCGCGCATTGCCGGAGGCTTGGCTCAATCGCCCAGCCGCGCGCTCGATGTCGCGGATTAACTTGAGCGAAGCGCGCAGTGACGCGAGCAGATCTGCTTCTTGCAACAAGTTCGCGATCATTTGCTGGCGGCGCTCCAGTTCCATCAGATTCCGCAGCGGCTGCAAAATCCACGCGCGCAATTTACGGGCGCCCATTGACGTGATCGTACGGTCGAGCACTGCGAGCAAACTGGTGTCCCGACTACTTCGGGATTCAACCAACTCGAGATTGGTTTGGGTAGCGGCATCGAGCAGCACGTGATCGCTGGGCGCATCGCAACGGAGCGCCGTTACATGATCGATATTTCGCCGAAGCTGGTGCTTGAGGTAATGAATGATTGCGCCCGCAGCGGCGATCGCCTGCGGCATTTGGGCGCAACCGAAGCCGTCGAGCGATTTAACTTTAAAATGTTCACATAAGGTGAAAGCTGCCTGTTCCGGCAGAAAGGCGTAAGTGTCATAGCCGAGCGCGCTCGCGACTTCGGCGAACTGCTGCTTCTGCTCCTCGCTGACGAGAAGTTCTGCCGGCGCAACACGGGCCAATTCGTCAAAGAGCGATTGTCGATCTTGCAACTGCGTCAATCGAAACTCGCCTGTGGAGAGATCTGCATAAGCGAAGCCGAAAATACTTTCATCAACGTAGACGGCGCCTAAATAATTCGCGCGTTTGGCTTGGAGCAAATCGAGATCGCTCACTGTGCCCGCGCTGATAATCTGGGTGATATCGCGAGAAACGATTTTCCCCGGCTGGGGTTCGCTCGTCTGATCGCAAATGGCGACGCGCCGGCCGGCCTTGATGAGCTTGGCAATATAGTTCTGAGCCGCATGATAGGGCACGCCGCACATCGGCACGCCATTGCGTTTAGTCAGCGCGACGTTGAGTAGGTCCGCCGCCTCCTTTGCATCTTCAAAAAACAATTCGTAAAAATCACCCAGCCGAAACAACAAAAGCGTGTCGACAGGGATGCTGCCTCGCAGCCGCCGATACTGCTGCATCATGGGAGTGAGGACGTCCGCCATCGCTTCAGTTTGCAATCGGTGAGAGCCAAATGCGAGTTTGTAATATTATTGCGAGAAATTTCTTGCCTGCTCGAAAGTGTGCGCGTGCAATTGGCGGGTGATGAATCTCAAGTCTCCCCCACCGACCACCCAGTATCTGCTGTCAGCTTTGCTTCTCACGTCCGCAGTGAGCTTCTCGGCCACGCTCGTGCAGAAGGCTCCACCAGTCCGGCCTGCCGACGCGGATTCGCCCGTGTTGATTTGGGACGTTGACCGAAAGCTGGCCGCCGCTTTGCCGCGGAACTTTCGCACAACTGGCGACCCGATTAAAGCGAACAAGGGCCAAATCCCTTCAGGCACCGGCTTGGCCGATCTTCGCGCCTCTGGCAGCGGCGAGTTTACGGCTGATGGTCTCAAGCTTTTATTGGAGCGTACGCGGGGTCCGGTGACGGTTTTCGACTTGCGGCAGGAGACGCACATCTTTGTCAACGGGCTGCCCAGTAGCTGGTTTGCTACGAATGATTGGGCCAACGTCGGTCGCACTCACAATGAGATCGAGGCAGACGAGGCCGCGTGCGTGAAATCGCTCAAGCCCGGCAGCGAAATCGCTGTTTATCCGGGAGCCGTCATCAAAAAACCGGGCGCCATCCCAAGCGCGCCATCGAGTGTGGCGGTCGAGCGCGCGAACACGGAGCGTGACCTTGTTGAGGTTAATCGTGCGGCCTATGTGCGCCTGACGATTACGGATCACGCCCGTCCGCTGGACGAGGAGGTCGATCGATTCATTCTCGCAGTGCGCACGCTTCCGGAAAATGGCTGGGCTCATTTTCATTGCGAGGCCGGCCGAGGCCGCACGACCACATTCATGGTGCTCTATGACATGTTGCGAAATGCGACTCGTGTCTCGCTGGAGGATATTGCACGTCGTCAGCAACTGCTCGGCTATGATTATGACGTGCTTCGTCCTGCGGATCCGGGAAGCTGGAAGGCGCCATATACGGACGACCGGATTGCATTCGTTCGTGCCTTTTACGATTACGCGCGTGCCAATCCTGACGGTGGCCCGAAGCTTTGGAGCGAGTGGTTGAAGAAATCACCTGCGAACTGACTGCAGCGCGCAAGGGTTTGGGGATGGAGGCGAGGGGAGTTGAACCCCTGTCCTCGTCGCTATCCACGCGAACATCTACATGTTTATCCGATGCTTGGTTTTAAGGAGCCAAACGATGCATCGGCACACTGCCGGCTCCCGAGCGTCCGCGAATTTCGATTCACAAACCGGCGCGGTCGCTCCGCCGATTTGCCAGCCTGCTGTCCGCGTTTCCGACGCTAGCAGGCGTCGCTCCGGAAACGTCGCGATCAATTAAGCCGCGAGAGCGAGATCTTCGTGATCTGCGTTTATTTGTTTTGGTCCGGTTTTTAACGAGGCCAACGAACCATCCTCGACATGCCGCCCGCGCTTCCAACGATGAGTCGAAGCCAGTGCGCCCCCATTTTGTGCTTGAACAAATACGGTCGATTGAGGTCTTATTCAAGCTTCGCTGAACGGTTTTCGTAACTTTTCGCCGCTTCGCGAGGTTTTTAACAGAGCAGCCCGAATGGCAATTGAAATAACATCAAGATCTTTGGCTGGAATGTCGGATAAAACCGCCTCTCACAAGGAGAGGCAGCGTCTGCCGCCAGCCGCGATAGAGAAACGGATTTCTCGACCCTTACGACTGGCTCCGCGGTTAATGCGCCGGAATTTCAGCAGTCGCGCGCCCGAACTTTCTGGAGGGAAGGCGATCATCCTTTCGGTCCCGAAAAGCGGACGGACCTGGATTCGCACGTTTCTTTATGCGTATTTTTGCAAACGATATGGCCGCGAGTTCACGCTCGAGCCGGAACACTACGGTGAGCCGGGCATCCCCCGACTCATCTTTTCTCACGACTTATTCGAGCATCGGACGAAAGGCGATCTTTGGGACAGGATTCGCGGCAAGTATCTGGTCCCGAAGAAGGAGCTTCGTCGCGCAAAGATCGTTCTGCTCGTGCGCGACCCGCGCGATTGTTTCGTTTCTCTCTACGTGCAGATGACGCGGCGTGACCCTGGAGCATCCGCAGAGTTCAAGCGGAAAACGGTGAGTGAACTGCTGCGCGACAAAAAATTCGGAATCCGCGCGATCGTTAGAACGATGAACGCCTGGCTCAGCGAATTTTCCGGTCGCCACGATTTCACGATTATCCGTTATGAATCGCTGCGCGAAGCGCCTGCAAAGAATTTTCGGGCTCTCCTTGGCGTTCTTGGCGAAATTACGCCTGACATGTCGATCTTTCAGGACGCGCTCGATTTTTCGCGCTTCGACAATATGCAAAAGTTGGAGGCGGCCGGCGGGTTTGATTCCAAAATCCTGCGGCCGGGCGATGTGCGCGATCCGGAGTCATTCAAAGTTCGCCGGGGAAAGATTGGCGGATATCGCGAATATCTTTCCACCGAAGATCAACTACATGCCGCTAATGCTTTGACTAAGCTCGATTCTCGCTTCGGTTATTAGCCGGCCAAGAACAGCGCCATCCAGACGCGACGACCTGGGGGAAGTGCCGAGCATAGATCCAGTAGTCATTTTAGTTGCACGGGGTCGAATTCATACTTGCGCAGTAGGATTTTTCTGATTTCCTACTAGCCAAGTAGACATGAACTTGTCCAAACGCGGCGAATACGCCCTGCGCGCTCTCATTGATATCGGCATCGCCTCCGAGCTCGGCCGAGCGAGATTGCAAGTAAGCGAACTGGCCGCAAAAGAGAAACTGCCGGTCAAGTTTCTCGAACAAATCCTCACCCAATTAAAAGCCGCCGGTTATGTGAAGAGCAAACGCGGGAAGTTCGGCGGCTATTCGCTAGCGAAGAGAATGGACCGAATCAGATTCGGCCCGGTCATTCGTTTGATCGACGGACCACTCGCGCCCATCCCATGCGTGAGCCAAACATCCTATGTGCGCTGCACCTGTCCGGATGAGGTGCATTGCGGTTTGCGAATGCTGATGCTCGATGTGCGCAACGCGATCGCAAAGATCCTCGATCGATACACGCTCGCCGAGATTGTTGAAATCACATTACGCAAGCTTCGCCGGGACAAGGTCACGCCACTTTTTCTTCAACCATCAAAGCCGCTCGTATCAATTTTGCCGTCAGAGTTAACCGGCAGGGTCATGGCCAGTCGAAATTGAAGACTTAACCAAGTATCCGGGAGAACAGGGGAAATGAAAACTCAAAGGAATTGACCGAACAAAATCAGTAGAAGCGAAAACCTCGTCACAAAAGGAGAAACTAATGTTTATCAAGAAATTCGTCTTACGTGCAGCCGGCAGTAGCCTGGCTGCAATTATTTTGCTCGCCGCGCCACGGCTTGGCGCGCAGACGCCCTCCGAGTCCGAACGGCTTCAGAAACTCGA
>WNGK01008157.1_pt1 | contig 10885 bp, 15 predicted proteins | sample 5400601 | NCBI WGS metagenome assembly WNGK01 (sample SAMN13153376, study PRJNA577476) | soil metagenome | isolation source: 60 cm soil or saprolite under Garry oak tree replicate 1 | place: USA:California | collected 2016-06-15
CTTCCCACTTTGCATCGTCGGCCGGTCCCACAAACTTCTCGACGCACACCGGCGTGTACGCGGCGACGAGTGCGACGTCGACACGATGGGAAGCCATGGTTTCGGCAGTGCCGCCGAGCGTCCAGCCGAACCCATAGTGGAGCCAATTGAAGCCGACAACCACCGTCAGGGCAACTCCGAGAACGACGCCTTGGAGCAGCCGCTTGAGAGATTCGCCTCGGAGCATTGAAGGAACTTCCATGGGGTTTCCTTTCCCGTGTTGAGGGAAGAATGTCCTCCCTTGGGCGACAACACTAGCACGTTTAGCATCTTTTACCCGACCCGCACGGCAGCAGCGGGGGAGTACGATACCACTGCTGGCGTTAGCCGCGACCTTGGTCGATGTTAGCGGGCCATTGATCCGACCTTCGCTGTTGAGCGCAACCACCTTCTCGAACCTGAGAGTCACGCTCCGAATTCCATCGGCGTGGCATCGAGATTTCTGATTCGCGGTGTGATCGGCTTGTTGGCGGGGTGTTATTTACCGAGATGACTTTTCCGCTTGGGCAGGAAGAGCAGTCGATGACGAACGTTCCCAGCAATACCGAGGTGACCCAAAGGCGACATTCAACACTGCAGTCAATGGTACGTAGCCCTAGGGGGAAGCCTAGTAGGTACTCACCGAGCTTAGCCCCGCGTCCCTCAATTCAATCGAGATCGGCGCCAGCTGGTTCCCTGGCTTGAGACCCGCGGCGCGTGTCAGGGCAGGGCAGAATAGGGCGCGCGATAAGACGAAGCAGGGTAGTCCGCGCGATGGCCTGTTGCTTCCCTAGGTCGCAAGGCGTATCAACCCAAATGGCTCTAATCGCTGCTGGATGAAACTTCAGTGGCATGTTAACTTGATCAGACAAACCAGCGTTAGGAAAGATGATGGCCAGCGACGATAAGAAAGTTAAAACGAACCCCGCTCAAAAAAATGAGGCCTCTCCGAAGAGCAAGGGCACTTCAGGTGTAGACCTATCCAAGGCTGAGGGCGGCGAGATAGCTGCCGACTTACCCTCCGGCTATAGCAGGGGTGAGGGCCAGAAACCGGTTTCTAAAGCTTATAGAGATAACTGGAACGTGATTTTCGCGAAGAAAAAAAAGCGATAATTCGCATAATGGAGCAGGTGTAGCCGGTGTAGCGCGGGCAAGCGCTCGGCCGCTTCTCCTCGTTCGCTGCGATGCATCAACACGGCCGCTATCGAGCCCTGTAGACTCGGGTTCGGTCTGCTCGTTCTATTGGCGCAAGTTCTGCACCTTCGTTATTCGACGCGACATTTTACTCGATACCAGCTCCCGGCATGAGGGTACGTACAGCCATGAAGCGCCCGAAATGCTTGCGATTGGAAGGGGTCCAGGCGCTCTCGGCGATGGCCGAGAGCCGGGGGAACGTCATGTGATTGACAAGCCGTCGATCATGCAGGTTTTCGCTCCACAGGCAGGCCTGCACCCCTAGCAGTCGCGGCTTAAGCTCGTCCGGCCAGTCGCCGCCGGGATCGTAGGCATAGCAGCCCGGCCAGCGATCTCGATCTTGAGGGGAAAGGGAAGGACTGCCACCGCAAGCGCCCCGCGCGGCAGTTTCGACGATGGCGGGGTCTCGAGCCGAGGGCTGCCGCTTTCGTGGTTACGGGTCGTTGGTGTCGAGGCGACAGGCACAACCCCTCCGTCCTCGAGCGTGAGGTAGGCACTCTTGAGCCCGGAGGTGTAATGCTGGGGCGAATAGTTCAGGGGATGCGCCGTAACCGACCAGGAAGTAGCGGGCATCAGCACGTAGTCGGCTGGCGGCGCGATCACGTGATAGCCGAAAATCTGCCGGACGAGGCTCGCGCCCCGAAGCTGATCGTCGGCCTCAAGTCGCAAGTGTGCGGTGAACGCGAGGCGGAAGTTGCTAAGAGGCCGGCCAGACAAGTTGGTCAGCGTCAGCCTCACGGCCCCGGCCGCGGCGCCAGTCGGCACCCAGTCGCTATCCAGGCAGAAAGATGGCGCTTCGCCGGTCACGTGAAATGTCAATGGACGGCCGAGATGCAGCCAAGAATAATAATGTATGGGGCGGGTATCCACCAGCCTGGGGACGATTGGGGGCATTATTCAATAAGAGGGCGCGAAATTCCCCAATGAAAAGCCGCCGGTACGCCGGCGGCGTTTCGCGCATCGGAACTATTCGAGACCTGCGGAGGGCGACCGCCTATCGAGGACTTTCACCAGGGCCTTTGGCGGATGCCGTTTGGCCGCGCAAGTTTCGACCTCGAACCATCCTGGCGCATGGAGACCACCTGGGCGATGCCCCGGCGCTCGAGGTGGTCGAGAAGCACAAAGCCACGAGATCACCGTCGAGCTGCGCGGAATGGAGGAGAAGAACATGCGACGAAGGCGCCGCGCTGACATTGCAGGAGATCAGCCGCAAGAAGCCTGGAGTCGAGAACCGGGTCGCCCAGGAGATCGAGGAAGCATCACTGCGCGGGCGTTCGGCTGGATAGACGACGCAATATCCGCATCGACTATCGCTTTGCGTCGCCGATGCTCAGGCATAGACACGCCCGCTGGCTGAGCTGTTGTGGCCTGCTCCAGAACATCGCATTGGCGACAAAGGAACGTTTTCCAGCAAGCCATGTTGAGTCCGTCGGCCGATTGGGCCAGGATGTGCGCCTGGCGTAAACAAAGCAAGTCAGTATGCGTAGAAGCCACATTCGCTCGCAGACCGCCTCAGTTCGGCTGTCGCGAGATCAAACCGCGGAGGCGCCCCGGTGGTACGTGTCCTGGAGCGGGCTTGCTCTGGCTTGGAGCCGCCTTGAATCCCGACCTGCTTCTGTTTTCGTCTTACTCTCCCTTGTATTTGGGTCCGCCATCAGTGTTGTCGTTCCGCCGCTTCGTGGACCGGACGAGATAGCTCACTTCCTGCGCATTTACTCCTACACGCGCGGGGAGTTTCTACCCGCCACGGAAGTCGATGGTCGTAAGGGAATCTTCATCGAACGCGAGCTGTACACCCAGCTCTCGTTCTTCAAGAACGCAGGGGAACGCTTTTTCCGAAACAGAGAACAGGGCCTTCGGTACGACGAAATAATGAAGGAGTACCCGCCCCGGGTCGGCACACTCGATGCGGAGGAGCAGGCCACGAAATTCATGCCCTTCGCTGGCACCGAAGGTTATCACCCGGTTGCCTATGCTCCGTACATTCTCGCGGCAGTCATTGGAAAGCTGCTAAAGCTCGATTTTCCGAACCTGCTGCTCCTGATGCGCCTGGTGGGCCTGATCACCTTCACGGCCGCGGCGGCCTACGCCATCAAGCTCACTCCGACACTGAAATGGGCATTCGTGCTCATCGCGATGCTACCAGTAGCAATTTACAACCGTTCCGTGCTCAGCGCCGATGGTGCCGCGCTCGCCTACGCGCTAGTGATCACAGCCCTTTGTTTCAGCGCGGTCCAGCGACATGGGAGGATCTGGGAGCGTTCGCTATGGATGGCGCTTTGCACGCTCAGCAAGCAGCCGCAGATCGTGTTCGTGGTGTTGGAGTTGATGGTGTGCCGGATAACGGAGCTACGGCGGCGGCGGAGCAGCCTAGCGCTCATCGTGGTCCCCAGTTTCATTTTATCACCGCTATGGGTGCTCGCAGTGTCCGCCGACATAGCGGTGTGGCGCCTTGCTCAGGCAGAAACCTACCCACGCGAGTATTTCGATCCGCTGTGGAAGCTCGGGTACATGTGGGAGCACCCCCTGCACTTCCCGTTGGCAACATGGACTTCGATGACTGTATGGGGTGACCGGCTATGGCCGGAGCTAATTGGCATATTGGGGTGGCAGGATATTTGGCTTCCGACTTGGACTTATTTCGCGCTCACGGTCATGCTTCTCCTCGTCCCATTACAAAAGCTGAATTTGGATGGGGCCGCGCGTGCACGCGTGGCGGTCATAACGGGCCTTGCCATCGTCGGCTACATTGTGACGGTGTATCTGATCTTTTTTCTCACCTATACGCCGGTCACCATCGACCACGTCCGGGGCGTCCAAGGACGATACTTCGTCATTGCTCTGCCGATGGCGGCCATCTTGCTCGCCTCGTTGATCAACGTCGGTTTACCCCGTGGTGTACTCGCGACGGTGGCAACTACTGGATCATTGCTTTCGGGAATTAACAGTTTCAAAGCATTGCTGGCAACACATTGGTCAGTGCCGTAAAACTCCAGTGCCTGTTGTTTGCGAGGTTCTCCAGAACTAATCGTGCGCAGGCCATGATTGAGGCCCCGCCTGGCCCATTTAGCGCCCCGATTCAGAACGATCGTTCGACGCACTGGCGCTCGATCACCACGCGAACGTGCCTCATTCCCTTCACCGATTTGGCACTTTTTCCGTGTTGTATCCTGGGGAGCTTTAACACGCGAAAAAAGGGGGTGGAGATGAAGAGGACTCTGCTCGCCGGCATTGCCGGTCTTGCACTCGTGGCCAGTGCGCCCGCTCATGCTGCTGATCTCCGCGTTCGGCGGCCGCCACCACCCCCACCGCCCGTAGTGGCGCCGGTACCGGTTTTCTCGTGGACCGGCTGCTACATTGGCGCGAACGTTGGCGGCGCGTGGACCCACGATTCAGACGGTGGCATAGCCGGTGGGGGCCAGATCGGCTGCGACTACCAATTCGCGTCGAACTGGCTAATCGGCATTCAGGGGATGTTCGATGGAGCCGACGTGAATGGCGATCATCATTTTCTTGACGAAACCTTTCATACGCATGTTCGGTGGTTCGGAACCGTTACAGGTCGCCTCGGGTTTCTAGTCACCCCATCTTTTCTCATCTACGGAAAGGGCGGAGTTGCGTTCGTCGGTCATCATGACTCGTTTGATTGCTGCGGTGGTGATTTCGAATCAACGCGGACCGGTTGGGATGCAGGTGTCGGGCTGGAATGGATGGTTTTCCCCAGTTGGTCAGTGTGGCTGGAGTGGGACCATATGGGTTTCGGGGATAGGAACGAAACATTCGTTTTCCCCAATGGCCATTTCTTCGTCGAAAGTGTGAACCAGAGTGTCGACAAGGTTCTGGTCGGCGTGAACTGGCGGTTTGGCGGGTTCGGCAAGGCCCCCATCGCTGCCAGATACTGAGGCACGGCTGATCGCTCCAGGGCTTGCGCCGAAGGTTGCATTGAGTGATCAACTCGACGGGGCCGGAGGGTTGAGCCCCTGCCGGGCCCATATCATGTACGATGGAGTGATTTGATGGCCCGCGATGGCGCGATCATCCTCTCCGACCGATCGGCAAGCTCGACGTACTGCGCATCGAGTGCCCGAAATGCAGACGTTCGGGCCGATACCGGCTCGCTGATCTCCTGATGCGGTACGGTCGCGGTGAAAAGGTTTTCGCCTTCACGGATGACGTGACCGCCAATTGCACCCGCAAGCAGGCGCGCAGCGACAGAGATCCATGCGGCGCGATCTGCCCGGATTTGTGCTGTGATAGCGTTAAGCCGTCCTGACTTGGCCATGTGCTCGTGCCCGGCCTTTTTCCGGAGGGTGTTGCGCGCTGGACACAGGGTCGAGCGCCCATCGAGGCTACAGTAACAGCCGCTGCTGCTGGCTTGTGTGGCAGCCGCGCTACAGCGTCCCGCAAAAATGAGAATTGGGGCACTCGGACTAATGATCTAGATCGGTTGGCTCAGTATGATGCGCAGGCATTGTCTAGCGCCTCTTGTTCCCACCTGGCGCTGCAAGACAAATGCCCTGAAGGCGCCCCAGGGGGTTGGGGCGCCTTCACCATTTTCCGCAGGTACCGCGAGGCTCCCTTCAGCGCGCGCCAGGACCGGGAACGCACTGTCCCTGAGGCAGATTGATTAAATCAGGGACCCGATGGATCTGCGCGCGTGCTGCCTCGCATTCCGCTTTCGTAGGGTATCCGGGGAATGGTTGTTGTTGCGACCCCAGCACTTCCAATGAGTACGATGAGAAGAACCCACATTTTCTCGACCCCCGAGTTTTGGCTATGCCCACCCTCAACGGGCACGCCCTCGGCAAATATCCATGGCTTAGCCAGAATCCCCGAGCCTTCGAAGGCATTATTTCCCGTGTTCGTGGTTGACGCCTTCGGGCCGCTGCCTCCTGTGGCTCCGGGGCCGGATAGCGCTTCTCGAGCTCGGCGAGCGGCAGCGCGAACTCCGCAGCAGTGATGGCGTAGCAAGCTTCGACCCGCGGATCGGGTCTGCCAACATGAGGCGTGTCGCGCGGGCGCTTCTCCGGATCGTAACCGCCGAACTGGTTGCGAACATAAACAAAGTAGCCGGGCGAAGCTGCTCTATTCGAGCACGTCCAGCCACAGTCTCGTGATGGCGGAATCGCGAGCGAACGGGTCGGGGCATCATGAATTTCGAGACGGACTGTAAGAGAACCCCGCTCACAAAAACCGGCCCAGAACGCACAAATGGGCCAGCTTCCAGCAGTGCCAATATCCCCAAAATTATATATGAAAAATCCTCATAGGCTCTCTTCCAACCTCCCTGAAAATCCCCGACAGGGAACCTATGAAAAATTTCTCACTCTAATTTTTCCCGACCACCTTTTTTGGAACGCGACAACAAAATTCTGAAAAAATTTGGACCATTACCTCCCCTACAAGCAAAATCCAGAAAAATATCTCCCGGAAAACCCAATGCAAAATTTCGGATTACCTTCTGAAATTCGGTAGAAAAAATTTGTCGATGAATACGCGCGCGACGCTGCAATCAAACTCGGGCGATGGGACCCCTATTAGGCAAGGGGTGGGGGAGGGGTGGCCGGGCGAAAGGAGGCTCCAAGCCGCTATCCGGATCGAAGTTGTCGTCGGATCTCGGACACCGCATCGCGAGTTAACTATTTACTGTTCCGCACATTTATTTGTTGAAGGATATTTGGTTGTATGAGACACTAATTACGTGAACGGGGGACGGGCAATGCAATACGAATTTTCAACACACAAGACAATTGAGGAAGCCAACCAGGCGCTCGATGACCTGTTCGCTACCGGCGAAGTGCTCGAAGGCGAGCATCCCAATATCGTGCGCAAGCAGGTCCGGGGACGATATCGCTACGTGATCGTCATCGGGCAGCTCGAAGAGTGACTGTGCCATGCCTTTATCGCGGACCGAGATCCTTGCACTCATTGCCAGGACACGAACGTCTCTGCGCCCTGGTCGCTTTCATCGTCTGGATTACCAATTGGCTCGGAGCCATCTGAAATGCCCAAAGACCATACCGTTGCCCGGAGGGTCGCGATCGAGCTCGCGAACAAGGGCGAAGTCGCCAACTACCTAGAGATCGCCCAGCTCGCAGGTGTCTCGAGACAACTGGTCAGGCAGAGCTGGCTTCGAGGCATTAATCTGCAAAGCAAGCGCCAGACCCACCTGCGAAAACTCTGGCGTGAACACCTCAAGGCACAGCGGTCGCGTCAATAGGGTACACGCCAGCAGGACGCACACCTGAGACACCAAAAACGTCTCAAATAAATCGGTTTCAGAATTTCGAGACAAGGCACACCCAAACGAGACACGGGGGATAGACATGACCACCATCGGCTATGCGCGAGTGAGCACCACCGACCAGGATCTCGCAATCCAAGTCACGACCCTGAAAGCTGCAGGCTGCGAGGTCATTCGTTCGGAAAAGCGCAGCGGCACCACAACAGAAGGACGAGCGGAGCTTCAGACCGTTCTCGACTTTCTCCGCCCCGGTGACATTCTAATGGTCACCAGGATCGATCGGCTGGCCCGCTCTATCGGAGACCTGCAGGACATCGTCCGGGCTCTGCGGGCTCGAGGTGTGGCCCTGAAGGCTACGGAACAGCCGATCGACACCAGCACCGCAGCCGGGAAATGCTTTCTCGACATGCTGGGGGTGTTCGCCGAGTTCGAGACCAACCTGCGACGAGAGCGGCAGCTTGAGGGGATCGCCAGGGCGAAGGCGGCAGGGGCCTACAAGGGTCGTAAGCCGAGCATCGATCGGGCAGCAGTAGCGCAGCTTAGGGCGGAGGGACTTGGGCCATCGGCGATCGCCGAGAGGCTCGGCATCGGCCGAGCATCGGGCTATCGTGCCCTAGAAGGATCGCCGTAAGGCCCCCTCAGTGGGCATTTTCCAGGCTGGGAAGGCTGAAGGGGTGTCGCGGGCCACCTGGTGCCGACGCCGGGCTCAGCGGTAGCAATCCGCTAGCAGCCGCGGCAGATGTTGAGCTTGCGATTGAGCTCTTTGTCCGATTCGTCTACCGCCTCGATTGCGCTGTTTTCGTTCTGGGGCACATCCTTCGCGGTCGGCTGACGGTGTCCGATAGGGGCCTCGCCGCCGCCTTCCGCAAAGCCTGGACGCGGCTGTGGCAACGGGGGCGTTGCAAGCCCCGGAGTCGGACCGGTGCCACCGCCTGTGCCTTGCGAGAGCAGGGCCGACAGTGCGAGCGTCATTCCTGCGGTCAAAAAGCCCATGATCAGCACTTTGCGCATGGTTTCCTCCCGCGAGTGACCGGGCGCCCCGGCCGGGTCCAGAGGGATGCTCATACTCGGCCGGGGGCCTGCCGCTCGGCGGTGAGTGTCGCCTCGCTGTGCCGAGCGGTATTGGGAGCGTATCACAAGACCCTCTCGCCTAGTCGGAACCAATTTTCACGATTCCTCGTTGGCTGCTTGATCTTGCTAACGGTCGAACTCGGGGCGGCCGGATCGGGAGGCCAATATGGATTATTCCTCTCGCAAATAGCATCAGGCAGCCTTGGACTGCCTCAACCTAGCCGAGGCGGCGCGCAGCCCGGCCATTCGAGACCAGATGATCCGCATGGCCGAGCTTTGGGCCAGACTGGCCGATCGTGCCGAAGATAAGGACCAGTCGCACCCCGCGGCGGCGTAGGTTGGCGTGGGCTACGCGAACAACCCCGGCATGGCGAGCCACACCGGTCGATCCAAGCTTATTGACCAGGATCCGATCGCGTCCGAGGTCTTGCATTCGCGCCGGAAGATTGAACGGCAGGCCTTCATCGTTCGACTCCGTGCCGCGCTTCTGTGCGGTTTGGAGACACCAACCGGCGTGCTTGGTCATGAGAACGGGCCGCGCAGGCGCCCCGAATAGGACGCCATGACGCAGGCTGACTCGCTGACGGCGATTTCTGCCTGGGGTGGGTTCCGGACAGCGGCCGGACACGGGCGGTCGCGGCACGCTGTTCGGTCGGCGGCTCCTTGGTTTTCTAAATCCTCGGGATTCGAATGAGAATTGGATATTCCGGCCTACGCCATGACCAGTACTTGCGATAGCGACCTGTGCGCAGGGGCAGTTCGAGCTGTTCTGCGCGTGCACGCATGCGGTCGTAGGTTCGTCTGGGCATTCCCTCGGGGCATTTTGGAAAGGGGGCTCCGATGACCGGTTTGCCGCCCAGCCGCAGACGGATCTTCAGGGCCTGCCGGTGGCGTTTGGCATTGTATCCGAGAGTTTGGCTGACGTAACGCAGCCCGCAGCAGGTTCGACACGCTGCGAAATCTCGACCCAAATAGATTTTACCGGCCCGTCTCCGGCAGCATGGACATAGCATCCAAGGTTTCCATGGATAGCTACGACCGAGTCTTGGGCCTTGGCGGAGGTGGGGACAGGCGGTCCATTGCAAGGCGATACGCAGCCATTCTTTCTGGGGGAATTTCACCTGGATGGCATATCGATCGGCTCGGAAGCCAGTCAGAGCGGGGAAGCGGAAGTCGGTTGAGATGGATCTGGTTTGTTCTCGGAGCAGGCCGAGGTGGAGCAGTTCGTTGATATCGATAATGCGCTGAGGCAGGCGGAGGTGCTCGACCAGGATGCGTTTGCGTTTTTGTTTTACATCGGCCCAGGTTTTCATCTTCGCCCCTGATGTTTTGCATCGAGGCCGGATTGCAAGAGCTCGCGAATGAGGTCCGATCTCGAACGGTGGCTTTTCGTGGCTAATCTATCGATTGTGTCGAGCAATCCCGAGGGGATGCGAACACCGAGAAAGGATAGGCGCGGGTGTTTTACATCTGGATCGTCGAGTTGTTTTACATTCTCGGATTTGTTTAACATCTCCACCTCCGTAGCTGGGCCAGATTGTTTTACATTTTGGGGAGGCAATTGTTTTACATCGCCATAGGCGGCTTTTTGCATAGGGGCGGGGTCAACATCAAAGATGATGTCCGGCGGCAGCTCGGGGCCTCGGGCGCTCATATCAGCCTCTCAAATCGTCCCCGGTAGGTGCGGTGGTTGGCGGCACCCGCCTCCCCTTTGAAGGATCTGGGCTACGGCAGGCCGCCGGTACGGCCGAGCTCATGCCAGCGTCCCCGTCATCCCAGCGCTAGGAAGGCCCACTGTGCCCCGAAGGAGCCCCCACGCTTCAAGCTGTATGAGCGCCTCGTCGAGACCTGTGGCGGTCGCCACCATGGCACCGGCCGCACGCATGGCGTCGTGCACGGCCTTCTGGATCGCGGTAAGACGGCCACCAGGGGCTTTGAGCCCGGCATCAGGCACGCCGGCGCGAACGCCTAGGGACTTCAGAATTGCGGCCTCGACCCGCGACCGCCAGCCGCCATTGGCAGGATGGAATGCGAACACGCCGGGCCGTGCACGGAGATCAAAATGCTGAAACACTGCGCGCTGTAGAGCTTGCTTGGGGCGGTTCATTCAATTTACCCCCGGCCAATTTGTAACCGTCGTGAAAAACCCTTTAGGCTCAATATGCGCATTTGCGCAGTTTTGCGCCGCAACCCTTTGAATTCACTTAATTGAGACCTTCCGCGTGCTATGATCGAGGATCCGAGCAGGGAGGCGATGCCAATGGCCATGGTCATGGACGGCGAGGTTCAGCTGCCCGCGGCGCGCGAGGTGGTCTGGGCCAAGCTCAACGATGCCGAAGTGCTGAAAGCCTGCATCCC
>WNGK01021436.1_pt1 | contig 10884 bp, 12 predicted proteins | sample 5400601 | NCBI WGS metagenome assembly WNGK01 (sample SAMN13153376, study PRJNA577476) | soil metagenome | isolation source: 60 cm soil or saprolite under Garry oak tree replicate 1 | place: USA:California | collected 2016-06-15
CGGCGATAAAGTCGAAGCGCCGAGACGTTGCCCGCGTCGACCTCGAGAAAAACGCAGCGCGCGCCGAGCGCGGCGAGGCGGCGCAGATGAGTCTCGAGCAGTTGCCGCCCCAACCCCTGTCCTCGTCCCGTGGAGGCGACAGCAATCGACAAAATCTCCGCCTCGTCCAGAACGAGCCGTGACAGGATGAATCCGGCGAGACGCTCTCCCGCCGTCGCGCGGTGCGCCAGCACATTTCGATCCGACAGCAAGCGCTCGAATTCGTCCTCGCTCCATCCGTGATGAAACGAGGCTGCATGCAGCGCCGCCAACGCGCAAGCGTCGGCTGGGCCGGCTTGCGATAGCCTCGTTTGCCGGCTGAATAGGCGACCGATGATGCCCTTCATCGGCGAGGTAGACGCGCGCCGTCTTGTGGCCGCGCGTCAGGTTCGCGCAGGTAGAGCGGTTTCGGCGCGCCGTGAGCTTCCGGTGCAGCGGCGCCGAGCCGCGCGATCCACTCGATATCGGGCGCGCCGCGCTGCTCGATCGACAGTGGGGGGTCGGCCCCTTTCGGCCAGGCCGCCGCCACCTTCTTGGCACCAGAACCGATGATGCGTGCAGGTGCCGTCATCGCCGCGCGTGTGGCATCACGTACTGTTGCCATCCGAGGAGGCACCAGGGTGCGCCCATTGACCCCGAACACCTGCAGATAGATATGCTCGTGGCGCGCGTCGATCGTTGCAACGACCTGAGTGCCGTCATCGGCGGCGATCAGGGGCGCTGCGAATCCGGCAAGCGTGGAAAGTCCGATCGCCGGTTTTCCCGCCACTAATGCGATGCCGCGTGCCGCCGATATTCCAACGCGGAGCCCGGTGAAACTGCCCGGCCCCGTGGTGACCGCGATGCGGTCGAGGTCGGCGAACTCGAACCCGCCCTCGTTCATCACGCGTGCGATGAGCGGCATTAGGTGCTCGGCGTGGCCGCGCGCCATGCCGCGGGTCTCACTGGCGAGAACCCCGCTGCTGGTATCGAACACGGCGGCCGAGCAGGCCTCCAGCGCGGTGTCGATGGCAAGGACGCGCATGGCTCACCTTCGCCGCCGTCATCCATGGACAAGGCGGGTGAAACGCCGACGGTACGTTTTGCTGCTGTTATTGCTTCGCCGGTCGATTCGGATCCAGGTCATGCCATTGGCCGGACTTCGACCACGTCCGGCAAGTAATGGCGCAGCAGGTTTTCAATGCCGTGACGCAGCGTCGCGGTCGACGATGGACAGCCGGAACAGGCGCCCTTCATGTCGAGATATACGATGCCGTCCTTGAACCCGCGGAAGGTAATATCACCGCCGTCATTGGCGACGGCTGGGCGGACCCGCGCCTCGATCAATTCTTTGATCGCAGCAACGGTTTCGGAATCCTTCGCTTCGAAAAACTCATCGCCATCTGCCGATGCAGTGGCCTCGACGCCGCTTACGATCGGAGCACCAGACATGAAATGCTCCATTATGGCGCCGAGAATCGCGGGCTTGAGCTGCTGCCATTCGCCGGCGCTCTTCGTGACCGCGATGAAATCGGAGCCGAAAAACACGCCGGATACTCCCGTGATCTCGAACAGACGTTCAGCCAGGGGGGATTGGGCGGCCGACTGCTTGTCGCGCATGTCGAGCGTCCCGCTCGTCAGCACGGCCCGTCCGGGCAGGAACTTGAGTGTTGCCGGATTTGGGGTCGGCTCCGTCTGAATGAACATGGCCTGCTCCTTCCAGTCGCAGGATGAAGGCGTCCCAGCGTCATTATAATAGGTGGCCCGTCCCGGCGGAAGTTCAACCCGTCCCAAAATCGTCGCGCGGACAACGAGAGATGAGTGGCCTGTGCCTCGATATCGCTTTGCTCGGCGGCACAGGATGGCGGGCCGAAATTCCGCGCGCGTTACGACATGGCGTCGAGCTCTTCGTCGCTGAGATGGCCGGGGACGATGGCGACCGGAATGGGGAACTCGCCCGCGTTCTTGCCGACGCTAGAGACCAGCGGGCCTGGCCCCTCTTTGCCGGTTGCGGCGGCGAGTACCAGGATGGCGATGTCTTCGTCGTCTTCGATGAGATTAAGCACTTCCTGCGCTTTGTCGCCTTCCCGGATCACCCGCTGCGGCATCACGCCGGTGATGCTGGACGAGCGGGCAGCGTGACGGTCGAGCACGGCATTCGCCTCCTCGTGCGCCTCCGCACGCATGATGTCAGCGACGCCGAGCCATTGCTGATTATGGTCGTGGGTCTCGATCACGCGCAGCATGAGCACGGTTGCGCCGATGCGCAGTGCACGCCGGCTCGCAAAATAGAGCGCCCTGTCGCATTCTGGAGAATCGTCGATGACGACCATGAACTTCGGCGAGTGACCTGCCTCGTAGCTGCGGCGCTTCTTGCTCATCGGCTCCCCCGGCCGTCATCGGATGTCGTTTTGTGAGGCGGTTTCTCGGCGCGCCGGCTCTTTGCGCCCACAAACGCCGCGCGGCCACCGGCGACGTTAAGTCGAAAATCCTGCCATGGTCTTCAGGGACAGCACAAGTCCACTCCAGGCAAACACTTCCAAACGCGGATGATGCTTGGTGATCAGCGGCGCACGAAGCCGACGATGTCCTTGACCGCTTTCATGGTCTCCGTGGCCAGACTACGCGCGCGGGCAGCGCCATCCGCAAGAACCGAATCGATATAAATGGGATCCGCCATGAGCCGCTTCATCTCGGCATTGATCGGGCCGAGCTTAGCGACTGCAAGGTCGACCAGCGCGGCCTTGAACGTCGAGAATTGCGCGCCGCCGAATTCGTTGAGAATATCCGCCTTGGTCTTTCCCGAAAGCGCCGCATGGATTCCCACAAGGTTGTCGGCCTCGGGGCGTTGCTCGAGTGCCTTCTCGTCGTGCGGCAGGGGATGTGGATCGGTTTTGGCCCGGCGGATCTTGTGCGCGATCGCATCGGCATCGTCTGTCAAGTTGATGCGCGACTGGTCCGAGGGATCCGATTTCGACATTTTCTTCAAACCGTCACGCAGCGACATCACCCGCGTCGCAGGCCCTTGAATCAGCGGCTCGGGCTGGGGAAAGAACGCCTCCCCATAACCGTGTGCATGGATGGATTTTGCGAAATCATTGTTGAATTTCTGCGCGATATCGCGCGAGAGCTCTAGGTGTTGTTTCTGGTCCTCTCCTACTGGCACATGGGTTGCCCGGTAAATGAGAATGTCGGCGGCCATGAGTGTCGGATAAGCGTAGAGCCCGACAGAGGCATTCTCGCGGTCTTTTCCCGCCTTCTCCTTGAATTGAGTCATACGGTTGAGCCAGCCCAAGCGGGCCACGCAGTTGAAGATCCAGGCAAGCTCGGCGTGCTCCGCGACCTGGCTCTGATTGAAGACGATGTGTTTGGTCGGATCGATGCCGCAGGCGATAAAAGCGGCGGTCACCTCGCGCGTGTTCTTCGGCAGTTGCTCGGCGCCGCCCCAGACCGCGAGCGGTTGTGTGATCGCGTGCAAGTCGACGACGCAGTAGATGCACTCATACTTGTCCTGCAGCGCGACAAACTTTGCGATCGCGCCGAGATAATTACCAAGATGAAGATTGCCGGTGGGCTGTACGCCGGAAAACACTCGTTCCTTGAAAGGCATGCGGAAACCTCGCCGATCGCGCTGCCAGATGGCACGACGGACGGCGCAGGTGCAAGTGCAGCTCGGGGCCGCTACCGTGGCTGCATTCACACGGGGGATGGCTGCGCGTCCTGCGAAGCGCGATTGCCTCGAGCCGTTCGACCGCTATATTGCGCGCGCTTTTGCATGGGAGAGCTTTCGGATGGCCTCGGCGCGATTTGATGTTCTCGGTATCGGCAATGCGATCGTTGATGTGATCGCGCGGACCGACGACGCGTTCCTTGCGCAGCAAAAAATGCGCAAAGGCACCATGCAGCTGATCGATGAGGCCCGGGCCGCGAAGCTTTACGACGCCATGGGCCCGGCCGTGGAGGTTTCCGGTGGCTCCGCGGCCAATACGATCGTCGGGGTCGCGAGCTTGGGGGCGCGCGCGGCCTTCATTGGAAAGGTCAAGGATGATGAGCTTGGGCGCGTCTTTGCCCATGACATCCGCGCGGCGGGTGTCGCCTTTGCGACGCCGCCCGCATCGGCCGGCCCATCCACGGCATGTTGTTACGTGCTGGTGACGCCCGACGGCGAGCGCACGATGAACACCTATCTCGGCGCCGCTCAGGATTTGCATCCCAACGACATCGACGCAGATGCCATTACTGCCGCTCAAATCATTTATCTTGAAGGCTATCTCTGGGATCCGCCTCGCGCCAAGGAAGCTTTCCTCAAGGCTGCGAAGATCGCGCACGCGGCGGAGCGCGATGTCGCCCTCACATTATCGGATGCGTTCTGCGTCGATCGCTACCGCTTGGAATTTCTCGAGCTCATTCGGGCCGGCACGGTGGACCTCGTCTTCGCCAATGAGCGCGAGCTGCACAGCCTGTACGAGACGGCCGATTTCGACACGGCGCTGAATGCGTTGCGCAGCGACGCGCGACTGGCCGTCGTCACTCGCAGTGAAAAAGGCTGCTTGGTCGTCACGCGCGAGCAAACGCAGGCGATTCCGGCGAGCCCCGTAGAGCGCCTGGTGGATGCCACTGGCGCCGGCGACTTGTTCGCGGCAGGCTTCCTGACCGGCCTCTCGCGCGGCGCCGACTATCGCACCGCGGCGCGGCTGGGCGCGGTGGTTGCGGCCGAAGTGATCCAGCATCTTGGAGCCCGGCCAGAGACGTCGCTCAAGGCCTTGGCCCAGGACAACGGCTTCGATCTGTGAAGGACCAAGGCCTCGGCCCCCGTCCTGGGCTAGAGCGGGGGGAGGGCCTCACCAAGTGCGGCTTGCCGAGCCGATAAACCGCGGCCCAATCAGCACATCGCGCGCCTTGTCCACAGCGATTCACAGAAATCAGCAGTGGGTGCTCGAATGTCTCGGAACTGTCGCGGTGATCCGGCATTGGTGCCGGCAAGTTCCCAGCGGACACGCTTCATCGCCAGGAGGAAATTATGGGTTCCTTCGCAGAGGGGCTCCCGAACCGGTTCCCGGTCGGCACACGATATGTAGTCGAGGGCCATGGCGGCGCCCAAGGAGCCCTTCGCATCCATTTGCGATATCTCGAGTTTCCCGACGGCAGGCAAGTCAAACTCCCAGCCGACGTCGTGAATCGGAGGCGCGCGCAGCGCCGCCAAGGCGCACGGCGCGCTCCGGGCCGAAAATAATTTTGCGCACAGGAAACCCGGGCGACACCTGGGCGTTGAACCGACAGCGCCGGGTGGAGTGCCCCCCAGCCCCCAACCCCTCACCCATCCGGCGATTAGACCCTGGCCCTTTTGGCCGGGGTCTTCCTTTCTGGGAGGGCAGCAAGAAACAGGCGAATACGCGGCGGCCTCTGTCCTCCAGACAAACCGCGCGTTCTGTCCCGCGTTGCCGTCGCGACTGACGACGTGTGATCGATTAAGGACGCCCCACGACCAGATCATCGCGATGCACCATCTCGGTGCGGCCGCCAAATCCGAGAATTGAAAGAATGTCGCCGGATGGGCGGCCTTTGATTTTGACCGCGTCGTCCGCGTCGTACGCGACAAGCCCGCGGCCGACCTCAGCGCCGTCTGGCCCGCGGATGACGACCGCGTCGCCCCGCGCGAAACTTCCGTCGACTTGGATGACGCCGGCCGGGAGCAGGCTCTTGCCGCTGCGCAAGGCCGCCACCGCGCCGGCATCGATTGTGAGGACGCCTTTGGGCTCCAGCGAGCCCGCAATCCATTTCTTGCGCGCAGTGATCGGATTGGCCGGCGTCATAAACCAAGTGCAGCGCGCCCCCTCGGCAATCGCCTTGAGCGGATGCGCGACACGGCCGGATGCAATCACCATGTGTGTGCCGCCGTGCGTCGCGATCTTGGCGGCTTCGATTTTGGTCTGCATGCCGCCGCGCGAGAGTTCGGAGCCGGCGGCGCCTGCCATTGCTTCGATATCAGGTGTGATGCACTCCACCAGTGGTACCAGCTTGGCTTTGGTATTGCCGGCGGGCGGGGCGTCATAAAGACCGTCCACGTCCGAGAGCAGCACCAGGAGGTCGGCACTCGCCATCGTAGCCACCCGGGCGGCCAACCGGTCGTTATCTCCGTACCGAATCTCGTTAGTCGCTACCGTATCGTTCTCGTTGATCACTGGAACGGCTCGCCACTCGAGCAACTTCTCGATCGTCGAGCGAGCATTGAGATAGCGGCGTCGCTCCTCTGTATCCTGCAGCGTGACCAAGACCTGCCCCGCCGCAATGTCGTGTCGTCCGAGCACCTCCGACCAAGTACGTGCCAGCGCGATCTGCCCGACAGCAGCGGCCGCCTGGCTATCCTCGAGCTTGAGCGGTCCTGCTGTCAGCTTGAGCACGGCGCGGCCGAGCGCGCTGGCAAGATCATCGGCAAGCGACGAAAGCCAGGTCTTATGCAATCCCCCACCCTCGCTGTCGACCAGCAGCGAAGAGCCGACCTTCACCACTAACCGGCGGAAGTCGGCGAGGGACGGCGCTTTGCGGGACATGGCGACAAATTTCGTCTGGCCGGTGGCAGGCGACAACCATTGTCGCGCTGATGCGTTGTTTAGCATGCGTCTTCGGGTTCACGCCAAGGCGTAAGCGCATGAGTAAGGCTTTCATCGGCACGTCAGGCTGGACCTATGACGGTTGGCGCGGCCAGTTCTATCTCGAGAACCTGCGGAAATGCGACTGGCTCGCCTGGTACGGAAGTCAATTTCCAACCACCGAGATCAACGGGTCGTTCTACCGCACGCCTTCATTGGATGCGGTGCGGACCTGGCGTGATCAGACCCCCCGCGATTTTCTGTTCGCGTGGAAGGCGTCTAAGTTCATCACGCATTGGAAGCGGCTGGGCGAGGCATGCGCGAACTCGATCGAGTTGATGGAGACGCGGCTCAAGGCGCTGTCGCCGAAGATCGGCGCGGTCCTGTTCCAGCTTCCGCCGCAATTTTCGAAAAATCGCGATCGGCTGGCGTCATTCCTGGACATGCTTCCGCGCGGCTATCGATTCGCATTCGAATTTCGTCATAAGAGTTGGTACGACGATGAAATTTTCAGTCTCCTGCACCAGCATGACGTGTCGCTATGTCTATCCGACCATCACGATGCGCCCTCGCCCTGGCAAGTAACTGCGCGCCATGTCTACGTACGCGGGCACGGGCCTGGCGGACGCTACAAAGGTCATTATTCGGATCGGACGCTGCGGGCCTGGGCGCGCGACATTGCTGGGTGGCGCCGGCAGCGGCGGACCGTCTTCGTTTATTTCGACAATGACCAGAAGAGCGCCGCCCCGGCCGATGCACGCAGGTTGATGGAGATGCTCAAGATCGACCGGATCTGACTGGTCGACGATGCTAGACGCGCGCGTAATTGGGTCATTCGGTTCACCCGCGCGGATGCCACGCCTTTGCGGCGACCGCCGGTCGCTTTTGGTCCTGTTCGATGAGGCTCAATAAGGCGCGCAAGACATTCGACAAGCCGGCGCCGGTCACGGCTGAAACGACAAGCGGCGGGGTCTCGGCCGCGCGGTTAAGCCGTGCGCTCTGCTGCTTCAGCTGCTCCGGCGTCAGGGCATCGGCCTTGCTCAGTGCCACGACCTCCGGCTTGTCCCCGAGTCCCTGGCCGTAGGCTTCGAGTTCCGCACGCACCGTATTATAGGCTCGTCCGGCGTGCTCGATCGTGCCGTCGACAAGGTGCAGGAGCGCGCGGCAGCGCTCAACGTGACCGAGAAAACGGTCACCAAGCCCGCTACCCTCATGCGCGCCCTCGATCAGTCCGGGAATGTCTGCGAGCACGAATTCGCGGCCGTCGATCTCGACCACGCCGAGTTGGGGATGCAAGGTAGTGAAGGGATAATCGGCAATCTTCGGCTTGGCTGCGCTAACTGTCGCGAGGAACGTGGATTTTCCAGCGTTGGGCAGGCCGATAATGCCGGCGTCGGCAATTAGCTTCAGGCGCAGCCTGATTGTGAGCTCCTCACCAGGTTGGCCGGGATTGGCATGGCGCGGCGCACGGTTGGTCGAGCTCTTAAAATGGGCGTTGCCAAAACCGCCATTACCGCCGCGCGCGATCACCACCCGTTGACCCACAGCGCTGAGGTCCGCCAGCAATGTCTCGCCGTCTTCCGTGTAGACCTGCGTTCCGGCCGGCACCTTAAGCACGATGTCCTCGCCGCTCGCGCCGTGGCGATCCTTGCCCATGCCAGCGCGACCGTTCTTGGCTTTGAAGTGCTGCTGGTAGCGGTAGTCTATAAGCGTATTGAGGCCCTCGACGGCCTCTACGATCACGTCGCCTCCTTTACCGCCATCGCCTCCGTTCGGTCCGCCGAACTCGATGAATTTCTCCCGCCGGAACGACACACAGCCGTTCCCGCCGTCGCCCGAGCGGACATAAACCTTGGCCTCATCGAGGAACTTCATGCCGCACGATAAGCGATCGCGGGCGCAAAATACGAGACCTCTCCGCGCAGCGCTGCTCGCGCCACAGGTAATCAGCCTCCGAATTCCGGATCAGGTGATGGGGAAGTATCCGTCGGGAGGGGCCAGGGCGGGCCATGCCTCACTGATGCGGCCCAAGAGGCCGCTCCCGACGCTACCGTTCGCCAAGTCCGCCGCTACGCCTCGGCCCGAACGCTGCCACGGCGATCATCGCGGCTAAAATAACCCGGGGGCATTGCACCTCCTCGGTTATCGTCACCCCGACAGTGACCTGTGCACGTAGTAATCCTCGTCACCGCAAGGTCGGCTGTCAATGGCCGCTCGCCAGTCGCCGTTCAAATGATGTGTCATTAGGTTCCAAGCTTTAGACGGCTCCTGGCTTTGCCCCACGCTGCTGTCGCGCTCTCATCCAGCGCCTGCGCTCGAGCCGAAATCGATCGAATGGTGCGGACGAGGCGAGCGAGCGGATGCGATAGAGCTCGACTCCTGTCCACTCGAACCCGCATTTCTCCAACACGCGGCGCGATGCCGGATTGCTCGCGCGCGCGCCGGCGTGCAGCATCTCGTAGCCGAGATCGTCGAAGGCGTAATCAATTACGGCACGCGCCGCTTCGGTGGCGTAGCCATTGCCCCAGAATGCAAAGGCGAGCCAATACCCGAGCTCGGGCGAGTCTCCGGGACGCTCGGCAACTCCGCAGGCGCCGAGCACCGTGTCATCACGCCTGACGATGAGAAATACGGTCTCGCCGGAGCTTGCGGTGACGCCGGTGATAAAGCGTTGCGCATCGGCGATCCCATACGGATGGGGAATGCGCAGTGTGTTTTCCGCAACGCGCCGATCGTTGACGAGCGCGGCGATGGTTTTTGCATCCTGCGCGCGCGGCGCCCGCAACACTAACCGCTCTGTTTGGATGAGCCGAATACATCTCTCCTGGATGGCATGCGGTGCAATCTGGTTGGGCAATGTCATCACACGGACTCTTCAGAAACCAAGAGGGGAGCCGGATGCCGGCTCCCCTCTTGGTACCCGTAGGTCCGCCGGTTTCATCGCATCCGGCAGACCTCGATGAAGTCTACCGCCTATTCGGGCGCTGCCTGCGCTAACGGCAGAACCGATACGAAGACTCTGCCTTTCGCTTTGGTACGGAATTCGACGCGACCATTGATCAGCGCGAACAGACTGTGATCCTTGGCAAGGCCGACATTGGCGCCAGGATGCCATTTGGTCCCGCGTTGGCGCGCAATGATGTTGCCGGCCAGCACTTGCTCGCCGCCGAAAGTCTTCAGCCCCAGCCGCTGACTATGCGAGTCGCGGCCGTTACGGGATGATCCGCCTGCTTTTTTGTGTGCCATGACTTCAGGGTCCTTAACGCTGGCTCGTTATCTAGTGCAACTTTATGGCGAAATCATCCCTTGGTCTTGCTTTTTCCGCTCGGTTTTCCCTTGGCGGGCGTCTTTGATGGTGTCTTGGAGGGCTTCTTCGCGGTCTTCTCCTTGGTTGGCCCTTTCGCCATTGCCTTTCGCGTGGGCGCCTTGCCCTCCGTCGTCTGCGCTCCCTCGACGGTGGCCGCTGCGGGAGCGGCGGCGACAGGCTTGGCCTCGCGTTGGGGAAGTTTGGTCGGCTTGGCGCCGTCGGTGAGGATTTCGGTTACGCGAACAAGCGTGAATTCCTGCCGATGGCCGCGCTTCCTGCGTGAATTCTTGCGGCGCCGTTTCTTGAAGACGATGATCGTCGGCCCGCGTCCTTGCTCCAGTACTTCGGCAGCGACCGAAGCGCCGGCAATCGTCGGTTGCCCGAGCGTGATGTTATCGCCGCCGACCACCAACACCTCGCCGAACTGGACGATTTCACCGGGATTAGCCTTGATTTTGTCTACCCTGACGACGTCCTCGGCAGCTACGCGGTATTGTTTTCCGCCGGTTCTTATGACTGCGAACATGGTTTTGTCCTCGGTTCGATCCGGCGCTCAGGTCGATGGACCCGCTTTCCCGTCGTGTGTGACTTTGCGGTCTTACCCGCGCTTACGGGGATGCGGAACCCGCACGATCCGCGTCCACTTCCCCTTGGCGGAGATCAGCGTTTAAAAACGCAAGTGGAGCGGGGCTAAGTGGCGTGCTTATGGCGGGCAGCCCCGAAACTGTCAAGGAAATGGGCCGCGTTTGACGGCCGATGAGGCGTCCGCCAGGCCTTGGGCAAGTCCTTTCAATTTGCGCGCCAACATGCGCTTTCCATATAAGGGGCGAAGCACGAGCCTGACATGAGCGTCCTCGCCGACCACCCTTTCATCAAAATGAACGGCCTCGGCAACGAGATCGTCGTAGTCGACTTGCGAGCGCAGACAGGAACTATCGGTGCATCCGAGGCGCGCGCGGCAGCACAGTC
>WNGK01008159.1_pt1 | contig 10883 bp, 6 predicted proteins | sample 5400601 | NCBI WGS metagenome assembly WNGK01 (sample SAMN13153376, study PRJNA577476) | soil metagenome | isolation source: 60 cm soil or saprolite under Garry oak tree replicate 1 | place: USA:California | collected 2016-06-15
ACCTGGTACGACGGTTGCAGCGCCCGTTCTCCTACCAGTTCTTCCAGGCGGCGGCCAACCTGGCGGCGACGCTGGATTGCGGCATCACGACCGTGCGCGACGCGGGCGGCGCGGACCTCGGCGTGCAGCGCGCCCTCGCCGACGGCCTGGTCGACGGGCCGCGGATGCAGATCTCGATCAGCGCGCTGAGCCAGACCGGCGGTCACGGCGACGGCTGGCTGCCGTCGGGGATGACGACCTTCCTCCTGACGCCGCACCCTGGGCGGCCGGCGGGCCTGGTCGACGGGCCCGAGGAGATGCGCAAGCGGGTGCGCGAGATCATCCGCGCCGGTGCCGACGTCATCAAGGTGCATACGTCAGGCGGCGTGCTGTCGCCCCGCGACAATCCGAGGCATGCCCAGTTCCGGCCCGACGAACTCACCGCCCTGATGGCCGAGGCGACGGCGGCAGGCCTGCCGGTTATGGCGCACGCCCAGGCGACCGACGGGATCAAGAACGCCCTGCGCGCCGGGGTCAGGTCCATCGAGCACGGGATCTACCTGGACGACGAGGCCATCGACCTGCTGCTCAGCACCGGAACGTGGCTGGTCCCGACGCTGGTGGCGCCGCATGCAGTGCTGAACGCGGCCGACGCGGGCAGCCAGCTGCCCGATGGCGTGGTGGCGAAGGCGCGAGAGGTGATAGCCGCGCACGCCAGTGCTTTCGCACGCGCGGCAGCGGCCGGAGTCAAGATCGCGATGGGTACCGATACCGGGGTCGGGCCGCACGGCAGCAACCTTGACGAGCTGCCACTGATGGCCGCCGGCGGGATGACCCCGGCGCAGGTACTGACCGCCACGACGCAGTCGGCGGCCGAGCTCCTCCGGATCGGCGACGAGACCGGAACGATCATGCCCGGCAAGCGCGCCGACCTGGCCGTGGTGGACGGCGACCCGTTCGACCTCGCCAGCCTGAAGGCCAACATCCGAGCGGTCTACGTAGCCGGCCGCATGGTACGCGGCTAGCGGCGCGGAGGGCCGAAAGGTACGCGGCTAGCGGCGCGGAGGGCCGAAAGGTACGCGGCTAGCGGCGCGGAGGGCAGACTGGCTGCATGGAGCCCGCGCTGTGCCCGGTCATTCTCGGTCGTGACGCCGAGCTGGCCGCACTGCGCACTGCGCTCGCAGACGCCGGGGCAGGTCACGGCGGCCTAGTCGTGCTCACCGCCGACGCCGGCATCGGCAAGTCGCGCCTGCTCCGCGAGGTAACCGACACGGCCCTGGCTCGCGGCGACCTGGCCGTCACCGGCCGCGCCGTGGGGTCGGGCGCGGCGACGCCGTTCCGCCCGCTCACCGAGGCCATCCTGCAAGCAGTCCGCGCCAGCAAGCAGCCGCACCAGCAAGACCACCCCTGGCCCGCAGCACTCCGCGACGTACTCCCCGGCGCAGAACCCGCCAGCACAACCGACCGCACCACCGACCCGCCGGACATCGGCCCGATCATGCGGGGCGAGGCGATCCTCCGCCTACTCCGCACGCTGACCGACCGGGCCGCCAGCCCGCACCGGGCGCTCGTCCTGGGCCTCGAAGACCTCCAGTGGGCCGATCCCGACACCCTGGCGATCGTCGAGTACCTCGCGGACAACATCCGTGCCGAGCACATCCTGTGCGTAATCACCGTGCGGCCAGAACCCGCTTCCCCGGCGGCCGACCTGGTCCAGGCGCTCAACGCCCGGCGCACCGCCCGGATCTTGTCGCTGTCCCGGCTATCCGACGAGGACACGCGCCGGATGGTGCTGGCCTGCCGTCCGTCCGCGAGCCCTGACGACCTTCGGGACATCGTTCGCGCGGCTGACGGGGTGCCGTTCCTGGTCGAGGAGATGCTGGCCACCCCGGGAGTGCCGCCCACCTTCGCCGCATCGGTGGCCGCCCGGATGGCCCAGCTCGATCCGGCCGAGCGCCGGGTGATCCAGCTCGCCGCCGTGCTCGGGCGTCAGTTCGACTGGCGGCTCCTGCGGACCGTCAGCCAGACCGCCGGCGAGCAACGACCGCACGTCGTCGGCCCCGCCCTGGAGGGCGCCGTCGCCAGCCTGCTGCTCAGCTTCCACGGTGGCGCCTACCAGTTCCGGCATGCGCTGACGCGCGAGGCCATCATCGACGGCGTCCTCCCCCACATTCAGGCGGAACTAGCTCGCACCGCGCTGGCCGCACTCAAGCAAGCCGGTCCGGCTGTGCTGGACTCCCAGCTGGACCTGGCCGCCGACCTGGCCGAGCAGGCCGGCGATGCGGGCGAGGGCGCCAGGCTGCTGATCGAGTCCGGACGCGTGTCTCTCCGCCGAGGAGCGCTCGCCACCGCTACCGCCACGCTCCGGCGCGCGGCGGACCTGACGGACGACGACAGCATGCGGCGCGGCGCGAACGCGCTGCTGGCCGAGGCGCTGGCGCTGGCCGGACGACTGGACGAGTGCCTGACCGCCGGATCCGCCGCCCTGCGGATTCCAGCGCCAGCCGCGCGAGCCGCGCCAGCTGAGTCGGCCATGATCCATCTCGCGATCGCTCATGCGGCGGTCGAGGCGACCCGCTGGCCGGTCGCTGCCGACCACCTCGCCTCGGCCGAGCAGCTGCTGGCCACGGATCCGGACCCGGCAGCGACGCAGCGCTGGCGCGTGCTGGCCGCCGAGACCGCGCTGGCGCGACGGGACCTGGCCGCTGCGCAGCAGCTCGCCGAGCTTGTTATCGGCTCGACAGAAGCAAACACCGACGTGCGATGCCATGCGCTCGGGCTGCTGGGACGCAGCCATCGCGCCCGCGACCTTGATGCCGCCCGGACCGCATTCGAGGAAGCCCTGGCGTGCGCGGATACGGCGAACCTGCCGCTGTGGCGGCTCCGCTCCCTGCACGAGCTCGGGACAATCGAGCTGTTCGAGAGCGCCGGCGTCGACCGGCTGAAACAGGCCCGGCTGGCGGCCGACGAGCTGGGGGCGCTGAGCACGGCGGCTGTCCTGGACATCCAGCTGGCTGCGGCGTATCTCTTCCGGTTCGACCCCGCCAACGGCGATCCGTATGCCGCCGCCGCCCTCGCCGCCTCCGAACAGCTACGCCTGACCCAGCTCGTTGCCACTGCTCTGGTGTTCCTCGCCGAACTCCGTTCGCTCAGCCGGGACACCGAGGCGATGGAGCGTTACAACAGCCTCGCCCTCGCGGCCGCCCCAGGCGACCCGGAGATCGCCGGGTCGGTCTGGGGCGCGCGCGCTATTGCCGCGTTGCTGGACGGCGACGACGCGGGCGCGCGCCGGGCGCTTGAGCGGGCCGTCACCTATCTGCAGCCGCTGCCCAATTCCGGACCAGGCATCTACCGCGGGCTGTGGCCAGTCCTGCTCGCCGTGCACGCCGACCCGGCCGCGGCCGAAGCCATCACCGCCGCCCGGCAGACCGGCATGACGGTCAACCGCGCCAATCGCGGGATGCTGCTCTATGCCGAGGCCGTGCTGGCCGGGCGCCGCGCCTCGGTCCGCGACGGCGACGGCTCAGGCCGGCACCATGCCGACACTGACCGCCAGCGTGCCGATTCAGGACCCGACCGCGCCGCCTCGGGCCCCGGCCGCGCTGGCGAGCTCGCTGACCAGGCGGCCGCCGAACTCGCCCACTTCCCGGTCTGGTCCGACATCGCCCGGATGCTCGTGGCCCAAGCGGCATTGGCCGACGGCTGGGGCGACCCCCGGCGCTGGCTCGCATCAGCCTCGAAGACGTTCACCGCCGCCAGCCTCGGCCCGCTGGCCGAGCGCTGCGCGAGCCTGCTCGCGAGGCCGGCCCGGGACCGGCTGGCGCCGCTGGGCGTCACGCCCAGGGAACGCGAGATCCTCGATCTCGTGGCGCTCGGCTTGTCGAACAGGGACATCGCGGCCCAGCTGACCGTCTCGCACCGGACCGTGGAAAAGCACGTCGAGAGCCTGCTGCGCAAGACCGGCGCCCGATCGCGGACCCAGCTCGCCGCGATCCGTGCCGACGCTCTCCCCGGTCGATCCTGACAACTGAGCAGCCCTGGTCGGTCCTGACCACGCAAGGAGGACCGGAGCGTAGATACGTAGCGCGATACGTGATCGCACCGATGCGCCGCTCCGGGCCTCGGGCGGACGCTGGCTGCAATCCGATACCGACGCAAGGAGCGCAGTCATGAGTACTGGCAAGGAAGAAGCCGAGCTGTGGGGCCCGGGAGCACGTGACTGGTCCGACTACAACGAGCCGATGTGCACCCCGTTCTACGAGGCCGTCCTCGACGCTACCGAGGTGGGCCGCGGCACGAAGCTTCTCGACGTCGGCTGCGGCGGCGGCTTCGCGCTGCTGCTCGCTGCCCGCCGGGGAGCCGACGTGTCCGGCATCGACGTGACTCAGCCGCTGCTGGACATCGCGCGCGAGCGGGTGCCCGGCGCCACGCTCGTCGCGGGCGACCTGGGGGATCCGCTACCGTTCCCGCACGAGGCGTTCGACGTGGTCACTGCCTTCAACTCGGTCCAGTACGCCGATGACGCGGTCGCGGTCATCAAGGGCATGAGCCAGGTCGTCAGGCCCGGCGGGCTGGTCAGCGTCGTTGTCTGGGGCCCGCCGGACAAGTGCGAGAGCGGCGTTCTGTTCGCCGAGCTGGGCCCGCTGCTGCCTCCCGCGCCGCCGGGCGCCCCCGGGGCCGTCGCCTGGAGCGAGGACGGTCGGCTGGAGGACCTGGCCGCCATGGCCGGGCTGAAGCCGCTGACGGTCGCCGATGTCCCCAACCCGCTCATCTACCCTGACCTGGCGACGGCGGTGCGGACCCAGCTCAGCTCGGGCCCGGCCCAGATGGCCATCCGGCACTCCGGGCTGCCCGCCGTGCGCGGCGCGCTCACCCGCGCGTTCGCGGGCAGCCGCCGGCCGGACGGGACCTACCGCCAGGACAATGTCTTCCGCTACCTCGTCGCCCGGGTCTGACCGAGCCGGCGCCAGCGGCCGCCCGGGGACCGTACGCAGCGGGTCCTCGGGCGGTCGACTGCGGCGGGTGAAGCCTGTCGGCTATTGCATGCTCTGTGTTCGCAGCCTCGGAGACCTGCCTGAACTGGTGATCCGCCGACAGCAACTCGGCCAGGATCGCACCGGGCTCGCGCGCTTTGGTGGCTGGCAAGCTGGCAGCGGACTGGCCGGTGGCGGTGATGACATGTCGCGTCTGGCGCCGCTGTCCAAATGTCGGCGTGCCGTTCGTCGTGTGACTGTCAGGGATTAGCGGAGCTTGCGGGTGGAGGCAAATCATGAAGGATGAAACAGGGAACATCGGGACACCGGAAGCCGATGTCGCCGGCGCGGCCGCGCTGCCGCCAGTCACGGACCGTGCTACCTGGCAGGCGCAGCTGGACGATCTGCTCGTACGGGAGAAGGCCCGCACAAGAGAAGGCGACGCGATCGCGGCCGCACGCCGAGGCCTGCCCATGGTCGAGGTGGACCCTGCCATTCCACTGATCGGGGAACATGGCGCTGTCCCGCTGCTGGAGGTGTTCGAAGGCCGACGTCAGCTCATCGCTTACTTCCACATGTGGCACACCGGGCAGCCAGCAGCCGCTCAATGTGAGGGGTGCACGTTCTTTAACGGCCAGGTGCGCGAGCTGTCTTACCTGCATTCACGCGACGTCACCTACGCTACTTTCAGCCAGGGCCCGTACGCCGAGAGCGCTGCCTACCGTGACTTCATGGGCTTCGAAATGCCCTGGTACTCGGCGGAGGAGTCCGCCGACGCGCTGCTCGCCGGGCGCTGGTTCGGCATGCAGGTGTGTTACCTGCGGGACGGTGAGCGGGTGTTCGAAACGTACTGGAGCAGCGGCAGGGCCGGGGAGGCCTTCGCACCTTCCTACGGGCTGCTGGACATGACTGTCTACGGCCGGCAGGAAACCTGGGAGGACTCTCCGGCCGGCTGGCCCCAGCACTTCGGGACCACAGGCGAGCAGTTCCGCACTAGCGGGCGGCCGAGTGCGCAGTGGGCGCGCCTGGCAGCCGGGCGCTCCGACGACCTCGGCAACGGGACGTGACAGCTACCGACCTGACTCGTGGCTCACGATCATGGAGTTTCGGGCTCAGGGCCGTGACCTGCAGGTTCGCGGGTCTTGAACAATCCCGAGAAGCTGTCGCATATGGAACAGGAGACCGTCCTGCGCCGCTGATCGGGTCCGTGCGAAAGGAAGAGATCGCCAGATGTCATTCAACGAGGAAGAGATGGCGTACCTACGCTCGCAGCGCCTCGGACGTCTCGCCACCGTGGCTGGTGACGGACAGCCAGACGTGGCGCCGGTTGGGTTCGACTTCGACGGCATCCATTTCTACATCACGGGAATGGACCTCCCCTCGACCCGTAAGCACCGCAACGTGACCAGCGGCAATCACAAGGTCGCGCTCGTCGTGGACGACGTCGTAAGCACGACGCCGTGGATCCCGAGATTTGTTCGTGTCTACGGCGTGGCTAACCTCGTCCGCCGCAGTGGGAAGTCCGGCTCCGGCGAGTACCTCCAGGTCACGCCGACCGTGTCGTGGTCCTGGAACCTCGACGGCCGTCCCTTTGGCGATGGCGAGCAGTTTCGGCCGCGAAAGGTCATCCACCGATCCCCGACGCAACGCGACTCTCCGTCCGCGCCTGAGCGTCCAGCTCTCGAAGCGGCCAATGCCGACGCCCGCGCGGCCGTCGACGCCTTCGCGGCCGGCCTCCAGTCCGGCCATGATCAACGTGACGCCGACATCCTGAACCGCCAGTTCGCCGCGGACGTCGTGTGGGGGAGCCCTTTCGGTGCTCTTGTCGATGGCTACGACCAGCTCCACCCGATCCACGTCGGCTTCCAGCGGAGCGCAAAGGACAAGCCGGCGTTCCGCTACCAGGTGCGGCACGTCCTTGCGCTCAGCGCCGACATCGTCGTCGCCCATATCGCCCGGCTCGCCCTGGGCGCCGACCACGAACCAGTACCTCCTGGAGCCGAACCCGACCAGCCGTTTTCCGAGATGGCCATGTACGTGCTCGTCCGTCGCGACGGTCAGTGGTGGCTCGCCGCCGGGCAAAACACCCCGATGCGACCCGGTGGTGCCGTCCCCGCAACCACGTAAGGCGCTCGTTTAGCAGCGCTACCGTGCTCGTCGGCGACACTTGGCTGCCGTTACCCGGGGTCAGCTCGGACCTTTGCGCCCCACGAGATGAAAGACGCGGCTGAGCTGGCGATAGGGATCTCGACGGCTGGCCTCGAGTTCGACCGCGGCCGTTGCCGCTACCTGCCTTGCATCACTTGGGTCCAACTCGACCCCGCTGGCTCGTTGATGGGCTGGCCGATGCCGAGGAGGTTGCCTTCGCTGTCTCGAGCTATCCCGCCGTACTCGAAATGGAGCGTAGCGCACCGATGACCTTTGCGTCGTCGGCAAGCCACGGACCGCTCGAGGGACCGGATGGGTTCCAGAAGGTCTGCAGGCGGCCACCCCCGTTCCTATCAAGCCACTCAGCGAGCAGTGCGAACCACTCGGCTCGGTGCCCGGGACGCGGGCTATTGGTCTCGCAGATGTCGATATCCGGAGCGTCCCGCCCCGTGAGCTCCCGGCAGGTCTCGAGCATGTCGTCCAGCCGCCCAAACAGCTTCTTCTTGCTGATCGCGCCATCCCAGGTACGGAACTGCCCCTCCCCGAAGTCATAGATATCCAGGCCGTACCAGTCCAGATCGGTACCCATCCACGCCTTGGCCTCGCTGGGCACCGCGCAGATGATCGAGCCGTAGCGGACGTTCGAACCACGGCAGAGATCCTGCATGTGTTCGTGGACCGCCGACATGCTGCCTTCGTTGACATAATCGGGGTACCCGGGCAGGTTCGATGGCTCGTGCCAGGCTGAGAGCTTCACCCCCGGCGGCGCCAAAGCGATAAAAGACTTCAGCTGCTCGTCGAGCGTCCCGGCGAGCAGGTCGTCCGGCACGGGCCGGATCGACAGCGTCACCCTCGCGTCCGGCACGCTCTGCTTCGCCGGCCACACGGTCGGAATGAAGTTGTACTGGTCGCGGTAGGCGCGGAACGTGCGGACGTCAATGCCGGCCTCGCGCATCGGGTCGAAGATCTTCGAGTTGGAACCGATCAGAACCCTCACTCCAGCGCCCCACATCCCCTGGTGATTTCTCCCCTGCCTGCCCGAATGCCCTGTCTGAGCAGCCGGAAACGTGGATTGGGCCTGGCTGCCTATAGTCATGTCATAACGAGACGGCTCGGCCGGGCGTGACTCTGGCTGAGCTGCTTGCCGTCCTGTCGCGGCCTGTCGAACCGGGAGATCGCCGAGCGCCTGGTTATCTGCCGGAAGACAGCCAGCCATTACGTCGAGCACATCTACACCAAAACGGGCACCACGAACCATGACTCCTTTCCTGGGCAGCCTTCCTGGTAGACCTGCTCGGCCGGACTACACGACTCTAGGGATTCCGATGCAGGCACCGAAGTTGCATGCTGGCGAGATCGACATCTCCACCGGGCTCGCCGCCAGACTGGTAGCCGAACAGTTCCCGCAGTGGGCAGGGCTGCGGGTACGCCCGGTCTCATCGGCGGGCACCGAGTGCGTGCTGTACCGGCTCGGGGACGATCTGGTGATCCGGCTGCCGCGCCGGGCGGGGGAAAGCCTCGACGCAATCCTGACGCACGGAGTGCTGGCCCGGCTGGCGCCGTTTCTGCCGGTTCCCGTCCCGGCGCTCATCGCTGAGGGACGGCCCACGGCGGAGTACCCGGCCTCATGGGGCGTGCTGCGCTGGCTTGACGGCGACACTCCCGTCGAAGGTCACCTGGCCGAGCCCGGCCTGCTCGCAGCGGACCTGGCCGGATTCCTCAGGGCCCTCTGGAAGGTCGATCTATCAGAGGTCGATCTCGCGGACAGCCACCACGCCTACCGGGGCGGACCGCTCACCGATCAGCATGAGTTCACCATCGATGCCATCGAGCAGCTGCACGGACTGATCGATACCGATGCCGCCCGGGCGATCTGGGACCATGCCGCCCGGCTGCCGGCCTGGGACGGGCCGGATACCTGGATACACGCGGACATGATGCCCGGCAACATCGTCACCAGGAACGGGCGCCTGGCTGCCGTGATCGACTTCGGCGCCGCCGGTCTCGGCGATCCAGCTCAGGACCTGATCGTGGCGTGGATGCTACTCCCGGCGAGCGTCCGCCCCGCCTTCCGGCGCGCCATCGGCACCGACGATGCCACCTGGCTGCGCGGCCGCGCCCGCGCCCTGTCAATGGCCCTGGGCCACCTGGACTACTACAGCGACACCAACCCAGTCATGGCTGACAACGCCCGCTACACCGTCTGCGAAATCCTTGCCGACTACTGACCGCGAAGACCGTGCCCGAGGTGCTGATGGACACCACGGCGGGTTCAGCCTGGCATCGAGGCCGGTCACGCGTCCCGGACGGCCGCGTAGCGTTCGCGCACCGCCGGCTGCGGATCGGCCTCGTACCGCCGGGTACCGCTGAGCGTCCAGGCGGGCGGTGCCTGACCGCCGGCCAGCAGCCACGCCGCCTGGAGCGCGGCCCCGTCGGCGACGTACTCGCCCGGCTCGGGCACGTCGACGGGGATGCCGAGCACAGCCGGGGCGATCCGCTGTACCGCCTCGGACCGCGCGCCGCCGCCGATCAGCAGCACCCGGCGGACCGAGACGCCCGCCGCCCGGATCGCGTCGAGCCCGTCGGCGAGCCCGCAGAGCACGCCCTCGACCGCGGCTCTGGCGAAGTTCTCAGGCGTGGCGTTCCGGCCGGTCAGGCCGTGCAGCACTCCCGTCGCCTCAGGTCGGTTCGGGGTTCGCTCACCCTCCAGGTAGGGCAGCATGGTGAGCCCGCCGGCACCTGGCCGGGCGGATAGCGCGAGCCGGGCGAGCCGGTCCAGGTCGACGGCTAGCAAGCTGGCCGCCGCGACCAGTACGCGGGCGGCGTTCAGCGTGCACACCAGCGGCAGGAACCGCCCGGTAGCGTCGGCGAAGCCGGCGATCGTGCCGGTGCTGTCGGCCACCGCCGCGGCGCTGACCGCGAAGACCGTGCCCGAGGTGCCGATGGACACCACGACATCGCCAGCCTGGGCACCAAGGCCGAGCGCGGCGGCCGCGTTGTCGCCAGTGCCCGGCCCGAGCCGAGGCGGGCAGGCCGCCGTTCCGGCCGGCGGGCCATCCGCCGTGCGACCCCCCGTGCCTCCGGCCGTACCGCCGGCCAGGCGGGCTAGCACCTCACCCGCCACCTCGCCCGCCGGATCGGCCGGGCCCAGCACGCGCGGCACAGCGAGGTCCCGGCCGGCTGCGAGCCGCAGCAGGTCCTGCCGGTAGGCGCCGACCGCCGCGGACCAGTACCCGGTGCCGCTGGCATCGCCGCGGTCGGTGCGCAGGACGTCCAGCTCGCCGCCGGACAGCCGCCAGGTCAGCCAGTCGTGCGGCAGGCAGACGGCGGCCGACCGGGCCATCGCCTCCGGCTCATGCTCGGCCAGCCAGCGCAGTTTGGTGACCGTGAACGCGGCGACCGGCACGCTGCCGACCGCGGCCGCCCACGCCGCGGCGCCCCGCTCCCGGTCACCCGCGCCGAGCTCGGCGACCAGATCCGCCGCCGCCGCCGCGGACCTGGTGTCGTTCCACAGCAACGCGGGCCTGACTACCTCGCCGCCGGCATCGAGGCAGACCATGCCGTGCTGCTGGCCGGCCACCGAGACGGCCGCGACGTCGCCGAGCCCGCCGGCACCGGCCAGTGCCGAGCCCAGCGCCAGCCACCAGGCGGCGGGGTCGACCTCGGTGCCCGCCGGGTGCGCGGCCTGGCCCGCGCGCACGAGCGCGCCGGTGCGGGCATCGCGGATCACCACCTTGCAGGACTGGGTCGAGGAGTCGATCCCGGCCACCAGCATGCTCATCG
>WNGK01018420.1_pt1 | contig 10882 bp, 13 predicted proteins | sample 5400601 | NCBI WGS metagenome assembly WNGK01 (sample SAMN13153376, study PRJNA577476) | soil metagenome | isolation source: 60 cm soil or saprolite under Garry oak tree replicate 1 | place: USA:California | collected 2016-06-15
CCGGGAGCGAAGTATTGCTGATAAGCGAAGTCGTAGTTGAGGCGGAGAAAATCGTCGAAATACACGGGGCGAATCCGAATACCTTCGCCAAGTTGTAGTGTTCCCGGCTGCGTGGTCAATCCCGGCGCGGTCGTTTCCGTGTACAACGCTGCAATCGTGGGACTGGGTTGGCCGGTGCTTGGACGGATGTTTACAAAGCGGCCGTTGATTTCGCCATAGAGGCTGGCATTCAGGCGTTGGTAGAAGGGCTTCACGGCGCTCCCGCCCACGATCGTCTGCGTCATACCGTAAAAGGTGCGGCCCGCAACTGTGGTCGCCGGACCCAAGCCGAAGTACGTGAGCTTGTTGAGGGAGATTGCCTGGGCATACAAATTGAAAACCGGATGTTCCGGAAGCTCGGTGAGAACGCGCACCTTCTTTTTTCTTTTTGTCCCGAAGCCACCGGGGATCGGCTTCTCGTACGTATCAACGAACTTTAGATAGAAACCAGCGCGCCACGATCCATTGATCGAACCGACGGCGTCCGAATTCCAGGTGATCCGCCAATTGTCCGTGGTCTTGTGATCGAGGTAGGCGAGGCCCGCCCCAAATCCGTTCTGAGGAGCGATGCTGCCCACGGCGATATGCACCGGCTTCCCGGTGAAGAGCTCTTCGGCACACGGAAGAATTTTGAAAGCCCCGCAGCTCTCTTTCAGCTTGTCGAGCTCGCCGGAAGGGTCAACTTTCGGCGGGGCGGGAGTCGGCTTAGGAGGGTTCTCCTGGGCCCAACCTGATCCCGCCGCAAACAAAAGAACGGCTAGAACAATGTGTCGCACGGGGCCTCCTTCACCTGCTCTTGCGCTTAGCATGCTTAGTCTTTGCGTTGCTCTTCGCGGCTTTCATGCGGCTCCTAGCTTTCCTGGGCCGAGCCGCCTTTCGTGGTTTATCAGCGCCTTGCGGATGCAAAAGTGCCGTCATCTTCTTCAAGTATTTGCTGGCATGCAGCTCAGTTTTGAGCTTGGAGATATCGGTCAGTTTTTGTCCGGCCTTCAAGAGTGACTTCTCGACGTCGTGAAAATGCTTAATTTGATGTTCAATCAGGCTGGAAATAAATCGACCATGATCGTAGGCGCTCTTTGGTGTTTCGGGGACTGTAAGAACTAACTTATATTTCTTTTTCATTTTTCCCTCACACGTCAAAAACCCAGCAATCATCATCCGGCCGCAAGGCGTCGGTCAGCGGCGTGAGAAAATTGTTAGAATTTATCTCGCGGGGCGTGCGCTGGTCGTAGTTGTGAAGAAAGAAGTTCGTCACCGTGCCGGGAATGCAAGCGTGTTCAAAAATGAGACCGTTTGGATCTTCCGTGCCCGGCACCACCGTTCCCCTGGGAATATACGGCGAGACAAGAATGGCAGGCACGCGCACGCCGAGACGGTCGAAGCTGAACGGCGCACCCGTTCCTGTTTTATCTGCGGGCGCAGAGTAGCCGTCCGATTGACAAGCCGGGGGAACCACGTGGTCGTAGAGTCCGCCATGCTCGTCATAGACGATCAACATCGCGGTCGTTTCCCAAAGCTGCTGATTCGTGCGGATGGCATTATAGGTATTGGCAATAAGTCTTTCGCCCTCTCGCACGTTGTGATCGGGGTGCTGGTCTGAAGCAAGAATTTGGCCGCCACCCGGCCCCGGATGATCGTTGTAGCAGGGTTCGATGAAGCTGTATTCGGGAAGAGTATTGCCATTGCAATCGCCGATGAATTGGCTATAGCTGCCGAAAATCTGCGGCTGGTTCTTCAGGAGATTCACAATCTCCATCGTCGAGCTTTGCTGATCGTAGTAATAAATCTTTGCCGTGTGGCCGCCCCGAACCATGCGTTCGTAAATGCTCAAGATGGGATCCTGAATGTAAAAGAGGTTCATATCCACGTTACCGAAGGAAGTTCCGTAGTGCGCGAACGCGCGGTTGCAAATGGTCGGCCCGGGAATCGAGGAGAACCAGCCGTTGAAAACGGCGTACTCCGTTGCGAGCTTAGTGAGCACGGGCAACTGATCCGGAGAAAAGTACGACATGATGGCGCGGGAAGCGTTAGTGTTAGTTCCCTGCGTGGCGTAACTCTTGATGAAGCCTTGCATGTTGGCGGCGCGGCCGGCTCCTGGAGGCGTGCCGCCGAAGATTTGGAGGTCGACGCCGGGGAAGTGATGATCGGGGTCATGATCCAGCTGGCCCTGGAATTTCGCGTTCGGCTGCACTGGAACAATCGTGCCGTTGGTGGCGGGATTGGATTCGTTTCCGGTCAGGCCATTGATTCTTGGATATTGTCTCGTCAAACCGCCCAGCATGTGGTCAAAGGAGCGGTTTTCCATCATGAGGACAACGATGTGCCTCAGGTTATCGAGTCCGGCTGGCGGCATATACACCCCCAATGGAGTTGCGGAAATGGGTTAGTACTGCATGGGTAGTGGGCAGGGAGCGCAAATCGTATCACTGTGTTTGGCCGCGTGTTCCACGGGCGCGAAAACGCTCGGCAATCGCCGGGAACACCGTCGGACGCAGTAAAAGCTCCGTCCGTTGAGACGCAAAAGCCGGCAAAATGCCGCTACCGTCCGGCCAATGCTATTGCCTTCAGGCTTCCGGCTTCAGGAACCGGATGCTGTCGCGGTTCGCGCTCTGGCGCTCAGGATTTCCATGGCGCGCTGAAGGAGGCTTTCGAACTCACGAGGTGAGACGCGCACGCGCGAATGAGTTTCTTCGGAAAGGCTCCGCGAAGAAACCAGGTTGCTTTCGAGTAGCTTCACTGCATTGTCGTTCAGATTCATGAGTATGTGACTCTCCGGGGACAGCGGTTCCCTTCCAAGTGGTGCTCAATTCCGCGAAATCGTTTCACCAAGAATGACGCCCACTGACAGTTACCGGTCAGCCGAACTGCATTCTAGGTCTCCTCCCACATCGACTAAGACCCGGCGTAGAGCTGGAAGGGGGCCCAATAGAAGGGCTTCTTGAAGACGGAGTCAGCGTCGGGGGAATGGAGGAGGCTGAGTTTGGCAACGCGCAAGGCCGTGGCTGGATCTTTGCCCTGGCTCAATTCGCTGTAGAGCGCGTCCATCAACTGCGGCGTGGAGGCGTCGCTGACTTCCCACAGGGCGCCAATGACGTTGTGCGCGCCGGCAGCCAGAAAGGCCCAGGAGAGGCCGACCAAGCCCTCGCCGGAATACGCGCGGGTGCCAGAGCCGTTGCAGGCAGAGATGGTCACGAGGTTGGCATTCAAGCGGTGCTGGACGATGTCGCGGGCATAGAGTTTGTAAGTGTCGCCACCGGGTTCCTTGCTGAGGATTACCGCGGATTCGAGGGGACGCGTGCGGCTGGCAGTGCCGTGCGTGACGAAATGGAGGTAGGAGAAGCGGCCGGGTTCACTACCGAGATAGGCGTTCGGCGTAGCCTGCGGCCCCTTCAGAATCGCGCTGCGCGACTCCCCGAAATACTGCTCAATCTTCCGCATTTCGGCGGGGGCCTGGGGCAGAGGACCAAATTCGGGAACGGGAATTGCATCGCCGACGAGAAGCAGATTCTTTTCTTTGGGAGGCGCGCGCTTGGCAGCAGACGCTAGCAGCGACAAAGAGCTCGCCGTAGTCACAGTAACGTCCTCGATCCAGAAGTGAGGTTGCGGCCCGGGCACGATGAGCGTTTCGAAATTAAGACCGTAGAGGCTGGCGTCAGGCAGCAGGATCACTCGCGAACCCGGGGGAACCAGCTGCTTTGCGGGTTCCACCAATGCTGTATATACCTTTTCGCCTGTCGACGCGGCGCCTTTCAAGAGGTCACCGGACTTGAGAGTGAATTCGCGGTAAGACTTGATCAGAGGATCGATCTCCGGTGCCGGTGGCAGCGTGAAGTATTCTGTTTTTGAGGGCGTGACGGCCCACAGATAGGAGTGCTTCTCGCCAAGCCAGTAGACAAGAAGCGTGGCGTGAAAGCGTTTGGCGAGTTGCTGGGGCGAGACGCGCGGCGCAATGTGCGAGGCTGTCGCTTGATCGTTAGCGGATAATCCCTCGGCAAGGGTGCGCGCTCGGCTGAGTTCCGCCTGGTTCAGGGCGTCGGCTGGTCTACCGCGGCCGATTAAGAAATCGATGTATTCCCCGTATACTGCAATTCCGCTAGAAAGGAAACTCAATCGCAATTCATCGTGGTTGACCGACTGTCTGACTTTCTCGATCGTGTTGATCGCTTTGAGGTATTGCCGTTCGGCTTCAACAAATCTTCCTTGGTCCTCCCACACTTGCGCCAGACCGGCCTCGGCTTCCCAACGTCGCCGGGTGTCAACAGTTGGATCCCCCAGGACACGCCTAAAGAAACCCTCTGAATCGGAGAAACGCTTTTCGGCATCCGCGATATGGCCCGCCATAAGAAGTGAATCAAGAGTGCCAAATTTGTCCCGTCCTTCCTCCTCCATCTTCTGCGCTTCTCGGTTATATTGCTTCGCGTCGCTGAGTCGACCCGTTGTCAACATGATTTCCGCAAGTGTGTTATAGCACAGCGTAATGGTCTGGGCGTTTTTCAGGTTCTGCGCTCGTTTAAGAGTAGTTCGAGCAAGTTCCTCCGCTTGTGCGTAGTCGTGTAGCGCCAGGTAAGCGGTTGCAACATCTGAGAACCAGTAAGCTGAATACCCCGGAAGTCCGCTCGCGGAAGACGCTTGCGCGCCCTGCCTGTAAAAGTCGACCGCATTCTCGAAGTCGCCCAGTTCGAAATAGTTCCAGCCCAGGTTCCCTAATATCGTTGCAGCCATACCTCGGAAATCTAAGGAGCGGGAAAGCTGAAGCGCCGCATCACCCAGATCAATGGCATCGTCGAAACGCTCTTGGCTGGTTGAAACCAGAGCCAAACCTAACAGCGCTCCAGCCTCTTGGTAGACTTTGCCAAACTTTCGTGCGAGTGCTAGAGCCTGGTCGTAAGTCGCTTGCGCCTTCTGAAATTCTCTCTCATTAAATTGGAGGGCTGCCTCAGCGTTCAAGACCTCGCAAAGGAGTTGTGGATGGTTGTGGGAAGCGAGGTCATGAGCATTGGCCAGCCTCTCCGCAGACTTGTTGAAGTCTTGAGCGACTCGATAGGCAATTCCTTGTACCATGCTCCTGCGCGCGCCTACATCGGTAGCGGCAAGCGAGGGAGGCGGGTCTTCTTGAAGAATCGCCAGCGCGTCTTGATATGCGGACTTATAAACTAGGAAGCGGGCTTTCAAAATGCGGAAGCGCCACAGCCATTCCGGGTATGCGCGATACTCCCGAAGAGCTCGGTCGGCGAGAGATGAAGCAGCACTCAAGTCGCCATGCTCGAAGGTCAACTCGATCTGATCGTGAACCGCCTGGGGATTGGCCGCGGTCCGACAGCCACAAACGAGCAGCGATACCCCTAATAGCAGCCCGACGAGGCAACCGGCGATTCCGTACTGGGTCAGGTTGGCCCTGGTTGTCCGTTGCCGCCAGTTTCGGCCACTGTGACGTCGGCCACGTGGGGCGAGCCGAGTTCGAGCCGCAGCATCGTCAAGGTTCTGGTTCCAGGATAGGCAAGAACTTCGGCTAAGAAGATTTTTCCAAAATTGGGCACTTCGATTAGGTGGCGCTTCGGATCCACGCCCTTCAACTTCGTCTCGATCTTTTCCACTAGCGAGCAAACGGCCACCTTACATTCTTCGTCAAGTGCCACCATTTTCCCTGATTTTTTGTCGCCCGCAATACCTTTTGTCAGATCGCCAAAGGTCTTGCATTTGACCAGCAAATCATGGCGAAGAATCACCTTCACTTCTTCTCCGTTGATCTTCAGTCCCTCGAACCGGCTATCTTCGGCAAAGATATGCCCTTCGCATTCTTTCGGGTTGTGGATCGAGGTAAGGCGGGAGACGATGCGGTCAGCCGTGACCACTCCCAAAATATTGAGGCCTTTGACGACCGTGCTAACGTGGGTTACGAAAGTTTCGCCTGCCTCGCCGCGCCGCCGCTTGCCCGAGATATGCGTGTGGGCGGACTTGAAGCACACGAAATCTTGAAAATGGAAATTCTCGGCCTTCGCGAACGCAACTCCACCGATGGTGGATAGCGAAGCTGAGGCCTGGGCGGGGATCACCGCAAACAGTGGATGACGAAACTCACCACAAAGGGCATGGCCGTGGCCGTGAAAGTGAAAGTGGATACGGTGCAAGTGTGCCATCGGGGACTCCTCGACTGGTGAAGCGAGTTAACAGCCTGCAGAAGCTAAAAGAGTTTCTTCAGGGACTAAAACCCACGGCGGCGACATCTTCGATGTCTGAGCTTAGGCTACCATTCCCCAAAAATGACCCACGACCTCCGCAGCTTGCCAATCTTATTCATCTACTGACGGAATGCAACGTCAAATGTGAAGTATTGCAGTTTGCTGTCATTGACAGCTTTTCCCGTGACAGGATCGGCGCCGAGGAAGACCAAGCTGTACTGGCCGGGACGTGAAATCAATCCTACCGGGACCGGTAGATGCAATTCCTGTTTAACCTTCTCTGCGGGGACGGCAAATTGTCGGAGGACGCGACCGGAGGCGTCCTGCAACTGACAGAGATAGGCGGGAAACCTGGAGGATGGAACGAAATCAAGCTGCAGGAGAAATCCTTCGTTGGGCCGGACCTCAAGGCGAGCTTCGTTGACAATTGCCTCATTCCCCCGGCGAGTATCCGACGGCTGTAGCAAAAAAGACCGGCCATAAACTTCAGCAACAGCCCGGGATGAGGTATTCCTCGCTTGGGGAATCGTGACCGCATTCTGGTAGGCGATAATCAGCAGCAGAGCAGTGAACGCAGGTACCGCCACAATGGGTTGCAGCCAACGCAGCCATCCGCCACGTGCCGGAACAGATTCTTTCGCGAGCTGGTTCGCCTTCTCTTGGCGCAAGACTTCGCGCGCCGTGTCCGCAAAAGTGGCGAGCGCCTTCATATCGATGGCGCATTCCGCGCAATCGAAATAATGCTCTTCATACTCGTCCCGCTGGACCTGGGAGAGTTCGCCGTATTGCTTGGTTGTGGTCCATATTAGCCATCCGAAGGGTAGTGCCGGGGGTCGCTAAATCGTTTCACTGATTTCCCAAGCCAGTAGCCCGCCGGGCGACCCCTATCTGGCCTTTCTCATAGAGAGCCCTGAACTTATCCTTGGCGCGGTGGACCAGCACCCTCAGGTATTCGCGATCGACCCCCAATTCCCGGCAGACGGTGTCTTTCTCCTTTTCTTCCAGGAAGATAGCGCGGAGAAGGTCGCGGTCGCGTTTTGGCATTCCGTCGAGGATACGGCGCACTTGCTCTGCGGATTGCTTGGTGACGAGCATGCCGTCCAGGTCCAATATTTTGTCGGGGATCTCCATATACACCTCCTCCATCGGCTGGTTCTTGGCCGAAGACCGGTAATGCTCCAGTAAAACGTTGTTACAAATGGAATTAACGAAAGCTCCGAAGCGCTCCGGCTGGCGCACGCCGTCTTTGCGTACGGCGGCAATCACTCGAATGAAGGTCTCCTGCCGCAAATCCTCCACTTTGTCCGATGTCAGCATCCGGGAACGCAGCTTGATGCGCAAAAGCTGCTCAAAATAAGCGACAAAGTGCTGCTCAGTCGAGGGGTCCCCCGACCGCAGCCGTTCCACGTACGCTTTATCAAAAGTGAAGAACTCCACGCAAACCTCGAACTCTTGGGGGAGGAGTATAGCGTTGCACCCCTTTATGGGCAATGAGACTTATGTTTTGTTAGCCAGGGTTTGAAACGGAAGGTGGGGCAGATGCACTACTTAGCGTAGGAACGCCCGTTCGCTCGGGAGTCCTTATCCGTGGGGAACCCTCCCCGGTCCCCATGTGCCCCAGTGGGCGCATCCAGGCCCGCCCTGAACGGGCGAGGATGCGCCTCCCCTCTCCCAAGGGTGGGTCATTTCATCGGAGGATTGATGGCAAGTCCGGTACATTACTCAGGCACGACACAAAGTGTCGCTTACCCTTTCCCCATGATTTCGGATCAAGAAGCGCGGTTGGTCACGGTCGTCACGCTCTGGGCTGGAAGTGACCGCGTGAAATGCTGCAACCAAAACGTCCGCTGGGTGCACGCGCTGCTGGCGCCGTATCTCGACCGCCGCCTGAGAGTGCAAACCATGGTCGCGCATTTGCCGGTATTGCCGATGATTCAGCCAGAAGGAAATGTCCGCAGTGAGTGTTCCAACACAAAGGACCTTCTGTCCGAAGATGAGACCGTTTGCGTCGCGTAAAGCATCCCACATAGGAAGAACCAAAGAAGAATGAAACCGTTCGTAGAGTTAAATCAGTGGGCCTGGGGGGAATGGTTACGATGCTTGGGAAACGAAAGTGCCAGGTGGGCTCTTGTAGCAGCCCCGCGATTACTTCACTGGATCGCCAGACTCTCTGCCTGAACCACTTCCTGCTGCGCTGTTATGAAAAGCTTGAGGGCCTTGATCCGCGAGGGCGCAAGTTCAGCGCTGAACCCATCGACCTGGTCTCCATGCGAGCATTCATCGAGGAATGCTCGCGAAAAGCGCTCGATGTCAGCTTGCAGTCGGAAAGCCTGAGCAATTTTCAACGCGGACGCTTGCTGGATATTTTGCTCTGGGCTGGTGAGCTGTTCCTCTTATTGCGAGCCCCGCGGTTCACCCTCGTCCAATCCATAGCTTCCTCTGACGATCAGCTTGCGGCCCGCGCGGCTGTTCAGGGCTTCTGAGCCTGCCCATTTCCCGCTTCACTTCTCCTTTGTCAGAAATCTGTTTATTTCCCACGGCAGCGTCCTGACCACGCCAGGCTCGGCGAATCCCACGTTGACCATCGTCGCCGTGGCGCCGCAGCAGGCGGAGTACATCAGCCAACAGATGAAAGCGCCGAGCATTTGATTCGTAGGAGGAATGCGGTCCACGAGACGATTCCCTGTAAAATGTCGCGCCTCATCATCATATCGAACTAAGCCTCTTTGCCTAATGTTATGGCAGAACGGTGCGGCATCCGCACAGCCTAAGTTTCTCTATTTTAGGGGCTTACCGGAGTTCGTTTTGTAATTTTGGTCTTGTGAGGACCCGATGACTGAACCCGGTCCTTCCCAACACCCTAAGACCCTATTTCCTCCCAACGTTCACGACGTTCACGACCGTCAGGGCTTTGATGTCGTTCGGTTACCGAGTACATCTGACCCGATCCCCGACACCGTTGTATCTGCCTGGCAATGTTCACCACGTTCATGACCGTCACAACTGTTGGCTCCGCCCGTGGGCCCGAAACTCTTGGGTCGTTTCTGAATCCCGCCGTAGCAGCCAAGTAGGCCCAAAGCCGATACTTAACTCCGCCGAAGAATGAGCCTCCGGAAAAGATTATTCAGGTGTAATACAAGGAACTACCTGGCGACTATGGCGGCGGTAGACCCGGAAATCCTGGTCGGTCGTCACAATGACGGGATCAGCAAGCGTTTCGGTCATGCGAACCAGGCATGCGTCGGCGAGGCTCATTGGAACGTCCGAGTACTTTTCGATTAATCTCGCAACGGGCTCTAGGCTGTCGGCAAGTTCGAAGGCGACCAGCAAAGCGCGGCGGCGAAGCAGTGCGCTGAGATTGCGTGCGCCACGTCCTCCGAGAAGGTGGAAGGACTCGGATAGAGCGGCTTCGCACGTGGACCAGGGTGGAGGCAATTCGGAGGCTTGCGTCACAGCCCATTCGTGATGATTGTCGCGGCTGCTAAGCAGCGCCACCACAAATCCAGCATCAACGAGGACGTTTCTGGCCATAACCCATGTCTTGCAAGTACTCCTTCTTGCGGGCAGTGAGGTCAGTCGGTAAGCCATCCACGGAGCCGATGAGATCGGCGATGGCATTGAGGGACGTAGTGTGTCGCCGCTTGCGGGGAGCACGCTCGAGCCTTTCGCGTACGACATCGGACTTCGAGATCTTGCGACCGCGCGATTCCGCCTCGATGTCTGCCACCAAGGGCTCGGGCAATCGTACGGTGAGGGTCTTCATGAATTCAGTGTATTACATATCCGACAGCTCTGCAAGACAAGCAGCTGAACCAGCGTCACTGCTGTAGGGCCGCACGGCGCTGGGAAGCCGGAGGCGTGCGCGAACCTCGTCATTTTGTGACAAAGGCACCGGAGCCGGGCAGCCTGACTTGACGCATGGCGCGTCCGCGTGGTATTACATATACAAGAATGTAATGGAGGCACAATGGAGTCCGCAATCACCGTCAAGGGCCAGGCGACGATTCCGAAGGCCATTCGCGAGCATCTCCGGTTGAAACCGGGGGATCGGGTCAAGTTCTTCGTACATCCCGATGGCAGCGTGGTTCTGTTGCCAAAGCTTTCTGCTTCGGCATTGCGAGGCATGATCAAGTCCCGGCGCCGGCGGCCGGTGACCACCGCGGAGATGACCGCAGCTGCTGCTGAAGGTGGCGCTGGCGCCACTCGGCGAGCTGCGCGCCGATGATCGGGCTCGATACCAACGTCCTCGTCCGTTACCTAACCCAAGATGACCCAATTCAGTCGCTGAAGGCAACGGAGATAATCGAACGGCGATTGACCGAGGGAAACCCCGGCTTCGTCAGCATTGTGGCGATGGTTGAGACCGTGTGGGTTCTGGACCGTGCCTATAATCTCGCAGCTCATGAAATCGCTGCGGCCGTCGAGGGCATGCTTCAGGCCGACGTGCTCGTTGTGGAGTACGAGCAGGAGGTTTTCACGGCCATGATCGCACTTAAGGAAGGACAAGGCTCGTTCGCCGATGCCATCATCGCTGCTCTCGGCGCAAAGGCGGGCTGTTCCTGCACCCTGACATTTGACCACAAGGCGCTGCGTCTTCCCGGTTTCGAGCTTCCCTAACTCGCGGGTTACGCGTGCTCTTGGGCGTTTAGTAATTGAACAGACGC
>WNGK01018613.1_pt1 | contig 10882 bp, 10 predicted proteins | sample 5400601 | NCBI WGS metagenome assembly WNGK01 (sample SAMN13153376, study PRJNA577476) | soil metagenome | isolation source: 60 cm soil or saprolite under Garry oak tree replicate 1 | place: USA:California | collected 2016-06-15
GCAGGCGTGAGATCTTCTCGATTCTGGAGGGTTTGCTCATATTGAGTTACTGCCTCTTCTCCAGTGGGAGTGAGTTGAGGATTCGCTCGCCGCTTCATATCATGCCTCGAATCGACTGCTCAACAACCTTAGCAGAAATAAGTCCTATGAAAGCGTGCTCATCTTGTGTTCGCCACTTCCACAAATGTATATTAGCAGAAATCAATGGTTGTGTCTAGTAGATACCGCTCTATCCCGGAACACGGAGTCCCATGACAACAATTGAGCGAACCGCCTACCCTCGCTTCAAGCGAAACTTGACGGCGAAAGACCTGGAAGAGGTGTATACCCCTACTCCACAAGAACGCTTCCTCGCGTTCCGTTCGACGAAAGGCAGCATCGCTGAGTTGGGCTTCCTGGTGCTGCTCAAAACGTACCAACGCCTGGGGCGCTTCATTCCCCTCAGTGAGGTTCCGGCTCCCATTATCGAGCATATCGCCAAGCTCATTCAGGGTGTCAGGCAAAAAGCCGCCTTGCCGATCTAGACTAAGATAGCAAAAGGGGGTATGATACAGGAGGGAATAGAAAGAAGCCAGAGAGAAGAGAGAGCAAGGAACGAGCATGGAACCAGAGCAGCGACGAGCAGCCAAACAGCAGATGCTCGAGTTAATGGAAACAGGTATATCCTGGCAGGAAGCAGCAACGAGCGCCGGGATCCAGTCATTGGTCCACACCTCGATGTCTCTGATCTGGACAGCTACGATAGCAGCGGAACGAGGCAACGGCACATCCCCCTCATACGAGCCGTCCAAAAGCTCAAGCCGTATGGTCCCGACGCACGCACCTGCTTGCTCACGGCCATGATCGAGGCAGCCAAAACCAAAGAAGACCTGGCTGACCTGATTAATGTCGCCCTGGAAGAACTCGCCAGGGAATGCTTTGAACTCCCTCCCTTTGCCACGCTGGACAAAGCGGCCCATCATGTACTGGCCGTGACGACGCGCGGCCTCTACCGCCGGATCTCTCAGGCCATCCCGCAGGAGGCGAGAGCGGCATTGGATGCGCTCTTCATGGTCGAGGATGGCGCTTATCTCTCCGGCTGGGAACAGCTCAAACAAGAGCCTGCCAGTCCTACCCTCATGCACCTGCGCGACCTCATTGATCACCTGTTTGTCATCTCGGAGCAGCGCAAACTGCTTCCTCCCCAGCTGTTCGCCGATCTGGCGGAGGGCAAAGTCAAGCAGTTTGCCATCGAGGCACGAGCTCTGGACGCGACCGAGATGAAAGACCTGGAGCCTCACAAACGCCTGACGCTGGCAGCAGCGTTCGTGCTGGTGCAGTCCGCAGGAGCGCTCGATGACCTGGCGGAGATGTTTATCAAACGCATGCTCGCGATCCACCAGAAAGGCAAAGACGCGCTGGAACGCTATCGGGTCGAGCACCAGGCTCGTACCGATGCGCTGGTGCTCACGTTGCGCGATCTAGTCAAAGCGTATGGCAAAGAAGGTAACTCCGAGGAGCGCATAGCGGCCATGGAGTCGGTCATTGGTGACAAGGCGGCCAAGATCCTCCAGGACTGTGAAGAGCACCTGGCGCATGTGGGTAACAATTGCCAGCAATTTCTCTGGCCTTTCTACAAAAGTCATCGCGCACAGCTCTTCCGGCTGCTCTCAGTCATGGAGTTGCGATCCAGTAGTCAGGATCGCAGCCTGGAAGAGGCCATCTGCTTTCTCAAGCAACATGAGACAAGCAAAGGGGACTGGTTGATCACCGCGACGGTGCAGAATCCAGGGACGCCGGAGGAACAGCGCATTCCCCTCGTTGATTTGTCCTGGGCATCGGACACTTGGTGGAAGTTCATGACCGGACAGAGCAGGCGTGATACCTGTCCCGACAAAGTCCTGCGGCGGCACTTTGAGATCGCCGTCTTTTCTCAACTGCTCTGGGATCTCAAATCGGGCGATCTCCACGTCGAGGGGAGTGATCAGTACGCGGACTATCGCGAGCAATTGATTTCCTGGGAGGAGTATGCAGAGCAGCTTGAGATGTATGGCACGCTGGTTGAACTTCCGACCGACGGAAAAGCGTTTGTCGCCTCTCTGCGCGACTGGCTCCATAGCAGGATACAGCAAATGGATGAGGACTTTCCCTCGAATCAGTACCTGTACTTTGAAAAAGGGGAGCTGATCTTGCGTCCACTCGCCAAACAGGCTGATCCCGAGGGACTCGCGCTGCTGGAGCGGATCGTCGCTGAGCGTCTCAAGCCCATTAGCATTCTTCATGCCTTGATGCATACCGAACAGTGGCTCGGGCTTCCCGCGCTTTTTTGCTCCCTTATCAGGACACGCCAGCAAACTCGATGATCCGGTCGCTCGCTATCTTGCCATCGCCTTTTGTTATGGGTGTAATTATGTGGAATTGCCCCTCGTTGCTCTTGAAAATACCAAAGGAATCGAGCGTCAAATCCACATAATGCAAGTTATGTAAGGAATTTTCCAAATTCCACATAACATACATTTAGGGCCATCCCAAACGGCCCGTTCACTGAGTGGAGTCGATCGCCGTGACCTGTCCTGGGTCAATCAGCATCATATCACCGAAGAAACACTGGACGAGGCCATCCGTGCGGTCATTGCAGGACCGCAAGCGCTTCCAGTTACCCAAATTCTGGGGTACCGGCAAACGGGCTTCCGCCGACGGCACCAAGTGGGAGATGTACGAGCAAAACTTGCTGGCCGAATATCACATCCGCTATGGTGGTTATGGGGGAATCGGCTATTATCATGTCTCGGATACGTACATCGCGCTCTTCAGTCACTTTATTCCCTGTGGAGTCTGGGAGGGATCGTACATTCTGGATATGTTTGCTAAGGAAGATGCCTCGATCAGGCCGGAGACCATTCATGGCGACACGCAAGCGCAGAGTACGACCGTGTTTGGTCTGGCACATCTGCTGGGCATTTCCCTGATGCCAAGAATCCGGAACTGGAAAGATCTCAAACTCTTCCGCCCTGATCCAAACGCGCATTACACGCATCTGGATAGTCTTTTCTCAGAGACGATCGATTGGAGCCTGATCGAGACGCATTTGCCTGATATGATTCGTGTCGCCCTGTCCATCAAAGCTGGCAAGATTACCCCTTCAACCATTTTGCGGAAACTGGGGGCGTACAGTCGGAAAAACAAACTCTACCAGGCGTTCCAGGAACTGGGACGGGTGATCAGGACCCATTTTCTCCTGCATTACCTCGCCGATGCCGAATTGCGCTCCACCATTCAATCAGCGACCAACAAGAGCGAGGCCTTTAACGGCTTTGCCAAATGGGCCTTTTTCGGAGGAGAAGGCGTCATCACCCACAATCGAAGAGCGGAACAACGCAAGTGCATCAAGTTCAACCATCTCATTGCCAACTGCCTCATCTTCTACAATGTGCAGGTGATCAGCGACGTCTTACATCAACTCAATCAGGAAAGAATCGAGTTAGATGAACAGGTGGTGGCTGCCCTTTCTCCTTACCTGTGCCAGCATATCAACCGTTTCGGGCGCTATCAACTCGACTTAACGCAACCACCGCCGCCCCTCAATTATGATCTCCAGGTCATTACCAAGCGCTCGAAAAAAAGAACAATGGGAAGTCAGGTTGCCTTCGCATCACCGAAAAAAGCGAAGCCAAAGCGCCAAAAGAAGAACGCTGTTCGCCAGATGAAACTGCTCTAGCAATCAACATCGTACATATGAAGCACAAAAGGTATTTACTGCTTTAGCGGTTTATATGGCTGTCCCAGGAAGCAATCCTTGCCATACCCCTTTGAGCCCCAGCAAAAAGCCTTTCTAAAGTATATTTAGTGCAATTCGTGCGGCACTTATCCCCGTTACACTCATTTTTCCTGCTTCATAAAGCAGCTCGTTCTGCGGGATCATTGATGCGCCGGAGTCGGAGAATCACATCCTGCTGATCGAGACTCCCACGACAGCCGCTACGATAACGACGCGAACGGCCTGGGAGATTGGCTGCTCGGCTACCTGCATACCATCGCCCAGCACGACTTCCTCGAGTACAACGCCAGGCCATACCAGCGGTACTCACTCAACGCCTTGCTCAAACTCCACGAGTTCGCGAGCGAGTTCCATGGCGGTGGCCGGATCAGCACCGCGGCGCAGATCCTGCTGGACTACACAACCGTCAAATTCGCGGTGTCCAGCAACGCGCTGCGCCGAGTCGGCCCATTTCGGCGACTGAAGGAGAGGGTCAACAAGGTCGATGGAGAGACTAACGACTTGTTTTCCGGCAAGACCGACCCGCTGACCGGGTTCTTCCTCATGTATGCGGGACCGGCCGACAAGGACGGCAAGCCGGGTGAATGGTTCCTGGATGTTTGGTCCGAGGAGGGGCTGATCGTGGGCCTGGCACAGTATCGCCCGCCAGCCGCCGCCTACGTGCTTGCCCTGACCAGGCACGAACCAGCGCAGCACCGCTTCTACCACGGTCAACGCCCAACGGTACGGGGAGGCGAACCGGCGGGTGGTGGCGTGGAAATCTACTACAGCTCACCCTCGTTCCTGCTCACCGCCGGGGGGATGTTCCTCAACAGCGGTTATGGAAGCGACGAGCTCACCAGCTACCAGCAGACTGGGGCAGTTCAGGCCACTACGCTGCTGCCTACCGGCGGAAACCTGAAGTTCGAAGACCTCATCCGGTTCGACATCTATCCCGGCGAGCGATTAGCTAACAACACCGGTGTGCATCTCGGCTTCGCCTGTGGCGCCAACCTCCGGATTCCCGATAGGTGGAAGGAGTGCTCCCAACAGCTGGACAACTGCCCCTGGACCTTCATCAACCTGAACATTCCCTGTGGTGGCCTCGGTCCCCTCGGTTTCTACGTCGTTGCCTATCGAACGTCGCCCTCACTCATTTCTTGGGGGGACGGAGTGGTAAAAGCACAACCAGACAATGTCGGGTTCATTCACGCGATCGAGGCATCGCAGATGAGTTTCGACGACTTCAAGACCAAGACCCGAGAGGCGAACTTCAACATGCCCAAGGTCGATTACGACGGTGAGTATGTTTTCAATGCCGCCGACGGCCACAGCTACACGTTCCGCGTGAGGCCGTTCGGCTTCTCCTACCAGGCCAGGGTCGTTTCCATGGATGGCAAACCGCTTGAGGAGGATCTGTCGACGCTACCGCTGGCCGAGGGGCCGTACCTGAGTTCGCCCGGTCACGAGGGATACTTCCAGATCCGCCATCCGGGCTGCACAGCCCCGCTGGTCCTCGACTTCCGCAACACCCTGGCCCCCATCCGTATCGACAACGCCTACGCCTGCCCGCAGTGGTTGCTTGATCTCGCCGGGGCATTCACGACCCTCAGCGAGGGGGAGTGGGCAGCCGGAGACCAGGCCGCTGCGATAGCCAACAGTGAGGACGCCTTCACGATCTATCGGCAGCTCACCCAGAACGACCTGGAAACGTATGGACCGAAGTTTGTCTATCAGTTGGACTTGCGGTCCGGTCATCAGCGGGTGGTGCCAGCTTTGCTGGCTGGTGCGAGGGCTGATGCGGAGGAAGCCGTCAGGATTTGCCAACAGCTCGTCCAGATCAATCAAGCCCAATACCAGCCCCTGCTCGCCGGGGCGCTCGCCACTTTAGACCTCGTTCCTCCGGCGTGATAGAGCGCAGTGCAGGAGACCATTCCAGACGGGGCAAGCTGGACGATTGCTGGAAAAAGTCTCCTCCTTCGTCTGTTTCTATACCAAGCAATCAGTTTGCATGAAGTAGGCCTCTCGGTGTTTTCCTGACGAAAAAGTACGATGTGCCATATAACTACGGATGAGTTTCAGATGAAGTGGCCCTAGAGGCCGTTGGACGCATCTCGAAGTCTTTCACTCTCTTGTCATGAACAAAAGAGTAGTTGGAGACATCGCTGGAGAAACAGACATTCTCTGGGTAGAAAAACCTTGTTTTACGTGTAGAAAAGAAGAAATAGGGCAAGCTCAGCCTCAGTTATATGGCACATCGTACTTTTTCGTCAGGAAAACACCGAGAGGCCCAATGGGCGACGGGAGCGCTATGATCGGCACGATCGACGCGACAAAGGCTTCTTGCGCTTGGGGCGGCTGTATGTGTTAGACATGGCGCGCTCCACGCGCCACTCGTGCCTATGGAACTGTTTGCTCTTCCATCGTAAACCTGGTGGATGGACGTTCTCCCTCCGCTTTTAAAATGTGTCGGGGAGAGAGGGGGGGTATCGGCCCACGGAGGCCTCGCCGAAACCGACAGGTGGGCCGGACGAACTGAAAAGAATCGAACGTCTCCTGCACGAGGTGGGCCAGCTCACTCAAGGGTATCGCCGCATGCAGCTTGAACATCAACGTCTCCCGCACTGATCCGCCAGGTTCAGCCTCGCCCTGCTTAGTTCAGAGATGACAATTCCCATGCTTCTACCTTTTCTCTCTGCTTTTTTCACGGCCACCCTTCTTCCGCGCCTGCTCTCAGCCAATCCACCTTTCGCTGACCGTGCGAAACATCGGCACGACAAAGTAATTGTCTGCGTTTCTGGTGGCAAGGACAGTGTGGTTGCACTTCTAGCCGCTCTGGCCATCTACGGTCGAGAACGTGTGGTCGCGCACCACTGCCTTGTGGAAGAGGATTGGGAGAGGACCGTTGAATACATTCAAGGCCTGTGTGAAGCCCTCGGCGTACCCCTCTCTATCAGCCAGGCCCGCTACTACGGCTATGAATGCCTCGACTGTGGTCATCGCTACCTCCGCCAGGCCGAGATCCAGGTCTGCACCAAGTGTAAGTCGACGAACGGTCGGCTCGTCAAGATCGTGTCTAACCTGCTCGATTTGGTCGAGTGGCGGCAGAAATGGCCTGACAAGCGGGTTCGTTACTGCACAGATTATCTAAAAATACAGGTTTTGAACCTGTGGGCCGACGAAAACAGGTACTGGCTCGGGGAGCACCCTCTCGTTGTAATCGGCGAGCGCTGGTCCGAATCGACGAGCCGGGCGGAGCTCCCCGAGGTTCGCAGGCGGCCCACCCGTGCCTACCTCACCGAGTTCCGTCCCGTTCTGGCGCTCAGGCGCATCGAGGTCTTCAGGATCATCAGGGAGGCTGGTCTCAGCCTCCACTACTGCTACGCACTTCAATGGAAGCGCCTCTTGCAGGAGGATCACAGGAAATGGCGGAATGAGGGGATCGTTCCGCGCATCTCGTATGAGGGGCAATGGGATGGCCTGGACCAAGTAGAGCTGCTCTCCAACGCGATCCTCGATCCCATCATTGAGCGGCTTATGTACGAGGTCGACGAAGAAGGGGGGCCGAGGATGAGTTGCGTTTTATGTGTCTTCAAATCGATCATAGCGCTGGCCACGTCGGCGAGCGTGAAGAGCGCACGCAGACACTTTGACCGCGCCGAGGGGATCGAGGCGACATCGGGACATTACATTAAGAAGAATCATCCCATCAAAGATATCGTCGCCTGCGTGCCTGATCAGGCTAATACTCAACCTGGTGCGAGGACAGTATCGCTGGAGGGCAAGGTACCTTGACGTTACAAAGAGTGTTCGTTGGTGCCGAGATCGATGGGAAGTTACGCTACCTGGCCAGACGAGTAGGACTCAAAGCCAATTTGCTCTGCCGCCTGGGATTATGCCTTTCATTTGAGGAGCCGGGCTACCCGATGGAATGCTGTATCGGGGAGAAGATGATGGTAATGGCAGGGAATTCAACCGGTATACGCTCCTTGGTGAATACGATCTCTTTTTCATGGCGCTTTTGAGGGAACGCCTGATCCTTGATGGGCTCGATCCGAATGACGAACGAGTGCTGGAAGACCAGTTCAAGGCACATCTTTGTAGCGGTGTCATCATGCTCTCCTCACGCCTCAAAGGACTAGAGGACCTGGCCGATCTCGTGATCGCGGCTATGGAGCATTGTATGAAGCATCTCGTTTCAGGGAAATGCTCCGATGATCTGGTGATCTTCCCGCCTGTGACCACGGCTCCCATCGAGGAAGAGGAGGATCGTCCTGCAGATCCTCCCGGAGACCACTCGCTCGCCATCCTCGCCCTGATGGAGACAGGTACGCCCTCTGATGGGGCAGCATGGTGGACGATTGATGCCTTGCCGAAGTTGGCCAGCTACCATGCTTCTATTCTGATCTATGCCCTCAAGGCACTCCGGCTCAAGCTCTCCAGGACGCAGGACGTCCTCATGCTCGAACCCGCGTCTCTGAGGCTTCAGGAGGTTCGCCTCTTGCTCAGCACGCTGGAGCAGGTCATACGCAATAACGATGACCACTCGGCACCAGTATGGGCATAGACACTGGCATCAGTCACTAGAATCACTGAAGAAGGAACACCATATGGCACTCACTATAGATCAACCAGCAGCCTTCGTTTCCTCCCACCAGAGGGAGAGCGTCGAGAAGACGTATCACGAGAATCTCATTACCGACCTATTGCTCACCCGTGCGCTTCAAGCCATCCTCGACGTCACAGACGCCGACGGACGGATGCGGGCCAGGCAGATGCGTGAAAAAGCGGGCTTCACCCTCTGTGAGGCCATGCAGGTGCTGTGCTACCTGCACCGTCAGGGCGTCCTCCAAGAGGAAGTAGATGGGCGGCGCGTCGTGAACCGCTCATTGGCCCTCGACTACTTATCGATTCTCTTGCCTCCAGAGGAAGCACTCACAAAGGAAGAGCCAAAAGAGAAGCAGTCCTTCTCTCGGGCACAAATCGCCTGGGGCTGCATGCATGCCCGCGAGGACCGGCTCACCCCGATGCGGGTGGCTCGTCCGTCGCGCTGGACTATTGACCTGGCTCGGGCCCTCGGCCTCGTCTCCTCGGACACGGCGGGCGCTTTGCTCTTTCCCACCAGCCGAGCAAAGCGCTTATGTGACCTGATCACGGACATGAGTGAGGAGGAGCGCGCGCCCTACATCAGTTGGGCAGAGTCCCAGCTCCCGGCAGACGAGAGAGCCGGAGCTGGTGATAGCGTCGGATGACGGAATTGAGGGGTCCAAAAGGAATAGACAGGCGAGAGACGAGAGAACGAATTCAGCAGAAAGGAGTCTCCCCGATGATCAGTCCCGCTCTCCAGGAAGAAATAACAGCAGCGGTGTGTCCTGACGCCTTTGCTCAGGCTCACATGACGATGGGCGTCGTTGGCATCGAACCGACCAGGCGAGAACACTGGCGGGTCTGGGTGTATGCACCAGGCGAGGTGCGGCTCCGGCTGTTTCTGGTCATGCTTCGCAGCAACGCCGGGCACTGCTGGACGTTTGATGTGCAGTATGCCTTTGATGTCGCTGCTATACATGCGCTGCTCGAGTGGCGCGGAGTGCCACTCGAGAGAGAAGTCTGCCGACTCGTCTGTGACTATGGGCGGTGGATCGGGATGCCTTCTTTCCGCATAGGCGAGGTTTCGGTACCCTTTCACCCGCTCTTTGAGACCACTGATCGTCTCTGGTCTATTCATGTAAACGCTATCATGATAGAAGGCCACACGCTACCAGGAAAAGTGAGCCACTGACCCCAAGAATCCGCTATGCTTGAAAGAAAGATCAAGCGAGCGGAGGAAGGAAGATGTATCCCGTGGCACTTCGAGATGAAATTCGCACCTGGGTCCTGATCCAGGGCAAGAGCCAGCGGGCAGCGGCCCGCCACTTTGGCCTCTCCCGTAATACGGTTGCCAAGCTCCTTGAGGAGGAGCCAGCACCCAAAGAGCGACGCTATCAGCGCCAGAAGGTCACGCCCAAGACGCCCGTGCGCGACGCGGCCTTGCCGCACATCGCGGGCTGGCTCAAAGAGAATGAGTGGCTCCAGCGCTGGGCGCCCAAACAATGTTGGACAGCTCATCGCATGTGGGTGGAACTACGCAAGCTGGGCATTCCCATCGGAGAATCGACCGTGCGTCTCTTTGTGCAGGAGCTGCGCAAGCCGATGAAGCCGGCCTACGTTCCGCTCGACTTTGCGCCTGGGGAGCGGGCAGAGTTTGACTTTGGCGAAGCGACCGTCAAGCTTGAGGGCCAGTTAGTCAAAGTCCCGTTCCTGGCCGGGCGGCTCCGCTTTTCAGGGGCGATGTTTGTCGAATGTTTTCCCACGCAGCGGCAAGAAGCCTTTCTGCTCGGTCAGCGCCATGCCTTTGAGTTCTGGGGAGGCGTGCCACGCATGGCGGTCTACGATAACCTCAAACCGGCTGTGCTCCAGGTCCTGCAAGGACATAGTCGGCGCGAGCACGAGGTGTTTCTGCATTTCCACAGTGTCTATCGCTTTGAAGCGCTCTTTGCCAATGTCCATGCTGGTTGGGAGAAAGGCAGTGTCGAAAATCTGGTGGGTTATGCGCGTAGAAACTACCTCGTGCCGCTTCCCGAGGGTCGTGACCTGGAAGCCATCAACGCTGACCTGCGCTCCAATTGTCTGCTGGATCAGCAGCGCATCATGGCCGGGCGGACTGATCCGATCGCCGCGCGCCTGCAGATTGAGCGCACCTATCTGGGACCGTTGCCACCCCATCCGCCTGAGTTGGGTCCGATGGTGGAAGTCCTGGTCCATTCGACGGGGCGGGTGCGCTTTCAGACCAACGACTACTCCGTGCCCATCCAGTATGCCTACCAACGCTTGACACTCAAGGCCAACCCGTTCCGCGTGTGCCTCTTTGACGATGCGGAACTAGTGGCTGATCATCCCCGCTGCTACCAACAGCGCCAGGTGATCGAGGACTGGCGCCATTACGTTCCGCTGCTGCTCAAAAAGTCGTTTGCGGTTCCCTGGGCCTCGGCCTTGCGCCATGGGGATCTGCCTCCCACCTTTGAAGCGGCACGCTTGGAGTTGGTGGCTCAACGTGCCGATGGCAATCGGGAGTTTGCCCGGCTCCTGGAGCTGTGTCTGACCCACGAG
>WNGK01040703.1_pt1 | contig 10880 bp, 10 predicted proteins | sample 5400601 | NCBI WGS metagenome assembly WNGK01 (sample SAMN13153376, study PRJNA577476) | soil metagenome | isolation source: 60 cm soil or saprolite under Garry oak tree replicate 1 | place: USA:California | collected 2016-06-15
TGGGGCGGCGGCCTGCGGTTCGGCCCCTTCGGCTTGGACGTGGGATTCTGGACGCACACGAATTCGCTCTCCAACGAGCGCGGCATCACGATGGCGACGTCGCTCTCGATCTATTAGGAGGCACCATGAAGCCGATACCCTTGGGGCTGACGCTGATCGCTGCGGCGGCGGGTTGCGGGGAGGGACGGGCTATCTTCAACGTCGACGTCTACAGCTTCCTAAAGAACACGGGGGCGGACACGGTTCACTACACCGCGTTGCCGACGTTCACGGACTCCGTGAGCAACGCCCCCATCTCGGTGCAGTCGCTGTCGCTCGCGCTTTCCAAGTCGGTGGTCGATAGCGTGTCTGTATCCGGCGCGGCCGATCTGCTCAACAACTCTGGCGCCGGGACGATCACGCTCGAGATGTTCCTCGCGGCGGACTCGGCATCGACGTACACGACACCTCCTGCGGTCACGGCCTCGGGGAACGCCGGACCAGGGACGACCCCCGGCCTGTTGACGTTCAGCGCGCCGATCATCGATTCCGCGACCAAGGCGCTCTTGAAGGACTCCACGGTCTGGGTCGGGGTGCGTGCGAAAATCCACAGTACGGGCGCCTCCCTATTTGACGGCAAGATGCAGCTCACCGCGTTCCGGGCGACCATCGTCATACAAGACAAACTCTTCTAAATCCAGAGCCCCGGGACGCCGTTTCGCGACGTCTTTTGGCGAGGTCTCTTGGTGACGACGTTACGTCTTATATTGGACGCGTGACCGGTTATCAGCGTCGAAGGACAGCCGTCGTGGAGGTCGGGGGCGTCAACGTGGGCAGCCTCCACCCGATCGTCGTTCAGTCCATGACCAACACCGGCACCGCGGACGTGAACGCGACGGTCACGCAGGTGCGCGCCCTGCACCAGGCGGGGAGCGAACTGGTGCGCCTCACCGTCAACAACGAGGAGGCCGCCCGGGCCGTGCCGGAAATCGTGGCGCGGGTGAGTGTGCCGGTCATCGGCGACTTCCACTACAACGGCCACCTACTGCTCACCAGGCATCCGCAATGCGCCGCAGCCCTCGCCAAGTACCGCATCAACCCGGGGAACGTGGGCGCGCGGCGGCGCGACGAGAACTTCCGCACGATCGTCGAAGTCGCACTCGCGAACGGAAAGCCGGTGCGCATCGGGGTCAACTGGGGCAGTCTCGACCAGCAGCTCCTCACCGAGCTGATGGATGAGAACGCGCGGCGGCCCGAGCCGCTCGACTCCCGCGAGGTGATGATCGAGGCCCTGGTGCAGAGCGCGATGCGCTCGGCCGAGCTGGCCGAGGAGTGCGGCCTGCCGCACGACCGGATCATTCTCTCGGCCAAGGTCTCGGGAGTGCAGGATCTGGTGGACGTCTATCGGCGGCTCGCGAAGCTGTCGGACTACCCGCTGCACCTCGGACTCACCGAGGCGGGGATGGGGGCGAAGGGAATCGTGGCGAGCACGGCCGGCCTCGCGATCCTGTTGCAGGAAGGCATCGGCGACACGATCCGTGTCTCCCTCACGCCGCCCCCCGGCGGGGACCGCACCGAGGAGGTGCAGGTCGCGCAGCAGATCCTCCAGTCACTCGGGCTCCGCAGCTTCACGCCGCAGGTGTCGGCGTGCCCGGGGTGCGGTCGCACGACATCGACGTTCTTCCAGGAGATGGCCGAGCAGATCCAGACGCATTTGAAGGAGCGGATGCCCGTCTGGCGGGAGCGCTATCCCGGGGTGGAGGCGCTGCGCGTTGCGGTGATGGGGTGCGTCGTGAACGGGCCGGGCGAGTCGAAGCACGCCGACATCGGGATTTCACTCCCCGGGACGTTCGAGGAGCCGAAGGCCCCCGTCTACGTGGACGGCCGCTTGAAGGTGACCCTCAAAGGCGAGACCCTCGTCGCCGATTTCCTGGAGATCCTCGAGGAGTACGTCGCGGCGCGTTACGGCCAGTGTTAGCGGCGCCTTCCTACCCGGCAATTGACGCCGCGATTCTGCGTCCCGCATATACACCGACGGCCGTTCCGAAGATGCTGGCGACGAACGCCGTCATGGTTCCGACGCGCGCGCCGAGCCACCAGCCAATCGCACCGCCGGGGGTGGGGCACGACGGCATCCTCTGTATCACGAGACGGCGACACCCTCGGGCTGGCCCAGCAATTTCCTCAGAGCGCGGTCATGCAGTTTGGTCAACACGAGCTGCGCAGTGATCGCGCCGATCATCGCGAAGAACATGTCCCATTGGGTGTCCCACACGTCGCCTTGCGTCCCAAGGAAAGCCTCGGCGCTCTCCCCGCCGGCCAGCGCGGTCCACCACTCGATGAATTCGTAACAGGCACTGAAGGCCAAGCACACCGCCGTGACGAGCACGAACAGCCAACGGCCAGGGCGGAGCGGCGAGGTCCGTAAGAGAATCTCGCGCACGAGGATGGCCGGAATGAAGCCCTGGGCGAAGTGCCCGAGGCGGTCATAGTGGTTACGTGCAAAGCCGAACAGGCCTTGCGCCCAGACTCCGAGCGGCACGCGGGCGTACGTGTAATGCCCGCCTACCACGAGGATGAGCGCATGGATCGCCAATAGCGTGTACAAGAGAGGCGTGAGGGGAAAGCGGCGATAGGTGGCCACGAGGACCGGGGCCCCGATCAGGATGGGAAAGATCTCCAGCCACCACGTGGTGCGGTCGTACGGCACGAGTCCGGACAGAGCGAGTGCGAGCCCGATCAGCACGAAGAGAGCGAGGGGATAGCGCTTCATCAAAGGGCCCGTTCTTCAGGCGGCGCCAAGACGCGTTGTCGCGTCTTGAAGAATGGCGGCCATCTAAGGCCTCCTGTTAGGCGGCTGCGGGCGACGTGCGACGTTAGCCGTGCTCCGCGCCTGGTGTACGCTCTCACCGTCGCGCCGCCGATCGGCTCGTTCCTCGCAGGGTGACCGTGCCGAGTTCGGTTGGTTCTGATGCAACTATCCCGACGTCCTCGCCACGAAAGTCGATGTCGAAGACGTATCGAATGATGCGCGCCAGGGTATTGAAGTCCACGCGGAATCGCCCGTCGGGCAGCCATTCGCCACGCCCAGCCGAAGCTCCACAGTACTGCTTGAGCAGAATCTGAGAACTCGACGGCCAACGAGCGAATCCCTATTCGGTTCTCCTTTAGCAGGTTGATGAATTGGGTGCTCGGCCAGGAGAAGGAACCTGCCATGATCTATCACCGGAGCCAAACGCCGCCATTCCTCTGTTGATTACCTTGATCGCCCGTGGAACCGCGCCTCTACCAGGGCCCGGGACCTCTCGGCGAATTCCACCGTAACGCCGTCGTCCACAAACGTCAGGCGGAAGCGGTAGGTGTTGATGTTCCCGACCTCGTTGTAGTCGAGGACGAAGGTGCTGTCGCTCTCCCAGGCACCGCTCACGGCGACCGGCAACCCGAATCGCCCGTTGGATGAAACGCGGGGGACGCCGTCCAGACCGACCGGCCTCGGCCCCTCGCGCCGATCGCTCAGCTCCAGCTGGAGCTGGGCCTCCGCGGCTCCCGGAAAGGTGAGGGCAAAGGACCTCAGGTCGAGCGGATTCGCGTCGAGCCTATACGTTCTGCCCGAGATCATCCGCACCAGCGACGGCGCAGGCGGCACCGGTTGGACGGCTGGTGGCCTCGTCGCGTCGTGCATCGCGGCCCCGAGGCGCGCTACGCCTGCCGAGTCTTCCGGCAGTGGCTTGTCGGACTTGATGGCGCGACCGATGAAAGTCCCGATGTCACCCGGCTCGAATTCTCCGCCGGTGAAGACCACGACCAGGTTCTTCGCCGGCACGACGCTGACGCGCTGGCCACCCCGGCCGAGTCCCTCGAACTCCGGCGGCGTCCGGTCGGGGTAGACCCAGATGCCGTAGCCGTACTCCTTGCCTGGACTGAAGCCCGGGTGGGAGTGGACCTGGAGGGCGGCCCGCATCCAGTCCGCAGGGACGAGTTGCCGGTTCTCCCAGCGCGAAGTCGAAGGTGCTGACTCCGGTCGCCTGGAGGACGATGCCCGAGAGCAGATGTATGCCACCGGAGCAGTACTCGAACCGGCTGCCGGGATCGGCAACGATGGGGAGATCGAGCATGAACTGGATCCAATCGTGGCTGCCCATCATCTGAGAGAGCGTGATCTCTCCGTGCTCGGCGTGGCAGTCCAGGCCGGATCTCATGGTCAGCAGGTCCTCGATCGTCATGCGCTTCTTCCGAGAATCGAGGTTGGCGATGCGCCGCTGACCGAACACCGCCACCACCGGCTGAGTTACGCCGGTCAGCTCGTGCCGCCCGATGGCGATGCCGACGAGGGTGGAGGTGACGCTCTTGGTCACCGAGGCGAGGTCGTGCAGCAGGCTGTCCTGGAATGGCCAGAAGTACGCGTCCAGCACGATGTAGCCGTTGCGCACGATCGTCAGACTGTGGATCGGGATCTGCCGCTGACGGATGTAGTCGAAGGCTTCGGCCAGCACTCGCGAGTCCATCCCCTGCTCTTCGGGGGTGGAGTGGCGCCAGCCGCGGGTGGGCCAGTCCACCTCCTGCGCTCCGGCGCGCGGGATGGTGCCGGCGCTAGCCAGGCCGGCGAGGGCGCCGACGATGGCGATTCGCCTCATAGGCGGCATGTCCCCCATTGGCACTGGTCGGCGAACCGGCGGACCGCGCACCTGATTAGCGACTTGCCTCAAGCGCCGCCTGACGGCTCGCGCTTAAGCTGCGGCGCCGACGCTCAGCAGGCACCACGACAGTTCAGATTAGCACAGAGTTCGGCGGCGCCCAAACGCAATTCCTCCCAAGACGGGCGCCGGCAGCTTCAGGCGCTTGTTAGGCGGCGCCCGGTCGTTGTAGCCGAAGCAGTAGCAAAGCCGGGTCCTGCCGCTGAAGGCGGCTTGCGCCCACGGCAGCGCGCGCATAGTGTGGGGTGCCTCATGGATGGGCGTCACGGGGTCGCTCTGTCCCACACCAGACCGGGAGGTTGACCATGAACAGGCTCCTGAAGCTCGCCCTCGTCACGGGAGGGCTCTTCCTCACAGCGTGCTGGCACGCCACCATTGAGACGGGCCTCGCGCCATCGAACCAAGTGGTAGAGAAGAGCTTTGCGGCCTCTTGGATCATTGGGCTGGTGCCGCCGAGCACGCTCGAGACTCAGGCCAAGTGCCCGAACGGCGTCTCGAAAGTTGAGACGCAGTTGAGCTTCGTGAACCAGCTTGTGGCCTTCCTGACGTTGGAAATCTACACTCCGATGAGCATCAGGGTCACGTGCGCGCAGGGTGGTCGCTCGGCGATCCCTTCAGGCGCCAGCAAGATCGATGTCGGCCGCGCAGCCACGCCAGCGGACGTCCGCGCAGCGTTCGGCCAGGCGGCAACGCAGGCATCTCAGACGGGTGCGCCAGTGTACGTGGAGTTCAACTGAATGCTGCGCAGGACGACAGCCGATCGCGGCGCGTCGCGAGACGCGTCCCGCTCGTTCCGGCGTCGCCTAACGTGATTAGACTGCGCTGCCGCCGCGGTCCGGCTTGGATGCCGCAGCGTAACGCCGTGCGCGATAGGCGCGACCCATGCCTCGTTACTCCGCAAGATCAGGCCTCCCGTCCCGCTGTTAGGCCGCACACCTCGCAGCATAAGACGCATTTCCAGCCCGCGCAAACGTTGCGACCGGCGCCTTCCCGGCGTTCTCCCCTCCACCGCCGGCGCTCTATTCCTTCGACCTCATCAGCTCCCGGAACGGCGCGTAGCCGCGCAGCGCCATGAGCGACGGGTAGAGGTGCATCACCCCGCCGCGCCCATACCCTTGAGCGAACGCCTCCTGCATCAGCGCGACGGCGGCGTCCCGCTCGCCCAGGACGGCATAGAACAGCCCGCCGGCCTCCCCGGCCGAGAAGATCGGCACGATGTGGGGGTGGCTGAGCTTGGAGGACAGGTCCACTTCGCGGATGAACCGCTCGCGCAGCAGGCCGTTGCTCAGCTCGGGGTCGATGACTTTGATCGCCACCCGGCGATGCGGGTGCTGCTCGATGGCCAGATAAACCCGGGCCATGCCGCCGGCGCCGATCTGACGTTCGATGTCGTAGTGGGGGGCAAGGCTCTGCCGCAGCAGGTCCAGCACGTCGGACATGCGCGCAAATTAGCGGTCCCGCGGGGTCCGAGCGAGCCGTGCAGGGCCGCAGTCATACGGTGCTGTGACGGGGAAGCGTCTCGCGCATGACCACCGCCACCGTCACCCCTGACACGAGCGTCAGGGCGGCCACGACCCCGATCGCGCCGGAGACGTCCCACACATCCGCGCACCATCCTGCCACCAGCGCCCCCACCGCGTATCCGCCGTCCCGCCACAGGCGGTAGACTCCCACGGCCGACGCCCGCCACGTGGGGTGCGCGACGTCGGACACCGTCGCCAGGAGTGTGGGGTACACGAGCGCCGTCCCGAGGCCGAGCAGCACCGCCGCGGTGAGCCAGGCCACGAGGTCGAACCCGATCGCGAACAGGGCCAGCGCCGCCGCCTGCACCCACATACCACCCGCGATCATCCACTTGCGTCCCCACCGGTCGCTGAGCGAGCCCGTGGCCAGCTGCGTGGCTCCCCAGATTGCCGGGTACGCGGCGGCGACGAGCGCGATGCGGTCGAGCGCGAGACCCCGCGTCGCGAGCAAGATCGGCAACAGCCCCCACATCGCGCCGTCGTTGAGGTTGTTCGCGAGTCCGGCCTGGCTGGCGGCGAACAGCGTCCGGTCCTTCCAGCTCGTGAGCAGCAGGATCTGCCCGAACGATCTTGCGGGCGCGGGGCCCCCGGCCCGCCGGGCTTCGAGCAGCGCGAACTCCGCCGTATCGCGCACCGCGAAGGCGGAGAGTCCGAGGCCGATCAGCGCGAACGCGATCCCCGGGTAGAAGGGCGCGGGCCGCAGGCCGTGGGCGGCCGCGAGATACCCGGTGGCGAGCGCGGCGAGCGACACGGCGACGTACCCCGCGAACTCGTTCAGGCCCATCGCGAGACCGCGGCGCTCGGGGCCCACGAGGTCGATCTTCATGATGACCGTTGTCGACCAGCAGAGCCCCTGGTTGATGCCGAGCAGCACGTTCGCAAACACCACCCATGCCCAGCTCGGCGCCCAGATGAGCAGGAACGGGACGGGAACGCCGGCGAGCCAGCCGGCAACCAGGATGCGCTTGCGACCCACCCGATCGGCGAGCCCGCCGGCGGCGAGGTTGGCGGCGGCCTTCACCGCGCCGAAGCCGACGAGGAACGAAAGCGTGGCCGCCTTGGACGCGAGACCGAACTCCGCCTGCGCCAGCAGCGGCAGCACCGCGCGCTCTAGCCCCACCATCGCGCCCACGAACGCGTTGACGACGACGAGGAGGGCGAACTGGCGCCAGTTAGCCCGCAGGCCGAGGCGGATCACCTCGAGGCCGGGCGCCGCTCTGCCACGTCGCGTCAGTCGGCCGGGGCCGCCTCGGGCTCGGCCGCCGCCGCGGGGGGGCGCGACCCGAGCGGCGCCACGCGGCCCAACCGTTGCTGCAGGGCGTCCAGGTAGGTGTAGATCACCGGCGTCACGTACAGGGTGATGAACTGCGAGAACGCGAGACCGCCGACCACCGCGATGCCGAGGGGCCGGCGTGACTCGGAGCCCACGCCCACGCCCAGCGCGATCGGGAGCGTACCCATCAGCGCCGCCATGGTCGTCATCATGATCGGCCGGAACCGGATGCTGCACGCCTGCAGGATCGCCTCTCTGGGGGACTTCCCTTCGAGCCGCTGCGCTTCGAGCGCGAAGTCGATCATCATGATGCCGTTCTTCTTCACGAGCCCGACGAGCATGATGACGCCCACGAACGCGTACACGGAGAGCTCCACGCGGAACAGGAGCAGCGTCAGGAGCGCCCCGAACCCGGCGAACGGCAGCGCCGAAAGGATCGTGAGCGGGTGGATGAAGCTCTCGTACAGGATCCCCAGCACCATATAGATCACGAACACAGCGAGCATCAGCAGGACAAGGAGCCCCGCCTGGCTCGATTGGAACGCCTGGGCGGTGCCCGAGAAGCTGGTGGTGATGCTCGACGGGAGCGTCTGTCGCGCGATGCGCTGCACCTGGGCCACCGCGGTCCCGATCGCGACTCCCTGCCGCAGGTCGAACGAAATCGTGACCGACGGCAGCTGCCCCGCGTGGTTCACGGTGAGCGGGCCGACGCTCGAGCCTAGCGTGGCGAGCGATGCGAGCGGCACGAGCGTGCCCTTCTGGGAGCGGATGTACAGCAGGCTCAGCGCCGAAAGATCCTGCTGGTACCGGGGCAAGAGCTCCATCACCACCCAGTACTGATTCGTCGCCGTGTAGATCGTCGAGACCTGACGCGAGCCGTACGCGTCGTCACGGTGGCCTGCGGGTTCGAGATCTGCAGGTCGCTCGTGACGTTGATGAGATCCGGCAGCTTCCGCAGCTCGACTGCGAACCGCGTTGCGTTGTCATCCAACGCGAGCCGGTCGGGGCTCTGGAGTGTGAACTGATACAGGCTCTTGGTGCGGCGCCCGCCGATCTGGATCGGCGGCGGGTTCTGGAGGAACACCTGGATCCCCGGGATGCCGGACAGCTTGCGAGTGAAGTAACGGATCAGCTCGTCCACGCTCATCTTGCGCTGGGACCGGGGCTTGAGCTGCATGAAGACGCGTCCCTGGTTGATCGTGCCACCGCCCAGGAAAGACATCGTCGCGTCCACGTTGGGATCCTGCTGCAGGACCGCCATGACCTGCAGCTGATGGCGGACCAGGTCGTCGAACGACGTGCCCTCCACGGTCTCCGTGGTCCCGAAGATCTGGGAGTTGTCCTCGCTGGGCAGGAAACCTTTGGGGACCGCCACGAATAGCGCCACCGTGCCGAGCAGGATCACGGCGGAAAGCGCGAGCGCTGCGGGCCGCCGCTCCATCACCCAGGCGAGGCTCTCCTCGTACCAGTGCAACACTCTCTGATACACGCGCTCCGACGCCTCGTAGAACCTGCCGTGATGGGCCTCGCGCGGCGGCTTGAGGAAGCGGCTGCACAGCATCGGCGTCAGGGTCAGCGAGACCACGCCGGACACGAGAATGGCGGCGCCGATGGTCACGGCGAACTCGTGGAACAGCCGCCCGACGATCCCGCCCATGAACAAGACGGGGATGAACACCGCGGCGAGCGACAGTGTCATGGAGAGGATCGTGAAGCCTACCTCGCGCGACCCGGCGAACGCCGCCTGGAGCGGAGGTGTTCCCCTCTCCATGTGGCGCACGATGTTCTCCAGCATGACGATGGCGTCATCCACCACGAACCCGACGGACAGGGTGAGCGCCATCATCGACAGGTTGTCGAGGCTGTAGTCGAGCGCGTACATCACGGCGAACGTGCCCACCAGCGAGAACGGCAGCGCCAGGCTGGGGATGACCGTTGCCGAGAGGTTGCGCAGGAACAGGAAAATGACCAGGACGACCAGGCCCAGAGTCAGGAACAGCGTGAACTGCACGTCGGCGAGCGAGGCACGGATCGACTCCGAGCGGTCGGAGCGCAGCTGCAGGTCGACCGAGGCGGGGAGCAGCTGCTTGAGACTCTGCATGACGGTGCGCACGCGGGCCGCGACGGCCACGGTGTTGGTGCCCGGCTGCCGCTGGATGGCGAGGACGATGGCGCGGTTGCCGTTGAACCAGGCGGCGCTCTTGTTGTCCTGCACGTCGTCCAGCACCCTGCCCAGGTCCTGGAGCCGCACCGGTGCGCCGTTACGGTAGGCGATCACGAGCGGCCGGAACGCGGCCGCGTCCTGGAGCTGCCCGTTCGCCTGGACGGTGTAGGCGCGATGCGGGCCCCACAGGATGCCCGTCGGCAGGTTCACGTTGCCGGCGGCGACGCCGGCCGCGACCTCATCGATCCCGATGGCGCGCGTGGCCAGCGCCTTGGGATCGAGCTGGATGCGTACCGCGTACTTGGCCGCCCCGAACACGTTGACCTGCGCCACGCCGTCCACCGTGGACAGACGCTGCGCGATGAACGTCTCGGCGTATTCGTCCAGCGCCGGCAGCGACAGCGTGTTGGAGCTGAGCGCGTAGTAGATGATCGGCTGGTCGGCCGGGTTCACCTTCTGGTACGAGGGCGGCACGATGCCGGTCGGCAGCTGGCGCAGCGTCTTGGAGATCGCCGCCTGGACATCCTGCGCGGCCGCGTCGATGCTGCGGTCCAGTGTGAACTGCAGCGTGATGTTGGTGCTGCCGAGGCTGGACGAGGACGTCATCTGGTCTACGCCGGCGATGGTCGAGAACTGCTTCTCGAGCGGAGTCGCCACGGCGGACGCCATGGTCTCCGGGCTTGCGCCGGGCAGCCCCGCGCTCACCTGGATCGTGGGGAAGTCCACGTTGGGGAGGTTGCTCACGGGCAGCAGCCGGTACGCCATCAGGCCGAAGACGAGAATGCCCATCATGACGAGCGTCGTCATGACGGGCCGCTTGATGAACAGCTCGGACAGGTTCACTTGTCTGCCTCCACATCCACTCCGGCGCCGGAGCCGCCTTTCACTTCGACCGCCGCCCCGGACACGAGGCGCAGCTGGCCGTCGGTGACGACCTGGTCCCCGGGCTGCACGCCTCCCCCTTGCGCGAGAATGGCGTACTGGCCGGCGGTGCGCGCCACGGTCACGGGCTGCGACCGCGCGGTGCCGTCCGGGTTCACGAGGAAGACGTACGTCCCCTGCTGGCCGGTCATCACCGCCTGCGCCGGGACAACCAGCGCCTTGTCTTCGATGTACAGCTGCAGGCGGACGTTCAGGAATTGGCCCGGCCAGAGCGTGTTGTCGCGGTTCGCGAACTCCGCCTTGAGGAGCACCGTCCCCGTCGCCGTGTCCACGCTGTTGTCCACGAAGGTCAGCTCGCCCGCGCT
>WNGK01015059.1_pt1 | contig 10878 bp, 12 predicted proteins | sample 5400601 | NCBI WGS metagenome assembly WNGK01 (sample SAMN13153376, study PRJNA577476) | soil metagenome | isolation source: 60 cm soil or saprolite under Garry oak tree replicate 1 | place: USA:California | collected 2016-06-15
GCGCGGGCGGCTCCGACGATCCCCACGTGCTGGTCAAGAAGGCCGGCGTAGACCTTGCCACGCCCGCGCCGTACGAGGCGCTCGTCGCGCGCATGAACTCGATCATGGACGAAATCGAAGCGATTCTGGCAAAGCGGAAGTAGCGGCGCGAGCCCGCAGCGTCGCCGGTCGCCCCACGCGAAGCGTGGGGATCGCGCGTGGCGAGTCGGCGTTGGCGGCCGACGCGCGCCGCATCCACAAGCAATCAAGGGTCCAAGGAGGCCGCGGCGCGAGCAGCGAGAGGGGAACCCGCGCGCGTAGCGCGTGGGGGTCGAGCGTCCGCGAGTCGCCGCGGCGCGAGCAGCGAGAGGGGAACCCGCGCGCGTAGCGCGTGGGGGTCGAGCGTCCGCGAATCGCCGCTGGCGGCCGACACGCGACGATTCACTTGCGATCAACGGTTCAAGGAGGCCGAGCCTTGGCTAGCGGCTTTTCTGGTAGGTCCCGATGAGAACCGCCTCCGCCACGATGTGGCTGTGCATCGCCTTCTCCAGCTCGGCTTTCTTCGGGCGCTTGAGATCGGGCAACACGGTATCGAGCGCGTAGAGCTTGTGGAAGTAGCGATGGCGCCCGATCGGCGGGCACGGACCACCGTAGCCGGTTCGGCCCCAATCATTGAGGCCTTCACGCGTACCCGGTGGCAGCCCGTCCGCGGTGATCGCTTCGATCAGAGCAACTGCCGTCGCCGGGATGTCGTAGAGCACCCAATGAACCCACGTCATCTTGGGCGCGGCAGGATCCGGCGCGTCCGGATCGTCGACGATGAGGGCGAAGCTCTTGGCGCCCGACGGTGCGCCACTCCACGTCAGGGGTGGCGAGATGTCCTTCCCCTCGCAGGTGTAGAGCGAGGGTATCGCCCCGTTGGCGGTGAACGCAGTCGACGTGATCGTCAGGCTCATGGTTTTTTTCCTACTCCAGAAACCGGAGGACGCCGACGCACGAAACCGGACCTCGCCGATAGTGGAAGCGTCGCTCGGGGCAGAGAATTTGAGCCATGGACATGCTCAAACCTGGATCCCGGATGCTGCGCCTCCTCGAAGCGATTGTGACCCCGAGTCCCGACCCGGCGTTCACGCCGTTCGTGACCGCGTCGAGCGAGGACATTCGCTACGCGCAGCAACTGCGCCGACGCATCGAGGAACGATACCTGAATCGACCGACTGCATCGGTCTGCCCGTGGACGGTCGGGGCGGACTGAGCTTCGTCTCGCATCGATCTAGTTACGGAAAGGACGAGGACTGCCGGGGAGCCGCCTAACCCCTGACCAGTCGAATCCGCGTGATCTCCGAAGGCACGCCGAAGCGCATCGGCGGTCCCCAGTAACCTGTCCCGCGACTAATGTAGACCCACATGCGGCCGACGCGATTCAGACCTGCCGTAAACGGCTGCTGCAAGCGCACGAAGAGATTCCAGGGCCAGAACTGCCCGCCATGCGTGTGCCCGGAGAGCTGCAGGTGATAGCCAGCCTGCGCGGCAAGAGGGAACGAAGTGCTGCGCGGAGTAGTCCGTCACGCCTGCCACCGCCAGCTTTGCCCCATCGTGGTCCAGCACGACGTGCTCGTTGAGCAGCACCCGTGCGCCCAGCCGCCGCAGCTCGTCAATCCACGCGTGGACGCCGGAGTAGTACTCGTGATTGCCCGTGACGACGTAGGTTCCATGCCGTGAGGTGAGCCTGGCGAGCGGCGCGGTGTGTTGCGCGAGGTCATCTACGCTGCCATCGACGAGGTCGCCGGTGATCGCAACCATGTCGGCATCCAGGCGATTCACTCGCGCGACGATCGCCTCCACGAAATTCCGCTTGATGGTGCGCCCGACGTGGATGTCGCTGATCTGGGCGATCGTGAAGCCCTGGAGTTGCTCCGGAAGATCGGCCAGCGGCACTTCCACGTCGACGACCGGAGCCACGCGACGCGCCATGAAGAACCCGACTTGTGTGATGACAGGTGTGAGCGCGATGACGCCGATGGCCGACATGCGAGTCCAGGCCTCGTAGCCCTGCGGTGAGAGTGCGAAGACCGACAGCATGAGGCTCACGTCGCGAATAAGGGTGAGGACCAGGAGCCACGAGAAGAAACCCACGGCTACCAACGGAAGCAAGGCCGCCCACAGGCGGCGATCCTCCCGAATTCGGAAGCCGTGGGGCAACAGCCAGAGACAAACTGCAAGGAACGCCGCGCCAGCGAGTTGCGTGACCGCGCCGAATGGGGCGAGAAGCCGCACCCCGATATAGGCATGCAGGAGGGCGAGCATGACAAACATCGGGCTGCGAAACAGGCGCAATCTCACGAGGCTTGAAATGGGGGCGGGCCCTGACAACTACAAGCTGCCCGCACCAACGCGGCGGCACTAGCTCCAGTCCACGCCGCTCTTACCCTTGCGCCGGTCCTTGCCGGAACGGCGGCTGTGCGACTCGTAGCGTTGACCGCCCTCGCGTCGCTCCTCACCGGAGCGCCGCTCCCCTTTACGACGATCGAACAATTTCGTGTAGGAGCATTCGCATTGACGCGGGTAGGGACAGTCGGGTAGCGGCAGCTGAGGCTTTTCGCCGATGGGAAATTCCTTGCCGAGGATCTCCCGCGCTTTCGGACAGGCCTTTTCCTTGGTCGGCGCAGATATCCGCACGCCCCATTGCTCGATTTGGTCTTTGGCTTTGGTTTTCACGTGACCGGCAGGCACGGCTTCACTCGGCCCGTTGTGAACATGGGGTCGTGCTGCAGAGCGGCGATAGGCCCACAGACCAACCACGCCGGCCACGATGGCAATGAGAACAATGATCAGCGTCGTCGACATGCCCTTGGCGCCTCCTCCCGTCGTTTCGTTATCGATCTCGCGGCAGACCGTCCTGCGAATCGCGCGGTCGTTTCCGACAAGGTTAATGAAAATCTGGCAGGATGCAATCGGTCTCGTCGGGTAGCGCTGGCCCATTGGGATATGCGACCCCGCGCAAAATCGTGGAGATCTCGATGACGCACGCCAACTGGCCTGAGCTGCCGTACGACGCCTGGAAGGACACCTACGAAACGCTCCACATGTGGATGCAGATCGTAGGCAAGGTCCGCCTTGCCCAAATGCCCTGGCTCAACCATTGCTGGCAGGTGACGCTCTATCCGACGGCACGAGGCCTTACCACCGGGCCAATGCCGTACGGCAAGGATCACCTCCAGATCGAGTTCGATTTCATTGCGCACCAGCTCGAGATCGAAACGAGTCGCGGCGAGCGTCGCCGCATCGCCCTGGCTCCGATGTCGGTTGCGGCCTTCTATCGTTCCGTGATGGAAGACCTGCGGGCGGTTGGAATGCCGGTCGAGATCTACCGCAGACCCGTCGAAGTGGAGAGCCGGATCGCGTTCGACCTCGACGAAGGCCATCGCGCCTACGACGCCGGATATGCGCAGCGGTGCTGGCGTATCCTCGTTTCAGCGGCGGAAGTGTTCGGGCGCTTTCGATCGCGCTTTTACGGAAAAGCCAGCCCGGTGCACTTCTTCTGGGGAAGCTTCGATCTCGCGGTCACCCGATTTTCCGGACGAACTGCGCCGCCGCACCCGGGCGGCGTTCCCAACCTTGCCGATCGCGTGACCCGTGATGCCTATTCACACGAAGTGAGTAGCTGCGGGTTCTGGCCTGGCGGTGCAGTTGCGCCCTATCCTCTCTTCTACAGCTACGCCTATCCGGAGCCGGACGGTTTCGGCGATGCCCCCGTGCAGCCATCCGAGGCCCACTATGATGCTGCGCTGCACGAATTCGTCCTGCCCTATGACGCGGTCCGCTCGGCGGATGTTCCCGAAGAGAAGCTTCTCGCGTTCCTGCAGAGCAGCTATGAAGCGGCCGCGAATCTGGCGCATTGGGATCGCCCGTCGCTCGAGGCCTCGCAGGCCGGATGAAGCGTTGTAGCGACCGAGTGAACTCCTCGGCCACCGGACCGTCGTACGTTCTACGAAAGGGGAGCGATGAGTGACGATCTGCGCTCGAAGACCTGCACGCCATGCCGCGGTGGGATTCCGCCGCTGACGAAAGCCCAGGCCGAAAGCTATCTCAGGCAGGCGCCCGGCTGGGCGCTCATGGACGAGAGCCGCCGCATCGAGCGGAGCTTTGCCTTCAAGAACTTCAAGGAAGCGCTGGACTTCGTCACCGCGCTCGGCGCGCTAGCCGAGCGCGAGGGCCATCATCCGGACATCAGCTTCGGATGGGGCTCCGCCAGGGTGTCATGGCAGACGAAGAAGATCAAAGGTCTGCACGAGAACGATTTCATCATGGCCGCCAAGACCAGCGAGCTGGCGGGTCACACGACATGAAAGCCAACGATCCGGGCAAGTTGGATCGTCTGTTGGCCGACGCTCGTCGCGCTGCCAAGGAGCGCGAACAAGGTTATCGGGAACAGGCGCTCAAGATCTATCCGTGGATCTGCGGTCGCTGCGGCCGCGAATTCACCCGCGTCAACCTTCGCGAGCTGACGGTCCATCACCGCGACCACGATCACGACAACAACCCGCCCGACGGCAGCAATTGGGAGCTGCTCTGCCTGTACTGCCACGACAATGAGCACCAGCGGCAGTTGGAAGCGACGGGCGGTGGCGCCGGTACCCCCAGCGGGCGCGACGGCGCCACTCATTCGCCGTTCGCAAATCTCAAGGCCCTGCTGGACGGCAAGAAGCCGTCCTGAAAATATCAATTGCGTGCAAGGTGGGTCACGACGCGCTTCCCGCGCCACAGCGCAAACGTGCCACTCTTCTGGCGGTCGCCGTCGCAGCCGTCCACATAGGTGAACTCGCCGATCAACGCGGCACCTCCATTCGCAGGCGCGCCCGTGAGATGGATCGTGCCCTCGCAGTTCTTCTCGGGATAGCGCCAGGCGATGTCGAGCACGAGGGCACCGCCCTCGACGCTGCCCTTTCCCGTGCCGGTGACGCGCAGGTTGCGCGTTTCCATCTCGACTGATGCTGCCCGGCCCGACAGGCGCACATTCCAGCTCGCGGGCAGCCGCGTCCGGTCGAAGATCATGTGCCCTTCATAGCGGCCCGATTTCACTTTCGCCGGTGCAGGCGCGCGAGGCTTGACCGACGCCGGCAGCGCAAACGCGACGATGTAGTCGCCGGGCTTGCTGTACAAATCCTTGTGTCCACCGGCGGCCACGACCACAAACTGTCGTCCGGACGCGGTCACATAGGTCATCGGCGCCGCGTGCACGCCCGCGGGCAGCTCCCACGACCAGAGCTCTCTTCCGGTTTCCTCGTCGAACGCGTGCAAGCGGCGATCGAGTGCGCCGCCCGCAAACACGACGCCTCCCGCCGTCGTCAGCGCCCCGCCAAGACTCGGCGAACCCCAGCGCTCGCTTCCGGGAATGACCGCAAACGCCTCGATCCGACCGAAGGGAACCTCCCACTTCACTTCACCGGTCTGGAGATTCACTGCGGTAAGCGTGCCGAACGGCGGAGGCGTGCAAGGGACATGATCCGGCGCCGCCAGCGGCGTCTGGCGGCGCATCGCGAAGGCCGTCCCGGCCTGCGGGGCGATCTCGAAGTCGCGTCCCGTGCGGGCCGTCTCGTCGCGATATTTCTCGCGAGGGATCAGCTCGACGACGGTCGCAAGGCGATTCAACGGCAGGAACGCGAGGTTTCTGATGGGGTCGAGGGCCACGCCACCCCAATTCGATCCCCCGATGTTTCCGGGATAGAGGACGGAACCGCGAAGCGACGGAGGCGTGAAGATCCCCTCCGAACGGAGAGAGGCAATCCGATCGCGACACCACGCGCGCGACTCCTCAGTCAAGCCGAATGCGTCGTTCGGGCCGAGTTGCGTCGGCACCAGAGGCTTAGGCGTGACCGGGAACGGTTGCGTCGGCCACGTCTCTTCTCCTGGCACATCGCTCGCGGCGACGGCTCGCTCCTCGACGGGAAAGAGCGGCTCGCCGGTCTCGCGGTCAAGGATGAACAGGAAGCCCATTTTCGTCGCCTGGGCGAGCGCCGGGATATCGCGACCCTCGCGGCGAAACGTAAACAGCACCGGTTGCGCGGGAACGTCATAGTCCCAGAGATCGTGATGCACCGCCTGAAAGTGCCAGACGAGTTTTCCGGTGGAGGCCCGCAGCGCGACGACGGAGTTCGCGAACAGGTTCTGGCCGAGGCGCTCGCCGCCATAGAAGTCCGGGCTCGCGCTGCCGGTCGGAATGAAAATGAGATCGCGCGCCGCATCGGTGCTGATGATCGACCATGCGTTGGCGGCGCCCGTCGTGTGGGCGATCGGACCGCGCCACGTTTCGTACCCGGGCTCGGATGGAGTTCTCGCGATCGGATCCCACGCCCACCTGAGCGCGCCCGTCCGGGCGTCGAACGCGCGCACCACGCCGTCGGGCGCCGCGGCGCGCCGGTTGTCGGAAACCGAAGACCCCACGATGACCAGTCCGCCAATCACCGCCGGCGGCGAGGTGATCGAGTACTCGCCGTGGTAGCCCGGCGCATTCGCGAGCCCGCGATCGAGATGGATCTGACCCTTGTCCCCGAAGTCGATGCAAGGCGACCCGCTCCGCGCATCGAGGGCGATGAGCCGTGCATCCACCGGGGCGACATAGATTCGGCGCCGGCATGGAGCCTTCCGCGGACGCGCCGGATCGAGCCAGGTGGAAACTCCCCGATTCGTGAAGTCGCCGTAATCGCCGTCGAAGTCGAGCTCGGAATCGAACGCCCAAAGCTCGCGTCCCGACGCACCGTCCAGCGCACGAACGCCGCCGAACGGAGTCGAGGCATATAGAACGCCGTCCACGAACAGCGGCGTGGTCTCGTCGCGTGCCGTCGCTGCACCGAGGCCGTAGTCGCCGGTGCGATGGAGCCATACCGGAACCAACCGCGAGACGTTGTCGCGCGTGATCTGTGCCGCGGGCGAATACTTGGTTCCACCCGGATCACCCGCATAGGAGGTCCACTCGATTGCCTTAGGCGCGGCGCCAGGTCGTATCGCCCGACCTGCGTCGGCCGGCTCGGCCGCGGAGGACAGCACGGTCATGGCGACCAGCGCGACGAAGATCTTCATGACCTGATGTAGACGAAATGGGCGCTCTGCATGGGCCACCACCGAGGTCCGGGGGAGCGCGCGATGATACTACCCGGGGATATCGCCGATGCCTGCCTACGCCGGGAAACGGCCGATCGTGAGCACTGGGCCGCGCCCCGGTCGATTCGAGTCGATCGTGCCCTTGACCTGGCAAACAGCGGCGAAGATACTTCCAGCCATGGTGCCAACGAGACGCAGATGAAGAAATTGGGCGTCCTGATTTTCTCCGCGCTGCTCGTCGGGTGTGCGACTGCGCCAGCGCCGGAGCGCGCTGACCGTCTGCTGAACGATCACCTGTTCGCCGCTCCGTCGCAGCGCATCAGCGCCGGCGACGTGTTCGCGCTCAGCGACGACATGAGGGCGTACCTGCGCGGCGAGATCGCTGACGAGCTGCGCGCCAAGGGTCCGCAATCGGGTCTCATCGATGCCCTCTACGACAAGCGCCAGCTCAAGCTCGACTACGACGCGGAGATCACCCGGAATGCGGCCCAGACCTTCGCCGCGCGAGCCGGGAATTGCTTGTCGCTGGCCATCATGACCGCGGCGTTCGCGAAGGAAGTCGGGCTGACGGTTCGATACCAGAGAATACTGATCGACGACGCCTGGAGCCGCAGCGGCGACATGTATTTTTCCAGCTCACACGTCAACTTGACGCTGGGCACGATGCAACGCGGCCGAATCCTCGACGATTCGAACGCCCCGATGACGATTGATTTTGTGCCGCAGGACGAGATTCGTGGCCGGCGCCTGCGTGTCATCGGAGAGGAAACCATCGTCGCGATGTACATGAACAATCGGGCCGCCGAATCGCTCGCCCGCGGGCAGGTGGACGACGCCTACTGGTGGGCGCGCGAAGCGATCCGTCAGGATCCGAGGTTCCTGACCGCCTACAACACGCTGGGGGTCATTTACCGCCGTCACGGCAATCTGAAGGAGTCAGAACAGGTACTCGCCCACGCCCTCGAGGCCGAGCCGGCCAACACCGACGTCTTGTCGAACCTGGCGCTGGTCTTCCATGACGAGGGGCGGGTCGCGGAGTCCGAGTTGCTGACCCAAAAGCTGCAGCAGTTGCAGCCTTATCCGCCCTTCTACTTTTTCAACCTCGGCATGTCCGCCATGCGCGAAGGAGATTTCAAGACGGCAAGAGATCTATTCACGAAGGAGCTGGAGCGCGACGCGTACTACCACGAATTCCATTTCTGGCTTGCCGCCGCCTACGTCGGGCTCGGCGATCTCAAGCAGGCGCGCGAGCATCTGGCAATCGCCGCGGAGAACAGCGCGACCCGCAAGGAACACGATCTGTACGCGGCGAAGCTCGATCGCCTCAGCTCACACCGCACGCAATAACGACCCGCGCTGCGGGTCGCGCGGACCGGCCGTCCATCGGCCGCAGCGATTCTCTACGGCTTGGGCGCCACCGCGACCACCGAGAGCTCCTGGTTCTTCACTTGCTTGATCAGCGGTCCCGTGACGGTGAGGAATTCCAGATCGACATCGGCCTTGTCTTTAGGATTAAGCACGGGTCGCTTCGTCGTCGCGGTCGCTGTGCCGATCACCTTGCCCTCGGCGTCGAAGGCCTTCCCGGCGACTTTGACCGGCCCGACCGGTTCCGCGGCGAGATTCTGCACCGTAGCCTTGACGTGGAAGTGTCCCGCGGCGCAGACGTACGTTCCCGGCGTCATCTCCGAATGCGCGTCCGCGGTTCCGATCTCGACCTTGACCTGGTCCTTCAGGTCGGCGGCGAGCGCTGCCCCGCCGAGCATCATGGTCGCAACGATGGGCCACACGAGGGCTGCTTTCATCGACGTACCTCCTGTAATTGCGCGGCACCCGCTCGATCGCGGCCGCGCGAGAGAGTGATTCCAACATACGCCACCCCCTCGGTCGGATCAAGCCTCAGCCCGCGGCCGTGCAATCTGTCCCGCCACACGGGTTGGACAGGATGGAGGACGTTAGAATACGCCCGATGATTTCCCTGACTTGCGCCGACGTCCTCGCCGGCCACGCCCCGAATGACGGCGTCCACGTGTCCGACGGCTCGTGCTTCCATCCCGTGCAGGTGGTCGCACCCAACACCCTGTCCAATTATGCGGACGAGGTGATGCGCCTGACCACCGGCTGCGCGGTTGAAGCCACAGGCCTGATCGTCCCCTCCCCGGCGAAGGGCCAGCCGTTCGAGATGCAGGCGAGCGCCGTCAAGGTCGTCGGCTGGGTCGAGGATCCGGACTCCTACGCGATCCAGCCGAAGCCGCACACGCTCGAATTCCTGCGCGAGGTCGCGCACCTGCGGCCGCGCACCAACGTCATCGGCGCGGTGACGCGCGTCCGGCACACGGTCGCGCAGGCGATCCATCGCTTTTTTCACGACCACGGCTTCGTCTGGGTCAACACGCCGATCATCACCTCGTCGGACGCGGAAGGCGCGGGGGAGCTTTTTCGCGTGTCGACGCTGGACCTCGCGAATCTACCCCGCACGCCGGAGGGCAAGATCGACTTCGCGCAGGATTTCTTCGGACGCGAAGCGTTTCTCACCGTTTCGGGACAACTCAACGTCGAAACGTATTGCCTGGCGCTGTCCAAGGTCTACACCTTCGGCCCCACCTTCCGCGCGGAGAATTCCAACACCAGCCGACACCTGGCGGAATTCTGGATGATCGAGCCCGAGATCGCATTCGCCGATCTCGCCGACGACGCCGCGCTGGCGGAAGCGCTGCTCAAGCACATCTTCCGGACGGTGCTCGCCGAACGCCCCGACGACATGACGTTCTTCGAGGAGCGCATCGAGAAGGGCGTGATCGCCAAGCTGCAGGGCATCGTCGACTCCGAGTTCGTGCGCATGGACTACTCCGAGGCCGTGCGCATCCTGGAGCAGGCGAAGCAGCCCTTCGAATTTCCGGTGAAATGGGGCATCGACCTCCAGTCCGAGCACGAGCGTTACATTACCGAGCAGCACGCCAAGAAGCCGGTGGTCGTGATGAACTACCCCAAGGAGATCAAAGCCTTCTACATGCGCGTCAACGACGACGGCAAGACCGTCGCGGCGATGGACGTGCTGGCACCGGGCATCGGCGAGATCATCGGCGGCAGTCAGCGCGAAGAACGCCTGGAGGTGCTCGACGCGCGCCTGGCCGCCACCAAGCTCGACAAGGATCACTACGGGTGGTATCGCGACCTGCGCCGCTACGGCACCGTGCCCCACGCGGGGTTCGGCCTGGGCTTCGAGCGCACGGTGGCCTATGCCACGGGACTGTCCAACGTACGTGACGTCATTCCGTTCCCGAGGACGCCAGGCAACGCCCGTTATTGAAGCGGGCTTGCTGTCGAAATGCGGCTTCCTCGGGCGTCATGGTGACTCCGGCCGCTCGCTGCGCAATGATCTAGGCACGAGTGTCGAAATTCGCCCCGCTCGAGCGTCATTGTCATGGCGAGGTCTTTTGCCCGCCACGACGGACCAAGGAGCGATCCATGCAATACCTGTTGCTGATCTATGGGAACGAGGCGGCTATGCTGTCCGCGAGCAAGGAGCAGGTCGGCCAGATGATGGCCGCCTACAACCGCGCGATCGGCCTCGAATCCGATCCCGCAGTCCGCCGCTTTCTGCAACAACGTTGCAGTGAGCTGCGCAGGCCCGGATCATGACCGCGATGATGCGGCTTGGCCCCGGGGATCGCGCTTCGCCGCTCACCCGGGCTATCCCGTTCCACCGTAGCGTTCCGCGCGAATGCGCGCCGCGGCAATGCCTTCCCGCACCAGATCGTCGGTGAGCGACCCGACAAAAACGTTCGAGCCGCAGACGTA
>WNGK01017220.1_pt1 | contig 10877 bp, 17 predicted proteins | sample 5400601 | NCBI WGS metagenome assembly WNGK01 (sample SAMN13153376, study PRJNA577476) | soil metagenome | isolation source: 60 cm soil or saprolite under Garry oak tree replicate 1 | place: USA:California | collected 2016-06-15
CCCTCCGAAATCAGATACCCTTTTCCGGACGGCTTGATCGTTAGATTCGGCACCGTTTTGGCTTTCGCCGGTGCTGCTGCAGTTCCCACCCTCTTACTCCTCTCGTTAGGGAGGGCATTTCAGCCCTCAGTTGTTTCTGGAGCGCAGTGACAGAATCGAACTGCCCCTGACCGTCGCGGTTGCGACGCGCAACGCCGTCTTTGCTTACTGCGCTCAGGTTGTCAAAATCACAACGGGCGACGTTTCGCAGGAGGAAGCTTTCGGGATCCTCTCACGCCGCCCGCCTTCGCGCGTGATTGCCCCCACGCGCCAAGCCTTTCAAATCCACTACTCGCGCATTGCCGAGTTGCACTGTCGGCGTCATAACCGCTTGCTTGGGATCCATTCCGTGTTTTAGTCGATAGCTGATCCCCTGCGGGCTGATGCCGGCGACCTTCGACCAGTCCTGCAGGCAACGGGACACACCATCGATCGTCAGCGTATGGGTCCGCTGCTGGTTTCGGTTTTGTTCGGCGACGGTAGCCCACACGCAGTTGCCGGGCTCGTAGTGCCCCTTCCCGTCAATTCGTTCAATGGAGTGAGCGGCGGCCGGTTTCCGTCCCATGTCCGACAAGAACGCAACGAACGACTCACGCCAGCGCTTGCAGACCTTAATTCCGGCGCCGCCATAACGTGCGTAGGCGGTATTGTTAGGGTTGGTGCAACGCTGAATCATCGCCCCCCAAGATCTGTACTCGGTCGACGCTGGCTTTGAGTGCCCGTGTTTCATGCCGCTCGCCTCCGTGTCCAAACCTTGATAGCACTCTGGCCGGCCCCATTTAAGTAGCTGAAGTATTGGTCAAGCTGAGCCTGCGTGTGGATGCGTGGACCCCCAGGGTAGACGCGCGACCACTTGAGCAATCCGGTGCCACAGAGCTTGTAGTAGGTGCTGCGTCCTATTCGCAGTAACTTTCTTACCTCTTCAGGGCTGTAAGCTCGCGGTTGTTCGCTCACCTTCGCCTCCACAGCCCTCGCCAAACGCGGATGACGATATTCGGCGTTTCGTCGACCACCATCCGCATCGGGACTCCGGCAGCGCCGTCGTCTCCTATGACAAAAGCGAGCGCGCGTACCAGCACAGCGCCAGCCCTGTACAATTCCAGCTCTTGAACCTCTGGACTCGTTTCGATCATGAAGGCCTTCATCGCCGAGTGCAGCGCTGTTGCCAGCGCCAGTATGATCATTTCGCGACTTTCCAGCCGCAGCCGCGCCCGCTGTCGCGCCAGGTCCGCAAACATGGAAAACAGCAGAATGTCGGCCGCATCAGGATTGACACGATCCTGCGCCAGCAGCTCAACCTTCGCCTTCATCATCGGCGAGAGCTCGCCGGTGAACAGGTTGTGAGGAGTCGCCAAGGGCCGTCGCCATCGACGCGGCACTTCCCCGCTCGTGTAGCCCATTTCGTAAGCTACGCGCCCGGCGTCCCCGCGCTTCATGGCCTCCTGATAGAGTTGGTGGGGTTTCATTGCTGCTCCAAACAAAACTTCACACCCTCGCCGCAGTACGATTACCCTCTGCGGACGCAGTCTCGGTCTCCGGCTTTGGTTCGAAGACTTCGCGCAGCGTCAGGCCAAGCGCGTCGAGCACAGCCTTGAGCGTTAGCAAGCCGATATTCGACGCGCCTTTGCGCACTGCCATAACGCTCTTGACGTTCAGATTCGCGCGGTTCGCGACTTCTTCGAGCGACAGTTCCTGGGCAGCCATCTCCGCCCGGACCCGATCGGCCCGGTAAAAGATCGGCTCGACTTTTCGCGACTTTCCGCGCCGCTGGTTTGCGTGTCCCATATTGTGGATAAGCTTATACACCCCCGCTCAGGACGTGTCAACCACTTTGTTGGATATTCTTTCCTACTGTGCGGACGTCCACAATGCTATACAACATGTTGTGCATCTGGGACGGAATGCTGAAAGTGAGTCGCTGGCGGATTTTGTCCGCAGAGTGAGACAGGAACGTGGCTGGTCGCTTGAGGAGGTGCAGCGACGGTCCGGCAATCGGATTGGCCGGACTTACATCAACCGCATCGAGATTGGCGAATCGACCAACCCTTCGCCGAGGAAACTGCAAGCCTTGGCGCGCGGTCTCGACGTTCTAGAGGAAGAATTATTCGCCCGGGTCCGTGGCGTGGTCAGGTCCGAGGCGGACGGGCTCGAGGAGAAGCTACTGCTAAAATTCAGGCAGTTACCACCGGAGTGGCGCAAGGACTTGATCGGCATCCTTGATCTGCTTCATCGTGAACACGTGAAACCGTCCGAAGAAAGGAAAGCGGCGCAGAAGCCCAAGCGCCGCGCTGCGTGAGGTTATGAAATTTCGAATCTGGAATTTGCATCTGGGATCGATGCTTATCCTTGCTCTCACTGCTTCTGGTTTCGCCCAGGAGCCGGCCTACGAATACGGCAAGCCCGAAGAAATGGCGGGTCTGACCAAGGTCTTTGTTAGCACCGGACTTGACGTTGGCCCGCGCAACAACATCATCAGAGAGATTCAGAAGAAGCTACCGAAGCTCATCTTCACCGACTCGGCCGAGGAAGCGGATCTCTTCTTGTCATTTGGTTCGAGTTCAGAGCCGGCCGGAGTCGTGACGACAACGCGCGGAGTGCCGGGCACCGATACTAGGAGATCGCAATCGCAGGTCGTGACCGAAGAACTAGCCACCGGCTACGTGGCGACGTTTCCGGCACCAGGCCGCGTCAGAATCCTGATGAGCTTCAAGGATACGCGCAGCAATCTCTTTGAACGAAAAACGACAACCAACTTCGCTCGCGCTTTCGTCAAGGCCTATCTCGAGGCTGAGAAAGCGAAGGCCGAGCTGCAAAAGAATCCCTACTACCGAATGCTCACCGGCCAGGACAAGAAGCCCGATTAGTTCAGCGCGTCCGAAACTTGCGTCTCGTGTGCTTCGTGCATCGCGTCAAGCAATTCGTTAGCCCGGCCCGTCGTGTCTCGGTCCACGCCGATGTACTCGTACGTCATGCCGATGGTTGTATGACCCAAGATGCGCGAGATCTCCCCGATCGGCATCCCCACGCGATAAAGACGCGTTGCTCCCGTGCGCCGCAAATCTTTGATTCGCAGATCGCTGACCCCGGCTTCTCGCTTCGCCGTTGCCCACGATCGCTTCACACTTTCGAAGTCGAACAACTGATCCGGCGCGGACAAATGCCTCGCTTCAATCCATGCGGACAGCTCACGCGCGAAGCGCAGCGACATTGGGGCAGAGCGCTCGACCAGCGTTTTCGTATTCATTTGCTGAACCGTGACGTTGCGGGAATCGAGGGCGAGATCGCCAACACGAAGTTTGAAAAATTCCGTTGCGCGCATTAGCGAGTCGACCAAGCCGATGATGACGATTCGAAGGTGTGCGCGCGGCTCAACGCATTGAGCCAGCAGCAAAGCCTCTTCCTCGAACGACATTACGCGTCGGCGCTTCTTTTCGTCTCCGGGAGTTATCAGTGTCTTGGGAGCATCGAGGAACGGGTCGCTGACCATCCACTTCTTGCGCCGTGCGACGCGCAGCATGTGGCGGAGCAGCGTCATCTTTCGGTCCACGTCCACAATCGACCGCTGCCTCTGGACCGGAAGCTTTACTCGTTTCCCTTCCTTGTCGCGCTGCCACTTCTTGATAACAACGGGCGAATCCAGCATCGCAATGCGAACTGCGAGTAAGAATTCGTAGTCCAGTTTTCTCAGTGCAGTGGGGTCGCCGATCACCGCGCGAAGATGTTTAAGTTGAAATTTCGGGACTTTAGTATTTCGTCGGCCGGCGACCTTGCGCGTCGCGGTAACGAATCCGTATGTACCAGCGCCCGCCTTTTTCGACGACGTTCGGCGGAAGGCGCCGGCGCCGGCGTTGCGGCTTGTCGGAAGATTCCTGTGGTAAGCTTTTTGTGGCCACTCTTTTCGTGCCTCGATCACGAATTGAGGTTTCGGCTGACGCGCGGGCGAGGTCTCTCGGTGACCCCGCCCATCGTGTTTTAAGAAGAAGGCCGGCTGGCCGGCCCAGGGCTCTACATCGGCGCCACTATAACACGTCGCACAAAACCCGCCATCCTCCCCGATTTTCCACCCCAAGACACCGCACAATGGCGGACGGTGGCGGACGCTGCCGGACTGTACTGGAAAATTCTCGTGCAATTTATTGGGCTAGATGGTGCCCCCGGCTGGATTCCAACCAGCGCCCTTCCGCTTAGGAGGCGAACGCCCGCGCCGGTTTTGTAAGGCGTTCCGCACTGTTCGCTCTTCCTTCCGCCACTTTCTCCGCCCCACGCACACCCCTATGGCGCAAGTTTCGCTCTCTTTTCACATATCCACGTGCGTCCAGTTTCGACGCCTGATGACTCGCCATACGCTGGTTTGGCTGACACCTTTCTCACGCGCGAGCGCCGACTGACTCTCATGAGGGTAGCGAGCCAGAATGTCGCGAACGTCGGCTTCGGTTAATTTCGCGCTTCCTTGAGTTTCGCCTCGGGCGCGGATTGAAGTGTTGTGTCGTCCCTTACTTACCATATCTCGGATGTTCGCTTGCTGGCTTCCCGCGTCGAGGTGCGCGTCGTTACAGCACGGTGGGCTGTCGCAGATCTTGTGGTGTACAACCGGCGGCCATTCCCCGTGGGCAATCCACCAAGCGACGCGGTGAGCTCTCAAGTTCCGGCCTCGAACCGTGAAGGTGCCATAGCCCGTCGATTTACAGCCCGCCTTCCAGGGCCAGCATTCCTTAGATCCGCGAATTTCAACCTTGGCCCAGAATCGGTGAATGTCCGTTGGCGATAATTTCAACGCTGTGGCCTTCTGGCGGGCACGATAGTCTTGGATGTAACTGCGGCGACAGTCCTTACACTGAGAGCGGTAACCAGCTCGATAGCAATGGTATTCACGCAGGGGTTTCGTCTGCTGGCATCCGGTGCAGCGTTTCTCGTTTAGAATAACCTCGACCAATGGCGTGAACCTCCTCAGTAGGTTTGCGTCTGCGGTAGGGCCGCTTAGGTGTTCGACGCACCTGGCGGCCCGCTTAATAATACCCCCTGTGGCGCACTAAATCGACCATCTGATATCGTCGGTTCCGATTCCACGCGCCACCTCACGGCGTCCAACAAACATGATCCCCAGCGCAGCACAACATCTTGCCAAACAGATCGCGGCGAAATTGGGAGCGCGGATAGATCGCGCTTGTTCTGGCACCCTCGTACCCTCTTCATTGCTTGCGGGATTGGTCGCAGTTGAAAACTGCCGCATGGACCTTAATGCCGCGCGCTTTGAACGCCACGTCTTTGAAATGCTGAAGGCGGTACGGTCGCCTCTGAAGTTTTGGCGCTCCTCCTACAACGGAACAACGACCGCGGACCTCAAGGGAATGTCGGACGACGCCCTGGCTAACTTCGCGATGAGTTGGGGGTTTTGCCAGGTGATGGGTTATCACGTCCTTCACAACCTGGAGAACGGCGACGGTGGCGCCGTTACGATCAGTCAATTACGCGATCCTGAATTGCATCTTGGCTATGCCGTCCATCTGCTCCACCGCGTTGCCGCGCCACAACTTAAAAACTTCGCCTTCGGCGATGTCCTGCGCATCTGGAATAGCGGATCGCCAACCGGCAAGACCTACGATCCGAACTACGTTGCAAACGCCCTGGCCGTGATGCAGGCCTACAAGATTCTGCGCGCCCAGAGCGCGCCCGCAACTTCTGTCTCACCCCCAATGACCGCGAATGCGCCGTCCGTAGAACCCGCGCCCGGCTCTCCGCCGGCATCATCCCCTTCGACCAACCAAAGCGCCGGCGACATCTAGCATCGATGTTGCCGCGCGTTTACCAGGCGCTGACCCTTTTCCTTAAGTTCCGGTTCTGCTGAAGTCGCGTAGCCCAGCGGGCATTGCCGGGTTCGTAATTGCCGGCGGGGTTCGGGTAGCGGTCAATCGAGTATTCCCGCTTCGGCTCCGGTTTCAGGCCCATATCGGCGAGGAAATTCACAAAGGATCTTCGCCATCGCTCACAGATGGCTATGCCGGCTCCCCCGTAGCGCTCGTAGCTTCCGTTGTTTGGATTTGTGCAGCGCTGAATCATGGACTTCCAGGATCGGTATTCGGGAGAGCGGCCACTCCGTCTACAGTGACCGTGCTTACGACTCAGTGACGCTATTTCAGCGTTGGTGCGCGCGCGAGGCTTATTGATCGTTGGGTGCCCGTGGTATCTGTTGTGGGCATAATGCCTGCCGCAATAACCCTTGGCCATATGTTGGTGTCCACAGCCGGGCACTGCGCAACGTCTGAGCGCCAGTACTTGTGATAATTTAGTTCTCGCCAAGGCGTGAACCTCCAATCCAGGTTTGCGTTCGGGTAAGAGCCGTCAGGCTGTTTATGCAGCTTGATGGCTCGCTCATTTTACCACGAATTTGCCCCCTTCTATGGCGCGCCCTCTATGGCGCCCCATCTTCCGTTTCCCTATCATCAGGAAGCTTCACCGCCGCCCCCATCAGGGGAAGTTTCGAAAAGCCCTCACATGAACTGGAAGATTTGGTTACACGGATTAGCTGCTGCGGCGATTGGCGCCGCGGCAAACGCGTTCATCCTCTGCATTGCAGATCCACAGACCTTTAACGCGAGCCTTGCCGGACTGAAGCACGTCGGCACTGTGATGCTCGTCTCGGGGGGCCTCAGTGCCGCCGCATATCTCAAACAGAGCCCGGTGCCGGGCTAAGAAAGACAATGTTATGCCCGCGCGCCGACCCTCACCCGACGCCAGCGATCACGACCTGTTGATTGAAATTCGCACGCGACTCGACGTGCTGCAGTCGAGCGTGCGCGAAAACAACGCCGCTATAGGACTACGCCTCGATCACCTGCAGACCGAAAAGGCCAGCACAAAAGACCTGGACGTCGTGCGGGCATTTATCGAGAACGTGCAAAGGGACGGCAAGACAAAAGACGCGGCGCAGGACAAAGACATCAGGTTCGCGCATCGAATGATCTACATCGCCATTGGCGCGCTTGGAGTTCTCGAGCCGCTCTTTCTCTACTGGTTAATGCACCCAAGGTAACGAAAGGATTCAAAATGAGTTTTCTCTCAAAATTCGGGCAGGTTATCGCTGGCGCAGCCGCGACGGCAGCCGGCGTAGCACCGCTTTTCCCCGGACTGTTTGGCAGCGCCGCAAAGGTGGACAAGGCCGGCGCAGTCATAAACTCAACGCTAAATGACTTGACGAACGTCGCCGGCGTCATCGCTCAGATCGAAGTCGCGCTCGCCGGCAAGACCAGCCCCGAAAAATTCGGCGCGGCCGTCAATCTCGTTGGGCCAATTATTCGCACCTCGCAGCTCGTCAGTGGAAAGAAGATTGCGGACGAGCAACTGATGCAGAAAGCCATCCTGGAAGTCACCCAGGGGGTCGTCGACATTCTCAACAGTCTGCACCAGGACAGCGTCAAGACGAGCTAAGGGCGCGTCGCTGACAATGAAAGCGTTCGCTGCATTCATAGTTTGGTTCATCGTCACACTCGTCGGCATTCCCGTCTCCTGGCGGTTCTGTTATCGGCTGTCAACTTGGATGGACTAACCTGCCCATGAATTACCGTCATGCGCGTGGGCGGGGCTTCGTTCTCGACAACGGAGACGTTAGCCGCGCCGCCTTCATTTCCCGTGACAGCGTCGTCACCGATCGCGCCTTAGTGCGCGACGCGAAGCTGCTCAATCAGAGCTGCGCGGCTGAGGACTGTCGCATCCTCGGCGGCACTCTCGATCGCGGCTATGTCGGTGGCAGAACGGTTGTCGCTGGCGATGCTTTCATCGGCGAGCAGTCAATCATTAGGTGTAAGACGGTCTGCGGCCGGGCGCGCGTAACGCGCAGCCGGCTCGAGGGCATTGTTGAAGTTTACGACGGCGCCGAGGTCGACCAGGTATATCTACATGAAGGAGTGCTCGTCTACGGGAACGCAAGATTGTGGGGTCCCTTCATCGTCGGCGGCTTTGCCAGGATCGATCGCGGGACGTGGATGCGCGCCCCTCGGGTTATTGATCTAGAGCACGCCTACATAACGGAGTCGATCGGCGGAGTGCTGGTCGAATGCAGATACCACACGTTTGACTGGTGGTTGCGGTTTGGAAAGAAGCTGGGCCGGAAGGCTGGATGGACCGAAGCGCAGATCGAAGAGACGTACGCCGCTATCGCTGAGTGGGCCGCGAACGATCCCGTCTATCAGATCCAGACAGTGCTAGAATAGTACGAGCCGCCGAGATGTTCATCGCATCCTGGCGGCTCTAACCAATCGACCCACGAAAGGACCGTGAGCGTCATGGCTAAGCAAACTATAACTTACCGATGCGCCTTCTGTGGCCCACAACCGGCAGACCAGTTTTACGTCTGCAAGACCGGGCAGCCAAACTGCTACTGCATTCCTTGCGATAAGGCGAGGCGGAGGCCTGATTTTCTACCTCCGCTGCGTCCTGCGGAGAACTTCTGCCCGTTGCTGGCAAAACGCTGCTCGACCTGTGGCGAAGTGAAGCCCTTGTCAGCATTTCGCTGTGCTACTAATGGGAGAAACACTAAGCGCTGCGACCTGTGTATCGCTCAAACCAGAAAACGCTACAACGAATCGGCGCGTGGTCGCTCGATGAATCGTGCTTGGCGAAGAACGAAACGCGGCCGCGCGGTGACCGAGCGACACCGGCAAATTCGAATTTCCAAAGGAACGGAATACGAACGCCAGAAACGCAAGCATATCGCCGCGGTCTATGGCATCACGGTCGAGCGGTTCAATTCGATGGTTGAAAAACAGAAGGGCCTTTGCGCGATCTGCGGCCAACCGCCAACCGGCAAACGCTTACACATTGATCACGATCACGAAACGGGGCAAGTGCGCGCGCTCCTGTGCAGCCCGTGCAACATAGTGCTAGGCCTGTTCAAAGAAGATCCTGTCCTGCTCGATAAGGCGAAAGCGTATCTGCGTCAAGCCTTGATCGGTGAGAATTTCAACATACTCATCGCTCCAGTCAGAGCCTGACTCCACCAGGGCGTTGACTGCGGGACTGACGCATAGGCCTGCCGCGCGCTGTTGGCCTGTCCGCCGGCGCTGGCCAACTTAGCCTGATTGCGACTCTCGCCTGTGCCGATCAAGAAAGGTGCCAGTTCGCCGCGTACTGAGGCATCCTTTGCGCGGACGGCGTCGACCAGGTCTTTGCCACGCGCCTCGCCCATCTGGTCGGCAAGCTGCGCCTTGCGCAGCGCGACGGCCGTGGGGTTCGCGCCTTCACTGCCCATCTGCAAGCCGCCAGTCGCTGTACGCTCCGCGAACCGGTTCGCCGCCGCCTGATCGTACATGCCGAGGTGCACTAAGCCTGGCGCTTTGGTGTAATCGACCGGACCGCCCTTGCCTTCGACGAAGTCGAGCCAGTCCGTCCCGCCTTTCTGGAGACGCGTCTCGAGCTCGCTCGGCTGATAGGCCTGAATCGTTTGATTGTAGGTATTCTGCGCGGCCGTGTTTTGTGCCGCCAGGTCCTTTTCTCTGTTTTTGCTCTTGCTGCCCATGGTGAGGATGAGCCTTTCTATTTATCTACTGCCCGCGATCTCGCTTCACGGAAAATCTGCGCTGGCGAGAAAAGCGGGAATCCACCAACGCTTTTCCTTCTTCGTTTGTGCGCGTCCCGCCCCCGGTTCGCGCGCTATCAAAAGACGCCTCAGCGGTTTTTCCGTGAAGAGAACTCGCCGGCATGAATTCTCCTTAGTTTCCCTCACAGCGGAACATGATGATGTCCGTGCCGGTGCCCGTGACCGTAATTACACTCGCCGAAGTCTTGGCGATCTTAAACGCATTGGCGTTGCTCGTGTTGGCCCCGAAGCATTGATAAGTTCCCGTTCCAGTGAAGGGAGAACTTCCTAGAAACGTTACAGTAGCCGTGCCGCCAGAGAGGCTGATCGCGTCAACTACTGCATGATAATTTGCCTGTTGAGTTCCCGCGACGTTAAAGACCTGGTTCATGCTGGTCATCGTCTTGATGCCATTCGCAGGACTACCCACAAACACAATCTCCGATTGAGACGTAGTGCTCGAATCGCTAACGAACCCACCGGCACCGTACTGGTTCATCCGCCCAAAGACCGTATAAGCTGCGTTGACAGTGTTGACGATAGCGTTGGTGGTTGCCGGGGTGTTGAAAGTGTTGTTGGCGATCCTTGTAAAGTCTGCGTTATTTACCCGAAGGCCGTTGAGCACGATCCCCGACAAGGAACTGATAACATTGCCTTCAATGTCTGTGAATTGCGGGCGCCCGGTGCTGCCATCGAGGTCGATAGCCGCGCCGTTATGACCGGAGGTTGAGCCGTAGGACTTATAGTTTTCGACGATGGTGTGAGCAATTACGATCTTGGTCGCAAGTCCGCCCTTGATCCAAATGCCGCCATCAGAAGTGATGTTGTTGGCCCCATCGATAACCAGGGTAGTTGCGCCGGTAGGAAGGTCAGCTTCGATGCCGGGATTCTGTCCGCGAAACTCATTTCCCCAAATGTGAATCGAATCGCCGCCGCCATTCAGGTAAATCCCGTGATAGAAAAGATTGTTTGGCCCGATGTTGCTCTGAGCGGGTATGCCATTCGGGTTGCCGCCCTGGATAGATACGATCGCGCGCCCAAGGAGCGGTAGGAAGTGCATACCACTGATTGAAACGTGGCGTGGATACGTTGAAGTTGGCGATCCGGTGGCATCGATTGCTAACCCTGTTCCCGGTGCGCAGGTTGCCAGCCCCGCTACGCCTCCTGCCCCACAGCCCCACTCGCCGGTACCGCTGGGATAATTTGTCTCCACCGAGTTCGAAGAGCGGATGGTGAAGTCCCGCATCTCAAAATCGTCTTCATTTAT
>WNGK01008179.1_pt1 | contig 10874 bp, 8 predicted proteins | sample 5400601 | NCBI WGS metagenome assembly WNGK01 (sample SAMN13153376, study PRJNA577476) | soil metagenome | isolation source: 60 cm soil or saprolite under Garry oak tree replicate 1 | place: USA:California | collected 2016-06-15
TGACAACCAATTAGTAGCGGCGATTCAGTACCTGGAGAAGCACTAACTGTTTGTCTCAGAGGGCATTACCTACCGCAGCCTGGTAATACTTGCTAGTTGGGACATGGTCTATCAGGGGGGCGATATAACGGGTGGCAGCTACAACCTTTTCCAGGCTGACGCCTGTGCTGATGCCCATGCCGTGAAGCATATAGAGAAGGTCTTCAGTCGCGAGATTTCCTGCCGCCCCTGGAGCGTAGGGACAGCCACCGAGTCCACCAGCAGAGGCATCGACAATGCTTATGCCAAGTTGCAGGGCCATCAGCACGTTGGCAAGAGCTGTACCGCGTGTGTCGTGGAAATGCACTGCTAAACGCTCAACGGGTATGGTACCGTTCTCAAGCAAGAGAGACACGACATCTACAACCTGGTTTGGTGTAGCCACTCCGATCGTATCACCGAGCGATAGCTCGCTGATCCCCATTTCAACCAGTGAGCGCGCAACGGCCAGCACTTGCGCGGTTGCTATCGCGCCTTCGTAAGGACAGCCAAAAACGGTCGAAATATACCCTCTCACGCGGATGCCTTCCCGGCGCGCCAGCGCTACAACCGGATGGAAGTTTGCCAGGCTCTGCGCTATGGTCGTATTGATATTATGCCGAGTAAAGCTTTCACTCGCCGCGGTAAAGACCGCTATCGAGCGCACACCCGCCTGCAAGGCGCGTTCCATACCTTTTAAGTTTGGCACGAGGACGGGGTATTCTGTAGCAGGGAGGTAGGTCAGGCCGGCCATGACGGCGCCGGCATCGCTCAGTTGGGGAATGGCACGAGGGCTGACAAATGACGTCGCTTCGATAACCGGCAGGCCAGCATCAGCAAGCATATTGATAAACTGTATTTTCTGCGGAGTGGGAATACGCGCTTTCTCGTTTTGCAGGCCATCACGCGGACCAACTTCAACAACGCGCACAGCAGAGGGCAGAGCGGCAAGGCCAGGCATCACATTACGCTCCTCTGTACTCATAATGCGACGGTTCGTTTGCAGGGTGAACATCACTGCTTTCGTTATTGTTACTCTGATCTACTTGCGCATCTATTTCGCGCTTTTCCTCAGGAGAAGGCAGGAGCAGCGGTCGCTCAGGCTCTTCAACAAGATGAGTAATAGGAGTTGGCTGTTTAAGGGCCTGTTCTACGCGGACCTGCGTGATACGCATACCGCGAGTAGATAATACGGTAAAGGTTTCGTTCTCGAATGTAATTGTATCGCCCGCATTGGGAATTTTGTCTAGCTGAGCATACAAGAATCCACCAAGGGTTTCGTAATCCGAATCATCCAACTCCATATCCATTATTTCATTGAACTCATCGATGCTGATTTTGGCATTAAAGATATAGACACCATCGCTGACCCGCTCATAGAGCTTTTCTTCGCGGTCGTACTCATCTTGAATATCTCCCACTATCTCCTCGACCAGGTCTTCGATGGTTACAAGACCAGCCACCGACCCATATTCATCGACAATGATCGCGAGGTGCACATGTTTCTGCTGTATCTCTCGCAACAAGTCATCCAATTTTTTCGTTTCAGGAACAAAGTAAGCAGGGCGCACAAGATCGCGTATAGGTTGGGTATTGTGTCCCTCGCGCAGTTGCTTGAGCATATCCTTGGTATAGAGTACACCAATGATATTATCGATAGTCTCCTCGTAAACAGGAATACGCGAGAAGCCCCCCTGCAAAGCAAGATCGACCGCCTCATCGAAAGTAGCGTGGCTCTCTAAGGTCACCATATCTATACGCGGTATCATCACTTCACGCACAGCGGTATCAGCAAACTCGAAGATGCTATGGATCATCTCGGTCTCTTCTTCTTCGAGCACCCCTTCCTCTTCACCCACGGTCACAAGCAGACGCAGCTCTTCCTCGGTGACGAAGGGTCCGCGATGCTTCATTTGCCCTCCCATCAGGCGCACGAGGGAGTTTGTTACGGCGCTGAGCACCCATACTACGGGCGTGAGCAGCCAGGCAGTAGCTTGCACAGGCTTCGCAAAAAATCGCGCCCAACGCAATGGATTCTGTACCGCGGCAGTCTTGGGCGTGATCTCGCAAAAGATCAAAACGACCAATGAGATGAGGATGGTTGCGATAAGTTCGCCGTAGTTGGGGGAAAAACGTATTGCCAGCACGGTTGACATACTGGAAGCGACAATCACGGCAACGCTATTCACAATCAGAATGGTCGAGAGTAATTTATTCGGGTTGGAGAGCAGCTTTTCAATCTCAATGGCCTGCTTGTCGCCCTCTTCTACCCGGTTCTTGAGTTTAATGCGGCTAATGGATGTCAGGGAAGTTTCCGCGGCAGAAGCGAAAGCACAGAGGATCAGGGAGATAATAAGTATAGCGAGTTGTATCCACGCTTCCAAATCAAATTGCGGAGCTTGAAAATCGAGTCCGGCGGCTATACTTGCTAAGCCAGGGCCATCCATAGTAACCCTTACTCCTTTTCGCTGCCATCTTTCGCAGAGCCATCTCCCGCTGCTTGAGGCGTTGGTAACACACGCGCTGGGACACCGACAACCAGCGCTCCAGAAGGCACGTCTTTGATCACTACCGAACCTGCCCCTGTCTGGGCATACGCGCCAACTTTGACAGGCGCAACTAACATTGTATCACTTCCAATGAACGCTCCGTCACCTATATCGGTGTGATTTTTCCGCTTTCCGTCATAGTTACAGGTAATCGTGCCGGCGCCAACATTCACATGCTCGCCGACAGTGGCGTCTCCAAGATAGCTGAAGTGGTGCATATCAGTTTCCGCGCCGATGTAGGAATTTTTCACCTCAGCGAAGTTTCCCATGCGCACATTACGTGCCAGGTAGGCGCCTGGACGACAATGGCTAAAAGGTCCGACGCGCACATCATCTTCGAGGGTCGCTTCTTCCAGCACGGAATTCCGTATGATACAGCCGTCCCCCAGCGTTGAATGATCAATAGTGGTATCCGGTCCAATACGGCATGACGAACCAATACGCGTCTTCCCCGTAATCATTGACCCTGGAAGAATAACCGTATCAGGGCCAATACTCACACCAGCATCGATGTAGGTTGTATCTGGATCTATGATGGTCACACCGGCATACATGAGTTGTTCGAGAACGCGGCGACGCATTAATTGTGCGGCGGCAGCGAGCTGCACGCGATCATTGATACCGATGGCCTCATCGAGCGTTCCGGTGACGGTGGCAATTGCACAGCCCTGTGCAGCGGCTATACCAACGAGATCAGTGAGATAGTACTCGCCCGAGGGGTTGCGAGGCAGAGACTGCAGCGCTGTCCAAAGCCAGCCACGATTAAAACAATACACTCCGGAATTGACCTCGTCAATGCGTTGCTGCTCTTCCGTTGCCCGCTTCACTTCGACGATTGCCTGCACGCGTCCATCAGCGTTACGAATGACACGGCCATAATCACTGGGTAGATGCGCGTAGGTTGTGAGGAAGGTGACCGTCGCCTGCTGTGTTAGATGTTCAACCAGGACGCGCGCCAGCATTTCACTTCTGACAAGAGGCGTATCGCCATAGCAAACAAGCACTATTTGAGGCTGAGGCTCGAGTTTATCTACGGCGGAGTGGGCAGCCAGTAAAGCGTGCCCGGTCCCCAATTGTTCTTCCTGGATTGCATAGAGACAACGCTCCCCGAAAATGGTTTCGACAAGGGCAGCTTCATGCCCAAGCACCACGATAGGGCGGTAGGAACGTATTGTTTCAGGGAAGGATGCAAGGGCAAGAGTTGAGGAAATAGCCTCAATAGCATTCAGTACGTGCGCTAGAAGAGGCACACCTACCAATGGATGAAGTACCTTCGGCAATGTTGAACGCATCCGAGTACCTTTGCCTGCTGCAAGGACTACGGTCGCATATGTATTCATAACTGGATGTACTAACCCTTTTTTCTGAAAGATCTCGGATTCTCAAAAAGAGGCAGTAGAGGTTCTACTGCCTATAGAATACAAAAGACATGGCTCGGGCGCCTGGACTCGAACCAGGGTTCATAGATCCAAAGTCTATTGCCTTACCAGCTTGGCCACGCCCGATCATTTATCAGCCTACAGAACTATAGGCACGTTGCGATTATAACATGCCGCAAATATATTGACAAGGTGCCAATACTATGAATTGGCACTACAGGTTGATGTAAGGCGAAGCGCGCAGGGCAAACAGAGGCCCACCTTGAGCGTGAAGCTGTCTTCTTTGCGCTCCTCTCCCTCTGTTGTGTGTTCCTAATCACCTGGATCCAGCTAACTGTTCAGAATCTTATACTTTGCGGTTTCAAACTCGGCGTCGGTCAGGATCCCTGTCTCATGCAACTGCCCAAGCTGCTTTAACTGCTCAATTTTTTCAGTTGTCATGCCGCCGGAAGGCGCTGGCGGAGGCGGAGGCGGCTGTTGATACACCGTCGGGGGCGGCTGCGGCTGTTGAGCGTCTTGCTGCTGCTGCAGATCGTCAATCTGCGCGTTCTGCTGGGCATCCGTCTGTTGCTGCTGCGCCGATTTCGTGGCCGCGTGATGGCCCCCGGCATAGGCAACCCCGCCGACCACGGCGGTAGTCACCACAGCGCGGCGAACCATTCGTCTTCTCATCATGTTTTTTTCTCCTTTTACTCGGCAGTTTTTACTTCTGCCTGGTTCTTACTGGCAGCTTCCGCCTCGAGTTCTGCCTCGATCATCTGCACCACAGCCGGCGCAACCAGTCCACCGGCAAGAGGAATACCGCCCGCGTTTATGATGGCTTCCTTTAAGCTGACAGCCCAGGTATGCTCGATCACCAAAAGGCCAGCGGAACTATTATTAGGAATATCATTTGCTACCGCTGCGACGTCTTCCTGCGAGAGCACTTCAAGCATGTCATTAGCGATAGGGCCAAACTGCTCCGCCTCCTCGCCACTGAGGTCGCTCAGTTCCATCACCGCGGTGTTGCCGTTTTGATCTTTTAAGATAAATAGCAGATCGATTACCCGAATAATGCCCCTGTCACGCGCGGCGCGTAGTTCCGGCAGAATCTGGCCTGTGAATCGATTGCCCTCAAATCCGACGAGGACGTATTCTAATGGACCGAGTGTCATAAAGTTGCTCCTTTACTCTTTTTAGAGGGGGTCATGTTAAAAAGGGTCATGCGAAATAAACTTGACTGCTTTGATTATAGCGCCGTAGAAGTAAAAAAACATCTTCAGAACACACTATTTTGAACGTTCCAAAAACAGGTTTGGAAAACGGGAGAGCCAGGACATGTAATGTGTTTACACTAGTCATTGTTTGAGACACGGTGAACGGATGACCCTGCCCAAGCCCCAAAGAAGGAACGCCGCATTCCTCCCCATGCTTGAATGCAGGGAACTCCTGCGGCGATTTGATCGAAATGACTCACGTTCTGCTCAACTATGCTTTGTTCAATAAGTAGGTATTAGAGCCATTGGTCGAACTTTTGTCGACCACCTTGAGTTGTGACCCTTGCAGGGAAATCGTCAGTGTTTCCGTCGGGCTTGTTGGACCACAATTGTTGACAACATAGACAATCATGAAGGGAGAGCTATACTGGTTGCTTTTCGTCCCCCAATTACAGTTGGGCATAGGATAGTTGGAAGTGGTTTGAACGGTCATATTCAAGCCATTATTCGTGATGACCATCGAAGTGATACCCTTGGTGTTCGTATCGGCGTTGGTCCAGTTCCCGCTCAACGCCGCGGCAGGCGCGACGGTAGCAGTAGCATTAGCATTGGCCGTCGCGTTGGCGTTGGCATTGCCGTTAGCGTTGGCCGTCGCCGTCGCATTGGCGTTAGCCGTCGCCGTCGCGTTGGCATTGCCACTGCTCTGGGCGGTCGCCGTCGCATTGGCGTTGGCCGTCGCCGTCGCGTTCGTCGTGGTGGTCGCCGTGGTATTGGCGTTGGCGTTGCTATTGGCGGTCGCCGTGATGTCGGCATTGGCCGTCGCCGTCGCGTTGGCGCTCGATTGCGTGGCATTTCCTGAGAAGGCGAAGGCCAGCGCTATCCCACCCAGCACGAGCACCAGGATGAGCGCGGAGATCAGGACGATCATGCCGGTAGACAGGCGGCGTTCCGGCGCGGGAGGCGTGGCGACGGTGACATTGCCCACACTTATCCCTTCCGGAGGCGTGGGAGGAGCCGCCAGGTAAACAGGCGGGGGTGCAGCAGGGCGGATCGCTTGCGTAAAGGCATCGGCGAACGCGATGACCGTGGGATAGCGCTCTCCCGGCTTTTTTGCCAGCGCCCGTCCAACTACAACATCGATCTCTGGCGCAAGCGTGGGATTGATGGTGGTTGGCGGCGTCGGCCAGCTCCGGAGATGTCCATTCCTCACTTGCTCAAGGGTACCCTGGAAGGGCAGACGGCCGGTCAGCAATTGATAGACCATGACCCCAAGGGCATACTGATCGCTTGCCGGCACGACCTGCCCCTCCCACTGCTCTGGCGCCATGTAGTCGGGCGTGCCGCGAATGTCGAGTCCGCTGGCCCGCGCTTCGGGTATCGGCTGCGCGAACCCAAAGTCTGCGACCAACATATCGGGCGGTCCAGTCATATTATTGCGAATGAAGACATTGGCGGATTTGACATCGCGGTGAATCACCCCCTGGTTATGCGCGTATTGTAGCGCGTCGGCAACCTGGCGCACCAGGCGGGCCGCGTCTTCCAGCGTGAGCACGTCACTGCTCGACCGCTGCTCGAGCCAGGTGGCCAGTGACCCATCGCGGCAGTAGGGGGTCACGATGAAAGGGACCACCTGTCCCTCTATCGTCTCGGCGCCATAATCGAGCAGGGGCAAAATATGGGGATGTCTGAGTTGCGCAATCGATCTTGCCTCAAATTCAAAGGCTCGCGAGGCGCTTTGCGCCTCTTGCGTCGCGGGGTACGCGTAGGCGTGCAGGAGTTTGAGCACCACCTCCTGTCGCTGATTGACATTGTCCTCGACCAGATACACTTCCCCCGTGCTGCCGCTGCCCAGTGGACGCACAATGCGGTAGCGGTTATTTTTCAGCGTTTCCAATGGCATTTTGCTCGTTCTCCTTCCATTGATGTTATACGAATTTCAAATGTTTTCGCTATCCGTGCTATTCATCGGATTGTGTTGTGGCAGGCTGAATTGCTGTTTCAAAATACCCAGGTACTTCATTTGTGCCTGCTCGACTACCACATCGTTACCAAACTGGCCTTTTCCCACATCCTCTGCAACCATTTCCGCCAGGGCAGCTAAAAATGCCTTGAACTCTTTGGCTTCGATATCGTTTCCCAACAGGGCGCTTGTATCTTCGATATACTGGCGCAATTCGTTCAAAACCGTTTCTTTGTCCGACGTGGATGAGAGATGTAGACCTGGCAGAGGGTTTGTAGCGTCCTGGAACATGCCCTGGATCAGCTCATTGTCTGGATAGGCCTCCCTCACCTCTCGAAAATACCGTATCTCATCGATCACGCCACGCAGTGTTGCCACAGGATCAGAGGCCCCCACCACCAGAGTAGCTGTCAGCATTGCGCCTGGCAGTGCCATCAGCCTGGCCCGCTGTTCTTTAGTATAGCGAGACATGGAAGCTTTCCTCTCTGCCATGAACATGGGCGAGATAGATAAATCGGGTCCCTACGATTATTGGTAGACGCCCCGTCGAAAAATGTTGCTTGTTCAACCATCCGGGTGGGTTTCCTTTCAACAAAAACAGGTTGTGCGTGAAGCTCCTTCGCAGTTCAGACACATCCGTGAGCCATTATTACCAGTATAGCGCCCTGGATGCAAAAACACATCTTCAAAACACGCTATTTTAACGTGTTTCGAGATGAGAGGAATAGAAGTTGGACGGGATGAGTAATGTGTTTACACTAATGAGAAGCCGCCAAATGATAGAGTATGTTCGATTGACTTACATATGCTATACTCAATAAGGGAGCTTTCCTATATACTTGAGCTTTTAACGCTACGGTATATCGGGTTAACACAACTGGATAGCAGATATCACAAGTGTCACAAACGTCACAAACGTCACAAAGGAGCCAGGCGACCACAAGGGATCACCCATACATTGATACGAAGCAGCCTTATAGTGAATTGGCGCCGGCCCATTGAGTTCGCCAGGCATGCCTGTTCCAATTTTTGTAAATTGTACTCTTCGTTAGTAATGCGTCAATAGCCCTTCTGAAAAGAGGGAGAAATGTTATGACTGCAGAAGCAGCAATCAAAGCGGACCAGGCCAGCACGGCTCCGGGGAACCCACATATTTACGCACAGAAAATGCCCGTGTCTCTCATACGCCTGATCGGGCGCGAGAAGGAACTCAAGGCGGCCCACGACAGATTGTCGCGCCCAGAGGTGCAGCTATTGACGCTCACCGGCCTTCCAGGCGTCGGCAAGACGCTGCTGGCCCTGACGCTAGGGGCCCTGATGCTGGAGAAGTTTGCCGAAGGCGTGTATTTCGTCTCACTGGCATCCATCAGCGACTCTGACCAGGTCATTCCCACGATAATACGCGCACTCGGTCTGCGGGAGAGCAGAGACTACTCTCCGTTCGAGCAACTCGTAGATTACTTGAGCGATAAGCAACTATTACTCCTGCTGGACAACTTCGAGCACCTGCTTCCGGCAGCTTCGGTGCTTTCAGAACTACTCGCGACCTGTCCGCAGCTAAAGCTGCTGGTGACCAGCCGCGCCACACTGCATGTGCAGGGCGAATATGAGTTCGCTGTGCCGCCGCTGGCCATTCCCAACCTGCAGTCCCTGCCCGCATATGAATCCCTGTCGCAGATAGAGGCGGTAGAACTCTTTGTGCAGTGCGCCGAGGCGCACAAACCTGGCTTTGCGTTGACTGAAGACAACGCGACTGTCATCGCTGAGATCTGTGTCCGGCTGGAAGGTTTACCACTAGCTATCGAGCTGGCGGCGGCACTGTGCAAATTGTTATCTCTCGAGGAATTGCTCTCCCGGCTCGAACATCGTTTAGCGGTGTTGACCGGCGGGAAACAGGATGCGCCCATCCGCCAGCAGACGCTGCGCGATACGATTGCTTGGAGCTATGACCTGCTCTCAGTTGAAAAGCAAATGCTCTTCGCATACCTCAGCGTCTTCGAGGGAGATTTCACCCTGGACGCGGCAGAAGCGGTCGTGGCGGCGATCGGTAGCCTGCCCGGCTCCGTCCTGGAAGGGATGGTAGCCCTGGTCGATAGCAGCCTGGTGCAACGGCGCGAGGAGGAGGGAAATGGGTCACGCCTGCACATCTTAGAGACGCTGAGGGAGTATGGTTTGGAGCGGCTGGCTGCACAGGGAGAATTGGAGCGCTGCCAGGATGTGCACGCAGGCTATTACCTGGCCCTCGCTGAACAGGCAGAGGCGCACAACAAACCTGGCGAGCATGCCTTTGCCGCAGCGTGGGAAGCAGGAACGCCACAAGAGGGGCCAGAAGCAAAATTACAGATACTCTCTCAAACTGATGTCCTTTCAATACCCCCGGCGACGCTCCACCTAATACAATCATCGCCAATGCCAGACATCTCTCACGGCTTGACCGCGCGAGAAGTCGAGGTGCTGCGCCTGGTGTCGACGGGCATGAGTAACAATCAAATTGCCGAGCAGCTCGTGTTGAGTCCGAACACGGTCAATGCGCATATCCAATCGATCTACCGCAAGGTCGATGTCAATTCGCGGAGTGGCGCCACACGTTTCGCTATGGAGCATCAACTCATCTGAGTTACAGAACCGAGTTGTATCGGGACGCGATAAAGGATACACTGCATAATATTTCGCAAAGGACGTGGGAATGATGGTTCTATCGAGTCTCTTGAGCAGCGGAATAAGCTCATCAAGTCTTGTTGACCAGGTACGATTTCTCATCCTCTTACTCATTGTGACCTTGATCGTGGCGCTGCTTGCACGACGTCTGCGTGTCCCCTACACCCTATTGCTGGTGATTGTCGGCTTCGTCGTTGGTATCTTACCGTTCATTCCGATCGAACATATCGATCCCAACCTGGTCCTCTATGTCTTTATTCCCGCACTTCTCTTCGAGGGGGCATGGAATGCCGAGATTGACCGGTTGGAGGCCGATTGGCTGCCCATCCTCTTGCTTGCTACCCTTGGGATGGTGTTCTCCCTGCTCGTCGTCGCCGTTGCCCTGCATTTTGGCATTGGCCTGTCGTGGTTGCTGGCTCTATTGGTGGGCGCCATCGTTGCACCCACTGATCCGGTGGCGGTCATTGCTTTGTTTCAGCAGCTCGGAGTGCCCGATCGCTTACGCACCCTCGTGGAGGGGGAAAGCATTTTCAATGATGGCACCGGGGGCGCTGCCTACGAACTGATCCTGGCGGTGCTGTTGCCTACCCTGGGGTTGGCTGAAGTGTCGGGCAATCCCTCGTTCCTGAACACCCCGCTGCTGGGGATTGCCGGAGAGGTGCTTTGGCTCATCTTCGGCGGCCTGCTGCTCGGCTTTGGCGTGGGATGGGCCGCGGCGCGCCTCTTGCGCCGGGTCGACGATCGCCTGGTCGTGATTACCGTCACCGTCGCCGTGGCCTACGGCATATACCTGCTGGGCACGGCCCTGCATACCTCGGGGTTACTGGCCGTGGTGGGGGCCGGGCTGGTTATGGGTAGTTATGGACGAAAGACGGCCATGTCCCCTCGCACGATCGAGGCCGCCGACGACGTGTGGGAGTTCATCAACTATCTCGCCAACTCGTTGCTCTTCCTCCTGCTGGGCTTTGAACTGTCCTTGACCCACATAGCGCAATCATTCCCGGGGATTTGCTTTGGCCTGCTTGGGGCTGTCGCAGGCAGGGCGCTGATGATCTACACATTCCTGCCGTTGCAAGATGCCCTGGCTCGCTGGTGGGCGCGCAAGGCTCCCGGG
>WNGK01008181.1_pt1 | contig 10874 bp, 14 predicted proteins | sample 5400601 | NCBI WGS metagenome assembly WNGK01 (sample SAMN13153376, study PRJNA577476) | soil metagenome | isolation source: 60 cm soil or saprolite under Garry oak tree replicate 1 | place: USA:California | collected 2016-06-15
AAGAGTGACCCCACGAGCTTTGAGCGTCTCACACGTTTTTTCTATATTGTCGGTATGCAAGACGTAGCCAGTGAAGCCAGTTTTGTCGCCGCCACTCTGGCCGCGCAGGCCAAGCATGATATGGGTCTGTGCTCCGGGAGGAGCTACTTCGAGCCAGCGCTCGGTTTCGCTCATGGGCTGGTCATCGATCTTCTCAAAGCCGAGCTTGTTGACATAGAAGTCGAGGGCTTTGTCCTGGTCGCTGACACCTATACCGATGGTGCCGATTTTCGTGAACATAGATACCTCCTCTTTGTTGATCACTCCATGTTCAATGATAGCTCATATCGAACAAAAATTCAAGTGTACGCAGAGGCAAAAATTCCCTCTATCGAGCGAGGATTGCAAGGTACGAGCACCCTTGACAGGGAGTCAGGCTATCCGTCGTTATTGCTGATGTAGATTGGGACGGCGAAGGTCTCTCCTGGGGGTGAAGCTTATTTGGAATCGACACGGCTAGACTCGGAGAAGATCGGAGAACGCTGCAAGACGGAAAACGGTTGGTGGCAGTTGGAGAGAAGCTTCATTGTTGAAAGGTATCCGACGTGAACCGCGGTATCTGATTCTGGATGCATCAATGGCAAGAAAGCTTCACTTCCTGGAAGAGGTGAAGCAGTCCAGTTCAGATGTGCGGGAGAACCTGTGCCAAACACTCTGTCAGGGAGAGATCTCTGAGATCGTTACACCCTTCTGCTGGTCTTGACTGCGTCTCTCAAACGGTGACCCTCCATACCGCTTTGGTACTCCATGAGCGTTTCGCTGCATCTGTGTTCTCTATTGTGGGTTCGCCGCCGTGTGGCAGCATGATGAAGCAGGTATTTCTGTTGTCTGGAAAGCTTTGGACTTCGAGGCGCCCACCGAGTTGTTCCACCATGTGACGCGAGACGTGGTATCCCAGCCCCAATTTTGAACCCGAACCTACATCGCTCATGGTGATGATCGCTGTATTGCCTGCTTGTTGTAGTGTTACGGTGATTGGAGAGCCCTTCGTGGCGTGCTCACGTGCGTTGGAGAGCAGATTGCTGAGCAGTTGTCTGAGCCGATCCGCATCCACCTCGGCTTCCAGAGGCGCATCACGACCTTCACACGCAAGAGCAGAACCACTTCCTGCTGTGTACTCCTCAAGGATGGACTGACACAACTCAACCAGGTCTCGGCGTTGCCGGTGGAGGATGAACATCGTTGTCTCGATATGTGCGGTGTCCAGCAACTCTTGCACAAGCACTTCTGTCCGGCGAATCGCGTCCTCGATGCCAGCGAGAGCCTGATGCACAATTTCTGCCACGTCTGTACCCTCGAGCTTCTGAGCGAGCACCTGTGTCATCTCCTTGAGATGAGCCAGGGGGATGTTCAGTTCCTGCGAGACAACCCTGATGATCTTGTCTTTCGTCGCATTGGCCTCAACAAGCTCGTGTGTGCGCCGCTGCACCAGGTGCTCGAGTGATTTGGTATGAAGCTCTAAGGCAAGCCACTGCTCGACTACCTGACGACGCAGGCGGCGTGTATGCAAAGCACGATCCAGCGCGGCCACAAAGTAGTCACGATCAATCGGCTTCAGGAGGTAATCATACGCTCCACCCCGCAGGGCCTGAATGGCGAGATCATGATCACCGTGGCCGGTGATCAGCAGCGTGAGTGTCTCTGGCCGCAGTTCGTGAATCTTCGCCAGCAACTCCAGACCGTCCATGCCAGGCATTTTGATATCACTCACGATGGTATCGTAATCATGCGCTCGAATCAGCTCGAGCGCTCTTTGAGCCGAGTTGGAGGTATCCACCTTCGCTTCAGGTAAGCGGAGAGAGACGGTGTGGGGGAGGGCTTGAAGCAACGCCGGATCGTCATCAACAATGAGGATGTGTGAGGGGTGCATCTGTGATGGAGGCAAGAGAGGAGGAAGAGCACTGCGTGACGACTCACCAAGTCGTGCGTGTAGTCCGCTCTGAAGACGAATGCTCACGTGATCGAGCGTGAACAGATACCATCCCGCTGCATCCAGAGCAAGCTGTCCGGGGATCCAATAGCCGAAGACAGAGACTTTCATGCTCTCACCGCCATGCAGTTCATAGCCGTCTAGTGCTAAAGCGTTCCATTCGCTGTTATACGTCAACGTCCCAGCTGCTTCATGCCTGTCGTTTTCATCGAGCATAGCAAACCCTCCTTTCTTTCGTTACCACGAGTACAACCCGCTAGGGCGTTACACAGGGGGACTAGTGGGCTATCAATGCTCATGCGAGGGGTAATAGGGAACGGCACCGCTTGCGGGTGCCCGGCCCCGAGGAATCACATGAAGCTTGCAAGTCCACTCGTTCCTGTTCAGATCCTGTTCGTCGCACGTTACTGCTTACGTGGTCCTCTTCTTGACCTGAGCAGAGAGAACGAAACAAGGCAATCAGCCCAAGTGAAATACTGTCGTAATACCCGACTGCGATGTCGCAGTCGCTTCGCCCGCAGGATGCGCTTGCACTTGGCGTTTGCTTACGTCCGCCCCACGCTTGGTCGTCCACACCTGCTATCGGTACCCAAACGCTTCTGCTCTTCGCGCCAGCACCTGCGCCAGTTGCTCGGCACGCAACTTGGGTTGCGGACCTGGTGCTGGAGCGCGGCGCAAGCCAACGATCCCCTCCGCCTTCGCCCTGTTCAGCCACTTGCTCACGACACCTTTACTCATCCCAGGGCCGCAGCTCACTCTTTCCGCTTCCACCCTGGTTGCGATAGTTCCCAGGCTGAGCTTCCGACGACCTGCTTTTCACTCGTGTGGTTCGTGTTCTTTCTTCATTCCTTCAGTTTCACTGGTTGAGCAGACCAGACGGTGGTCAGTAGCCCTCAAAACCAGCGGTACCGACGACGAGGCCGACCAACGTAACCGCCACGTCGAGAGGAGCGCGCATAATACCCATACGCGTGACGATACGCGAAAGCGCTCCATATAAGCACTAAGACCGCAGCAGCCAGGATGGAAGTGATGACTGGCACACCATTGAGGTATGGCTCGCCAAGAATGTGCCAGTGCAGGACGCCGACGACCAGAAAGATGGCGATGAAGCCAACAATGATCGCCCCTACGATCCCAAAGGGGGTACGCCGTCTTGCTAAGAGTTCACCTACAAAGCCAACCAGCGCTGCAATGATCAACCAGACAATCACATCTCCCAAAGTAATAACCATGACCATAAACCTCCTACTCAGTCGTAACACTTACACAGGCGATCAGGTATCCAAACCACCATGGTCGGCTACCCGCCTGCTATGTAGCACGATGTCGAACCAGCCAATCAGTAACATCACCCACCTGCGCGCCAACAACCCCGTCAGATTGTCTGCTCTCGATGCAGTTGTCTGCATTCATACTGATGGTTCACTCCGACAAGAGATCGGAGTGAACTCCTACAGGTCAGAGGAAGTGCGTCACATCGACGTTTATCCGAGAACTCGCTCTCTTTCAACTCCGCTGTGCCATTTGCCTGGTTTTGCCGGCGACATCCTGGCTAGTTTGCTTGATCGTCGCGGACGTCTGCTGTGCCACATCGCCCAGATCACCTCCGGCAACTCTCACCCTCTTCATCGCCTGCTGCGTCGTTTCTTTCACCTCACTGGTTGCCTGTGAAAGCCGATCAGCTACTTGCTGAGCATACTGCTGGACGTGTTCAGGTTCTGGGAGAGCCCTACGCAGCTGCTGCCAGCGTTCGCGCAAGAAGCGCTGCGTTTTTTTCCCTCGCAGGAGAAGGACGGCCAAGCCGCTAACCACACCGACTCCAATGAGGAGTCCTGTGACAATACGGTTCATGCTTCAAGCTCCTTTCTTCGCTAAATCACTGGAGTGTGACATGCCCTCGTCGACCATGCGGCTGTTCCGCTGTCGCTTGGGACATGCCGTTCCTCATAGGATGAACACGCAGCAACACCGCTCCACGTTTCAAACTAGACTACCGACCAGGATAGACACCCGGACCATGTGCCATGCAGCGATTCCTGGCACTTTCGGCCAACTGAGAGAACTCCTCTCCATGTGGTGTTCGGAGCACTGCAAAAAGTGCCCTCCATCGAAAAACAACTCTCAGAGCGCGTGAGAGATTCCGCCCGGATCTCCCTTCTGACCTGTTCACCAACGGTGGAAGAGTTCCAGATCGTAGGCACTCTTGACACCCCTGCAAGCGCGCCGCATGCGTGTATCACCGATTGCTTGCGGTTGCTGTGCCTGGCAGCTATGCTCTCGTTTCAGGTACTGGCGTGCCTCTGGCGTATGCGGTACACCTCTGAAACGCTTTGCCTGTCTCTCTCGTGTGAGAGAAGGAGCACATGTGGTATCCACCGAAAGAGTTGGAGCACGACTATGTCACAAGATACAGAACAGCTAGCGGAAGAATCGCAGACGACAACCAACACGATCCTCCTCGTCGAGGACGATCCGAACATTGACTCATTCCTCATGGAGGCTATTGCGCAGGAGACACCCTACCGGGCGATCGTGGCAAGCGACAGCCATGCCGCATTGAAACTGGTGCGGCACTTCACCCCTCGCCTCTTTATTCTGGATTACGGCTTGCCGGGTATGAACGGCATCGAACTCTATGACCGCCTCCATATCAATCCGGAGTTAGCAGCTATCCCCGCGGTCTTGATCACAGCAAATCGCTCTGCACCCCAACAGCAGATTCGACAACGCCAGCTGATCACCTTCATGAAACCACTCGAATTGGATCCATTCCTGGCTACGATTGAAACTCTGCTCGCTTCATCGTGAGCGAGAGGAGGAAACGAAATCGTCATTTCGTCTGGCAAGGGAAGCCAGCGATGCGAGCAGAAAGAATGAAGAGGAGTACCATGACTATGCCAGTGCAGGAGAAAGCAAACACTGAGGATACAGCAGTCACGAGAACCGACCTGGTGCATTTGCTTCAAGAAGTTGGGAGTTCCGACCAGCTAGATGTGAGCGGCCAGGATTTACGAGGAATCGACCTGATCAATTGCAACTTGGAGGGAGCCAACCTGAGTCAAGCCAGGCTCTGCGAAGCGAACCTGTGCGGGGCCAGGCTTTCCAAGGCCGATTTGCACGGAGCCGACCTGCGTGGAACGTACCTGTGCTGGGCTGACCTGCGTGGGGCCAATCTCTCTGAGGCTAACTTGCGCGAGGCTTCCCTGATCTGGGCCGATTTACAAGAATCTGACCTGCGCGGGGTTCACCTGGAGAGGGCCACCTTGTATGGTGCCTCCCTGAGCAGGGCTGACCTGCGCGGGGCTTTGTTGGACAAGACTGACCTGCGTGGTGCTGATCTGAGTTGGGCTTGCCTGGGTGGAGCGGGCACCTGTGAACGTACCAGGAGTCATCTTCGAAGGAGAGGAGCGATCTTCAGAGAAAAGACCAACGTGATCGTTGCAGAACGTTTCTCAGAGAGGGCAGGAAGATGTGCTCTGGGATGTGCGCTCGGTCTCCCCTGTATGAGTGTGGTTGGCTTCCTGATGGCATTAGGCCTAAGATTCATATGCACACATCTGCGGCTGCATACACATCCTGCGGATCATTGAAACGAAACGAGGAGATGGGGCGTGTTGAAAAGAAGAACGGGTTGTGTTTTTCGGAACCGTGTGCCTTTTGAAGAAAGCAGGCATACACAGACAAGATACGGAGGATGTCATGTTCACACTCCTGGGTGAGGTCCCACTCATCACGATCAACGTGGGGAATCTACATCTGGCTCTCTATCAGAGTCAGGTCATGTACTTGCTCGTCGCGGCCATTGTCGGCTTTGTCGCAGAGTTCATGGTAGGCTGGCGGCTCCCATTCGGCATCATCGGGGCGATCATTGCCGCGCTGGTGGGGATCTGGATCGTGACCAATGTGGTGATTCTCATCATTCCTGGTGATCCCGTCCTCTTCGGGATGCCTCTCTTCAAAGCGCTGCTTGGAGCTAGCCTGTTCACGGCACTCTGGTACCTGCTGACCTACCGCCTGTGGCACCACCGTCGCCCGTACTACCAGCGTCGCGTTCCAGCATAAGCGAGGGTCGTCCCTTTATGCCTTTGGTGTAAGAAGCATGTCACTCTCTGCAGCTGCGTCAAGCCATCTCAAATGGTTCTAGAAGCAACGGCAGAAACGTTCCTTGCGCAGCGTTGGCAAGAGACAGGTGAGAGAGGGAGGTTTCAGATAACACGCTCCACGAGGATGTGTGAAACCTCTACGGCTTTTGAGATCGCGTTGGTACGAGAGATGACGAAGAAGGCTCCGCGGGCTCTCCAGTTGGTTTCGCTCTGTCTTTCCTCGAATCTGTACACAGCCAGGTACACACGCTTGGTCAGGCCTCTTCTACACAGGCACTTCTTCGTCGATGATCTCTTCAACCGTCTCTTCCATCACAGTGCTACCGAATTGAGGTCTGAGAGAGCGCATCCGTCGTATCCGTCTGAAACGGCCTGTTCCCAGCGCACCGTGCGTATAGAGACGCACGCCGATGACAACGCCCGCAACAATGAGCAGGCCAACAACGAGGAGCATCAAGAGAAAGGCTTCCATACAACTGTGTCCTCTCTGTCTGTTTTCTGCTGTACATACACAAGGACGTACCCTGTGATTTCAAGACCCAAACGTATTACGCTTTTATAGCAACGAGAAGTTGCTAGAACCACATCTCGTACACGTATGACGGTTGTGTTTCGCTTCACTTCTGCTCGTACAGCCCACGAATTGCGCAACGAGAGTGTTGAAGAGTTCATCGCTGATCGGGTGAGCGAAAGGTGTGCAGAACAGGAAGCCCTGTTCGTGAGAAGTGACAAAACCAGAGGGATGGAGAGCGAACAGGGCAGAAGATGAGGAGAAGCCAGGAAAAGCCAGGAAAAAAGGCCATGAGGCTCCACGCGGAGCAGCAAACGTGTCCGAGAAGAAGGAGCACCGTGCCATCCCAGGCTATGTTAAGCCGTTGCCAAACCGAGCGAGGCGGCAAAGTTTTCTGAGATGCCGAAGAGCTTGATCGTGACCTGGCCAGCCGTTGGAGCACGCGCATTGCGAGCGAGCCGTTCTGCCCACGAGAGGCGAGAGTGGGCACGCTGCGCGCGGGAAAGGATCACTTCTGCGCGGCAAAGCGAAGCTGCGGCGGGAGGCGGCAGGCTCACCTCAATGCGTTGGTGCCGCACGAGCTGCATGCAGGCGCGCCGGTGCGCTCTCCGGCTCCAATCTCGCCAGAGCAGCGGCGTGGGACCAACCCGGAGAGGATGCGAGCCTCACACTGATCCGACGTGGTTTTGTGGTTGCTTCCCCGTGCCACTGACAGTGCGGACGCTTTGGGCAGCCACGACAATCGAGTATCCTGGCGCTGTAGAGCACGCGCAGACTGCCATCGGCAAAGCTTTGCTGCTCGGTTAGGCGCAACGTCTTGCCAGCCGGACAGTGCAGCGTCCCATCGGGCTGGAGGGTGAAGTCCTGCCCCGAGAAACGGCCCGCTTTCCAGGGTAAGGCGCGTGATCTGCTTCTCATAGCCCTGCACAGGCGCCGGCTTCGCTCGGGTCTCTTTGACAGGGGGAGCAAACTCAGTCGTGCGCATCGGAGTCGGCTCAAGCACATGACCCAGTTCTAGGCGCAGATTCCAGACCCATTGCGAGACAATCTGCCAGGCTTCTTGTCCAGCGGGCGCATGCGAACACCAGCGGTCGGGGTCTTGCTCCTGGTCGCAGATCGGCAAGCAGCGGTTCAAAGGCGCCACGATGCAGGTAGAGTGCCACCACATCGGAGGCGGTGAACGCCTCTTGCGGCAGCTGGGTGAAAAAGAGTTCGTAGACCACGCCCTGGCGGGTGTGACCGATGCGGCTCTTTGTCTCGCCAGCCGGGTGGGTGGCCACCACGACGCGGCAGCGGTAGCCCTCTGGCCCCACAGGGACATCGGGGCAGTCGTAGAGCTGCCGCACCAGGCCACTTTCCGAGCGGCTGAACTGCTGGTCGGCAGGCAAGTGCAGACGGCTCTGCACCGACTCCCGATCCAACACGGTGTCATCTTTGCCGCGCATGACGAACGAGAAGCCTGCCAGATCGGCGATGACGGCCCCTGTCCCATATTGCCCATCCAGCCGCAGCAGGGCGCTGATCGGCGCAAGATGGTGTGCCTGCAGATAGCCCCCGATGGCGGTCAGCGCCCGGCGCAGTTCCTCCCGGTAGCGTCCATTGCCGCTGTTGCCGAAACTGCCGAGCCAGTGGTAACTATGGGCGAGGCTCAGACGACGGTGCGCGTCCGGACGACCTCCCCGCGCTTGCGCCCGGTGTAGCCAGGCGCACAGACCTGGTTCAAGCGCCGCTGTGGTGCAGGCAGTTCCTCTGTCACGGGCAAGGCCCGTTGCCGGGCGGCTTGCCGCGTCCCATCGATGTCAAAGACCACGCGTGCGTTGCCTGCTCGATCGACCAGCTGGCCGGTGTGTCGCTCTGTGTCCAGCGGGCGCGCGAGCAGATCGGCGAGAAAGAGCGTGCGCAAGGCTTCTGTGGCCTCAAGGCTCAAGCTCGCAAGAAAGCGCGAGGGCAGTCTCTCTCGGTCGAACAAGGCCATGAAGGGCTGTGCAAGCGGCAAGAGCTGCTCATAGAACTCCTCCAGGGTGCGTTCGCCGCTGATGGCAGAAAGGACGCCTTGTCTGCGAAGATAGGGGATGATCAGCGCGACCTCCCCGAACCAGGAAGGCGTCGCGGGGATAGACTCCGAAGAGGTCTGGATGATCACCGAAGAATCAGCGATACTGGTCATATCTACCTCCTTGTTGGGAACAATTTTGTTCTTCCTCATCAAGGAGGCATATTTTTAAGTGAGTTCGCTACTGATTACATCTCGTTGCGCAATTCGTGGGCGCAGCGAGCTTCACTTCCTTGGGCAACCGCACGTCACAGTCGTAAGCCACCGCACACATATACGCCTGTTTGCGCTCACCCGAGGCTCGCAAGAAACTGGGCATGCCGCCATAGCATGCAACTGTGACGATGGTCTCAAGAGGAACGCCCCTCCGCTTCGCTCGATCTATGAGCAAATGACCACGTCCAATTTGGTTTCAAAGGCCATCTCGTCGGGAACATGGGCCTTGCTACACCGCTCCCGATCGCCTGTCCAGGACTCTGGCAGGTACAGACGCGCACTGGCCGGTCAGTGCAGAGGCAGACTGGTGCTCGGATCATCCACCACATACCGGGCGCTGACCACGATTTGGCAGTTGCCTTGTTTGCGGCATCCGTTAACAGAAGTTGCAGTTGTTCGGTCGAGGTGTCCGCCACTGCAGCGGCGATGGGTCAGACGATGCCTTTGGCAATTCTTGCGTGTTCATCGTCGTATCGTAGCGCAGAACTAACGAAGTAGCACTAGGAGGATGTTCATGCCCCTTCCCGATCCCATTATAGGAGTTCTGACGGTCTTTCGGCCATTGTTTACTGCCCCAACGTGGAGGGGACTGATGACGTTGTTAACAGGAACGAGGCTTTCCCAGGGACGCCGCACGGTGACGGCAGCCCTGCGTTCCAAAGGCCTCGACAAGGCAGGCAACTGGAGCACCTTTCATCAGGTGCTCAATCGAGCACGATGGTCTTCTTACGGCGGTGAGCCGCCAGCTGCTCTTGCTCATTGTCGAGACCTTTGTGCCAGCCGGAGCCAGCGTGGATCTGGTCTTTGATGAAACGCTGGAACGACGCTGGGGCAGCAAGATCGAGCCTCCGAGGCCATTACCGCGATAGTGCTCTCCTGCCGAGAGCGGGAGGTTCGTAGTCCTGGCCTGCGTTGGATCGTGATGGCGGTGGTGGTGACGCTCCCTTGGACAAAGCAGATGTGGGCATTGCCTTTCTTGTGCGTGCTGGCAACCACCCCAGAGGTGAGTGAACGGCTGGGCAAGCGGCACAAGACCGTGGGGATGTGGGCGCATCAGATGGTCAGCCTGGTCCGCCGATGGCGAGCTCTCCGCTCCATCAAGCTGATGGGCGATAGCGCCTACCACGTGCTGGAACTGGGTCTGCATGCGAATGCGAAGCCGCAAACCCGTCTTCCAGAAGCTCACCCTGGACTGGTATGGTCAAGGGGAGCGAACCCTGGAGATCTGCACCGGCACGGCGCTGTGGTACCGCTATGGATACGATCCTTTGCCTATCCGCTCTCGTCCTGACTCGTGATCCATCGGGCCAGCGTCCCCCCAAAGCCATCTTTTCCACTCACCTCAGCCAGACGTCAGAACAGATCGTCAGAGACGTGCATGAAGCGCTGGAGTCTGGAAGTGACTTTTGAGGAGGGTCGCGCCCATTTGGGTATCGAGACGAGAGCGCCAATGGTCGGATCGAGCCACCCGGCGCTCGACTCCTCTCCTCTTTGGCCTCTACAGTCTTGTGACACTCTTTGGGCAAGCGTTGCACCCTAATGGGCAGATTCCTGTCGCGCGTGTCAGCCTGGTATCGCAAGCAAACCGCCACATTTCGTGACGTTCTCGCTCTCGTCAGGCGACATCTGTGGGGCCGGGGGACTTTTCCCACTTCACATTGTATTTCCCACATTTCGCAGTAAATCTCGATGGAAATCGGAATTATTGTTGGATGAGGTGAAAAAGATAGCGCAGGAGCGAATGGAAGGATGCAGAACCCCCGAAAGCTATGTCAATGAGCGCCTGGATCACCTGAGTGTGGTGGCGTGGTACCTTCTCCTGACTTTGCCTGGGCTTCCCTACGCAAAAATCTCCCCTTCTTGAGACTGAGAAATGTGGGATAGAAATAGCGACGAATTCCTCATCATGTTATGAACTATTTATGTATCCGTTCTAATCTATGAGCGAGGCATTCCAGCAGAAAACGCCGCCTCCCCTTTTGAGTTTATCAAACAAAGAAGGATGTTCAAATAACCATG
>WNGK01020201.1_pt1 | contig 10873 bp, 6 predicted proteins | sample 5400601 | NCBI WGS metagenome assembly WNGK01 (sample SAMN13153376, study PRJNA577476) | soil metagenome | isolation source: 60 cm soil or saprolite under Garry oak tree replicate 1 | place: USA:California | collected 2016-06-15
GGCACGCCGTCCAGCGACCAGGGCGCGCCCACCGGCTCGAACAGCCCGACCAGCATCCCGTCGCCTTCGGGCCGGTAGTAGCCGTAGCTGTCCGGGTCCTCGATCACCGGCAGGTCGGCGTCCATCCCGGCGACCGTGTCGGTCAGCAGGTAGTAATGCTCGGCGGCCTGCAGCGGCACGTGCACGCCGGCCAGCGCGCCGAACTGGCGCGCCCACATCCCGGCCGCGTTGACCACGACCTCGGTCTCGATCTCGCCGTCCTCGGTGAGCACGGCGGTGACCTGGCCGCGGCTGACCCTGACGCCGGTGGCCGCGATGCCCTCGATCACGGTGGCGCCCAGCTGCCGGGCCCCCTTGGCCAGCGAGGTGGCCACGCCGACCGGGTCGGCGCGCCCCTCGTCGGCGACGTAGAACGCGGCCAGCACGTCGTCGGTCCTGGCCAGCGGCCACATCTCGGCCAGCTCGCGCGGCGAGATCTCGGTGTCCGCCACGCCCATGACGTGCATCCAGGCCGCCTCGCGCCGCTGCGCCGCCAGCCGCTGCGGCGAGGTCGCGAGTGAGATGTGACCCACCGGCCGGAATCCCGTGGAGTGGCCGGTCTCGTCCTCCAGGCGGGAGTACAGGTCGCGGGAGTACCGGCTGAAGAACAGCGCGGTCTCGTCGGTCATCCCGGCCGAGGTGATCAGGCCGGCGGCATGCCAGGTGGTGCCGGCGGTGAGCCGGTTCTGCTCGAGCAGCACGATGTCGGTCCAGCCGAGATGAGCCAGGTGGTAGGCGATGCTGCAGCCGGTGACGCCGCCTCCGACGATGACGACCCGGGCCCGGTATGGTGAGGACATAGATGCCATGGTGCCATCAAATGGCCGAATCGCGGATGAGCCGCCACTCTCGGCCCGAACCGAATTGGACCGCCCGCAGTCAGTCGGTGCTGAGGAACTCGGCCGTCTCGGCCGGGGACCCCTCCGCCACGAGCTGCCCGGCGCGGAGCACGAGGACTCGGTCGGCGACCCGCAGGACGCGGGGGTCGTGTGAGGCCAGGATCACGCCGCCGCCGCGCCTGGTGACCTCCCGCAAGGCCTCGACCACCACGTCCGCCGCCTCGCGATCCACCTCGGCCGTAGGCTCGTCGGCTAGGACGATCGCGGGATCAGGCGCGAGCGCGCGGGCAACAGCGACCCGCTGCTGCTGGCCCAGCGACAGCTCGTTCAGGCGATGCTCCGCGCGGTCCTGCAGGCCCATCTGCCGGAGCCACATGTCGGTGACCGAAGCCGAGGAATCCGGGTCCGTTCCCGAGATGAGGAGTGGCAGGTAGACGTTCTCGCTGGCGGTCAGAGCGGGGAAGAGGCCAAGTGACTGGAACACGACGCCAAGCTCGCTCGAGCGGAAGTCCGCAACCTCGGCCGCGGACAGCTCGGCGAGTGGCCTGCCGCGCCAGACCACGCGTCCGCTATCGGGAGACTCGAATCCCCCGATGAGGCCGAGCAGCGTGCTCTTGCCTGAGCCCGACGGCCCGATGACGACGACAAGCTCTCCCCGTGCTAGCTGCAGCGAGACGCCCCGGAGGGCGACGGTGCGCGTTTCCCCGCGGCCGTAGGCCCGGTGGAGTTCCTCAGCGGCAAGCAGCGGCGTCTCGATGCCGTCGGAGGCGGCGTCCGCTGGCCGGCCGGCATCTCCGCTTTTCGCCGCAACGCTTTTCGCCGGCTGGGTCGCTCCGAGGCGCATCGCTGTCCTTGCACTCCGGTCCCAGCCCCTGACCCCGACCGTGCCGCCGACCCAGCCTCCGACCGAGCCCCTCGGCTCGATCGCATCCTGCGGGCGCCGGATCCTGACCTCCTCTCCGTCCAGCTCCACGTCCAGGTCCACGTCGAGCTCCGTATCCGTGGACCCGAACAACGATGCCGCAGCTTCCGGAAGCGTGATTCGGCCCGCCGAGTCAAGGCGCGCCCGGCCGGCGGGACCCCGTACCCTGCCGTCGATCAGTCGGAACGTGACATCGGCCTGGGACGCCGCCAGCAGGTCGTGCGTTGCCATGACGACGGTCGAGCTCAGCTCGGCGCAGGCTGCCCGCAGCGCCCTGACCACCTGCTCCGCACCCTCGGCGTCGATCTCCGCGGTGGGCTCGTCGGCGAGCACGACGGGCGGCTTGTGCGCGAGCGCCACGGCCAGCCCGGCGCGCTGCTGTTCGCCGCCGGAGAGCATCGCCGGCAGGTGGCGCGCCCTGTCGGCCAGTCCCATCAGCTCGAGCATCAGCGCGGTTCGCCGCCGTCGATCCGCGGCCGACGTCAACCCGGCGAGCAGCTGAGGAAGCTCCACGTTCTGGGCGACGGTGAGGTACGGGACGAGGTTCTTGGTCGCCCCCTGCCACAGGAAGCCGACCATGGTGCTTCGATAATCGGAGAGTCCGGCGGAGTCGAGCTGGGCGAGATCTGTGCCAGCGACCGACACCAGGCCGGCGGTGGGCGCGTCGACGCCCCCGATAAGGTTCAGGATCGTGGATTTCCCCGCTCCGCTCGGCCCCACGATCGCCGCGAATTCGCCCCTGGCGACCTCGAACGAGACGCCTCCGAGCGCCGCGACACCCACATCCCCTACCCGGTGAACCTTGTAGACGCGATTCAGCCTGATGAAGGCGGAGGTGTCCGGCTCAGTCGGCATGGACATGGCCAGCCCGTGATGCACGCGGTGACCCCGGTCTTGGATGCTCATTCTGGCTCGCCCCGAAGGATCGCGACGGGCGAGAGCCGGTGGATCCGCACCGCCGCCACGCCGAGCGTGCCGAGCAGCGAGGCGGCGGCAGCCACCGATGCGAGCCCGATCGCTCCCCAGTCGACGATGAAACCTGCTCCGGCCGCGCCAGCCGCGGCCGACGTCACGGAACGCAGGGTCATAGCCAGCAGACCGAACCCGACGGCACCGCCGGCTGCGGCGCAGCACAGAACAACCGCGCCGTATTCGAGAGCGAGCGTCGTCACCGCGTCCCTGGGTCTCGCGCCGAGTGCCTCGAAGGATGCCGCCTCGTACTCGTAACGGCGTCCGCCGAAGTAGGCCGAGAGAACGAGCGCCAGCATCGCGAGCGCCACGCCCGCGATTGCCGCGGCGAACTCGATGCCTATCGCGAGGTTCTCCTGCCGCGAGGCAAGTTGCGCCTCGATGGCGGCCGCGTCCGAGACGACCGCGACCTGGAGCCCGACCCGCCTCGCCAAAACGACGGGGCTTGGTCGCCCCATCGAGAGCACAACGAACACGCCGCCTCCCGGCGGCTGGAGTATCTGCTGGAAGCGCTCGATGAGCGCCCGCACTGGTACCACCGCGAAGGGAAGGCCGTGCTGCGTGGCGACGGGGAACGCGTTCATGGTTCCCACGACGCGCAGCGGGAGCACGAGCGAGCCGACCTGAATGGTTGCCTGGTCCGGAACACTGCCTGCCCGCACTCCTCCGACGAGCACGGGGACGGGCTGAGACGCCGGAGCGACGCCGCCGAGCGCCCCGCCGCTCGATACCCGCAGCTCCGCCTGCAAGCCCGTTGCCCCGGAGGGCCTGGCGCTGACTGTGGCTCCTCCGGCGTCCAGGCCGCGCCAGGCGGAGAGGTCGACAGCCCGGCCGGGGCCGGCTCCCAGCAGCAGCGAATTCCCGAGTACAAGCCGGACGATGGGGTGGCGAAACAAGGGTTCCACGACCTGCGGAGAGCCGCTGACCATGATGGACAGGAGGCGATCCGCGCCTTCGACCCGCGCACGGTACGTGTGCGTCCCTGGCTGCAGCACGCCGAGCGGGCGATCGAGGAAAGTCCCGTTCGGGGACGCGAGAACGGCCCACAGCCGCAGGCCGCTCCCGGCGGACGCACTGATCTGAAGCTGCAAGGTCCGCACTCCGCCGGGCAGGGCCATCCCTACCGGCGGGCCAGAGAGCCTCGAGAGGAGGGAGGGAAGGGGCATACTCGCGTCCTGTCTCTGCCACCATCCGGCCCGTGCGTAGGAGACCGGATCGACTCCGATGACCGTCGCCAGCAGCAGGGAGCGAGCCGACGAGGCCGCGGCCGATCCGTAGAAGGCCAGGGTGGCCCGGGAGTGCAGCTTTTTCGCGGCGGAAACACCCTGCGCCGGCCAGCCGACCAGCAGGCTCCAGTCGGCTCCGACCCTTGCCCGCGCGGCGTCCTGGTTGCGCGTCAGTTGCGTCGCTCGAAGAGATGTTGCGAAGGTGAACAGGGATGCCGCCAGAACCAGCATCAGTGCGAGCCAGGCGGTCGACCCAGACCGTGAGACGCGGCGCAGCGCGAGCCGGTCGAGCCTCCTCGCGCCTATTAGCAACAGCCGCGCCGTGAGCGCGGCAACGCCGAGCAGAAACAGTGTGGGAGCGCCTAGCGCCAGCAGGTCGAGGCCGGTTCCCGAGCCGCCGAGGTGGTGGCGATGCAACTCTGCCAGCGCAACGGCTCCCAGCAGGAGGGGGACGATCTCGAGCGGAAGCCGTGCCCAGCTGCTCCGCTCGCCCCGTGAGAACTGTCGCCGCTCCTGAATGACGGTATGGCGCAGCCGCGGGAGCGACACGACCACCAGTGCCAGGGCCCCCAGGATCACGCCGCCCAGCGCCACGAGAACCCCGCTTGAGGAGAGGCGGATAGGGAACAGCGTTCCCGGCAGGGCCGGACCGTGAGCAGCCCGGGCAAGCAGTGCCAATCCCAGGGCTGACAGAAGCGAGATCGGAAAGGCGATCACCGCGGCCACCGCCGCCTCCGCGAGCTGCATCTGCACGAGCCTGGTCACGCGGGCCCCTCGCGTTCGGAGGACCGCGAGTTCGAACGATTGCCGCTCGAGCTTGAGCGAGCCGATGCCCAGCAGGACGCCCAGGCCCACCAGGGCGACCTCAGCTGCTATGACGTAGATCGGCGCCAGGCCGGCCGAGACTGCCTGCTCCGCACCCCGTATCAGCGACGGGAGCTTGGAGGACACGGTTGTGCCGCCGAGCGTTGCGCGAACCCTCGCGCCCGACGCTTGCTCACGCTGTGCGAGCGCTTTCAGGCCGGCAACGGTCAAGCCGCTGAAGGCCGGCTCGGCATCCCACTCCATGGCAATGTCGCTGGCCTGTCCGAACGACCGCGTGAGCGAGTCGAATCCGGCTGCCGTCGTCAGTATGGGTGCGCTTGAGGCATCGGAGAGCAGCCGATGCCGGGCATACAAGAGGGGGTCCTTGCCCCGCGCAGTGGAGTAGATGCCGCTGACGGTTGCCGCGATGGTGGCGTTATAACCGATGGCTATGCGAGTCCCAGGGCCGATTCCGAGTTCGGCGGCAAGCGGCTGCGGAACGAGGACCTCGCTCGCGGTGGACGGATCCCGGCCCTGAGCCAGCGGCAGCGCGCGCAACAGGCCGTCGCGGTAGGCGAGGGGAGCGACGCTCGACCTGCGGCCGAGGGCGATCTTCGCGTTTCCGGACACCTCCTGCAGCGCGAGGTGCGAGACGCGGAGCGGAGCGAGCCCGGATCGGACGAGCTTGGTGGCTTTCGCCCGATCGAAACTTCGCCAGGTCAGCAGGGACACGACGGTGTCCTTGGTGAGAGCGCTGGCGTTCCGCATGTAGGCGGACACGATCGCCTGCTGGGCGCCTCCGGCGAAGATCGGGCCCGCGGCAAGGACTCCGGCCGAGAAGGCCAGCGCACAGACGGTTGCCGCCGTGAGGAACCGCTGCGAGATCGCACGCCTGGCCGTCAACCCAAGTTGGCGCATCACGGACAGTATGGTCGCAGGCTCGCTGACGACGCTAGTCTGAGCTGCGCGTGCCGATCGGCACTGCCGGTGGCGGGGAGACGCCCGGCGCTGAACGCGGCGTCGGCTAGGCCGGCGCCCTGGGCTGGGGTTTGTAACATTCGCGTTGCCATAGCCGCTACTGCCGAACATGGGTTGCAGACGGGGGGAAGTAGGACGAAAATCCCTATTGACTCACCAGTCAGGAGTCCGAGACTCCGGCGCGGCTGAGACATCCATGAAAGTGAGGCGGCGATGGCAAGGCATCCCAAGGAGCGATTGGCTTCGTCCGGGGGAATGACGAGGAGGGAGATCCTCAAGCGATCCGCGGCGGCATCTCTCGCGCTGCCCGGGGCAGCGGCGCTCCTCGATGCGTGCTCCAAGCCGGGCAGCAACGTGGTCGGCGCGCACGCGAACGGTCCTGGAGTGGGCAAGTTCTGGCCGGCAGGCTCGGCGTTTCCACTGGCTCGGCAGGACGCGCCCGTCAGCTGGAAGCTCTGGCGTCAACCGATAAAATCGGGTCTCGCGCCGGAGAAGGGGGCGACCCTCCAGATCTACAACTGGGCTGACTACATCTTCACGAAGGTGGTGAAGGAGTTCTGCGCGGCCTACAACTGCTCGTACCAGATCACCACGTTCAACAACACGGACGAGGCGCTCGCGAAGATGCGCACGGGGCAGTTGCAGTTCGACATCTTCTTCCCGACCCCGGACATACTCGGCAAGCTCATTACCCGCCAGCTGCTCCAGCCGCTCAGCCACAGCTATATCCCGCACCTGGCCTCCGACACCTGGCAGACGTACCAGAACCCGTTCTACGACCAGGGATGGCACTACACGGTGCCGTATACCGTCTACACCACCGGCATCGGGTACCGGCGCGACGTCATCCCCGACGCTCAGATCAACAGCATGTCGAATCCCTACGACATCTACTGGGACGCCAAGTTCAAGGGCAAGGTCGGCATCTACGACGATTACCGCGAAGCCATCTCCCTGGGCCTGCTGAAGAACGACATCACCGACCTGAACACCGGAAACCCGAAGTACATCAACAAGGCGCAGAGCACGCTGGTGTCGCTGATCAACGCGGTCAACGTGCGCAAGGACATCAACGGCTCCTACATCGGCATCCCGAAGGGGACCTACGACATCCATCAGGCGTGGTCGGGAGACATGGTCGCCGCCTGGGGCTACACGCCGAAGCAGAACATGAAGGGGTACGAGACGGTCGGCTACTGGTACCCGTCGGACCGCAAGGGCCCGGTCTTCAACGACTTGATCACCATCCCCGCCAGTTCGCAGAATCCGGTGCTCGCCCACCACTTCCTCGACTGGATGATGACCTACAAGAACGCGATGCTGAACTTCTCCTGGAACGGGTACCAGCCACCGCAGCGGCAGGCGGATCCGGCTACGCTCACCACGACCAAGAGCTACTACGGAGTGCCCTACGTGTTCCCGTGGCTGTCTGACGCGATCGTGCACGAGAGCGATTTCCACACCGGCTACTTCGAGGAGGAACTCAGCCCGCAGGTAGACCAGCTCTGGCACAACGCATGGCAGGCGTTCACCGCCGGTGTCAGCTAACCGGGAGGCCGGTCGGCCCCGCCTCCGAAGGAGGTTCCTGCGACGGAGGCGGGGCGGCGATGAGGCCTCTGGGGCATGGTATCCGCGCTGGTACTGGCCGACGTTCGCGCTTCCCGGCACGTTCTGGATGGTCGTGCTCTTCCTGCTGCCGTTCTACGTGATCGTCTCGATCGCGTTCGGCACGGTCGATCCGGTCTTCCAGAGTCCGCTGCCGGTCTACGAGCCGTGGTTCTGGGCCAAGAAGTACCTGCTGCAGGAATGGCACTTCATTAGCGGGGAGTTCCTGCCCGTGGAGGTGCGGACGATCGCCTACGTCATCGTGGCGACCGGCATCTGTCTCGTGATCGCCTACTCGGTCGCCTATTACGTGGCCAGGTTCGGAGGGAAGCGCAAGGGGCTCTTCCTGACGCTCCTCATCGCGCCCTTCTTCATCAGCTACCTGATGAGGATGCTGTCCTGGGTCGAGCTCTTGCAGCCCAACGGCTACGTGAACGGCGTGCTGGCGTTCTTCCACATCACGCCGCATCCGATCAACTGGCTGGCCGGGGTGCCGTTCACCGTCGTTATCGGTCTTGTATACGGCTATATCCCTTATATGATCTTGCCGCTCTACGGGTTCCTTGACCGCATCGACCAAAGCCAGGTCGAGGCCGGGCGTGACCTTGGAGCGAGCCCCTTCTCGACCTTCGTACGGGTCACCCTGCCGCTGTCGAAGCCGGCGATACTGGCCAGCCTGGTAATCGTGACGCTGCCCATGTTCGGCGACTACTACACGAACAACCTGCTCTCCGGTTCGCCGAAGACCACGATGTTCGGGAACCTGCTCGACGACTCCATGGAGGCGACGGGGCAAGGCCCGCAGGCGGCCATCCTGGTCCTCTTCCTGGTCGTATTCCTGATGATCCCGATGCTGTACTACATGCGTGAGACAGCGAAAGCGCAGAGGCACCAATGAGCGAGACGGTCAGCCAGCGGCCCCGCGCCGGTCAGCGGAGTTCGGGAGCCGCCCCCCCGGCTTCCGCGCCCAGCACCAGAACGCCGCTGGGATGGTGGCGGAACCCCTGGCGCCGCCCGCGCATCCTGGCCTCGTTCACGTGGATATACCTCGCGTGGTCGCTGCTGCCGGTGCTCATCGCCATCGGGATCTCGTTCAATTCGGGCCGGTCGAACTCCGTCTGGCAGGGAATCTCCACTCAGTGGTGGTGGGGACATCCCAAATATGACCCATCTGGGGCGTTGTTCGTCAGTCCGGAGCTGCGGCTCGCGCTGATGCAGAGCCTGCGCCTGTCGTTCCTCACCATGTTCATCGCGGTGCCCATCGGCGTGGCCTTCGCGATCGGGATATCCCGCTGGCGCGGGCCGGCGCCGGCCGGCGCCAACTTCCTCATGCTGTTCTCCTTCGTGATACCCGAGATCATCATCGGGATATCCATGTTCCTCTTCTTCACCTACTTGCTGAAGTTCGTGCATCTCGGGACCGGCGCTCAGTTGCTGGCCCTGGTGACCTACCAGGTTTCCTATCCGGTGATCATCGTCCGAGCCCGCCTGCTGTCGATCGGCAAGGAGTACGAGGAGGCGGCGACCGATCTTGGCGCCTCCCCGACGCAGGCCATCCGCCGGGTCCTGCTGCCCTTGCTGTACCCGGCGATCCTGGTGAGCTTTGCCCTGGTGTTCGCCGATACGATCGACGACTTCATCACCGTGCGATACCTGTCCGCCGGCGCCAATACCGAGCCGCTGTCGGTGAAGATCTACAACTTCTCCCGAGGCACCCTCACGCCGGCCATCAACGCGGCCGCTACCTTCATGCTGCTCTCGACGCTCGTGATTGCTCTCCTTGGCGTGTTCGCCTATCGCAAGATCACGAGCGGTCAGCGCGGCCAGACGCAGGAGATGGCTGGGTACCTGACCTGACGTCCCTTGGAGGCGGCCAGTGATCCCCGGGTGGAGTCGCCTGTCCGCCTTGGGCGCTCTAGCGCTGGCAATGCTCGTCGTGCCGTCGTGCACTGCAGGCGCGGGTCCCGCCACCGGCTGCCGCGGTGGGTGGCAGGTGCTGACGGGTCCGGCCGACGCTCGCGAGTCCAGCGAGCTGTTCGGCGTGTCCGTCGTTTCTCGCCGGGAGGTGTGGGCGGTTGGGGTCACCCGCCCTTCAGGAGGTCGGGCCAGGACACTGGTGGAGCGCTGGCGGGCAGGAGAATGGCACCCGCTCCCGAGCCCTGACCGGCCAGCCGCGGACAGCTTCCTGAACGCCGTCGCCGCGCGGTCGGCTTCGGACGCCTGGGCAGTCGGGCTGTCACGCTCCGCGGGCGGCGCGGCCCGGACGCTGATCCTGCACTGGGACGGACGACGGTGGGCCATCACTGCCAGCCCGAACACGGGACCAGGGGACAACTTCCTCGAATCGGTGGCCGTGGTGTCAGCGCGGGACGCGTGGGCGGTCGGTTATCGCGACGCCGGGGGAGTCTTCCGATCGCTGGTGGAGCACTGGGATGGCGGTCGCTGGACCGTCGCGGCGCTGCCGCGGCTCGGCGCCCTGGGCAACGGGCTGAACGCGGTCAACGTGGCCGCTTCCGGCATTGTGTGGGCGGTGGGCGGATCGGCGGGAGCCCGCGGCCCCACCCAGCCACTGGTACTCCGGCTCGACGGACTGCGCTGGTCCTCTGTCGCCGCTCCCGCGAGCCTGCACAGTGCCACCTTGAACGGGGTCGCCGCCTCAGGCGGCAGGGGGGCATGGGTTGTCGGCGCCGTGCGGGGCAGTGGCGGAGATCGTTCCTTCGGCCTTCAGGCCGATCGAAGACACTGGCGCGTCGTCCCCGTCGACCCCGCGGGCGCGCTGAGCGAGGACCTCAACGCCATCTGGGCGGCCGCTCCGGACGATATGTGGGCGGCCGGAAGCTCGTTCGACGGCCGCTGGTACCGGCCGCTGGTCGAGCACAGCGTAGGAGGGAGGTGGTTGCGGGCTGCCACCCCCGCCCTTCCTGGCTATGACGGTGCTCTGATGGCGGTCGACGGGTTCGCCGACGGACAGCTGTGGGCGGTCGGGAGCGCCGCACGAAGCGCCGGTCCCGAGCGAGCGCTGATGCTGCACCGCTGCGCCAGCGCGCCCTCCTGACGCCCTGAGTCCGCCCTCATCCGGCGGCCACCGGCGCCTCCTCGTCGAGCACCTCGGTCTCGTCGGCGAGCACTCGAACGGCGTCGGCCGGCAGGTGGACGCTCACGGCCGTCCCCTGGCGCCAGGGCGGGTCTCCGCCGCGGTTCTGCATCCATGCCTGCAGGGTCTCGCCGTGCGCAAGGTGAACGATGACCTGGATAACGGAGCCCACGTAGAGCACGCGCTCGACCATGCCCGGGATCCGGTTCTCGCCGGAGGTCCCCTGATCCTCGAGGTGGATCCGCTCGGGACGGACGACAACTCTAATCTGTCCTCGGGCGTCGAGGTCACCGCGGGCGGCGATGAGCTGGAAGTCGCCGAGGCGCACCCGTCCTCCGCCCTCCCCGTACGCCGTCATCAGGTTGGACACCCCGAGGAAGTCGGCGACGTACGCGGT
>WNGK01023924.1_pt1 | contig 10873 bp, 7 predicted proteins | sample 5400601 | NCBI WGS metagenome assembly WNGK01 (sample SAMN13153376, study PRJNA577476) | soil metagenome | isolation source: 60 cm soil or saprolite under Garry oak tree replicate 1 | place: USA:California | collected 2016-06-15
TCATATGATGGATAACTCATATTGCAAGTATTCATTGCGATAAAAAATGACCTCAAGCAGAGAGCAACTCCTTTGGAAGGTCGCCTTTGAACATTGTACTTTGACAAGTAACCTGGCCACTTCGCCATCAATGCTTGCCAGTGGCAAGCATTGATGGCAATTGCGCGAGAGAACCGATGTTTAGCCCTGTTTGCACAGTTGAGAGCACTTTCATCACTTTCTTCCATCGTTTTTGCGAATGGAGTGGTACCTGTGTTCTCACCGCTTCTCACATGGCGCGAAACTGCAAGCCTAGCTCCGTCGTCACAGAAAGCGACCGCGTCGCCACAGAAAAACGGCTGCAAGAACCGATTTTACAGGCCAAAAGAGCTTGCCTCGTTCCGAACAAACGGAAAATTCTTTTGGCAGCGTCTTAGCGGCAAACGGCACGTTCGGCAAAGAATGCTGGCGAAGTTCGTTTTTTAAGCTCTACCAATCACGCTCAGAAAGTGGCAACTTTTTACTGTGACGCTGTCATTTAATCATGGCAAAGCACAGATTCCCTCGCTCGTTTTGCTTGAAAAATAGCATCTGGTTCTCTGTTACCCTCTACTTTGCACTTCGTAGCAGCTTAGGTGACACTGGGCCAAACAGCGCTTTTCGCCTGCATGTCTCGTGTCTGCCATGCGCTCTCGATGCCCTCCACAAGCCGTCTGAGAACCCCCCTGGTATCTTTTCGTGAGCAAACTCCCGACGGGCCTTTAGCTCAGAGTCTAGTGGCCTGCCAGAGACCAGGGAGGGCAGAGGCTCCTCTCGCCCTTCCTGGAACGTCGGCTCTCGGCGCTATTTTTGCGGGGGCACCGGGCGTTGGAGATCGGGATAGCGTGCACGGAGGGTACTCTTCTCTTCTGGCTCCCCATAAAGGTCGGGATGCAGGTAGTACCCCTGCTCCTGCGCCGGTTTGTCCTGCTCGATGGCAATGCGGTGGGCGCTGGCCCAGCGGTCCTGCCGGATGCCTGTGACCTGCCAGCAGACTTCCATCCCGGCTTGGCCCCCGGCAATGGTAAAGCGATTGTTCTGCAGTTTCTCTGCGATATAGACAGGAGCATAGCCCCCCAGGCAGGTCAGTTGGTAGCAGACATCAGTGTTGAGCGTCTCGAACCAGGCGGGCAGACGCACCTCGGCTTGTCCGTTGGCATCCAGCGTCACCAGGCCATCGTAGAGGTTCTTCATGTCGGACGACTCGACAAACGAGTGGGATAGGTACTTGTGGGCCGCGTCCAGGGGGTGGTCGATCTGGAAGCCGCCCCCGCTCTTCCACAGCAGGCCATGCACCTGGACCGAACCGTCAAAAAGCCCTGCGTAGCCGCTGGTGCTCTGGGCGTAGACGCCGAAGCTACTGTCGCTGTGGCCAAAGACGCCGGTGCCGCTGATGCTCTGGCCCTGGACGCCGATGTAGCTGTCGCTGAAGCCTAAGACGCCGATGTTGCTGCTGCTCTTGCCGTTGACGCCGACGTCGCTGTCGCTGGAGCCGTTGACGCCGGTGTTGCTGTTGCTCTGGCCGGAGACGCCGGTGCCGCTGTCGCTGAAGCCTAAGACGCCGGTGTTGCTGCTGCTCTGGCCCTGGACGCCGATGTAGCTGTCGCTGGAGCCTTCGACGCCGATGCTGCTGCTGCTCTGGCCGGAGACGCCGGTGCCGCTGTCGCTGGAGCCGTAGACGCCGGTGCTGCCGTTGCTCTGGCCGTAGACGCCGGTGCTGCCGTCGCTAGTGGCAAAGAGGCCATAGCTGGGACCCCCCTCAGCATAGATAGCCAAACTCCTCACTTTAGGCAGAGACGAACTAGCACCCCCGCCCACGGCAAGTAGACCGATACCACTCCCGCTCTGGGTGTAGAGGCCGATGCCGCTGTCACTGCTGGCGTTCACTCCGTAGGCGCCACTGGTGCCGGTGGCCTGGACAGCGGGCACGCCACCCGTGGCGCTGCTACAGACACACGGGCCGCTTGTCCCAGGCAAGCTGCTTTCGGCAGCCAACGCGGCCCTGCTGCTCACCTTCAGCAAGGCTCCCACCAGCGAGACGGCAGCGGCCACCGCCCGACGGAGGAACCTGCGGGTGCCCGTGGGCTTCTCACTCATGGTTGAGGCCGGCGGTGGCGCGGCTGGTGTTGGAGGGTGCGGCTGCAGGGAGGCCAACGCTTGCTCCAGGGCCGCCACTCTGCTGGTCAGCGCTTCGAGGGTCGTGTCATTCGGGGTCGTACTCATGGGTTGCTCCTTTCTGGTTGAGAGCCAGGGCAGATCACCTTTGTGCATAGGAAAGCACGTTTGGCGTCCGCATCTGTGCGGATCGGGGGTCGTCTCGTCACTCGTGCATCTGCCAGACTGCGTGCTGCATCTCTAGGCAATTTGGCACAAAGCATCAGCTTGACTCTCCTGCGAATTGGGAGACGGAATATCTCTTCTGTCAAATGATACCACAAAACCCTGACAGAGCTATACTTTGCAGAGTAACCTGCCACGCCGCCAAGCGCTTTCAGCGGATTGCCTCTACCACTATAACTTGGCGCGGCCTTTGCACAAAGACTATTGTAGTTTGCTCTGTCTTTGATCTCATCTCATTTTCGCCTTGCGCCAAGTTATGGTGGCAAAATTGGCCGTTGCATTCTTTCTAAAGAGTACCACAATAGATGAGCTAAGATGACACGCCACATTATGGGTCAGAGCCTCTTTTTGGGTCAGATGAGGCTGGGGCTGCTTCTAAGCTCTACTGACGCCACCGCTTACTGGCAGAAACGCGCCAAGATATTCAACAAATGACACCACTTCCCTACTCTTTCGTCAAAGTGCAAGAACGACTTTCTTTTTTAGAGTGAGGAGAACACGTATCCTTTTTCTCCTCACTTTGTGAGTGAAAGAGGTCATCTCATCAAGCCTCACAGACAGAACAGTTACAATACTAGCATACTCTCTATGAATTGATCATCCTATGATCGTTTCCACAGAGAGAAAGTGAAGCAGGTCACACCGGAACAGCAACACCTCTACCTGGCTCAATGCCTCTGCGCTTTGCTGTAGCACCTGGGGCTCACTGAAAGTGTCAAACACGGGTAAGTTGGGCTTACTCAGATGATCAAAAACAAACTCTTACCAATGAGGTGTCGCGGCGTCGAAGGTCTGCAATCAATTGCTATAAATCCAACGCCAAGCTGCTTGAAACGTCGGGCCTCACATGCTGATAGCGCGAGGGTGTTCTGAGATCCGCATGCCCTAGCGTCTCCTGAATGACTTTGAGCGGCGTGTTCTTTTCCATTGCGTGTGTAGCATGGGCATGTCTCAGCCAGTGTGTAGACGCCTTGACACCGGCTTGCCTCGCAATCGTGGATACAATGCGCCAGACCTGCACACTCGATATGCGATCCGCCTGGCGCGATTGGAAGACGTACTCAGAGGGCGAGGCCTCGGCGGGCCTGTAGTTCGTGAGGGCAAGCCACACGGTTGGATGGAGGGCGATAGATCGCGTTTTCTGCCTCTTGCCAAGTACCGTGATCTGGCCTCCTGCAGACGTCTCTTGCACATCACACCATTGCAAGTTACACAGTTCAGCGCATCGGATCCCACTACCATAGAGCAGCAAGAGCATAACATGGTTGCGCTTGTTGCCTGATGTCTCAGCAACATAGAGCATGCGTTGTACTTGCGCCGGCGAAAGGATGCGCTGCGCTAGTTTATCCTTGCCTTGTGGGAGCTGGAGCGCCCGCCCAACGTTGACAGGAATATAGCCGGTATCTTTGGCAAAGGTCAAGAGCGATTTGACGGTGGCCAGCATACGGGCGCGTGTTGATGGCTCCGGATACGTGCTGGCCAGCCAATCGCTATAATCCTGTAGATCGGTTAATGTCACCTGGGCAAGAGGCATGCGTACACGATCATAAAAGGTTGCGATATCCTGGCCATAAGCGCGGCGGGTGTGCGGGCTGCGTTTGGAGCGGAGCCATTCACGAATGATAGTCTGGTCCTGGCCAGGGGAATCGAGTGGAACAAGGGATGTATCCATACGACCTCACTTCAGTGAACGATAAGTACCCTTATCTTTCTCTCAGTATACTGCTTGCTTGCTTCGCTGTCAACAACAAAAAAGACGCACCCAGGTTTCCCCAGGTGCGCATAGGTCACTGCTCTGGCTGTCGAAGCACATAGGAACGCTTCTCGCGGTCGTAATCAAAGTACATCCCTTGCACATGGGCCTGCTCAATAAGAGCTTGTAATTCTGCCTCGTTTTCAGCGAGCGGGCCCGCTTCCATCAGGCGCGTATAGTCCGCTATGGCCTGTTCCTGATTGAATGGCACATCAGCGCCGCTCACTTCCTGCTCGTCCTCCTTCACCTCTTCCAGGTGGTGGTAAATAAGGTGACAAGTAAGCAGGTTTTAAGGTGACGAGTGAGCAATCGGCGCGAAGAGTGAGCACTGGGAGGTATCCGCCTGGAAAAACCGCTCCCCATCTGGTATACTCCCTCTAGAAGTTGTAAATTGCGTTCTTCATCGCGAGGCGGTACTTCCCGAAAGATAAGCTCCAGAGGCCGCTCTTGCAGGAGGGATGCGGATGGTCGCACCGGCTGTCGAAGGCATTGATTTATTCAAAATTGCGGGTCGCTCCATTTCGGGATGGATTCCCAGCTTCAAGACTGGCACGAAGGCTGGCACAGCTTCTCATGCCCGGCAGCCGTTCTGTAGCCAGTTGGAAGAACGCCTCTTGCTCTGGTTGGAGTACCACCCACTGGTTGCCCACTACGCGCGTGGTGACATTGGCCCACAGTTTGCCACGACCTATCGACTGCCTACCCCGAAACACGCGCCGTTCGCGATTGGCTACGCTTTTGAGGGCAACCCCCATGACTACCTGCCCGATGTCGTGGGCACACTCTCGAACGGAAAGCTGTTCATTGCCGAGGCGGGCATGGAGGATGACAAACGGGGTGATCGCAACCTCGCCAAAGCGGAGGCCGCACGAAGGCTCGCACGCCTCCAACGAGGCGTCTTCTGGATTGGCACAGAAAAGACACTTACAAAGCTTCGCCACTACAATCTGGTCTTCTTGCATGCCAGGCGAGAGAGTTTCCCCGCCTTTGCTGACATTGCTGTGGCCTTGCGGGAAGTATGGCCCTGGGGAGAAGTCGCCAGTGTTGAAGAGGTCGCGCGCCGCCTGGAACAACGATGGCCGACCTCTCTGGTAGAAGCGGCGATCTGGAAAGTGGTGGCAGACAGCGCGGCAGCGGGGCATCTGTTGGTCGATCTGGAGCGGTTCACGCTTGATCGCAAACTTCCTCTGGCCTTGCTCCCGCCTGATGCTCCGCCTCTTGTTCCTGATCCCCTCCTAGACACGCTCCTGCCTGAACCGGCACAAGAGGTGACAACCATCTCACGCGATCCGAGCGCCCTCGTTCCGGGTCCGACGTTTGATGCCTCCCGGCTCCCTGAGCCTCAACGGGAGCAATTTCACCGGAATCTGCGGGCCGTGGAGCAGGTGCTGGCTGGGGCACCTCAAACCAGGATAGCAGCGGAGTCAGGTATCCCTCGTTCTACGCTGGGGCGGTTGGTTCGGCGAACGAGACAGCTCGGCCAGATCGCCTGTGTGCCCCGTGGGAGCTATCGTCGTGCAACGACCATGCATCCCGCCTTCCAGGAGTGTATTCGTCGGCTGTATCTGCTCCCCACACGCCTGTCGATGACCGCGATCCATGAGCATACGGAAATGCGACAGATAACGGCACGCTTGGAGGCGGAAACAGGCAAGCCGGTCAAACTTCTCTCCTACGATCAGGTGCGCAGGGAGATCCACCGACTCAAAAGTGAGCCCGAACTGGTGGCCGTGCGCGAAGGGGCCAAATCGATCCCTCGTGCGCGCGAGTCTGCCGAGTCGTTTGCGCTCTCCATTCCCGCTCCCGCGCTGCTCACACAAGTCGATGAGCACTCCCTCGAACTGTATGTCGTGACGCCCGATGGCATTACCGTGGCGAGCCGTGTGCATGCTGCTGTGCTTGTCTGCGTCAAGACGGCGGCGATTCTCGGTGCTGTTCTCTCCCTCGGAGCCAGCGATCATCTTCCATGACCGGGGCAAGATATTCACCTCTGAGCGCGCACGGCAAGTGCTGGTGGATCGGTTGGGGATTATCACTGAGCAAGCCCCACCGTACGCGCCATCAGCAAAGGGAACCGTCGAATCGCTCTTTCGGTGGATGACGCAGCGCTTTGAACGCCGTCTGCCCAACACGTCCTACGGCGTCCACGATGCCGAAGCAGCGGCGCAAGCGGGAGGCATGACGCTGGAAGAACTAGAGCGCTGTTTCTATCAGGCGGTCGTTGATGATTATCAACAAGCCTGGGACGACCTTCGACGGCAGCGCCGCTCGGTGCTCTGGGAACAGGCGGTGGCACAGAGTGGGGTGCCACCGTATCTGGGCTCGCCCGATGATCTGAAACTCCTGTTGATGAAGGCGATCAATCGTAAGACGCCCCATCATGGGTATCGCACATCTTCAGGAAACCGGCTCTCGTTTCAGGGACGCTGGTACGTCTGTCCCGGCCTGCTCTCGCGACTCCAGGGCCGCGAGTTTGACGTGTATTACGACCGCCGCGATGTGGGTGTGCTCTACATCTTTGTCGAGGGGGAATATGTTGGGGAAGCCTACTGTCCCCAATTGATGGGAGGTCGCGTCAGTGAGTGGGAAGCCAGAGCGATGCGCAAACAGGACGAGATGCAGGCCAAGATCGCCCGCGAACAAGGGCGAGAGGTTCGCGCTCGTATTCAGGAAGAAGCGGGGTCACACCGCAAACGCCGAAGCGCAGAGATTCGAGCACGTGAGCAAAGCCGTCAATGGGATCGCCAACGGGAAGACATTCATCCTGCCGAAGTGATTGAGCGATTAGCGAGTGTCCAGGCCAAGAAACCAGCAGTGCCAACACTGCCACCTGCCGTCCCGGATGCCGACCCTGATCGTCCAGTTCGTGCCTTGCCCATTCGCACCTTCCGAGAGGAGCCGCTGCCATGACTCATCCCATCTTTCGCAAGGAGATCTTCATCGAGACGGCCTTTGAGCGCCGGTTCCAGGCGATGCTGCGTTCCGCCTGGCAAAAGCAGAGCTGGCATGTGATCGTCGCTGATCCGGGTGCTGGCAAGACGATAGGCATTCGAGACCTGATCCGAACGTCTGGCTCCCCAGCGATAATAGCGGTCACGGCTCCGAAAAACAATGAAGAGGAACTGGCTCTGGGCAATCAACTGTTCACGGCCCTAGGGCTGCCGCTGCGAGGACGTTGGAGCGACCGCAAGCCCAAACTCATGGGGTCGATGGTCCAGTTTGGCGTCAAATGCCTGATTGTGGATGACGCTCAGGATCTCTCCCTGGAGCACCTCATGTTCATCAAAGAACTGACAGACCAGGGGCGTTTGCACTACGGGTATCCGGTTGGGTTGTGCCTGGTCACTGCCGGGCGCGGGAACACGATTCCCTTGAAGGAAATCTTCGATCAGCCTGATATTATGTGGCTGCAATTCCGCCGCCGCCTCGACAAACTGGAACCCTACACCTGGCTCACGCAGCCGGTCCTCGACCCTACCAACTCTGGCCGCGTGACGATGGATTACCTGATGAAGCTCGTCACGACTGCCCTGGAATGGTCACATGCTGCCGGGGAAACCGATGTGAAGACCGAGATGCTAGAGTCCGCCGCTTCACTCCTCGTGCTGCGTCGTGATACGCTTCGGATCATTGATGGAGCAGGACCAAGCATCGAAGCCCCTCAATCGGAGCCCACTGAGCAAGGGAATGGGAGCGGGACGGAACCAGAACGAAAAGCTATGCCTGCCAATCATGTGCCTCACACGACAGAAACGGTAGGAACGGTGGGAGAACAGGTGCAAACAGGCAAAACACCCAAATGCACGTTTTCTGGGGTGGTTTCCATCGAACTCCAACGTTTTCTCGACAGTGGCGTTACGCTGGTTGAATGTCCCGATTGTGCAAGGATGCGCACACTCTCCCCAAGCAAGGGAGTCCTCCGGTTCCCGTCTCACGACAAACGCAAAACGAATGCCCCCGTGACCTCCCAACGATGGGCCATGTGTGAAACGATCTGGGAAGTCGTTGGAGGAGAGAGCAAGTGACGCCAATTTTAGCCACGAAACTGTATCTCCCTCCGCTTCGGCCTCACGTGGTCAGCCGCCCCCGCCTGATCGAGCGGCTGAACGAGGGTCTGCACCGCAAGCTGACCCTCATCGCTGCCCCCGCCGGCTTTGGGAAAACCACGCTGGTCAGCGCATGGGTGGCTGGGTGCGACCGGCAGGTGGCCTGGCTGTCGCTGGACGCAGGGGAGAACGACCCGAGACTCTTTCTGACGTACCTGGTCGCTGCTTTACAGACGATTGCGCCTACCATTGGGGAAGGGGCGTTGGGTGTGCTCCAATCCCCTCAGCCACCGCCATCCGAAGCGATACTGACGGCCCTGCTCAATGAGATCACCACGCTCCCTGACCATTTCGTCCTCGTCCTTGACGACTACCACGTGATTGATGCCAAAGCGGTTGACATGGCCCTCACCTATCTCGTCGAGCACCTGCCGCCGCAGATGCACCTGGTCATTGCCACCCGCGAAGATCCACAGTTACCCCTGGCCCGGTTACGCGCCCGGAGTCACTTGACCGAATTGCGCGCCGCCGACTTGCGTTTTACCGCCTCTGAAGCCGCCGCATTTCTCAACCAGGTCATGGGTCTCAGTCTCTCGGCGGCAGACATCGCCGCGCTGGAAGACCGCACCGAAGGCTGGATTGCCGGCCTGCAATTAGCCGCGCTTTCCATGCAAGGTCATCAGGATGTTGCCGGGTTCATCCGGGCATTCACGGGAGACCACCGCTACATCGTGGACTATCTGGTCGAAGAGGTCCTGCAGCGTCAGCCCGAACCTGTCCGCAGCTTCCTACTTCAGACCTCCATTCTCGACCGCTTGCATGGCCCGCTCTGCGATGCCGTCACCGGCCAGGAAGAAGGCAACGCGCGGCTGGAGGCCCTGGAGCGAGGCAATTTCTTTGTCGTTCCGCTGGATGACCAGCGCCACTGGTATCGTTATCACCACCTCTTTGCCGAAGTGCTCTCCGCGCATTTGCTGGCGGAGCAGCCCGATCAGGTATCAACTCTGCACCGGCGCGCGAGCGCGTGGTACGAGCGGCATGGTTCGACGGCCGATGCGATCCGCCACGCGCTCTCCGCCTGTGATTTCGAGCGAGCGGCGGACCTGGTCGAGTTGGCAATTCCAGCCATGCGCCAGAGCAGACAGGAGGCCAGGGTGCTTGGCTGGCTCAAGGCGCTCCCCGACGAGCTGCTCCAGGTCCGGCCCGTGCTCAGTGTTGGGTATGCCTGGGCGTTACTGCTTAACGGCGAGCTCGAGGGGGTGGAGGCCCGACTTCAGAATGCCGAGCGGTGGCTGGACACGACAGCAGACAGGGGTGAGATGGTCGTCGTGGACGACGAGGAGTTTCGCCGTCTCCCGGGTGCGATCGCCATTTTTCGTGCCGCAATTGCCCAGGCTCTGGGCAATGTACCCGACACCCTGAAGTACGCCCAGCAGGCGCGGGACCTCGTCCCGGAGGACGACCTTCTCCTGCGCGGCTCGGCAGCGGGATTCCTGGGGCTCGCATATTGGACGAGTGGGGATCTCGAGGCCGCGCACCGGTCGTATGCCGAGTGCATGGCTCTGGTGCAGCGGGGTGGGTATTTCTCGGACGCACTCGGCTGCACCATCGCCCTGGCGGATATACGGATCGCGCAAGGTCGTCTCCACGAAGCAATGAGCACCTATGAGCAGGCATTGCAAGAGGCTCTGGGACAGGGCGAGCCAGTCCTGCGGGGAACGGCCGACATGTACGTGGGACTGAGCGAGCTCCACTGTGAGCAGAACGATCTGCACACCGCTACGGAACTCCTGCTGCGAAGCAAGGAGCTGGGCGTGCTCGCCGAGTTGTCGCAAAACCGGTATCGCTGGCGCGTCGCAATGGCTCGCATACGGGAGGCCCAAGGGGATCTCGACGGCGCGCTCGACCTGCTCGGTGAGGCAGAGCGCGTGTACATGGGAGACTTCTTCCCATATGTGCGTCCTATCGCGGCACTCGTGACACGGGTGTGGGTCGCGCAGGGGAGGTTGGGTGAAGCCCTCGGTTGGGCGCGTGCGCAGGGCCTCTCCATTAAGGACGACCTCAGCTACCTGCGCGAGTTCGAGCACATCACCCTGGCCAGGGTGCTCCTGGCCCGGTATACGAGCGAGCGTGCAGACAGCTCCATGCTTGAGGCAATGGGACTCCTGGAGCGCCTCCTTCACGCAGCGGAAGAAGGGGAGAGGACGGGAAGCATCATCGAAACCCTGATGCTGCAGGCGCTCGCCCACCAGGTGCAAGGCAACATCACTGCTGCTCTTGTGCCGCTGGAACTGGCCCTGACGCTGGCTGAGCCGGAGGGCTATGTCCGCATCTTTGTTGATGAAGGCCCACCCATGGCGGTTCTGCTCGCAAAGCTCCACGAACACTCGCGGAAACGACCCCGTGCCACCTCGACGAACGTTCCCCTGGCCTACATCGAACGGCTCCGCGCATTGCTGCGCGGAGAACGGGTTCAGGAAGGTACCTCCCCTGCTTCATCCTCTGCACCAGCGCCTGCCCAGCCGCTGCTCGACCCGCTGACCGAGCGCGAATTGGAAGTCCTGCGCCTCATTGCGGCTGGCCTCTCCAATCGTGAGATTGCAGCCCGACTCGTCCTGGCACTGAGCACCGTCAAATCGTATGTCAATACCATCTACAGTAAGCTCCAGGTGGAGAGCCGCACCCAGGCGGTGGCACGCGCCAGAGCACTCCACCT
>WNGK01022966.1_pt1 | contig 10872 bp, 10 predicted proteins | sample 5400601 | NCBI WGS metagenome assembly WNGK01 (sample SAMN13153376, study PRJNA577476) | soil metagenome | isolation source: 60 cm soil or saprolite under Garry oak tree replicate 1 | place: USA:California | collected 2016-06-15
GATACTCGCCTGCGTCTTTATCCAGCGTGTTGCCATACTGCAGGCTCACCTGAACGCCCCGATAGTCTTTATAGAGCTTCATGTTGATCACGCCCGCAACCGCGTCTGCCCCGTAGGTGGTGGAAGCGCCATCTTTCAGAATCTCGATGCTCTGAACAGCTGAAACAGGAATGGTAAGCAAATCGACGAAACCGAAGCCGGAGTTGGCGGCCCCAGGGAACGGAGTGACACGGCGGCCATCGATCAGAACCAGCGAGGCGCCGGGGTCGAAACCACGCAGCGAGACCGAAGCCGATCCCGATGGGCCAGCCTGACTGGTCCCGTTATTCTGAACGGGAACACTGCTCGCACCCATTACCGGCTGCTCTTTGAGAAGCTGTTCCACGGTGGTGCCTTGACCTGATTTGCCAATCAAGTCGCGGTTGATGCTAAAAACCGGGTTCGGGCCGACTTCTTCCGCGGTCGGAATGTTCGAACCGGTCACGATCACGCGTTCCACTTCAGCGGCGCCTGGTGCCGGAGCTGGAGCAGCCCCCGGAGGCGGTGGAGCCGGGTTCTGCGCAAATGCGCTCGCGGCGATAACGAATGGAACTCCGACGGCACCTGCGAGAGCGACGCGGACGTATCCGAATGTTTTAAACACGTTTCTAATCATTGGTTTCTCCATGGGTTTGGTTAGGTTTAGCGCTAGGAATTATTGAAGATTACGATGCCTGACAAGCTTTTTTTTCACTTTTTTAAAAATATTTTGAACGGGGGAGCCTGGACATTTGTCGCGGCGTCTCTCGTTTCGTGCCGTTCTATCGGATTTGGCAGCCGCTGCCTAGTAAAAAATTCAATATTTTTTTGACCGCCTGGAGCGCCTTCCAAGGGGGCAAAAAAATGCCCGGAAAACGAAGGCCCATAAGATCGCCAACTCGGTCGCGGCGGCAAAGAAGCGTCACCGTTGAAGAGTCGAAGCGTTGAAGAGTTGACCGGTGCAAAGTTTTCCGCTCCAGCGTTTCCACGATTTAATGATTCAACGTTTTTTTACCGTGCGCGAACTTCAGGCTTGGAGAGCATCTGCTGAATCTTCAACGTTGCACCGATGACGATTCTCGCTGCCGCAATTCCAATCACCCAGCCGCATCCGCTCAGCATGTTGCCCTTTGCCGTGCTCTTGCTTTGCATCGCGTTTCTGCCCTTCGTGCTGAAGCTTCATTGGGAACGCCACTATCATCGCGTTGCCCTTTTTCTCGCGTCCATCACCACCGCCTACTATTTTTTCTGGATTCGGCAGCCGGAACGAATCCTCCGCGAAGGCGGCGATTACATCTGTTTCATGGCGTTGGTTGGCTCCCTCTTCGTCGTCGCGGGCGGAATTCATGTGAAAATCCGGGGAGAAGCCACTCCATTTTTTAATTGTGCGCTGCTTTTTTTCGGAACAATCGCCGGAAACGTTCTCGGCACGGCCGGCGCGTCGATGCTTTTCATTCGCCCCTGGATTCGAGCGAACAAATATCGCTACGCCGGTTTGCACACCGCGTTCTTCATCTTCCTCGTCAGCAATCTGGGCGGCGGACTAACGCCGATAGGGCCGCCGCTTTTTCTTGGCTATCTCAAAGGGGTGCCGTTTTGGTGGATGCTTCAGCATTGCTGGCTGGGCTGGTCGGTCGCGCTGCTCAGTTTGCTTTTGATATTTTACATCCTCGACCGGCGTAATTTTTGCCGCGTGTCGGCTATCACTCGTGAAGAAGAAACCGGCCCTCGCAAGATCGACATCGAGGGATTGCGAAATATTTTCTTCCTCGGAATCATTCTCGGCGCGGTTTTCATCGAGCACCCGCTCTTCCTACGCGAAGCGATTATGCTCGCGGCCGCCATCGGATCGTATTATGCGACACCGAAAAGTGTGCATCTGGCCAATGAATTTTCGTTCGCCCCAGTCAAGGAGGTCGGCTGGCTCTTCCTTGGCATATTTCTCACGATGGTCCCCGTGCTCGATTACATGCAGCTGCACGCCCGCGATCTGGCCATTGATACGCCCGCAAAATTTTTCTGGATCGCCGGCGGCCTGTCCGCCGTGCTCGACAATGCACCGACCTACCTGACTTTCCTTGCCAACGCTCTTGGCCGTTTCGGTCTCAGCATCGAGGATCCCGCTGCCGTGCAACAATTTCTCTCCAGCGGCCAAGCCGAAATGGCCGCCATTTCCATGGGCGCGGTTTTGTTCGGGGCTGCGACCTACATCGGCAACAGTCCCAATTTCATGATCAAGGCGATCGCCGAACAACATAAAGTGCACACGCCCAGTTTTGTTGGCTTCGTCATAAAGTTTTCCGTTCCGATCCTGTTGCCGGTGCTTTTGCTGGTTTGCTGGCTGACGTTGCGCGGCTAAAAGTTCATCCGATGTTCACTGGTCTCGTCGAAGAAGTCGGCACCGTGCTCTGGATTGGCGGCACGCAATTGCGAATTGCCGCGCCGCGTATCGCGAAGGAGATTCGCGCCGGTGACAGCGTCGCCGTAAATGGCTGTTGTCTGACCGTCAGCGCCCATCGCGGCGATCAGCTCACTTTCGATCTTCTTGGCGAAACGCTCGATCGCACGAATCTAAAAACGTTGCGCCCGGAGAGTCCGGTCAATCTGGAGCGCGCTCTGACTGCCGATGGCCACATCGGCGGGCATTTTGTGCAAGGCCAAATCGATTGCACCGCGCGAATCCTGGCCCTCGAAAAGAGCGGAGCGAACCATCGCCTGGAAATTGAGTTACCCACCGAATTCGCACATTACGTAACGTCCAAAGGATCGATTGCCATTAATGGGATCAGTTTCACAGTCGCTGAAGTCTTGCCGAAAAGTTTCGCGGTTTGGATCATTCCCCACACGAAACGCCACACCAACCTCGAACGCGCCCAAGTCGGCGATTCGCTGAACATCGAGTTCGACATCCTCGCCAAGTACATCGAGAGGATGCTTCCGCCTCACGCGCCGCCGGATTAGCCGCGATTGTCGATCTTGGCTACTTTGTCGCTCCTCCCTCTATATATATAGTACGCGCGTCACTTTGAACATGGCAACGCGCAGATCCCCGCAAAGCCGGCCACGCCAGCCGCGCGTCGTGGGCGTCATCATGACGCCAGCCGATCTTCACTTCGCCCTGCATATGTCCGCGCCACCCGACCTGTTCGAGGTGCGGCTGGATCATTTGATCAAGGACCTGACGGACCTGGACGAGGCAACATCGACATCGAACTCCGCGCGCTCCGCGAGTTGCGTTCCATACAGCGACAGGCGCGCGCCCAGAAAATCGGCTGCATTATTTCATTCCACGATTTCAAACAGACACCGAGCCTCGCGCGATTGCGCGCCAAAGCGCGCACCGCCGTCGCCGCTGGCGCCGATATTTTCAAAGTGGCAACCCGGACTGATACTCACGCACAGCTCCAGCGCTTGCTCGATTTCTTCGACGAGCAACATGTCGACCTTGCCGTAAGTGCAATGGGCATCGGCCGACTCGGCCGCGTTGCGCGCGACGAGTTCGCGCGACGCGGCTCTATTTTGAATTATGCATATTTGGGCAAGGCGCAGCTCGCCGGACAGCTTTCGGTCGCTCAGTTGCAGAGATTCTTTCGCAGTTTGCATCGGTGGTGTCACTAAGCGATGAAGGACGCAATGTTTTTTCCCGATAAAGTGCCGGTCATGCCGCTTCCAGGCGCGGTGCTGTTTCCGCACGCCCTGCTCCCGCTTTATATTTTCGAGCCGCGTTATCGCCAAATGCTCGATCACGCGCTGCGTCATCATCGCATGTTTTGCGTCACACTGATCAAACCGAGTTGTCCGGAATGGCAGGCCCCGGAAGATTTTTTTCACCTCGCCACCGTCGGCCTCATCCGCGCCTGCGTCGGGCGCGGGGACGGCACTTCGAATCTCATTTTGCAGGGTTTGCAGCGTGTGCGCCTTGCCAGTTTCGAGCAGAAAACGCCGTTTCCTGTCGCCAAGATCGACATTCTCGAATCAAGAGGCGCCGCATCAGTCAAGACCGAAGCGCTTGGCGCAAAAGTCCTCGAGCTTTACACCAAATTGAAAATAAAAGGGCGCCAGCTACCGAAAAAAGTCGATCGTTATCTGTGCGATCTCAATGATTTGGAAATGCTGGCCGATCTCATGGCTTCGACATTCATCAACGATCCGCTGCGACGGCAACAAGTGCTCGAAGAATCTTCTCTCAATCAGCGCCTCCGCCTCATCATTCAATATTTGCTCGACGAAATCGGCAGTGCAGCCGTGTAATTTACTTCTGAGCGCAAAGGTAGCGTAGTCGTAGAGTCCCAGTAATGGGCGGTTGTTTACGGACTGAAGGCAAGCGCAAGGAAGATGAGCACAGCCCCTTCCAGACTCGTCACTGCGTTTGCTACGTGTCGGTCACTTCTCGCTTGGTCTGAAAATCAGCACTCGATTACGGCGACACATGAAAACAATCGCCGCCATGACAGCGATGAAGACGCACAGGAGAAACATCGCGGCGAATAGGTCCGGCATCCCGTAGGACCTAGTCAATCGAAACACGGTGGACGTGACGGAGAGCCGTTAGCGACAGCATAGATGTCGCTCCAATTCCACATGGCCCGAGCGGCATGATAAAAGTCGTGGAAATCTTTGGTGCCGCCGATCGAAAACTGCCTCAAGACCGCATGGGCTCCCAGGATAGACAACACAATGATTGTCAGAGCGCCGTACGCGAGACGTTCCGGGACGCGATATTAGTTGAATCTTTTTTTCGTCATCGGAGGACTGCCACTCGTGTGCTCCCGGTTACGCGTTAGGAGAGCACGTGAGGCAGAAAGCTAGTGACAATTATTACTGGATTTTCGGAGCAAGTTCGGAGAGCCGCGCGTGTTCCTCAAGCAAATAGCGATCGGTCATGCCGGCGATATAATCGCAGACTGTGCGATGCAATCCCTCCGCCTCCATTCGCTTCGCGGCCGTCTCGCCAAGCTGGCTTGGATCGACAATGTAGCTTTCGAAAACCTTTCGCAGCATCTCGCAGGCGCGCCGGTTCACTTCCGCGACGCGCGGGTGATAATAAACATTTTGATAGAGAAATTTCCGGAGCGCGCGGTTCGCTTCGAGCAATTCGTCGCTGTAGCGAATGAGCGGCGCCGGCTGCTTGCGCACATCATCCGCGCTTTGCACGCCAACATCGACAATTGATTTTGCGCTCGTTGCGATCACATCCCGCACTTGCACGTCGATGATGTCGCGGATGATCAATTTGTGCAGTTCGGGCTCATGCGCATCAGCGTAGCGCGACAGGACCGCGCGATGGCTGCGTTGCCAAACCGAATCCTCTTCCAGTTGCGCGGAATCGAGAATTTCAAAATCGACCGCATCGTCCAGATCGTGGCTATAGTAGGTGATCTCGTCCGCCAAGTTGGCGATCTGGGCCTCGAGCGACGGACAAAGATACTTTTCCTCACTCGGCTTCGCCGGTTCGTAAAACGCCTGGTGCTTTTGCAAACCCTCACGCACTTCGAATGTCAAATTGAGCCCGGGAAAATCCGGATACGCGGCTTCGAGCAACTCGACCATGCGCAAGCTTTGTCGATTATGCTCGAAACCGCCGTGTTCGCGCATGCATTCCGCCAGCATCTCTTCCCCGGAATGGCCGAACGGCGTGTGCCCGAGATCGTGCGCGAGCGCGATTGCTTCCGCCAGATCTTCATTCAACGATAACGCCCGCGCGATCGTGCGACTGATCGACGCCACTTCAATCGAATGGGTCAGCCGCGTGCGCAAATGATCGCCTGTGCCATTCAGAAAAACCTGCGTCTTGTATTCGAGCCGGCGAAATGCGCGCGAGTGAATGATGCGCGCGCGATCGCGCTGAAACTCGGTCCGATAAGCATGACTCGCTTCGAGATATTCTCGGCCGCGCGAATCGCCCGATTTCTGGGCAAACGCCGCCAGGGTGGCGCGCTCAGTCGCTTCCATTTGCTCGCGCGTCTTCCAACCATTGCGCGCAATACTTGCCGCGGTCGCCGGTTCCTTGCTCACGCTAAGATTATTCGTCGACTCCGAAATTTTTCGCGAGCCCCGATTGTTTCTGGGTTGTCGATCTTGGCGGGTCCGGAGTTTTAGTTTGCGAAAGCTGGGATCGCAAAATTCGTTCCGCCTTTCGTGCGGCCGCTCGCACCACCAGCATGTCGAAGATCGCGAGCAACATCACAGTCAACGCCAGCCAGGCGCAAATGAGCCAGAACAAAACAAACCAGACCGGATGGTCGCGCGGATTGAGCGCGGATTGCAAAAATGTTGATCCGGAAAACAAAAGCGCAAGCGCAACCAACACCACGACGAACATCGTCTTGCGCCGCGTGTTTGGATCGCGAATCAAGCCCCGGGTCGCGTGGATCACGAACGAGGTCGTGCGCAGAGGTTTTTCTCCAGGCGATTCGCTCACCAGTGAAGATTCATCCGCTCTTTGCAAAAGTCGATTCCGATTTGCCAGCGAAAACCCTCTGCGTGATTGTCGATCTTCCATGAAAACTTCCGTGAAAAATCAAGTCACTCCCGAACGTCTAATGCAATTTGGTTTCGCCTACGCCCCGCCACTCGTCATCGGTGCAGCCGTCAGCAATAAAGTCTTTGACTCGCTGGCGAGCGGAGCGAAGACCGTCGAGCAACTGAGCAAGGAAACTGGCGCATCTCCGCGCGGCCTGCGCGCGATCATGAACGCGCTCGTCGGCCTCGACCTTTTAAAGAAAGATCGACATCAAAAATATTCGCTCACACCAGAGAGCGAAGCGTTTCTCTTGAGTAACAAGCCGGGTACGCTCGCTGGTTTCTTCAGCCTGAATGTAACGCAGCTCGTGTCGAAATGGTTGCAATTGGGCGATGTAGTCCGCACGGGCCAACCCGCCGTGGCCGTTAATGAAGAACGCGAGGGCACGGAATTTTTCTCCGGATTGGTCGAGAACATCATTCCGATGAGTTACCCAAGCATCCAGGCGCTCGCTAATGAATTGAAAGTCGCGAAGGCGAAGGAGCTGGTGCGTGTGCTCGATCTTGCCGCCGGTTCTGGAATCTGGGGAATTGTGCTCGCGCAAAAATCTCCACGCGTCCAAGTCACCGCAGTCGATTGGGCCGGAATGATTCCGACGACCAAGCGCATCACGCAAAAATTTGGCGTCGGCGATCGCTTCCAATTCATTGAAGGTGATCTGCTAGAAGCGAATTTTGGTACCGGTTACAACATCGCAACGCTCGGGCACATTCTGCACAGCGAAGGCGAAGAGCGCAGCCGTCAGCTGCTCAAGAAAACTTTCCGCGCACTCAAATCCGGCGGAACGATCGTAATCGCCGAGTGGCTCGTGAAGGACGAGCGCACTGAGCCGCTGCCCTCGCTCATGTTCGCCGTGCAAATGCTCGTAAACACCGAAAAAGGCGACACGTTCAGTTTCAACGAAATCAAAAACTGGCTTGAAGAAGCCGATTTCAAAAAAGTTCGGAAGCTCGGAGCGCCCGGCCCATCGCCACTAATTCTAGCAACAAAAAGGTAGGATCACTTGTCGTTCTCGCAGGCGAGCGAATCCTCTTTTCCTGGACAGGTCGCGGTGCTTTCATAAACGACGCGATGAAAAGAGCCACCCCGAAAACGCGATCTCATAAAAGGAAGTCCGCGGCAAAGAAAGAGATGGATCGTAGTGCTGCCCTGAAAGAGCGCCTCGAAGCGGAATTTGCGGAAACGGTGAAGAGCGCAACGTTCTATCTCGAGGAGCCGCAGCGCTTACGAGCACTTTTCCAGGAAGCGGCGAAGCAGGCCGCGTCGTTGCCAAGAGATCCATTCAAAGAGACATGGCCGTACTTTCAGACAATGCTGCGTTTAATCCGTGCTTATTATCGAGGCGAGTATCGCGATGTGACGGAGAGCGCGTTCGTGGTGATTGTTGCCGCCATTATCTATGTCGTAAATCCGCTCGACCTGATTCCTGATGCGATTCCAGCGCTTGGCTTTCTTGATGACGCTGCGGTCTTGGCGTTAGCAGTGCGAAGAACACGGCAAACTTTGGATGACTTCATGACGTGGGAAACCGCAACGGTCCAGCTGTGATGTGACCAGGGCGCCGCCCGCCTTAGACCAACAACAACGCGGGGTTTTCCAAAAGATGGCGGAGTTCTTTGAGGTACTCCGCCCCGAGCGCGCCGTCGATGACGCGATGGTCGCAGCTCATCGTGATCGACATGCGATAACCGGCGACGATTTGGTCGGCATCATCAACCACCGGAACTTTCGTGACTTTGCCGACGGCGAGGATGAAGCCTTGCGGCGGATTGATGACAGCGGAAAAACTGTCGATGCCCATACCGCCAAGATTCGAGACAGTGAAGGTGCCGCCTTGAAATTCCTCCGGCTTCATCCGTTTATTGCGGGCACGGTTTGCCAGATCTTTTACCAACTCGCTGATTTCGCGCAGCGATTTGGTTTGCGCCGCGCGAATGACCGGCGCGACCAACCCATCTTCAATCGCGACCGCGATGGCGAGATCGACATCTGCGTATTGGACAATTGCGTCGCCATCAAACGACGCATTCACTTTGGGAACTTTGATCGCCGCTTGCACGGCCGCTTTCAAAACAAAATCGTTAACCGTGATTTTCGACGCATCAGCGCCTTCGCCGGCGGACTTCAATTCGGCACGCGCGGCCATGAGCGGCCCGGCATCGATGTCGATGTTGAGATAAAAATGCGGAACTGGACCTAGGCTTTCGGCGAGGCGTTGCGCGATGATTTTGCGCGTGCCCGAAAGGTTGATGCGCATGCCTCCGTCAGTTTTCATCGATGGAGCAGCCTTTTGCGCCGCGGCGGTTTTTGATTTCGCTGACGCACGCACGTCTGTTTCCGTAACGCGACCGTCCGGGCCTGTTCCCTTAACATTACCAAGGTCGACACCGAGCTCGGCCGCAATTCGTCGCGCGACCGGCGAAGCTTTTACCCGCGCTTCTTCGTCCTGGTCGGCCTTTGCTCCAGGCACAGCTGCTTTCGCTGGCGCAGGTTTTTCTGATTCCTTTTGCTTTTCCTGTTCTGCTTTCGGCGCTGGTTTTTTTTCTTCTTTCTTTTCGGCCTGCTTTCGGCGCTGGTTTTTTTTCTTCTTTCTTTTCGGCCTTCGCCTCCGCGGGTGCTTCTTCTTTTTTTCCTTCCTTTTTTTCTTCTTTCTTTTCTTCTTTCTTTTCTTCAGCTGGCCCTTCTTCACCTTCTCCGCCGATGAACGCGATCTTGTCGCCAACATTTACCTTGCCGCCCTCTTCGACATAAATTTCGGTGAGCGTCCCATCTTCCGGCGATTCCCATTCCATCGTCGCCTTGTCCGTCTCGATTTCCGCGATGACGTCCCCGGCCGAGACTTTGTCGCCCTTTTTTTTCTTCCACGAGACGAGCGTTCCTTCAATCATTGTGTCGCTGAGCTTCGGCATTTGGATTTCAGGCATGGCGCAAAAGTTAAAATGTTAAACGGGTTCAAGGTTACAATGGACTGTCTTTTTAACCTTGTAACGCATGTAACTTTTGTAACGTCGATCAGGCGTAACAGACCTTTTTCACTGTAGCGATTAATTTGCCGGCGTTGGGCAGCACCGCTTTCTCGAGGCGTTCGTTGTAAGGCATCGGCACGTCCTCTTGAGAAACGCGCATGACGGGTGCATCGAGCTCATCGAAAATATTTTTCTGGATGCGGTAGCAAACTTCCGCGCCCACGCCGCAGAACGGCCGGTCTTGTTCGACAATCACGACGCGGTGCGTTTTCGCGACCGAACCGAAGATAGCTTTCTCGTCGAGCGGTTTGATGGAGCGAAGATCGACAATCTCCGCGGAAATGTCTTCGTCTTCCAGTTGGGCGGCCACGGCGAGCGCGAGCGGGACCGTTTGCGCGTAACAGATAATCGAGACATCGCTGCCTTCGCGTTTCACTTCCGCTTCGCCCAGCGGAATGAGCAGCTCTTCATCCGGCGATTCGACCATTCCTTTCGAGCTGTAAAGAAGCTCCGCCTCGAGTACGAGCACCGGATTGTCGTCCCGCACGGCGGTTTTGAGCAAACCTTTCGCATCGCGCGGCGTTGCCGGCGTGCAAACTTTTAATCCGGGCGCGTTTGCGTAAAGCGGTTCCGTCGCGTGCGAATGGGTCGCGCCGAGTTGATGAGCCGGGCCGTTTGGTCCGCGAAAGGTGATTGGAATATTAAATTGCCCACCAGACATCGTGAACATGTTCGGCGCGTTGTTTACGACCTGGTCGAAAGCGACGAGCGAGAAACTGAACGTCATGAACTCGATAATCGGCCGCAAGCCAACCATGGCTGCGCCCACTCCAAGCCCGGCAAAACCGTTTTCACTGATCGGCGTATCGATGATGCGTTTCGGGCCAAAGCGATCGAGCAAACCCTGACTGACTTTGTAAGCGCCGTTGTATTCGGCGACTTCTTCGCCCATCAGAAACACGTTGGGATCGCGCGCCAATTCTTCGGCGAGCGCTTCGTTGAGCGCCTGACGATAAGTGATTTCTCTCACGGCTTTGCTCCGTCGACGTAGGTGTAATCGTAAAGCCTCTCGAGCGGCAGCTCCGGACTTTTCTCGGCAAACTTCACGGCGGCGAGCACCGTTTCTTTCGCGTGCTTGTCGATCTGATCGAACTTTTCGTTTGTAAGTTTGCCCTCGCGGGTGAGCTGCGCGCGCAAACGCGTGATCGGATCGTCGAGCCGATATTTTTCCAGCTCATCTTTTGTCCGATAACTTGCCGGATCGGACATGGAGTGTCCGCGATAACGATAAGTGCGAATCTCGACGAACGCCGGATGCGGATCTTTGCGAATGGAACACACGATCTCGGCAAGTTTGTCGCGCAC
>WNGK01008945.1_pt1 | contig 10871 bp, 9 predicted proteins | sample 5400601 | NCBI WGS metagenome assembly WNGK01 (sample SAMN13153376, study PRJNA577476) | soil metagenome | isolation source: 60 cm soil or saprolite under Garry oak tree replicate 1 | place: USA:California | collected 2016-06-15
CAGACTTGATCATTATGGACGAGCCGACGACTGCCCTTGATGTCGTGGTGCAGCGCGAAATTCTCAACCTGGTGAGTGCGCTTTGCAAGGAATTCAACACCGCTTTGATCTTTATCACGCATGATCTCTCTCTACTGCTTGAACTCGCCGACAACATCGCTATTATGTACGCGGGGAAGGTGGTCGAAAAAACTACAAGTAAAGAACTCCACAATCATCCTCGCCATCCGTACAGCTACGGTCTGCTCCATTCCTTCCCGAGTTTACATGGGCCACGTAGCAAAATGACCGGTATCCCTGGCTCACCGCCAGATTTACGTAATTTACCACCGGGCTGCGCTTTTCATCCTCGCTGTCCCCTGGCCTTTAATCCTTGTAACACTGTTGTGCCGGTGCTTCTGTCACCCAATGTCGATCATCCCGGGCAGGTCGTTGCTTGCCATCTCTATGATTCCAGGTTCAGCGAGGAACCACCAGATACTTCAGTTCTGGCCGCGAAGTACGAGGCCCTGGTAGAAAGGAGCAGAACGTAATGGATATTCTCGAGCAGTCGACAACAATGCCAGGCACACAAGATCGGCCGGGAGCCATCCTGGAAGCGGAGCACCTGCGCAAATTTTTCCCTGTACGCAATTGGAATCCTCTAGGGCAAAAGCTGGCTGTACAGGCTGTTGAAGATGCTTCACTTGCTCTCTATCCCAGTCGTGCCACCGCCCTGGTAGGGGAGAGCGGGAGTGGCAAGACCACCGTTGCACGTATTTTAGCAGGTCTGTATGAACCTAGTGCCGGTACCATTCGCTTTCGTGGTGAGCCAATCAAGTTAATGGGCAGCCAGGTTCTACGACGGTACCGGCGTCATGTGCAACTGATTTTCCAGGATCCATTCTCCTCGCTCAATCCAGTGCATACAGTCCGCTATCATCTCTCTCGACCTTTGTATATTCATGGACATGCTCACAATGCCGCTCAAGAAACGCAGCAGGCACTGGCTCTGCTAAACCGGGTCAGTTTAAGTCCTGCTGAGCAGTTTATCCAGAAATACCCACACCAGCTCAGCGGCGGGCAGCGCCAGCGTGTCGCCATCGCACGCGCACTCGCGGCTAAGCCCGAAGTGCTCCTGGCCGATGAACCGGTTTCCATGCTGGATGTCTCCATCCGCCTGGATATTCTCAATCTACTGCTGCGCCTGAAAGAGGAAGAGCAGCTCGCGCTCCTCTTTATCACTCATGACATTGCCAGCGCGCGTTACTTTGCGGAGAATACTCAGGTGATGTACGCGGGCCAGATGGTCGAGGGAGGACCAAGCGAAGAGATTATCCAGCGACCCAAACATCCCTATACCCAATTGCTGCTCTCGGCCGCTCCAGACCCTGATCGACTCAGTCCAGATGACAAAAGCGCTGCTGCCCCTCCAGCGCGTGGAGAGATTCCCAGCCTCATTCATCCTCCCACAGGATGTCGCTTCCACCCGCGCTGCCCACACGCTATGCCGGTATGCAGACAGCGTTTTCCCAGGCGCACCGATCTTGGAGGTGGGCACTGGACACACTGCTTCCTGCACGGCGACGGGGAAAGTCAAACCGAATGATCTCATACCCACGCTTGCATAAGCGTCGGGCGGTGTAGGCCAAAGCACGCGAGGGCTGCTGGTGCCACACCGCTTGTGATAGCTTCGCACATGAGCTGGCCTAAACGCGTACCAAAAGGCATACCGTGCCCGGAGAAGCCACCAGCGACCCAGACGCCGGGCATACCTGGCGCACGGTCTGCAATAGGAAGATAATCCGGTGTGAAGGCCATTAACCCGGCCCATCTCTGCTGGACATGTAACCCGCCCAGTTGGGGAAAAAGCCGTGGAATAACTTGCTCCAGTGCCGCCTGCACCTCTGTAGTTGGCAGGCTCTGGCGGATACCAACATCCTGCCCTGGCGCAACCGCACGACATCCACCCAGCACAATAGAGCCATCTAGGGTTTGTTGCCAGTATTCTCCGGTAGGAGTTATAGCAACGGACATGCCTGTTTTGAATACCGGCGCGCTCTGTGCATAAGCAAGCGCTTGACCGCGCACCGGAGTAATCAATCCGGCGAAGGCAGGTACCAGCTCGCCTATCCAGGCATTGGTAGCTAGGATCACCGCGCCTGCATGCAGGTCGGCCTGAGGAGTACGAACGAGCGCACCCGAGCCGGCAGGCAACACCTGCATTACCGTTGCCACGCAGGCCCGCGCTCCATGACGTTGAGCCGCACCCACAAGCCCCTGCACCAGGCGAGCAGAGTGGACGAGGCCATTCTCTGGTATGAATTTTCCACCTGCTATCTCGGGTCCGAGTGGCGTGTCGATCAGAGCTTGCGCCTGCTCGCGATCAAGAAGAGTGGCAGCGAAGCCATCGGCCTGCAGGGCTGCCACGATCTCTGACTGGCCCGCGAGTTGATCTTCGCCCAATGCCAGGCTCAAGTGACCAGGTTCGCGATAGTCACAAGCGATGCACTCTTCGGCGAGCACCTGGCGGAGGAACGCGCGATTTTCGAGTGTCAGCGTCCAGATGGCACGCGCGGTTTCGTGACCAAGCCGCATGATTGCACCAGGATAGGCCTCGGCTGGACCAACTGAGACAATACCACCATTTCGCCCGGTTGCACCATAAGCAGGCGTCGTACGCTCAAGCAGCACGACCGCCAGCCCCTTTCGCGCAAGCCAGTAAGAGGTTGCAGCTCCCAATAGCCCGGCGCCGACAACAGCCACATCTGCTGTGGGCGGCAGGTCGGTGGAAAGTGTTACCTGGCTGCTGGTGTGCTGCCAGTACGATGCTGAATCCATGCTCTATCTCGCTTCACAAGACGCCTTCGATGTATCCCGGACGCATTGTTCGATGATCTTTACTAATACCCGCGCGCCACGAGCAGTATCTGCCAGGTCCATCACGCCATACCTATGTAGAAATAAGCTCCATCACCAAACAAATCTCAGGATGGTTTGGTCGCTTTGACCAGCTTTGTCATGACCCAGGCGTACCAGAAGCGCCAGTCAAGCATTTGTTGGGTCACATTGGTCATCCCCAGCTCACGCAGGTGTTCAGCGTAGCGGTGCGTCTCGCCAATGTCGGCGATGATCAGTCTGCCACCCGGTTTGAGAACGCGTACGGCTTCGTCCAGGGATTTATATCGATCTTCACGCTTCGGGATATTATGGATGGCAAGACTGGAGAGAACAAGATCAAAAGAGTTGTCGGCGAAGTAATCTCCCCGGCGCTGTGTGAGCCGCTGAGAGAACGTAGGAGAAGACTTTTCCATGCTCTGTTTCGCTCCTAAAAAAATACGCCAACCGGATTTTTCTTGGTGCTGCCTTACCTCATAGCTTATCACATATTTACTACTCTCTGCAGAGATCAACAAGGCAATCTGGATAAGGGACCATGGCATGAGGCTTTGGCTTTGCTTCTACAGCTTATCGCTACACAACAATAAGAAGTGTACCTTTTCATATGACGACTTCTCCTGTATTATAATGGCAAAACTTATGATGAAGTTGAGTAAATGGAGTATTGAACATGTCTATCCCTGCTCACCGTGTAGCGACATTTGGCACAACCATATTTACCGAAATCAATATGCTTGCGCAGCAGTACGAAGCGCTGAACCTGGGGCAAGGAAAGCCTGACTTCGACGCGCCAGCGGACGTAATCATGCACCTGGTACAGGCAGCGCAATCCGGGCAATATAACCAGTACGCGCCCGGCCCTGGAACCTCATCCCTGCGTCAGGCAGTTGCCGATCATGCAAAACGCTTTTATCAACTTGAGATCAGCCCGGCAAACGGAGTCATCGTCACTTCAGGGGCAACGGAAGGTATTTTTGCCGCCCTCCTGGGACTCGTTGACCCCGGTGATGAGGTGATTATCATCGAGCCGTATTACGATTCGTATCTGCCAGGCATCATCATGGCCAATGCGATACCGGTATTCGTGCCGTTGCATCCTCCATCCTGGACGTTCGATGCCGGTGAATTACGCGCTGCCTTCGGCAAAAAGACGCGCGCGCTGATCCTGAACACGCCACAAAACCCCAGCGGGCGTGTGTTTACGCACCAGGAATTGACTCTGATCGCAGAGCTATGCCGCGAATACGATGTGACGGTCATTGCCGATGAAGTGTACGAGCACCTGATCTTTGCTCCTGCACGGCATATTCCCATCGCCGCGCTGCCTGGCATGTTTGAGCGCACCGTTACGGTGAGCAGCGCCGGTAAGTTATTCAGCGCAACTGGCTGGAAGATCGGGTGGGTATATGGGCATCCCGACCTGGTAGAAGGCGTGGCGCGTGCCCACCAATTCATCACATTCGCGGTGCATCATCCATCGCAGGAGGCGATTGCCTACGCGCTCAACCTGCCGGACGCCTACTACGCGGGATTTCAGGCAATGTACGAGACGAAACGGCAGTTGATGATGTCTGCACTGGACGACGGCGGACTGAGATATGTTGCACCTGAAGGTACTTACTTCGTCCTGGCGGATTTCTCAGATGTGTTCGATGGCACACCGGTCGAGTTCACGCGCTATCTGATAAAAGAGATTGGCGTGGCCTGTATCCCGCCAGAGACATTTTATGGGCCGGAACATGCGCATATCGGGCGCAATTATGTGCGCTTTGCATTCTGTAAAAGCGACGAGTTGCTACAACAGGTGAAAGAACGGCTCACCAAACTTGGCAAGTGACCTCGCCATCGCTCCTCCTGGACATGATGACTGGGTAGGAGGAGACAAACCCTGCGTGATTCCTGACTTTCGGGATGCCAGCCGGGCCGTCTAGAGGCCAAACTGCTTCCAAGCTTGAAGGAAAGCGCATGACTCATTGCTGGCGAAGTGTCCAGAAACGGCGAGCGAAGCGATGCCGAGTCCGTACGGGCCGATTTATCGTGCCTTGGGTTGGGTGGTTTACCCGCCATTGAATTCACCAACAATATCCTTATGCAGTACCAACAGACCGCTGAGACCTGTAGTAGGATATCAAACTCAAAAACTCGTAGGCCACATTGGCCGCCAATAAAGCCGTGATCTGCGTTGGATCATAGGCGGGCAGCACTTCAACCATATCGAAAGCAATAAAATTCGCCCCGTGCACGCCGCGGAGCAGTTGCAGCGCCTCCCAACTACTACCCTCTCTAACAAAACCCTCTCACCTTGACGATAATAATAAATGGCACCTGTTTTGCCCGGCAAAACCATCCTATAAAATAAGCGCTCGTTTGCTTGCTAATATTGACCTATAGTGACAGAGATGCCGGCTGTGTTCGAGCGCCAGGACTCGTTTTTGGAAGGCTTCTACATAATAGACGTAGTTGGGCCGAGCAACCACAGAAGCATTGAAGAGCAAAGAAGTGGAGGCAAAGAAAGGTGTCTATCTATGGAACGTGGTAATAGTGATCACCCCCTGCTTGCAACGAAACTGGCCATTCCGGCAATCTCTCACAAGCGAGTTGTGCCCCGGCCGCGTTTGAACAGCAAGCTTGACGCTGGGATGTACGTACCATTTACCTTGATAACGGCACCTGCGGGCTTTGGCAAAACCACCCTGATCGGGACATGGATTCAGCAGCGTGAGACAACGGCGGCATGGGTCACGCTTGAGAGTAATGATGACGAACTGGTACTCTTCTGGCGCTATGTCGTCGCTTCCCTGGACAGGCTTCATCCTGTAATCGGCGAGCAGGTCCGGGCATGGCTGCAAGAACTGCGGCCTCCCAACATCGAGGCGATGCTCACTGTTCTGATCAATGCTCTCGTGGCGCTTCCGCATGATATGCTGCTTGTGCTCGATAACTACCATGTCATTACGGCGCCTTCTATTCAGCGCTCACTCGCGTTTCTGCTCGAGCACATGCCAGCACACTTTCACCTGATTATTGCCACCCGGGTCGATCCGCCTCTCCCCCTGGCGCGCTTTCGTATACGAGGGCAACTGGTCGAGCTGCGCACGGCTGAACTGCGCTTTACCGCGGATGAAGCGACAGCCTTTCTCCTACAAAGCACAGGCATTCCACTGGCAATTGAAGATATCGCAGCCCTCAACAGGTCAACCGAAGGCTGGGCAGCCGGGCTGCAACTGGCCGCGCTCTCCCTGCAAGGACGAGACGACCCGGCAGGTATTTCGAACTTTATCAAGACATTCACGGGCACATTCGCAGAGAGCCAGCCTCCTACCTGGACTGTTCTCCAAAACCGGGAGGATGTGCCGATTCAAAAGCTCAGTGAAAGAGAGCAAGAAGTACTCAATCTGATTGCCAGAGGACTTTCAAATCACGAGATCGCTCAAAAACTGGTGGTGACCGTGAGCACCATTAAGACGCATCTCAATAACATCTATGCGAAACTACATGTGCATACACGTTTGCAGGCCGTGACAAAAGCGTACGATGCAGGGGTACTCAGGAGAGGTGAAATAGATACTGAACCTCTCATATATTCGTACTTCCCCGGAAAGATACGCTAGTGATGTCATCCTTGATTTATTAGGCAGAAATGTAGGAGCGACCGCGTAGAGTGCCGATTTATCGAGCACGTGGTCGCCCTACTGACAGAGAATAACCCGCCGCAAGCTCCCATGGCTTCAGCCCGTGTAGATCCGAGTGGCGCGGAGGAAACGAACCCCAGTCGTTCGTAACGATTTCAGGATGCATATATGGTAATATACACGTCAGGATAGCAAAGCTTACCTGCACAGATAATTCTCACTGTGGCGACTACCAGAAGCATCTATGAACCTGCAACATCGCTCAACAACCATGGTTGACCACCCCGGCGCGCGCAACGGGTCGGAGGGACGCCTGCAAGGAGCGTGGCTTGTCCTTGCAAGAGCCTCGTGGGTGATCATTGCCTTGCTAGCCATCGGGCTGTTCGTTGCCGCCCTCCCGTCGTACTTTTTACTCTCTTGCTGCTTGTTTTCCCGGTCTCCATCGGTTTCGCCATCCTGCGCAATCGCTTGTGGGAGATCGACAGGCTGATCAGTCGTACGCTGGTCTATGGCACCGTGACGATCCTGTTAGGGCTCATCTATGCAGGGCTGGTCATCGGGTTCCAGGCTCTCCTGCGTGGATTCATCAGCCAGACGAACGATGTCGCTCTTGTCGCTTCCACGCTGGTGATTGTGGCCCTGTCCCAGCCCCTGCGCAGACGCATCCAGAGGGTCATTGACCGGCGCTTCTACCGTCGCAAGTATGATGCGGCACGCACACTGGCAGCTTTCAGCGCCCCGCTGCGCCAGGAGGTGAACCTGGAGCAGTTGAGCGAGCAGTTAGTGGCGGTGGTGCAGGAGACGATGCAGCCGGAGCGTGTCTCCCTGTGGTTGCGCCCGCCAGCCCGCCATGGAAACCATCGGATTCCACGGAAAGCCAATCCTCCTCTTCCCTCAGAGGGTGAAGCAGGAGCAGAAAGGTGATGGCTCGCCATGCGTTCAAGGGGATCAGTGCTCCAAGCGGCTTTGATCCCAATGCGAGCTGATTTCCCTTCACTTGTCCAGACAAGAGGAGTGGGCCGCCAGGTGCGAGTGCCAATATGTGTGAAGAGAACTCTGGCCAAGTGTGGAAAAGGGCGTGTCATCCCCGATGAGTGGGATGTGGAAAGCCCAACGCTGGTGCAAGACGGCAACTTTGTTTCTACCAGACAAAAAGGGAAAAAAGCTTGATGCAAGAGCAAGGGCAGAGCCTTATTAGAAAACATCAATTGACGGACACGGCACTCACGGAAATCGAACACCTCATGGACATCTGCAACACATATGAAGATCTCCATATGCGCTTCAGTTGGCTGCAGACACGTCCCCGGAGCGAAGAAACACATGATTTTCTCTACTACGAAGATGCTAAACTCGTGGGCTACCTGAACATAAGTAGCTATGGCACGCAAGAGAAAGAACTGCTCGGCATGGTCCACCCCGAGCATCGCCGCAGGGGCATCTTCCGCATCCTGCTCATGGCTGCAAGCGAGGAGTGTATGCGCAGCGGTGTACAGAAGCTGATCCTGGTCTGCGAGCACGCCTCTCGCTCAGGGCTGGCATTCGCCGCCTCCATCGGAGCGCATTACGATTTTTCAGAGCATGCAATGTTGCTGGAAGATTTTCAGGAAAGGCGCACTGCTGACGAGCGAGTTCACGTCCGGGAAGCAGGCGCCGGAGATTTCGAGGCGCTAGTCTCTATCATGGCTACTGACCTGGGTGATACCGAAGAGGCAAAGTTTTACGTGGCTCAGTTTTCACAGCGGCCAGGACAGCGCTTCTATCTTGGAACACTCAACGAGCAGTCAGCCGGTTGTCTCAGGCTGGACGAGATGGAAGACGAGGTCGGCATTTTTGGCTTTGTCGTACGACCCGAGTACCGGGGACGCGGCTACGGGAGGCAGATTTTAGAAGCAGCGATCCGCACCATTCACGCTGAAGGCGATAAAAGGATAACACTCGAGGTAGAAACGCACAATACCAACGCCATCGGATTGTACCATTCCTGCGGCTTCCAGGTGATAACTACCTACGACTACTACGCTTTCGAGCTTTGAAGATGCAGATCAGTATTGTTCTTTCCACAGGTAACAGGGCATTTTCTGCGTGGGAAGCCTCAAGGGGGTCACACGTCCAGTTTCGACCAGGTGATCCAGTCCCCCACATAGCTCCTCTCCATCAAGTCCAAGGTGCTTCGCTAAAACATGGGGTACTGCGTAGACCGCGCAGCGGAGGTAGATCAGTAGGAATTGCTCCAGCGCTTCTCCCCGCTCCAACCGTGAGGCGACGGCCACATGTTGTGGGTAACGCAGGTTCACCAGTGCGTGATACATGTCCTCTTCATCCTGGGAAAACACCTTGGCGAGCAATAGATGGTTCTCCAGTTCGGCGATTGCCCTGAGGTATGCAGCACGCTGAGGTTTGCCGGTCGGGAAGCCCGCCTGCTTGCGCAGGTCACCAGTACTGAGCACTCCGCCCGCCGTTTCCAGCGCCTGGGCGATACGATAAGCAGCAGTTGAAAGCTCTCCGTCATCGTAGAGCTCGTCCAGGGCACGCAGTTCGCCCCGCAGGCGAAGTACCGCGGGCAGCAGCTCCCAGCTAATCCAGGTTGGACGGCCGCGGACTAAAGATGTGTAGAAAGCCACTTCCTGGCGACCGAGGGTCCAGCGCCAGCCATAGACGTGGCCTGATTCACTATCCCAATCCGCTGTCACTTTAGTTGTTGTCGTACCAGTGTAGGCGTGCAGTAGATTCGCGACCTCAGGTGACGCGGGAAAGAGCGTTGCAATACCGGCGCGATCGATAAGGCGTGCCGCGGCCACGGGGTTGGGCGTACAGGTTTCCAGGGTCTGCCCCCAACGCTCACTGCGCCGGAGTTCTAGATATCGCTCATCCACTGTGAGCCAATCTCCTCTCAGAAGTACTGTATATAGTGCAGTATAAGGTAAAATGTGGTCAGAATCGGTCCTAATTTCACTTACTTGGCGCCAGGGGATGAGATGGCAGGTCTCAGGGCCTTCAAGCGATAATTGGTAAATAGGCTCAAGGTTCGACCAAAAGTGAGCGTGAACAGCTTGTGCGTCGAACCTTCAGCCCAAAAATGAAGGGATCAAGCAAGTTGCATCCCTTGACATCTTCGGCTATACTAGATGAGGTACAAACGAAACATTATCCTCCAGCGATGATGAAGAAGAGTAACCTGCCAGGGTAGCAGCGAGCCGGTAAAAGGTGCGAGATCGGCAATCCGCAACAGGCGAACGGCGCTTCGGAGTTGGATTACAATGAGTGGCTTCACGCACGTGAAGAAGCAGGGTGGAACCGCGCATGCCGCCGTAAGACGTAGTGGCCCCAGGCCTACGTAGGTGCATTCGTCCCTGGGCGTATTGGACGCCTGGGGATTTTTTATGAGGAGAAAACCACTCATGACACAGACAGAGGAAAAAACACAGGCTACTGGCACTCCAATGGTTCCAATTGAGAAGATCGTGTCTTTAAGCAAGAGGCGCGGCTTCGTCTACCCGAACTCCGAAATCTACGGCGGCGTCTCCGGCATCTACGACTTTGGGCCGCTGGGCGTTGAATTACGCAACAACATCCGGCGCTACTGGTGGTGGTCAATGGTGCAGACCAACGATAACGTGGTAGGGATCGAAGGCAGTATCATCACCCACCCGCGCGTGTGGGAGGCGAGCGGCCACGTCGAAAACTTTGTAGACCGGCTGGTAGACTGCAAGAACTGCAAGCGGCGCTTCCGTCAGGATCATTTGCCGGAAGAAAATCTGCTGAAAAACAAGTGCCCAGTCTGCGGCGGCGAACTTACGGAACCGCGCACCTTCAACCTGATGATGGAGACATATACCCTTCGGCATCTGCCAGATTGGGAAGGCTTTCCGCAACGAGGTCACACCGGGTAATTTCTTGTTCCGGCAGCGCGAGTTCGAGCAGTGGGACCTGCAATTCTTCGTCCATCCAGGCGAGATGCAGCAGTGGTTTGACTACTGGAAGCAGTTCCGTTTCGAGTGGTACAAGGGCATCATCAACCACAAGGATCGCCTGCGCTTCCGCGCGCACGGCCCTGACGAGCTGGCGCACTACGCGAAACAGGCGTTTGATATCGAGTACCAGACGGTGCTGGGTTGGCAAGAATGGGAAGGCATCCACTGGCGACAGGACTGGGATCTTTCGCGTCACAGCCAGTTCAGCGGCCAGGACCTGAGCTACACAGACCCGGAAACGAAGGAGAGGTACATTCCCTGGATCGTCGAGACTTCCGGGGGCGTGGACCGTACGTTCCTGAACCTGCTGCTCGACGCTTACGAGGAGGAGCCAGACCCGGCTGGCAAGGAGTCGCGCACAGTGCTGCGCCTGCATCCATGGCTT
>WNGK01009527.1_pt1 | contig 10871 bp, 11 predicted proteins | sample 5400601 | NCBI WGS metagenome assembly WNGK01 (sample SAMN13153376, study PRJNA577476) | soil metagenome | isolation source: 60 cm soil or saprolite under Garry oak tree replicate 1 | place: USA:California | collected 2016-06-15
TGCAGATCTTCAAGCAGGCGCGTGCGATGGCCGCAATGACAATCGATATGCTGAAAGGATCTTCATCATGATCGAAGCGCTGTCTTTGACGGATTTCGACCTTTCCTCGACGCTTGGAACCCAGAGCGTACGCACCCAGGCAGTTCAAGGCGCGCAAGTCATCCCGGGCTCGGGCGCTGTCGCGGGCAGCGCGGCCGTGACGGATTTCGGATCGGTCCTCGCCAGCCTCGCGCGCGACACGATGAGCACGGTGAAGGGCGGCGAGGCGGCCGCAATCTCCGGCATCCAAGGCAAGGCCTCCACCCAGAAAGTCGTCGAGGCAATCATGTCGGCCGAGCAAGCGCTGCAGGTCGCGATTTCGGTGCGCGACAAGGTCGTTCAGGCCTACCAAGAGATCGGCCGTATGGCGATCTGAAAGGACTATAGATGAAAGCCTTGGCTATCGCTGCGACCGGCATGAGCGCCCAGCAGCTCAACGTCCAGGTGATCGCGAACAATATCGCGAACATCAACACGACGGCGTTCAAACGCTCGCGGGCGGAATTCACCGACCTGACCTATCAGGTGGAGCGCCTGCAGGGCGTGCCAAATCGCGGGCGCGAGAATCTGGTTCCCGAAGGGGCGCGGCTTGGCCTCGGCGTGCGCACGGCGGCGATCCGCAACCTGCATCTTCAGGGCACGATGGCCAACACCGGCAACACCTACGACCTCGCCATCAACGGCCGCGGCTGGTTTCAGATCCAGGGACCGAACGCCCAGACGCTGTATACGCGCGCCGGCGCGTTCAACGTCAACGCCGACAGCCAGTTGGTCACGGCGGACGGCTACGAGGTCGAACCGGCCATCATCGTTCCGGACAAGACCATTCAGGTGACCATCAACCCGACCGGTCAGGTCTTTGCCCAGGTCGACGGCACCGTGCAGCCGCGGCTGCTCGGTCAATTGACGCTCGCGACATTTGCGAATGACTCTGGGCTCGAGCCGTTGGGCAACAGCCTCTACAAGGAGACCACCGCGTCAGGAAACGCCGTGGTCGGCGTCGCCGGCGATCTCGGCTTCGGCAAGATCAGCCAGTCCTATCTGGAATCCTCGAACGTCGATCCCGTCAAGGAGATCACCGAGCTGATCCAGGCGCAGCGCTCCTACGAGATGAATTCCAAGGTGATCACCGCGTCCGACGAGATGGCGCAGACAATCACCAAGAACATGGGCTGAGCGGGGCGATCATGACAGCGATGAAGCGGTGCGGCGCCGGCCTGGTTGCCGGCCTGATTTGGCTCGCCGTGGCGAACGGCGCGCTCGCCCAAGGCGAAAAGCGCGTGCTGCCGGTCCCGTCCGTGACAATCAATGCCGGCGACGTCATCAAGGACGAGATGCTTGAGGACCGGTCCTACGCGGCAGGCCCGCCGACCTTCGCGGTTATCGAGAGCCGTCTCGCGGTGGTCGGCCAGGCGGCCCGCCGCACGCTGATCGCCGGATATCCGATCCCGCTCAACGCCGTCGAGGACGTCAAGATCGTCAAGCGCGGCGTTCCGGTCCGCGTCGTGCTCGAGGATTCCGGGCTCTCCATCGTGACGCTGGGCTCACCGCTGCAATCGGCCGGTGTCGGGGCGCTGGTGCGGGTCCGCAATATCGACACCGGCACCATCGTCACCGGGATTGTCCAGCCCGACGGATCGGTCCGGGTGAGCAACACCTGATGTGGAAGTGGCGCTGGTTGGCTTTCACGTTCGCGTTGGTGCTCTGCGGCGAGGCCGCTGCGGCGGTACGCATCAAGGATATCGTCTCGGTCCAGGGCGTTCGCGAGAACCAGCTCGTCGGCTACGGTTTGGTGATCGGCATCAAGGGTACCGGCGACACGATGCGCAACTCGCCCTACACCGAACAATCGCTGCAGTCGCTGCTCGACCGCATGGGCATCAATGTCCGCAATCAGACACTGCGCGCCCGCAACGTCGCGGCCGTGATGGTGACGGCGGACTTTCCGGCCTTCGGCGGTGCTGGTTCGCGGATCGACGTCAGCGTGTCGTCGGTCGGGGACGCGACGTCGCTGATGGGCGGCACGCTCTTGCTGACGCCACTGACGGGCGCCGACGGCAAGGTCTATGCGGTGGCGCAGGGGCCGTTGGCGGTCGCGGGCTTCTCGGCGGAAGGCGCCGGTCAGGTGCTGACCCAGGGCGTGCCGACGACCGGCCGCATTCCGAACGGCGCATTGATCGAGCGCGAGATTGCCGGTCAGTTCCAGGACGTCGACACGCTGGTCCTCGAGCTGCGCAACCCCGATTTTGCGACGGCGGTTCAGATAGTCGATGCCATCAACGCATACAGCCACGACGTCTTCGGGCGGCAAGTCGCATATGAACGCGACTATCGTACGGTGCTGCTCTTTCGCCCGAAGGATATTTCGCCGGCGAGGTTTCTCGCCCAGATCGGCGGGCTCACGGTGCGGCCCGATACACCCGCCCGCGTCGTAATCGATGAGCGCTCCGGAACGGTGGTGATCGGGAGAGACGTCCAGGTCTCCACGGTGGCGGTGTCGCACGGCAATCTCACGGTGCGGATTACCGAAGCGCCGGTCGTCAGCCAGCCGCCTCCGTTCTCCAAAGGCCAGACTGTGGTCACGCCGCAGACCTTCATCGAGGCCAATCAGCCAGGCGCGCCGGTTGCCATTCTCGGCGGCACCGATCTGCAGCGGCTCGTGCGCGGACTCAATCAAATTGGTCTGAAGCCGTCTGGCATTATCGCCATCCTGCAGGCGATCAAGACCGCCGGCGCCCTGCAAGCCGATCTGATCGTGCAATAGGCGGCCGGAACACATGCCGACACCCTCTGGCGCAGCAATCAACAGGAACGCCCGGCGCGCCGGCGTGCTGCCGGCATCCTGTCGCGTGGCCGCGCCAGCCGTGCTGGCTCTTGTCCTGATGGCGGCGACGCCCGCGTTCGCAAACGACGAAACGATATTCTCCGGTTTGATGACCGCGCTGAACCCGATTGCAAAAGCCTTGCGCGCGGAGCCGCCCGCGGCACAGCCGAAAGCCGAAGCAAAAGCAGCGCCGCCGAAACGCGACCCGCGCCCGGTGGCGATCCTGCCGCGCGCATCGCCGCGCCTTGCGGTCGCGCGTCCGCCCAAGCCGCGTCCGGCACTTGAAACCGCGATGACGCCGGACCCGATCGTGACAGGCGCGATGGCCCAGGCCCCCAGCCCGGCACAGCCACCGCAAGAGCCGCAGCCGCGTCCACCGGCAGCGCCCGCAGCGGCGGCCGCTGCCCCGGCGGCCAAGTCAAAACCGGATGCGACACCCAAGCCGAAAGCGGACGCGGCAGCCAAGCCCGCGCCTCAGCCCAAGCCGGCAGCGCCGGCGAGCGCGGCGGCGGACCCCGTCGCCGACGGCGAGGCCGCGCAGTTCTGCCGCAATATCTCGGACGCCGCGTCCGATGCCCGCTTCAGCTGGCAAGTGCGGGTGCTCGAGCAGCTCGACAAGCAGGTCAAGGAGAGCGTGGACCGGCTCGAGATCAAGCGGGCCGAATACGAGGACTGGCTCAAGCGCCGCGAGGATTTTCTGAAAAAGGTCGAGGACGGCGTGGTCGAAATGTACGGCCGGATGCGCCCCGATGCGGCGGCACCGCAGATCGCGAGCATGACCGAAGAGGTGGCGCTGTCCGTGCTGATGAAGCTCAAGCCGCGGACCTCGAGCGCGATCCTGAGCGAGATGGAGCCAACCCGTGCGGCGCGGCTCACCGACAGTCTGGCCGGCGTGCGCCTGACCACCCGCGAACCAGGAAAGACACCATGATCGCGATACGGCCGCTCGTTGTGATCGCCGGCGCGGTGGTGCTTGCGGGCTGCGCCGGCCAGCTGAGCGAAGTCGGCGTCGCGCCGGCGATTTCGCCGGTGGGCTATGAGAGCCAGATCGCGCGCGTCCAGCGCATGGGCGGCGCACCGAATGGCGCCCGCACCACGCGTTCGCTGTGGAGCGACAACGGCGCCGATCTCTATCGCGATTCCCGTGCCTTGAAGGTCGGCGACGTACTGACCATCAACATCTCGATCGACGAGAAGGCCAAGCTCGACAACAAGACCAACCGCTCGCGCGAATCGGCGGTCGACGCAGCGCTGAGCTTCGTGTTCGGAGCCAACGCGAGCGGCACCGGGAACTACAGCATATCGTCCAAATCCTCGAGCAAAGGCGAGGGTGCGATCGACCGGACGGAGGAGATCAAGCTGAACGTCGCGGGCGTGGTGAAGGCTGTGTTTCCGAGCGGCAACCTGCTGATCGAAGGATCCCAGGAAATACTGGTGAACCACGAGTTGCGCGTGCTGCAGATCGCCGGGATCGTGCGGCCCGGAGACATCACCCGCAACAACACGATCTCCTATGAAAAGATCGCCGAGGCGCGGGTCGCTTATGGAGGCCGCGGCCGCCTGATGGAGGTCCAGCAGCCGGCGTGGGGCCAACAAGTCTATGACGCCGTCACGCCCTTCTGATCGACAGGTGGACGCAGATGGCGGTTCAGGAAAACGGCGAAGCGGCGCAGCGGACATTCTGGAAGGGTGTTGCGGTGTTCCTGCTGCTCACCTTGCTGGCCGCCGGCACCGGCGGCCTGCTCGGAATGCACATTCTGGACGTCGCCGCGCGCATGATCGAGGAACAGCGGGCGCAGCCCAAGGTGCCGACGCGGGTGAGCAAATATATGGGGACCGGCAAGCTGCTGCGGCTTCAGCCCATCGTTACCAATCTGGCGGCGCCGCAGGGCGTGTTCGCCCGCATCGAGGCGTCGCTGGTGACCGACAGGCTGAACGATGACGAGGCCCTCGTCATGGCGGCGCGGATCGGCGAAGATCTGGTTGCTTTCCTGCGCACGACATCGCTGGCGCAAATCGAAGGCGGCGCCGGCATGCAGCACCTGCGTGAAGATCTCAACGAGCGCGTCATAACCAGGTCGAGCGGCAAGGTCCGCGAGATCATCATCGAAACTCTGGTGGTCCAATGAAGTGGCGCCTCGCCCTCGTCCTGCTGCTCGCCTCGACCGTGGCCGCGGCCGCCCAGCTTCCCGATCTCGGCAACCTGATCCCGCAGGGCCAGGGCAGTGCCTCGGGGCGAATCATCCAATTGATCGCACTGCTCACGGTGCTGTCGATCGCGCCCAGCCTGCTCATCATGGTGACGAGCTTCACGCGCTTCATCGTGGCGCTGTCGTTCCTGCGCTCCGGCCTCGGCTTGCAGAGCACGCCGGCGAACCTCGTCTTGATAAGCCTGGCGCTGTTCATGACCTTTTACGTCATGGCGCCGACCTTTGACCGCGCCTGGACCACCGGCATCCAGCCTTTGATGAAGAACGAGATCGGCGAGGAAGAGGCTTATGGCCGGATCACCGCGCCGTTCCGCGAATTCATGCTGACGCATGTGCGGGAAAAGGACCTGACAAACTTCGAGCAACTGGCGGACGAGACCATCCGGATCAAGGCCGACGAGAAGGCGGGCGAAAAAGCCGCCGAGAAGCAGATCGATCTGCGCATCATCATCCCGGCCTTCATGATCTCCGAGCTGCGCCGCGCCTTCGAGATCGGTTTCCTGATCATGCTGCCGTTCCTGGTGATCGACATGATCGTTGCGACCATCACCATGTCGATGGGCATGATGATGATGCCGCCGACCGTGATCGCCTTGCCCTTCAAGACCTTGTTCTTCGTGCTGATCGACGGCTGGAGCCTGGTGACCAGCGGTCTGATCCGCTCGTTCTTGTAGAGCATTTCCCGGAAAAGTGGATACCGGTTTTCCGAAAGGAAATGCGACAAACCTAGAATCTAGAGCGCTTTCCGGCCACGGTGCCTGCGATTTCATGGCCAACCCAGTCGGAAAGCGCTCTCGCGGCGCCGCGCGAGCGCGCCATCTCCGGATTATTACGTAGCGCGTGAAATATTGAGCCGGTCGAACCGCAGAAAACTGTCTTGCTGCATCCAATTAAGTCCACGTCGTTCAGCTTCAGGTAAGATTTGTTCGTTAAAGCTCAGAGGTAATACGACGGATTGGTTGCCCGCGCGCCGGGACCGAAGGCATGACGCCGCTCCGTCGTACCGGTGCAAACCCGGTATGTCCCCAAAAAATCCTTATCTCGAACCATGGGACATGATCTATGTCGAGCTTGCTCACCAATACCGCCGCAATGACCGCGCTGCAGACCCTGCGGAGCGTCAACGCCAGCCTGGAAACGACCCAGAACCGAATCTCCACCGGCCAACGCGTCGCCACCGCCTCCGACAACTCGGCCTACTGGTCGATCGCCACCACCATGCGGTCGGATAACGCGGCTCTCTCCGCGGTGTCCGATGCTCTCGGTCTCGGTGGAGCGACCATCGACACCCAGTACACGGCTCTCGGATCCACCGTCGGCAACGCCAATACCGGCCTCACGGCGCTCAAGGCCAAGATGGTCGCCGCCAAGGAGCCGGGCGTCGATCGCGCGAAAGTCCAGGCCGAAATATCGTCAATTCAGGCCGACCTGAAAAACACATCCGATCTGGCGGTGTTCAACGGCGAAAACTGGCTCTCGGTGGATTCGACCACGGCAAGCTACAACGCGACCAAGTCTGTCGTGTCGTCGTTCTCGCGCGCCGGCGGCGTCGTGTCGATCAGCACGATCAACGTCAACATCAACTCCATCAAGCTGTATGACAAGACCGGTGTCGTCGGTACCAACACCACCGCCTCCACCACGGGCACCTTCGCGGCTGCTGCCGGCAACGTCACCGTCAAGGTCGGCGCGGCTGCGGCGGTCAACGTTGCGGTGACGGCGACGTCGACCCTGAAGGATATCGTGGCTGGCATCAATGGGCTCGGCATTGCCGGTCTGTCCGTCGCGGTGAACAACACCACCAACCAGCTGACCTTCGCCAGCCGCGACACCGCCAACACGATCGTCATCGACGGCACCGCCGTCGGCCTGACCGGCGTCGCCACCCTGGCCCCCGCCGCCACGGCGTCGAACAAGGGCGTCCTCGACAAGAACATCGACTACTTCGACGGCGCGGCCTGGCAGACCACCACCGTCGGCACGATGGACATCTCGAAGCTGACGGACTCGGCGAACGACCAGCAAGTCATGGACCAGTACATCACCGCCGTTGATAAGTCGCTGGGCAGCGTGACCCAGGCGGCCGCCAACCTCGGTGCCACCAAGACCCGCATCACCTCCAACTCGGACTTCGTGAAGTCCCTGATGGATTCGATCGATCGTGGTGTCGGCCAGCTCGTGGACGCCGATATGAACGCTGAATCGACCCGCCTGCAGGCTCAGCAGGTTCAGCAGCAGCTCGGCATTCAGGCGCTGTCGATCGCCAACTCGCGCAGCCAGAGCATTCTGTCGCTGTTCAAGTAAGGCCACGCTCCGATCCACACGGAAAGCCACGCCCCCAAAGGGCGTGGCTTTTTTTAGGCCAATTCCGCAACCTTCGGACAAGCTTGCGCCCGCACATTGGCGGAAGGGTGTTCGCAGGGGTGCTTCATGATCAGCCGCGAAAATGCGCAGAAGCTTTGGCAGGATCTGCTGGAGCTGGGCGCCAGGCGTCTGATCGCTCTCGCCTTTGTCGGGGTGACGGTGTTCACCGGGGTCGGGCTCGGCGCATATTTTCTCAGCCGGCCGGAGCTCGAGGTTCTCTACACGGGGCTCAGCCGTGACGACATCAACCGGATGGGCGCGGCGCTGCGCGACGCCGACATCAAGTTCGACGTGAACTCGGCCGGCGATGCGATTTCGGTTCGCCGCGGCCAGACCGTTCAGGCGCGGGTGATGCTGGCCGAAAAGGGACTGCCGAACTCCTCGAATGCCGGCTACGAGCTGTTCGATAAAGTCGGATCACTCGGCCTGACCTCGTTCATGCAGGAGGTGACGCGGGTCCGCGCCCTCGAGGGCGAGCTGGCGCGGACGATCCAGGTCATGAAGGGCGTGAAGGCGGCGCGCGTCCACGTCGTCCTTGGCGAGCGTGGTTCGTTCCGGCGCGAGCGCCAACCGCCGTCGGCGTCCGTCGTCGTGCGCGGTGACGTCAGTGCCGAGAGCGGTACGCCGCAGGCGATCCGCTACCTGGTGGCGGCGGCGGTTCCCGGCATGGTGCCCGATCGCGTCACGGTCATGAACGCCGAAGGGACACTGATGCTGGCCGGCGACGATGCCTCGACGTCAACGTCGGCCCGGATGACGACACTGGAGAAATTCGTCAACCGCTCGGTCCAGGAGTCCATCCGCAAGACCCTGATCCCGTATCTGGGCATCGACAATTTCGAGGTCAGCGTTGCCGCCAAGCTCAACACCGACCGCAAACAGACCAACGAAACCACCTATGACCCGGAGTCGCGCGCCGAGCGCTCCGTCCGTACCATCCGGGAGAACGAAAAGTCGCAAAACGCCGCTCGGCAGACGCCGACGACAGTCGAGCAGAACGTGCCCAACAACCGCCCTGACGCGAGCGGAGGAACGCAGTCGGCTGAAGAGAAGACCAAGCGCGAGGACGTCACCAACTACGAGGTGTCGACCAAGACGGTGACGACCGTGAGCGACGGCTACAATGTCAGCCGGCTGTCGATTGCCGTGCTGATCAACAAGCCGCGCCTGATCGCCACCTTGGGCGGCGAGGCGACGGCGACCGCGATCGAATCCAAGATTGCGGAAATCGAGCAGATCGCCGCCATGGCCGCCGGTATCGACAAGCAGCGCGGGGATCAGATCCGTGTCTCGGCTGTCGAGTTCATGGAGAATGGGCGCGACATCGAACCGATCCCGCAGATGGGCCTGTCGGAAATCCTGGCGCGGCAGCTCGGCAACATCATCAATGCGGCGGCCATCCTGCTCATGGCGGTGCTGCTGATCTGGTTCGGCCTGCGGCCGGCCATCAATTCCATCCTGGAGGCCCGCGCGGCCGAGCGCGCCGCCGAAGTGCAGAAGTCGGAGTTCGCGGCTCTGGCGGACGCGCAGTCCGCCGCCGCGCTGCAGGCCGGCGCGATTGAAGGCGACGAGCCCAACCTCGTCGAGGATCTGACCAGCAAGATGAAACGTGCCCCGCTCAAGCGCCTCGAGCAGATCATTCAGCTCAACGAGAAGCAGGCCGCCGATGTCCTCAGGCGCTGGACACGCGGTGAGGAGGCGGCATGACGGCACGCACGCTCGGCGACATTCTCACCAAGGTCCGGATCGAGGAGCCCGCTGGCGCCAGCCCCGTTGCGTCGTTCGATCGTCCGGTCTTTCCCCGTATCGTCAGCCGAACTGACGTGCTCGGCGTGGAACGGCAAAAGGCCGAGCCCCCGGTCAGCGCCGCCGAGAGCACGGCACGTTTGATTGACGAGGCCTACGAGCGCGGCAAGCGCGAGGGCGTGGCCGCCGTACAGACCGAGTACGACATCAAGCTTGTCGAGCAGCGAACGCGCCATGTGATGAAACTTGCCGCGGATCGCCATCGTTCCGCGGCCGAGAATGCCAAAGGCATGGCCGGGCAGCTGACCGGTGCCGTGAAGGACATGGAAGCCGAGATATGCCGGTGCGTCGCCGGTGTCCTCGCGCCATTCCTGGCTGACGCCGTCCGGCGCCAGGCCATCGAGGATCTGGCGGCGACGTTGTCCCGCATGGTGAAGGAGTGCCGTCCCGCCAATCTGACGGTGGAAGGCCCTGGCGATCTTCTCGACGCGCTCAAGGTTGCGCTGGCGGACTTCCCGCTTCCGATCGAGTATGCGGCGATCCCGGCGCTCGCCTACGACGCGCTGGGGACGCATGATGAAGGCAGCCTCGATGCCATCGAGGTGCGGGTTCGGCTTGACGAGCGGGTCATCGAAACGCAGATCGGCGCCTGGCTGGAACGCCTGCGCGGTGCGGCGCAATGAGCCCGCCGCGCGATCCGGACCGGCACGAGATCATCATCATTCGGCGCCGGGTGGAGTTCGATCCCGGAATTGCCAAGTCGGGAATCTGGAAGATCGCCCACGCGGATTTCATGACGGCCCTGATGGGCGAAGGGCCGGCAGCCGCGTTACGACGAAGCCGTCCTGTTCCGCGATCCTTACGCCGTGCTGTCGGAAATCGCTGGCCGCGAGCCGGGGGCACCGCAACGCGCCGAGACGACGCTCGGCGAGCGCACCCAGCCGGGGCAGAAGGGCGGTGCGGCCTATCGCGATCCGTTCGATCCGATCTACTGGCAGGTGACGCCGCGCGCGCCGACCGAGACCGAACCGCCGGAAGGCCAGACGGGACGCGGGCCGAGTGCCGAAGACGACACGGCGATGTCGGGGGATGGTGAGGGGCCGGCGCGGCCGGAGGCGACGCCGGATGCGACAGGTCCCGCTACTCCGAGCCCCGCCGCCCCAAGCGTGACCGCGATGGCGGAGCCGGCGCGCGAGCCCAAGTCGCAGCCCGATCCGCCGTCGGATCGCAAAGGTGGTGGCACGCACCCGCGAATCGGACGTCCTCCTGGCGAAGCCCAACCCGGCGGTATCGCGCAGACCGCGGACGGTGAAGAGATCCAGTTGCAGGCGGCGATCGAGGCCGCCGTGAAGCAGGAGGCTGGCGCGCTGGCGCCGAGCATCGAGGTGCGCAAGACGGACGATGGCCTGCTGGTGAGCCTCACCGACAATGCGCGTTTTTCAATGTTCGCCAGCGGGTCGGCGGAGCCGCAGCCCGAGCTGGTGACGGTGATCGACCGGATCGCGCCCTTGCTCGGCAAGCGCGGCGGCACCGTCATTATCCGCGGGCACACCGACAATCGCCCCTACCGGACGGCGAGCTACGACAACTGGCGGCTCTCCACCGCGCGCGCGCACATGGCCTATCACATGCTGATCCGCGGCGGGCTGCCCGAGGCGCGGATCGAGCGCGTCGAGGGCTATGCGGAC
>WNGK01015795.1_pt1 | contig 10871 bp, 7 predicted proteins | sample 5400601 | NCBI WGS metagenome assembly WNGK01 (sample SAMN13153376, study PRJNA577476) | soil metagenome | isolation source: 60 cm soil or saprolite under Garry oak tree replicate 1 | place: USA:California | collected 2016-06-15
GACTCCGGCCACCGCGTGCACGCCGCCGAACTGCTTGCCGACATCGGTCGCCTGCAGGATCTGCGGGCCTGACCAGCGCGGCCGCGCGGCGGTCTCGGATCTGGCAGGCCGTATCTCGGCGCCCGCCGGACTGGCCGGCCCGGTATCGGGCAGCGCGATGATGCGCCTGCGCTCGGGCAGGATGCCCTGCGGGCGCAGCCAGAGGAACACCGCGATCAGCACGCCGATCGCGACCCACTGCATGGACGGCAGCAGGTTGGGCGGCAGGTTCGGGTTGTTGTTGGTGATGAACCTGGTGATCTCCTCGAAGCCCACGGGAACGAGCACCGCGCCGAGCACGGCGCCGAGATGGTTTCCCGCACCGCCGATGATCACGGCGGTGAACAGGACGATGGTCTCGGCGTAGCTCCACTCGCTCGGTGACCAGACTCCGATGAAAGCGACCAGGATGGCGCCCGACAGGCCGGCGATCGCGCCGCCGGTGACAAGGGCACCAGTGCGCAGGACGAGCAGGTTCTTGCCGAGCGAATCGGCGATCTTGTCGTTGTCGCGCATCGCGCGGAGCGTGCGACCGTAAGGCGACTCGGTAATCCGGCGGACGAACCAGAAGACCGCCCCGGCGACGACGATCCCGCCGGCCGCGAAGATCCACTGGTAGCTGCTCGACGTCCCGACGAACATGCCCCCGGTCAGCGGCGCCGGAACGACCGCCACGCCGGCGTCGCCGTTGAAGAGCGGGCGGTAGTTCATCACGAGCAGGTTCAGCAGGACCGCCGTCACCAGCAGGCCGACCGCGGCGAAGTCACCGCGCAGCCTCCTGCCGACCAGGAACGTGAAGGGCAGCGCGAGCAGGCCGCCCGCCGCGGCAGCGCCGATCCATGGCAGCGGGAACGGAAGGTGCCAGCCGCCGATATAGGTCTGGAAGCCGCCGTTGGCCGTGTCGGATGGCAGCGCGAGCACGGCGGCGACGTAGGCGCCCGCGGCCTGGAAGATGATAAAGCCGAAGTTGGTGACGCCCGCCACGCCGAACTGCTGGCTGAGCCCCAGGCAGGCGATCGCGTCGACGGCCGCGTAGACCAGCAGGATGATCAGGTAATACACCGGTCAGCTACCCCCTGCTCAGGTCCTGGCGCCGAGCAGGCCGGACGGCCGGACGGCCAGCATGGCGAGCAGGATCACGAACGCGATCGCGTACTTGTAGTCGGCCTGGATGTACGCCGCGCTGACCTCGGTGACCACGCCGATGACCAGCGCGCCGAGCATCGCGGCATGGGCGTTGCCCGGGCCGCCGAGAAAGACGGCCGCCAGGATAAGGATCAGGAAGATGTCGGTGCTCGAGGAGTCGAAGGTGCCGATATTTATGGCGAAGACCGTTCCGGCCAGCCCGCAGAGCGCACCGGTCACCGCCCACGTGGTAGCGATCACCCGGCCGGCCCGGATTCCGCTGGTCCGAGCCAGCATCCGGTTGGCGGCCGTGGCCCGCATCGCCTTCCCGAGCCTGGTGTAGCGCAGCAGCGCGTGCACGAGCGCCATCACCACGACGCTGATCCCGATGATCATCAGCTGGACGGTTGTCAGGACCAGGCCGCCAAGCGTGAGCGTGCGTCCCTGGCTCATCTGGTACGACACGCCCACGCCGCCGGCGATCGCCGCGATGCCGAACTCGATGATCAGCGCCATCCCGAGCGAGACGATGACCAGCGTGATCGGCGCCGCGCCGCGGCGCTGGAACGGCGAGTAGACGAAGTAGTTCAGCGCGACGGACAGCAGCGCGCTGGCCACCATGGCCGCCACCAGCCCGGCCCACACCGAATAGCCCTGCTTGTTCACCAGGTAAGCCGTGAAGGCACCGGCGGTCATCACGGCCGCGAAGGCCAGGTTGAGCACATCGGTCACGGCGAACTGGAGCGTGAAGCCGACCGCGGCGATCGCCAGCACCGCCGAGGTGATCAGGCCGAAGCCGGCCGATGCCAGCAGCAGGCTCACGGAGTAACCGCGCGCAGCTGGGTGGCCGAGATGTTGCCGGACACCTCCACCGCGCCCGAGTTGCTATAGGTGTCGATCTGGAAGATGCCGGGCGAGTCGTGGAAGGCATCGAAGCTGGTCGGTCCGCCCGGTCCGACGTATCGGATCTTCTTGCCCGCCTTCAGCGCGGCGACGCCCTGCGCGAACGAGCTCACGACCTCAGCGCCGGGAACGCCGTTGCCGATCGTGGCGATCCATGGCTTCCACTTGGCGATGTCGGTACTGCCCGCCGCCACCATCGCGAGCGCGGCCAGGTTCATGCCGTCGTACAGGTGCACCGCGCCAGGGGCAGTGAAGTAGGTGGTGAAGTCACCGGTCTGAGCTCCGCTGACCTTGCCCTTGACCGCGAGCAGCGCCTTGGTGAACGCGTCATAGGCAGGTCCGCTGGTCGCGGTGACCAGGTTGTCGGCGTGGAAGTTGGCCGCGAAGTCGCTGGCTCCGACCGCCTTGGCGCAGGCCGAGTAGAACACCGGCGAGATGGCGGCGGAGGTACCGATGATCGGGATCATCTTGCCGTGGTTCAGCTGCTTGATCTCCGCGAACAGGGTCGGATCGGCGTTGCCGAGCGCCTCGCTCATGATCGCGTCCGGGTGCGCGGCCACGATCTTGGCCGCCTCGGTCCTGAACGTGGTGGCGTGCAGGTCGAGGGTCTCGTTCGCCACCATCTGCAGGCCCGCCTTGGCGATGGCGGAGATGGCCGGCTGGACGAACGTCTGGGAGCCAATGTCGTTGCCGAACGCCAGGGCGATCTTGTGGTAGCCCAGATTCTTCGCGATCACGGTCATCGCGTACGACTCGGCGAGGTCGGGCGGAACGAGCCGGTAGAAGTAGGGGTACTTGACGTGGTCGAACTCGGACTGGCCGGTCATGCAGAACATGACGGTCTTGGCCTTGTTGATCACCGGCACGACGGAGGCGGCCTCGTCGGAGGTGCAGCCGATCACCAGTTTCAGGTTCGATGCGGTCGACAGCAGGTTGCCGACGGCCGGCACGGCGTCGGCTGGCTCGCCCCTGGTATCGGCCGTGGTGCAGGCGACCTTGTGGCCCAGGATGCCGCCCGCCTGGTTGATCGCGTTCGTGGTGCCGTCGCAGGACACCAGGTAGATCGGGCCGAGGGCCGCGTCGGGTCCGCTGAACGGCGCGACATCAGCGAAGGTGATCGTCGCCTTCGAGCCGGACGACGAGCCGCCACTGGTGCAGGCCGACAGGGCAGCGGCGAGCGTGACCGCGGCCGCGGCGCAGGCGGCCCGCAGCCACGGGCGGGCCGGGCCGGGCCGCCGGCCACGATCTTGGCCGCCTCGGTCCTGAGAACCCGGCTGGCGTCTGATCAGCGGGCCGCCACGGCCAGCCGGCAAGGTCGGCGTCCTCCGCCACCACCTGGTTGCGGATCGTGCCGACACCATCGACAGTGACCTCGATCAGGTCGCCCGGCTCGAGCCAGACCGGTGGCTTCCTGGCGAAGCCGACCCCGCCCGGCGTGCCAGTCGCAATGACATCGCCAGGCCGGAGCCTTGTGAATGAGGAGAAGAATTCGATCGCGCTCGGTACGTCGACGATCATCTGCGAGGTTCGTGCCGACTGCATGACCTGGCCGTTGAGCGTCGTTGTCAGGGCCACATCGGAAATGTCGACCTCGTCGGCGGTCACCAGCTCCGGCCCGATGGGCATGCTGCCCTCGAAGTTCTTGCCCGCGGTCCACTGCGTGGCCGCACGCTGCCATTCCCTGGCCGTCGCGTCGTTGAGCACGACGAACCCGGCTACCGCGGACATCGCGTCGGCGGCCCTGAGGTAGCGGCCGCCGGCTCCGATCACGACGCCAAGCTCGCCCTCGTAGTCGAAGCGGCTGGTCAGGGCCGGCTTGACCAGATCCTGGTAGGGACCGATCGCACTGCCTGGCCCGCGCACGAAGGCTTCCGGCCAGGTCGGGACCGCGCGCCCGCCCTCGATCGCATGCTCGCTGTAGTTCACGCCGAGGCACAGGATGCGCGGGGGGTCGGGGACGGCCGGGCCGAAGTCCGCTGGCGGCACGGCGGTGCCGTCGCGGCTCGCGACCCGCCGGATCGCGTCGAGCGCGGGCTGGCCCGCGGCCAGCACGCGGGCCAGCGCGGCGAGGTCCGGATCGCCGGTGGCATCGGCCACATCCACGTAACCGCCGACGCCCGCCACGTGCAGGCGGAGCCCGCGGGAAGTACGGATGGTCGCCAGCCGCATGCGCTGCCTCCGGAAGGTGCACGTCCGAAACTCAGCCAATTTGGTTGCAATGGCTGATTGGGTTGAGCATAGGACTAGGCCCGAAACCAGGTCAAGAGTCCGGACTTAAGACTTAATCATGAACGTTCGTGCCCTGACGTCCCACATACCGGCTGGATGATTGGTAGGATTGGTTGAAGCAGCGACCAAATCGGTAGGAAGGGTCTGGCAGGCCATGGCAGGGCAGGCAGCGGAACGGGGACTTGACCTCGCTCAGCTGATCGTGGCGCACGCGCTGCGAATCGGGCTGGGAGCCGACGGGCGGCTTCCGACCGAGCGCCAGCTGGCCCAGGACCTCGGCGTGACCAGATCCTCGATCAGGTACGCGCTCGGCATCCTGGAGGCTCAGGGCCAGGTGTCCCGCGAGGTCGGCCGCGGCACCTACCTGCGCCCGCCGGCGAGGCAGCCGGGCCGCGACCGCGTGGACCGCCCGGACGGGGCAGGCGCGGGCCGCGAGCGAGCGGACGCTCGCTCGGCCTTCGCCCCGGCCGACGTGATGCTGGTCAGGCGCCTGCTCGAGCCGCCCGCCATGCCGCTGGCCGTGGCCTGGGCGACCGCGGGCGACTTCGCCGAGATGGACCGCGCTCTGGCGGGCGGCGACCGGGCGGCCAGCTACGAGGAGTTCGAGACCTGGGATCTGGCGCTGCACAGGAGCATCGTCGCGGCCACCCACAGCCCGCTGCTCATGACGCTCTACTCCTCGATCGAGATGGCCAGGCACGGTCACATCTGGGGCAATCTCAAGCGCCGCAGCGCGTCTGCCGAGCGCCGGAATGAGTATCAGGCTGATCACCACGAGATCGTGGCGGCGCTGAAGGCGCGCGACTCAGCGGCCGCGGTCCAGGCGATGCGATCCCACCTGGCGCGGGTCTCCGATCACCTCAATGCCACCGATCCCGCGGCGGGAACCTGGCCCTAGCTGTTGCGCTCGCAGAGCCGGCCCGCGTGCGTGGCCACGGCGCCGAACAGCCCCTGTCACCCTACGCGTCAGGCCCAGTGCGCCCGGCGGACCGGCGGAACAATCCGGCGGACCGGCGGAACAATAAGGACACCAGTACAGGCTAAGGGACGGGTATGGACGGGTATGGACGCGTCGTCCGAAATGGCTGACAGCCCGGCCATTTACCGGCATAGTGTGCCCTGTTCCGCTGCCGTCGCCCCCAGGAGATCGACATGCCGGAAGCTCGCGCGGGGAACCTCAGCCTGGCCGGCCGGATCAGGGCCAGGTTCGCGCCGCGCAGAGGGCTCCGGCGGCTGACCGTCACCGGCCTGAACCGTCACCGGGCTGCCCGCCGTGATGGCGGTGGGCGGGATGGTCCCCGTCCTGATCGGCGGCATCTCGGCCGAGCCGTCCTATAGCCCGCCGTCGCGCATCCTGTGCGCTGGCTGGCACCGCTGCGACACCCGGGGCTTTACTACAATCCCAGGACGGGGATCTTCAACCTGCGCAACACCCTCTCGCACGGTCACTACGCGGTGTCCTTCCATTTCGGCCCGACCCGGATGATCCCGCTGGCCGGCGTGTGGTTCGGCGGCTAGCGGTCCGGCTACCGTTGCCTGCATGAGGTCGGCGGGCAGGCATGCCGGGCGAGCAGACGGGCAGCTGCTGGCCGCGATCCGGGCGCTCGAGTCCGAGGACGCGCCGCCCGCCGCGGTCCCGCCCGCCGCGGTCCCGCCCGCCGCCGGGCAGCCGGTCCGGCCAGGGAGCCGCCTGCTGGCCGGGCAAGCACTGGACCTGCTCAACGCTCAGCTCGCCTCGCGGCACCTGGACGAGGCCGCACGCTGGCTGCGTGCGCGCGGGACCGGGTACTACACGATCGGCTCGTCCGGTCACGAGAGCAACGCCGCGATCGCCGCCGCCCTCCGGCTCACCGACCCTGCGCTGCTGCATTACAGGTCCGGCGCGTTCTACCTGGTCCGGGCTGATCAGGCCGGCCGATTCACCGACGGCCTCAGCGACGTCCTGCTCGGCATGGTGGCGGGCGCAGCCGAGCCGATGGCCGGAGGGCGGCACAAGGTCTTCGGGCATCCGCGGCTGAACGTCATCCCGCAGACCTCCACTATCGCCTCGCACCTGCCGAGAGCGGTCGGCCTGGCCCTGGCGCTCCCGCGGGCCGCGCGTCTCGGCCAGCCTGCGCCATGGCCAGCCGACTCGGTCGTCGTCGCCAGCATCGGCGACGCGTCGGTCAACCACTCCACGGCGGCCGGTGCGCTCAACACCGCGTCCTACTGCGCCTATCAGGGCCTCCCGCTGCCGCTGCTGATCGTCTGCGAGGACAACGGGATCGGGATCAGCGTGCCGACGCCGCCGGGATGGACCGCCGCCATCCTCCGCGGACGGCCGGGCATCAGGTATGCGCACGCCGACGGCACCGACCCGGCGGCGGTCTATGACACCGCGGCCGGCCTCGCCGAGCACGCGCGGCAGCAGCGATCCCCGGCGATCCTGCATCTGAGCACGGTCCGGCTCGGCGGCCACGCGGGCTCGGATGTGGAATCCGCCTACCGGTCAGCGGGGGAGATCGCGGCCGACCGGCGCCGCGACCCGCTCATCGGGACGGCCAGGCTGCTCGTCCGGGCTGGCCTGCTGACCGCGGCGCAGGTGATCGAGCGATACGAGCGGTCACGCGAGCAGGTCCTCGAGCTCGCGGCGCGTGCGGGCGGCGCGCCGAAACTGACCTCCGCCATGGCGGTCATGGCCCCGCTCGCACCGCGCCGGCCGGCTGCCGTGGCCGCCGCGATCAGGCCGGCCAGCGGAATGGCGAGGGGCCGTGCCTTCAGCGGGCGGCTACCCGAAGACGAAGGCCCGCTGACGCTGGCCCAGGCGATCAACCGCGCCCTGGCCGACGAGCTGGCGGCCTGGCCCCAGCTGCTCGTCTTCGGCCAGGACGTGGCCCGCAAGGGCGGCGTCTACGGCGTCACCCGCGGGCTGCTCGGCACCTTCGGCGCCGGCCGGGTCTTCGACTCGCTCCTGGACGAGCAGTCGATCCTCGGCCTCGCTCTCGGCGCCGGCCTGGCCGGGCTGGTGCCGGTGCCCGAGATCCAGTACCTGGCCTACCTGCATAACGCTGCCGACCAGATTCGCGGCGAGGCAGCCACCTTGTCGTTCTTCTCCCAGGGCGGGTACCGCAATCCGATGGTCGTCCGCATCGCCGGTCTTGCGTACCAGCAGGGATTCGGCGGCCACTTCCACAACGACAACGCGCTTGCCGCCCTGCGCGACATTCCCGGGCTGATCATCGGCTGCCCGGCGCGGCCGGACGATGCGGCGCCGATGCTGCGGACCTGCCTGGCCAGCGCCCGCGAGGACGGGAGCGTCTGCGTGTTCCTCGAGCCGATCGCGCTGTACCACGAGCGCGACCTGTACCAGCCGGGTGACGGCGGCTGGCTGGCGCGCTACGACCCGCCCTGGCTGTGGCCGCCAGGACACGTGCCGGCCGGGCGGGCCAGGAGCTACGGCAGCGGCCAGGACCTGACGATCGTGACCTTCGGCAACGGCCTGCGGCTCAGCCTGCGGGCGGCGGCCGAGCTGGCCAGGGAAGGCATCGGGTGCCGGGTGCTCGACCTTCGCTGGCTCGCCCCGCTGCCGGCCGACGACCTGCTGCGCGAGGCCGCCGCCACCGGCGCGGTCCTAGTCGCCGACGAGACCAGGCGTTCTGGCGGCGTCTCGGAGGGAGTCATCGCCGCCCTGACCGACGCCGGATTCGCTGGCTCGCTCGCCCGGGTGGCGAGCGAGGACAGTTTCATCCCGCTCGGGGACGCCGCGAACACCGTGCTGCTCTCCCAGCAGATGATCGAGGCGGCCGCGCGCGACCTGCTGCGCTGAGCCGTCCAGGGGCGCTAGCGGTCTCCGGCCGAGGCGCCGGTCAGTTCCATGCCGCCCAGGCCCTGGTCGTTCACGGCCTTGGCGGCTATCAGCGCCGCCCGCATCGGCGGGCGCTCGATCATGATCTCCGAGTACTCGTCGAGCTGCACGCCCCTGGCGGCCGCGACGGCATGCAGGTAAGAGCCGACCTCACCGCCGCTCCACTCCGAGGACGCTGGCATGCCCGCGGTCATCTGCGAGCTGCCCTGCATCGCCCGGGTCAGCACGGCCCGGAGCACCGAGTAGCCCATCCGGCTCAGGTTCGACAGATCCTGGTGCCGGTTCTTCCGCATGCCTGCGTCGACCTGCGCCATCGCCTGCAGGCCGCAGGCCTGCAGCACGTCGATGAGCATGCCGACCTCGACCGCGTAGCCGGTGAGGAAGGGCACGGAGTGGAACACGTCCCTGGTCGCCGCGAACTCGCCCGCGAGCGGCTGAACGAATCCGGCCAGTTCGGGAAAGAGCAGGTTAAGCGCGGGTTTCGCGGTCAGCTCGGTCACCCGGCCGCCGCCATCGGGCACCGACAGGGTCTCTTGCGTATACGGTCGGCGATATGCCGCCTTGACGAACTGAATTTCCGGTTTGGTAATCAGGCAGCCGACCACGCCCGTGACGAGCTGGCGGCAGAAGTTGCCGGTGTCGGTGTCGGCGAAGGCGATGATGTCGCCCGTCGCCACGGACAGGCCGCGCCACATGGCGTCGCCCTTGCCATGTGCCCGGCCGTACTCGGGCATCAGTGCGTTCTCGGAGTAGACCTCTACACCGTGGTACCTCGCGATGTCCGCGGTACCGTCGGGCGAGTCGGCGTCTACGACGACGACCTGGTCGATGAGCCTTATGTCGGGCCGGCGCAGATAGTCGACCTCGTCAAGCACCGAGCCGATCGTCTCTGCCACGTTACGGGTGGGTAGGATGAGCGAGACCGTCACCCCACGCTCGCGCTTGGCGCGGCCAAGCTGGCGAGCATTCCCGAACTCACGGTAATTAAAACTGTTTGAGTGAAACCAATCAGTTGTTCGCATGAGGCTCTCCTCGAGAACGGGGCGGGCCATTCCGGCACTGCATGCCGTTTTGCCGGTCCTTTAAACGCCGTAGATCGTACTAAAAGGTCTGTACTGTACCCGGTCTTAGGTCTATACGATTTAGTATCCGACCTAGCCGCTCTGTCACTAATGTTACGTAAAATCCGAAGTGCCCGTTCGATTCGGTCATCCAGATACTACAGACTCCTGGGCCACCGGGCATCATTATGCAAGTTCCTCTGGCAAGAAGTCGATTAGTGCAGGTGAGACCATGAATGGTGGGCAGGTTGGGCGGGCAAGGGCGGACCTGGAACGAGCGCATACCGTATCACCCGGCCGGCCCTGCATCAGCGGCCTCGCCCGGTCTATCCTCGGCCTATGAACCTGCACTCCACCGTCGGCGGCCCAGGCCTCGTTCAGCAGCGGCACCTGGTCACTGAGATACCCGGTCCTGTCTCTCGTGAACTGCTCGAGCGCAGGCAGCGCAGTGTCGCGCGCGGCCTCAGCCACGTGCTGCCGATCTTCGTCACGGCGGCCGGGGGCGGCATCCTGATCGACGCCGACGGCAACTCCCTGATTGACTTCGGCTCCGGCATCGCGGTCACCTCGGTCGGCAACAGCGCCGAACTTGTCGTCACCCGGGTGACCGAGCAGGTCGCCCACTTCACCCACACGTGCTTCATGGTGGTCCCGTACGAGGGCTACGTGGAGGTATGCGAGGAGCTGAACCGGGTGACGCCTGGCACGCACGACAAGCGCTCGGCCCTGTTCAACTCGGGCGCCGAGGCGGTGGAGAACGCGGTCAAGATCGCCCGGCATGCCACCGGGCGCCAGGCGGTGGTCGTGTTCGACCACGCCTATCACGGGCGGACCAACCTGACGATGGCGATGACGGCCAAGAACATGCCGTACAAGGACGGCTTCGGCCCGTTCGCCGGGGAGGTCTACCGGGCGCCGATGGCCTATCCGTTCCGCTGGCCGGGCGGTCCGGCCGCGTGCGCGGCCGAGGCGCTCGACGTCGTCACCGGCCTCATCCACGCCCAGGTGGGCGAGAACCGGGTCGCGGCGGTCGTCATCGAGCCGGTGCAGGGCGAGGGCGGGTTCATCGTGCCGCCCGACGGCTTCCTGCCCGGGCTGGCGGAGTACTGCCGGGAGCACGGCATCGTCTTCATCGCCGACGAGATCCAGTCCGGATTCTGCCGGACCGGCGACTGGTTCGCGTGCGACCACGAGGGCGTCGTGCCGGACCTGGTCACGACGGCGAAGGGCATCGCGGGCGGACTGCCGCTAGCCGCCGTCACCGGGCGGGCCGAGATCATGGACGCGGTGCACGCCGGCGGCCTGGGCGGTACCTATGGCGGCAACCCCGTCGCCTGCGCCGCCGCACTCGGCGCGATCGAGACGATGACCAAGGAGGACCTGCCTGGCGCGGCGCGGCGGATCGGCGACCTCATGCTGCCCAGGCTCCGCAAGCTGGCCCAGCGCTACCCCGTGATCGGCGACATCCGGGGCCGCGGCGCCATGATCGCCATCGAGCTGGTCAGGCCGGGCACGACCGAGCCGGACGCGGCGGCGACCGCCCGGGTGGCCAAGGCGTGCCACGCCGCCGGGCTGATCGTGTTGACCTGCGGCACCTTTGGCAACGTGCTTCGCTTCCTGCCGCCCCTGGTGATCAGCGAGGAACTGCTCAGCGAGGGCCTGTCGGTGCT
>WNGK01008189.1_pt1 | contig 10870 bp, 12 predicted proteins | sample 5400601 | NCBI WGS metagenome assembly WNGK01 (sample SAMN13153376, study PRJNA577476) | soil metagenome | isolation source: 60 cm soil or saprolite under Garry oak tree replicate 1 | place: USA:California | collected 2016-06-15
CGGCTACATCAATCTCGGGTTTGTTTGGCAACAGGGCCAGATGAGGGGACTGCCCAATTTTACTGGCGGAAATAATGGCTTTGCCACCGGAGCCAACAACTTGGGTCAGGTGGTCGGGTGGGCGGAGAATGGCGTTCATGACCCCACGTGTTGCTGCACCCAAGTCCTCCAGTTTCGCCCGGCGATGTGGACTCTGGGACCGCCAGATCAGATCCACGAACTACCTCTCATCCCCGGCGACACCTCAGGGGCCGCCACGGCGATCAATGACAATGGTCAAATCGTGGGCATTTCAGGCATCTGCGACCAAGCCGTTGGAAGACGTACCGCGAAGCATGCCGTGCTTTGGGAAAATGGCGGCGTGACGGATATTTATCCAGATGCGCCAGCCCCGTGGTGGAATACGCCGACGGCAATCAATCAACGAGGCGATATAGTCGGGTTTGCCGGCGACCCCGCGTTTGTTGAAGGCGACATCGTACACGCTTTCATGTGGACTAGGGAGGATGGCATTCGACACCTAAAACCTTTGCCAAACCGTACACCAAAACATGTAGACAGTGAGGCCTACGGTATTAATGAAGCCCGGCAGGTAGTCGGTATCTCCTGCGACGCGGACCAGGTTGATTGTCGTGCAGTTATTTGGGATCACGGCAATACACCAACAGACCTCAACGATCTCAAAGCACCCGGCTATTCTGCACTGCTCGCAAGCGCGAAAGACATAAATAACAAGGGAGAGATTACAGGTAGAGCTGTCGATCCAATTACGGGCGTGTTAACGGCGTATTTGGCGGTACCGATAAGATGAACGACGTCGAGTGAAAATAGTACCTGCCGCGGCACTCCATTTAGCCGTCGGAACAGCTATTAATGCCGGATGTCGGCTCACCAAAGTGACATCCGGCATTTTGTTTGGAGAAAAAAAGGGTCAGGAAACAGGCAACGGTCGCGGCGATCCATGGCCGCCGGGTTTTGCAATCTGCAATTTGCAATTTACAATGTCCAATCCCATCGGGGGCATAGCTCAGTTGGTAGAGCGCCAGCTTTGCAAGCTGGAAGTCAGGGGTTCGAATCCCCTTGCCTCCAAAGTTGAAAGCGTGGAGGCAAAAATCCACAATCCGGGCACATTTTCGGATGCACTAGCGGGAGCGTAATCCCCTTGCCTCCAGTCTTCGCTCGCGTCATAGAGATGACCGAAGACTGTCGCGCCGTAGCCTTGGCGTAGGCGGACATCTTTAAGATTATTCGGTAAAGATCTCTGAGATGTCGGTCCAGACGTAGTTGATAATCAACGCCACGAAAAGCACAAAGAGGAGACGATAACCACGCGAGATAGCCGTGTGTGAATGGAAGAATTCGCCGCACTCACGGCATTGGAATCGCTCCTGTTTGCTTCCCGAATAGAAAATTGACAAAAGAAAGCCGCCTAAATGCCAAGCCAGAGGACTCACTGATGTCCTAGAGTCCGGAGCGCGCGTATGGCCTCCCAGCGCGGTGCAGCGGGGACAATAAACTTCCGCAACGGGATCGACCGACTTGCGAAGAAGGAGATAGGCCGCGCAAAGACAGAGGCAGATAAATAGAATTGCGGCGAGGTGCTGATGCCATGTCGAAAGCGCATCGGTGTTGATGCGCGAAACCTCACCCAGTGTTGCCAGCGTAGCGAGGAGCAAGAGAGCGGCAGCGACTGTGATTTTTAGGGAGCGAAGCAGGAGATCTTTCCCCGCGAGTCGCAAACCGATTTCTGTCAATAATTTGGATGATTTCACATTGCAGAAAGCGGAGCTAATGTTAGATGTCAGTCTCCAATTTCTGCAATTCAAATTCAGGCGGGCCTGTAGCTCAGTTGGTTAGAGCATGCGCTTGATAAGCGCAGGGTCACTGGTTCGAGCCCAGTCAGGCCCATTTTTACCTTTCGCCAACTCCGCCATTCGAACGGCGGCAGGTCAAAATTGGAAATAAACGAACGGCACCGGGCCAGTTGCGGGGAACAGTTCGAGCGCCAGAAATGCCAGGACGTATGCGGGGATTTGAACGCGCGCCGGTTGCAAAGCCAGGCGATCAATGAACTGGCTGCGTTCCTGCGCGACAGCCAGAAATAGAGAGATAAAAATGAGCACGATCGTGCCGGTTGTCAGCAGGAATTCCCCAGTCACATGCTGAAATCCAAACAGCGCACCCAACACATATCCGCTTGTCTGAAGAGTTTTCGGACGAAAGAAAGCTGCGCTTAACACAAATGCCGCAAACATTGCTCCGACACTAAACGGAACGAACCAGCGCTTTTTCATAACTCTGTGGATCGCTGTTCCTACTGTTGCCCGGTCGAAAAGGCGGTAGCCGACCAATAGAAAACCATGGTATGCGCCCCAAGCGACAAATGTCCAGTTCGCTCCATGCCACAGTCCCACGAGCACCATAACAACCAGCATGTTGCGATATAACAGGAACCGCCCTTTTCTTCCCCGGCTGAAAGGCATAAACACATAGTCCCGCACCCAGGTGGAAAGTGTAATGTGCCACCGCTGCCAGAGGTCAGGCGGGTTTCTGGATAAGAACGGACGCGCGAAATTGAGTGGAAACTCAAACCCAAGCAGCTTGGCGCAACCGCGAGCGATGTCGGTGTAACCAGAAAAATCAAAGAACACCTGCATAAAAAAGGCAAGACAACCTGACCACGCAGCCAGCCAGGCTGGATGCGCCGCAGGATCGCTGAAGTATGAGTCGGAGACGACTGCGAAACGATCGGCAAAGACCATCTTCTTCAACAGGCCAGACAGGACAAGGATGATACCGCTTTGAATCACAATTGCTGCTGGAAGCCGCCAGTATTGAATCTGAGAAATAAATTGCCGAGCCCGAATAATTGGTCCTGCAATAAGATGAGGGAAAAATGCAATAAACAGCGCATAGTCGATCAGGTTTCTGACTGCCTTCATTTTCCCCCAATAGACATCGAGGGTATAAGAAAGACTGGCGAACGTGTAGAAGCTGACTCCGATAGGGAGAACAACTTGGAGCACTACGGATGATTTTGGGATATGCAGCAAACCAGCTAAGGAACCCGCAAAGAAGTCGTAGTATTTAAAGAAACCGAGAATTCCCAGGTTAACGACAAGGCTAATGGCAAGCAAAATTTTCTTCCGGCGGCCGCTTGTGACCTCCAGCCAAATTCCCAAGAAGTAGTCAACCACTGTAGAGGTCAAAATCAGCACTATGAATCGCGGATCCCACCACATATAGAATACGTAGCTTGCGAGTAACAGCAGCACTTTCCCAATGCGAAACGGCATGCTGTAGAACAGCCCCGCCACGATCAGAAAAAATATCCAATACTGGAAGCTATTGAATAACATCAGGGATAGCTGGCATGCGAATCGGCTGTTGCAAGCCGTGCCACAAGGTCATTAACTAGCCTTTCGGTAAACCTTTGCCGGCCCTTGGCATTGAGGTGGAATGCATCGAAGTAGTAGTCGGGTTTTTCGAGAAAATCGAACGTTTGTTCGGGAAGGGAAAAAACTGTTCTCTGCCTCGTTACCTCGGGAAAAGGCGCGCGTTGTGCCACAGAGAAGGCAGGAAGTTCAGCAAACGGCCCCCGTGGGACCGGCGTAAGTACAATGGCAGTGCCACTCTTCGAATAGCGATCTAAAATTCGCGGGATCCAATCGCGCTGTAGTCTCAGGGAGTATTGCATTTCCGATTGAGACGGCTGTAATAAACTCTTCCGAATCGCTTCCCGCTGAGCTTCGGTTAGTCGCGGCGGGAAAGTCATCTGGCCTGTCGCGGCGTCATAGGAGGTACCCACCATGTCATAGTCCCGTCCTTTATAAACAGCCCGGGCATGAACCATTGCCGACTCTCGTTGAACGCTTTCTATTCTGGCAATGGGATGTTCAAGAAAATCTGCAACATCGCTCTGATATGCCGACCCTCGCAATATGCATGCCGTGACTGCTCTGAAGCGACCAGACCATTGCTGAAAAGCAGACGCAAAAGTGAAGCAGTCGGCATAGTGCAGGAGCGGGGCTGCCATGGAGATTCTCAAGGACTCAGCACTGGTCGGTTCGTAGCCAATGCCGTAAGGCACAACAATCGCCCAGTAGCGTTGCGCTGTTGGATCCACTTCTCGAAGCATATAGTACCAAGTGTTTGTGGTAGAGGCAGGTTCAGCGAGAGTCACAAATTTGAATCCGGCTGCCGAGCCAAGCTCGTCAGCCACGGCGGTCGAGAACCCCTCTGCCATTCTCGAATCTCCCAGAACCAGCACCTCTTTCAGACCCGACGGAGGGCGCTGCTTTTCGGCTCGCGTAATCACCGCCAAGCGCCCGGCGTACGAATCGGGTGCCAAGATCGAGACGTACAATCCGGTATGAAAGATGGCGCCATCCAAACAGACGAAAGCGGCTATTCCTAGGAGAAGGTTTCGTCCAACGTGGAGTGGACGCGGCGACGTCGTTGGCTCTGTGGGAAATGTTGTGCGTAGCGTTCCCGTCGAGCTAAGGTAAAAAGCGATATATACAACAACCATCAGAGCCAGAATCAGCAGCCACCGGGCGTTGTCTCGTAACAACATCGGGCGGTGAGAGGCCTCGCTCTCCGTCGTTCCAGAAACAGTCACTGCGGCAAGCAACGTCCTCCGTTGGTCATCGCCATAGAGCTCAAAAGCATAGGTACTCGGCCGAATCCACGGCGCCACGCGACTCCCTTTGGCGCCAGTAGCAAACAGAACCGGTTTGCCGTCGCTCGTTGTTACAAAAACGAAACCCATGGATCCGTTTCCCGTATCCCAGCTAATTTCGGTGCTGCCAGTCCTGCCAGCGACTGTCACATGCCCTGGGTTTGCCGTGATTGCGGGCGCACCCGAACTCTTCCCTGCATCGGTGTCAGCTCCAGATTGCTGCACGGTCGCTCCCAGCGTACGCAGCGTTCCTATAAGCACGGCAAGACACATCACAACAGCAGTCACCGAGCGAATCCTCGCGATCTTCCTCGACTTCGGCGCTTGACTCTCTGAAGGCTTACACACCCTGTCCTGCAACGGTGACCCCGTGTTCACGGGTGATCATTTCGTTCAGATTTGAACAGTCGCAACCGGAGGACCTCATGACTTACCGGATCATAATCGCGCATCGACCAGTTCGCTCCGGGCATTCGTTTTGGCCGTTTTCGCACGTTGTGAAAACGCCACGCCAATTAATGCTCCCAAGAATGCTCCTGCACTGTCCAACAGGACGTCGCGACCTGAGGGAGTCCGCGACCGCATGAATGACTGGTGAAATTCGTCGCCGACGGCAAAAACTGCGCACGCTAAAAGAACTGCGCCAAACAAAATCGGGGTTTTCGTGCGCAGAGTAGGGCCGCTGTAAAGTGCACGCCACAGCAGGAGAGCCAGAATTGCGTATTCGCTGACGTGCCCCAGTTTTCGGATTACGGTGTGAATCGTATTGATTGCTGCCCATGAAATGTGCGGGTTCAGCCAGCGCAGAAAGGGAACGATAAATCGCGACGTGTGCTGCGCCGACATTAGATCGGTGGAGCCGACAAAAATCACGCCCACCCAAATCACAAGCGGCAGCCAATATTTGAGAAAACCTTGCATTTCATTTGTAGTCAGCCGCCAAAATAGATGGCGTTTCACAGAAACGCCCTACAAATTTATCAATCTGAAATCCGAAATCCGAAATCCGAAATCCGAAATCACTGCTCCCCTCACTTTCGAACCCTTTTTCGTGGAACGCATGTGGGGCGGGCGGCGTCTCGAATCTGAGTTCGGCAAGAAATTGCCGTTGCAGAAACGCATCGGAGAATCATGGGAAATCGTCGATCGGCCGGAAGCGCAGAGCGTCGTGGCGAATGGTCCGTTAAAAGGCAAAACGTTGCACGACTTGTGGACTCAGCATCGGAAGCAAATTTTCGGAGATGCTATCGACGCTCCACGCTTTCCGCTACTACTGAAGCTTCTCGACGCACACGAGAGCCTTTCCTTGCAAGTGCACCCGCCGGGACAATTCGCCGGTAAACTAGGCGGCGAGCCGAAAACTGAATTTTGGTACGTCGCCGCCGCCGAGCCCGGGGCGGAACTTTTACTCGGGTTTCGCAAACCCAGTGCGCGCGACCGATTTGAAAAGGCGCTGCGCGAGGGAACAGCGGCTGATTACGTTCACAAAATTCCGGTCAGACCGGGTGACGCCGCATTTCTGCCCGCTGGACGACTTCACGCGGTGAGTGCAGGCAATCTGTTGATCGAAATCCAACAGAACAGCGACACGACTTATCGCGTATTCGACTGGAATCGTGTAGATGACAAAGGCAAGCAGCGGCAGTTGCACATCGAGCAAGCGCTCCAATGCATCGACTTCGAAGACGTTCAGCCGAAGCTGATTCAATCGGAAGGCGAATTACTCATCAGCCACAGTTTGTTTGAAATCCGAAAATGGACGCTTGATGGACGCCGCGAGGTGGCGCCGCTCGGCCAATTCGCAATCATTTGTTGTCTCACGGGAAGTCTCAACTGTGCGAGCGTCGAGCTTGCGCCAGGAGAGATCTTTCTGGTGCCGGCCTATTTGCAGAACCGGCAACTAAAATCGCTCGCATCGCAAACAAGTCTGTTGCGGGTGACGATTCCGCAATTGTAGCGGCGCTGTGTCAGCAAGGAAGGTCAATAGCAGTCATAGACACGCCGCTAGAGTCTTATACTTGAATCCAAACGCGCCGAACCACTTCACCATTCTTCACCGGGATCACATTCGTTTTTTGTGGCGTGTCCTCGTTTTGCGCGGTTGAAGCAATGAAAGTGCCCGCTCCGCAAAGTGCGAAGCAGAGCAAAACGATCGCGATCTTCGTCAGCAAGTTCACAGATTAATTCCAACCCCCGAAAGCTTTCGGGGCTGTCTTTCAGGCAGAAGCTTGTCCCAAACGCCGCAAGTACGTAAAGCTATAAATTCCGGTGCTGTGTCCATCCGCCCAGCGCGGTTGTAACGCATAACCGCCTACGAAATCGAAGCCGGCTAGCTGAAAACTTTTGTCCGTGTAAGTCACATGCGGGCGTGACACATCGCCCAGCACATCCGGTTCGCCGCCACAGGCTGCGCACGGACAGGCGCGTCGCAGCACTTCTAGTTTCAAAAACAATTCAGTGCCATCGTTCCAGGCAATCGCCAGTTCATCTCCGATTTGTTGGATGTTCGTTGGCTCAAGGCGCATCGCATTAAAAGTTACCACTACACCGGCGTTCTCCGAAAGCGATTCGGAAGACAACCTGCCAGGTTGTCTCGGGCGTCAGGCTGCCAGCCTGACGAACACAGCACGACCGGCAAGCTGCCGATCGGCCGAGTCAGGCAAGATGCCTGACTTCCGATTTTTTTCGCTGGCCGAAAATCGCCGTGCCAACGCGAACCAGTGTGGCGCCTTCCTCAACTGCGACTACGAAATCTTCCGTCATTCCCATTGAGAGCTGGGCAAGATCCACATGGAATTCTGTTTGCAGGCGATCGCGCAACTCGCGCAATTGAACAAAATATTTCCGAGACGCTTCGGCTTCTTTAGAGAGCGGTGGAATTGTCATCAGGCCCAAGATCGATAATCGCGGCAGCGCGAGAAGCGATTCCATTTGGTCGCGGAGTTTGTCAGGCGAAAATCCGAACTTGCTCCCCTCGCCTGCTACGTTCACTTCGAGCAAAACTCGCGGATGCATCCCCTGCTCTTCTGCGATGCGGTTTATGTCTTGTGCGAGTTCGAGTGAATCGGCGCTGTGAATCATTTCAAACAGCGGGAGCGCATGCCGGATTTTATTCTTCTGAAGATGTCCTACGAAATGCCAGCGCAAATTCGACGGCAGCTCAGGGATTTTCGCTCGCGCTTCCTGAACACGACTCTCGCCGAACAGAGTCTGCCCAGCCTCGATCGCCTCGCGCACTTTGTCGGCTGAATGCGTCTTCGCGATCGCGACGAGCTCAATTTCGCCCGCAGCGCGTCCAACCTTCGCCGCCGCTCCCGCGATCTGCTCGCGCACTCGCTCGAGATTCTCAGCGATCGAAGTCATCGCCAAAATTGTAGGGCAGGCGCTTCGCCTGCCAATTGAAAATCAAGGAGCCCTGAATTTAGCGCGCCGGACCAGCCGCCTTTGCCGAGCCTACGGCGCGCCAGGCAGACCGCCGTTTCTCGTGTGCGCATTATTTGCTCGCTAATCGGGCGCAAATCGCGCAGAAGGACTTGATCATGAAACGCTACTCACTTGTTATCGGAATCATCGTTGCGGCGGTTACCTGTTCCAATTTGCTCGCTCAGGAAAAAGCTGCCCTGCAACCAAACGCCACCGTCCTCAGTCTCCTTCAGGGCAGCCCCGGCAAAGCTGTCGAGTTGCATTTGAGATCCGGAGAAAAAATGGGCGGCAAAGTGGCAGGAGTCACTGAAAACGTCGTCCATCTCTCCAATTTGACTGGTGCGGAATTTTTCGACGCCTTCATCGATGCAAAAGACATTTCAGCAGTGGTAGTTCGTGTGGCCGGCAAATAGTGGTTCTCTACCGATACTTGGAATCCAAAATTTCGGTGCCGAGAATATCCTCTGACCAAGTCTCTTGAGGATTGTCAAGCCGGAGTGCAATTGTCGATACTCACGACATGATTACCAAAAATATCGGCATGCTTCTGCTTGCCATTTATCTTATCGCGATCGGAATCCTCACCCTCACTGGACTTGGCATCGGAATTATAACCGGCGTGCTGGCGCTGCTCGCAGGAATCTTTATTTTGATCGGGCGCTAGGCTCTACCGGATCACGCGAGCAATTTCAACATCTGCTGCGCGAGTTTCGGCCCGATGCCGCTTTCTTCGTGCTTGAAATAGACGAAAGCGTCTTTCCAATTCGATTCCTGTTGGCGCGCGAATTCTGCCCAACGTTCGATGTCGCTCGTTTGATAATCTTCGCGGCGGAGGCGGAGGTATCCGTAATCAGCCGTAATCTTCTTTGGCGTAGCAATGGTGTCGGTGTCCGCAATGCAAAGGGCGATGTTACGCGATTTGAGCAGATCGAAGGTTTCATCGTCGAACCAAGAGTCGTGACGGAATTCAAACGCGGCGCGCATCGCAGGAAATTCGCGAAGAAATGAATTCAACACATCGGCGTCCTTCTTGAACGTTGGCGGCAATTGAAACAAAACTGGGCCAAGTCGCTCGCCGAGGCCGGTGACAACTTTGCAGAAATATTCAAGTGTGTCGGCGCAATCGCGCAGCTTCGACCAATGCGTGATTTTTTGCGGTGCTTTCAGTGCAAACCGGAATTCTTCCGACGTTTGCGCTTTCCAGTTGTCTATTGTTTTCGGCGCGGGAATGCGGTGAAATGTGTAATTGATCTCTGTGGTTGAAAGTCGTTCCGCATAAAACGGTAACATCTTCGCGGCGGGCAAATCTTCCGGATAAAAATTTCCTTTCCACTCCGCGTACTGAAATCCCGAGGTTCCGATCCAGAACTTCATATCAACCATATTTAGCCTAAAGAAGTCTCCTCGGCGAAAGCAGGCTCAAGGGGCACAAAGAACTTTCCAAACATCCGCGCCCCATGCTGCATCCGAATTCAGTGTAACGGCAAGTTCTCTGGGTTCTCGAACTTAACGGGGGACAGAGGACGTTTATCATTGCCGCAACTGAACAAAAAGGGGGAAATCATGAAAAAATTGCTTCTAAGCATGGCATTGGCAGTTGTCGCGCCGTTCGCATGGGCACAGGTCTCGGAGACCACGACAACAACGACCACGACTGAAGGCAGCGGGACGATCACGGAGTACACTCCGGGCAGTCAGATCGTTCTGAAGGAAAGCAGCGGACCGCGCACTTATCGCTTCGGCAAGACAGTCACATATGTGACCAGAAGCGGCAAGGTCCTGGATCCGGACGTGGTAAAAACGAAGGTCAGAGTCGGGGTCCCAGTCCACGTCCATTACGCTGGCACAGGCGACAACGTGATGGTTGATCGCGTAATCGTGGACGAAGACTAAAAGCTAGTCTGTTTCGTCTCCAACGCGCCTTTCTGTTCTGCCTGCGGGCGAACAAAAGGCGCGTTTTCTTTTCAGTCGCGCTGGCCAAGTATTCGCGTTGGCTAGGGTCTGCCGAGCGCGCGGGTTTGGCGAAGTCGACTTGCGTTATCCAAGGCAGCCGTCGCTGCCAACCGTTTCGATCCATTTAAGTGAATGCAGTTCTTCGCGTCGTGCTCGTCGCAGTACTAATCACAAGCAGCATTCCTCAAGCTTCGGCGAAGAGAAAGGCGGCAAGGGCATCAAAGTCAACCAAGGCTGACATTGAAGCAGCCACTCGTTTGCAGGTGTTTCTTGATCGCGCGAATTTTGGTCCGGGTAAAATCGATGGACGCTACAATGATTTGACCCGAAAAGCGCTTGCGGTTTACCGCGAGTCCCGCGGCGAACAACCGCAAACTTCTCCGCCGCCACAATCCAAACGAAAATCGAATGCCGCGCCCGACGTCGCCGGTCTCGATCTCGCCAGCGTCGATCCGGTGTTCATCCCGTACACGGTTACAGACGCGGACCTTCAAAATATCGGGCCGTCGCCCAAGGAGCCAGCGCAGCAGGCAAAGTTGAAATTTCTGCCGTACCGTGATGCTGCCGATGCAATCGCTGAGAAATTCCACAGCGACATTCATTTTTTTGAACAGCTCAATCCTGGTAAGTTGAAAACAATCAAGCCCGGCGATCAGCTGATGGTTCCGAATATCGAGCCTTTTGAACTTGCCTCGGTAAAAGACATTAAGCCCGGCAGCGAGGTCGCCTCGAAGGCTGCCAATGAGGTCGAAGACCAACCCGATGCGCAAGCTGGAACTCCAGAGGAAAATAAGGGCGCAACTTCAAATGTCG
>WNGK01010167.1_pt1 | contig 10870 bp, 12 predicted proteins | sample 5400601 | NCBI WGS metagenome assembly WNGK01 (sample SAMN13153376, study PRJNA577476) | soil metagenome | isolation source: 60 cm soil or saprolite under Garry oak tree replicate 1 | place: USA:California | collected 2016-06-15
TCACTGCGAGCAATCATCCGATACGTCCTAAGAAGGGCAGTGTGTCGAGCAGCCAGAATGAAAGAGTTGAGAGATGCCCGGTGATCATCGCGGCGCCAATCAAGACCATTATAAGACCCGCGAAGAACTGAAGGATGCGGCCGATCCGGCCGAGGGATTTCAGCTTTGCCGAAAGGTTGTCGGTGAACGTTGCTGCGATCACGAAGGGCAGACCCAGGCCGATTGAATATACGGCGAGCAAGATCATGCCTTTGGCGACCGTTGCTGACGCTGCACTCACCGTGAGAATCGACCCGAGAATGGGACCGATGCACGGCGTCCATCCGAAGGCAAACGCCATCCCCAGGAGGTAGGCCGCAAATGGTCGCCCATGCGCGGGTGAGACCTCGACACGAAGATCGCGCAGCAGCCATGTGGGTCGCAGCGCGCCGACCGTGAAGAGTCCGAAGACGATCACGATGGTGCCGCCGACCAAGTTCAACTCGTATCGGTATGAAACAAGCAGTTGGCCGAGGGCCGTCGCGCTCGCTCCGAGAGTCACGAAGATCGTTGAGAAGCCCAGGACGAAACATAGGCTCAGCGCGATCGCCTGAAGCCGCAAGAGCCCCGGTCGCCGGACCGCTTTGTCCGCGGACGCCTGGCCGGCAACGTACGAGATGTATCCTGGAACCAGCGGCAAGACGCAGGGAGAGAGAAACGAGATGGCGCCGGCAGCGAATGCGGCAACCAGGGCGGTATGCGTGATTTCGCTCATTCACTCGTGCTGCCATTTGGTTTGATCAGGCGTCACCGGCCATCTCTTGCCTCGCTGATCAGGGCCCGCAGACCCTTCAAATCCGTGGCGCCGGCGAAGGCCTTGTCGCCAATTGCAAATCCTGGCGTTCCATTGATCCGGAGTGCGCGCGCGAGATCGAGATTCCGCTGCACCAGCGCCAGGATCGCCGGCGCTTCCATATCCGTCCTCAGACGATCGAGATCGAGTCCCACACTTGCGGCGACCTCCAGTGCCTTCTTTTCGTCGGCGGTGCCGCGAAGCTTCATCAGCCCATCGTGAAAGGCGAGATATTTGCCTTGCTTGTGCGCTGCGAGTGCGGCCTTGGCTGCAAATGTCGAATTCGGACCAAGTATCGGAAATTCTTTGAAGACGACACGCAGCTTGGAATCGGCCGCTTGCGCTTCGCGCATCAACGGCGCCATCTGCCGGCAATAGGGACAGTTGTAGTCGAAGAATTCGACAAGAGTAACGTCGCCGTCCGGGTTTCCTCCGACGGGGCTGTCGGGATCACGAAATATCTCCTCGGCCCTCGACCTGAGAACGGCTTGCACTTCCGTCGTTTCCTGCGCGCCTTGTCGAGCTTCAAGCCGATTGATCGCTTCTGCAATGACTTCCGGGTGCTCAAGAAGATAAGCCCGCACGCGCTGTTCGAACTCGTCTTTTGGCATGTTGGCGGCGAATTGGGCACCGCCGTTCCGTCTCCCGAATGCTGGGTCGAACGTAAACCACGCGCCGACTGCAACGAGCAGGGCGAGCGGCATCAAGAGCCAGCCAAAGAGCTTTGGGGATCGCTTCGGTCTCACTTGCTGCGCCGTCTCGCTCATCTGGATCTCCCAGGTCTGATGTTTCAGCGGTGCACATCAGCAGGCTGCGCCGGCGGCAGAGCAGCCATATGATGTGCTTGCATGTACTGCTCCAATGCGTCGTGACCCTTGTTGTAGAACGTGTAGGACAGCGTGATCGTATTGACGCGTACGCGACAACCGAAATCGAGTGCGCATGATCAGAACCATTCCTTCATTCGATCCCACAGGCTTGGCTTGGGATGGCCGTGCGGTTTGTCAACGTCGTTGACCAATGCGTTGACGAACGCGACGAGGTTGGACGAGTCGAACTTCAGTCCATGGAAATTCGCTCGCCAGCGTCCCTCCTTGTCGATCACGTGCGTCACGATGCCGTGGATCTGATAGCCGTCACCGGTTTTGTCGAATCGATGCCCGAATTGTTCAGCAAGCTTGCGGGTCGCGTCTTCCGGCTGATCGGGTGTGGTCGTCAGGAATATCCAGTTCGCGGCATCGAGGCCGTGACTCGAACCGTAATCGGTGAGGACAGCACCTCGGTCTTTGCTCGGGTCGGTCGTGATCGTGACGAACTCGACCTGCTGCTTCATCGGCGACTGATTGACCATGGTCTGAATCTCGGCGATGCGCTCCGCGTGAAGGGGGCATACGTCGGGACAGGCCGTGTAGATGAAATGCAGGACCACGACTTTCCCGCGGAAGTCCGAAAGGTTGATGGAACTTCCGGCCGAGTCCTGCAAGGCGAAACCCGGCGCGTTCTTATCTATGAGTTGAAAGTATTTCTCCCGATGGCCCAGCGCTGCATCGAGCTCCTTGAGCGAGTGCGCCGAGGCCGCCGATGCAATCGCCGCCAGTGCCAGCGCGAGGACGAGAGGGAGTTGCATAGACTTCTCCAACGCAAGAGTGATGACTATTCAGTTCAGCCGTGCCGGTCCGGCGTGGCCGGTTTGCGCCATTGATCATTAGGGCGTCCGTTGCCGCCACGGCCCTCCATCATTCCGTTGCAGTGATTCATCATCCGGCTCATCTGCTTCATCATCTTCATCACGCTCATCATCCCGCCCTCGTTGCTGCCATCACCCATCATGCCGTGCCCCATCGGGCCGGATGGGATTTGGCTGTCTTGAGCATGGAGCATCGGCGCAGCGGCGATGGCCGCGAAGAGTGCAGAGGCGATTGTGAGAGCGGCTAAGGTCCTACACATGAGTGTCTCTCCTTTGACCGAGTGATTGATCAGTGCTGGCCGCTTCACCGGAGTCCACGTGACAGCACGCCGAAGCGCCGGGCGATGCTCTTTCGACGTTCACGACGCTGGTCGTGACTTCCGGCTGCGTTGGCTCTGTTGCCGTCGATTGTTCCTGCGCGGGAGCGCATGAACTGCCGATCAACTTGTTTATGCACAAGCCAAGTCCGCACATCACCAGACATGGGAGCGCGGCCAGAAGGATCGGCGCAATTCCCGCCGCCACCAACCAATTCCAGTTGAAGCCGAGACCGGCAAGTATGGCCAGCGTCGCCAGCAGGAACATACTGCGCCGGCCGCCGAGGTAGTACCGAACGGCGTAGAGCAGATCGCGCTCGAGCGACGCATCGACCGTCTTGGTGGATACTGGCGTCGTCATGTGTTTCTCCATTTGAGTCATTCTTTGAGGAGTGTCTTGAGCCATTGGAGGCCGCGCGAAAGAACGCCCGGTGCCGCCGATTGCGAGGCAGAGCCGTTGTCGTCCCGGTTGGCCGGTTGGATAGAGGCGCTCTGTCTTGCGATGATCGGCTTGAGGAATTCGGCAACCTCGGGCGCATCCCATTCCGCCGGGCCGATGATGCGGGCGACTTCCTGTGTGGCGCGGTCGAGTACCAGTGTCGTTGGTAGGCCGACCGCGCCCAGATCCCGAACTGCCTTGCCTGATACGTCGACGTAGATCGGCAGATGGCGAATGCCGATCTCGGCGTAGAATTTCGTTATCGTGTCGATTCCGCCGCGGTCGATCGAAAGCGGCACGACCGCGAAATCGGCTCCGCCCAAGGCTGCCTGTAATCGATCAAGCGCAGGCATTTCGCGCCGGCAGGGCACGCACCAGGTCGCCCAGATATTGAGAACGACGACCTTGCCTCCGAACTCGGTCAGGGCTCGCCGTTGTCCTTCACCGTCCTCGAAGTTGATGGCCGGTACGGGTTTTGCCGTTTCGTGCACGACGAAGTTCTTCAATACGTCCTGTGCATCCGCGAGCTGCGAACCCGTCGCAACGATCATTGCCGCCGCCAACAAGGCCACGGGGCGCGGTGCGAGGAGGCCGAAGGCGAGCTTCATGGCGCTCTCAGCCTCCCGATCATTGGAACAAGCGAACTCAACATCGTTTCCGTGTTCATGTCCTGACCACCCGACTGAGGTATCGGCGGGGCATAACGGGTGCTCACTCGGTCGCGTAGACCTTAGGCGGCGCTCCGTCCTTGGTGACGGCGTAGATCGTGAACGGCCCGTCCTTGTGACCAATCATGCCCGGTGAACCGGCCGGCATACCGGGAAGCGTGATGCCGGCAACGGGAGGCCGCTCTGACAAGAGCTTCCGCACGATATTCACCGGTACGTGGCCGTCGACCACATAGCCGTTGACGAACATCGTATGGCAGCCTTGGAATTTCTCAGGAACACCAGCTTTGCCGCTGATCTCGGTCAGATCGTTCGTGGGTTTCACGTCGACCTCGAAGCCATTCTTGCGCAGATAAGCCGCATAACCCTCGCAACAGGTGCACTGCGGGTTCTTGTACAGGGTCGCATGGAGCGGTTCGGCGATCGCGGGTAGCGGCAGTGCGACCATCGCAAGGACGGCGCATTGGCAGAACGTTCGTCTCTTCATCACAGTTCTCCTTCTTCAGCAGAGCGTTGCGTCGTCTAGGCGACACGCAAAATGGTCATCATGCCGGACACTTGATGATCCGTGACATGGCAGTGCAGCATCCAGTCGCCGGGGTTGTCAGCGACGAAAGCGACGCCGACAGTTTCCTTCGGGGGCAGGAGGACGGTGTCGGCCCACTGTCGATGCGGAACAGACAAACCGTTCCGGCTGAGTACCCGGAAGCTGTGACCGTGCAGATGCATGGGATGCCACCAGGCGGTTTCATTGCGCATTGTCAGCAGATAGCTTCGCCCTTGCTGGAGCGTGATCAGGGGAGCGATGCCGGCATGACCATCGCCGGTCATCGAAGTCCCGTTGATCGCCCAGCTCGCGCCATGACCCATGCGCTGCATGCCGCCCATTCCCATCATGGCGCCGCCGCCCATCATGCCGCCTTGCAGCCTCAACTCGTGTCGTTCGGCGGTGGTCAGGTCGGGTTCCGGCAGGGGGTTGCGCGGGAGAGAAAGCGCGGCATCAAGCGGGTGCGCACGGACCGGAGGCGTCTCGTCATAGGCGAACTGCGTCAACCAGTAGGAAAGGCCATCATAGAAATCATCGACTACGCGGTAGCGCCGTCCCGGCTCGCCTTGCATGTCGAGCATGACGTCGACGCGCATGGCAGGACCGAGAAACAACCGTCCTCGCTCCGGTTCGTGCGGATCGCAGGGCTGACCGTCGATGGCTACGACCACGGGGCGGTGGCCTTCGAATCGCAGCGCCATGATGCGCGCAAGCGAAGCATTGATGAGACGTAGCCGCACACGCTCGCCGGCCCGCACACGCTCATCATTGGAAATCGCACCGTTCAGCGTCACCGTATTGCCGACGCGTCCGGACATTGCCGCTTCCATGCCATTGCCAAATCCGGATCCGATCTGCGCTTCGGACGTGAGCCGCCAGTCAGCGAGCACCCAGACAATGTCGCGATCAATGGCGACCGCTTCTCGCTCCTCGATGATCAGGGCGCCGGCCATTCCTCGCCCGAGCTGCTGCAGGCTGTTGGCATGCGGGTGATACCAAAACGTTCCGGCATCGGGTGGCGTGAACTCGTATGTGAAGTTTTCGCCCGGCTTGATCGGCGGCTGCGTCAAGCCGGGCACGCCATCCATCGCAAAGGGGAGCCTGATGCCGTGCCAGTGAACGGTGGTGTCCTGCTGGAGCTTATTTTCGACAACGATCCGGAAGGGCTCGCCCTGGCGCACACGAATGTCAGGGCCAGGAATACGCCCCCCGTAGCACCACACATCGGTGTCAGGGTGAGGCGCGCCGACAAGTGGCCATCGCGCCGGCGCTGCTACCAGCCTGAACTCTGCCGTCGAACTGCCTGCACGTGCAGTGGGTGGAAGCGCCGCAGCCGTTGCGGCGGCGCCAATTACGAAAGAGCGGCGACTGATCGCTGAGCGAAAGACAAGCGACATAGGAATCCGTCCTCTCTTGGCGAGACCCGGCAGTGCGAGCTCGAATCGCACGCGGCTCGCACCGATTGCTGCAGGCGACGCACGATCAATGCATCGCGCACGCGCCAAGGCGGCGTCGCCAAGCGACGCGCGCCTTAGCTCAGAACGGAGGATTTAGGAGGATAGGGGTCCGGCGGTCCGTCGCGGCCGCTCATGGAGGCGACCGGTCCGGGCGGGGGCGTAACACTGGTTGCGATTGTTTCCGGAACACCGGAAGGAAGCAGAGCGATCACCCCGCCACAGAACGTGAAGCACGCCCCCGACGGCATCCCACGATCATCACCGCAGCCGTTGCAGCCGCCGGGCATCGACATGTCACATGCGGTGGCCGTGACCATCTGACGGTTCATGCTCGACGCGTGGGCATCATACGTAGCGAGCCCTGCCACGAGCGCCAGAGCCAGGACCAACGCAAGCACGCGGCGCATCCGATCCACGGTCATGAGCATGAAATAACAACTTGCGGGGCCAATTGCCAGAGTACCTTGCACGCCTAGCCGGATGGGAACCGAGGGACGAGCCACGGACGAGCCAGCCGACTGGCGCTATTTTTGTGCGCGGTATTTTCAGGGAGCTGGCCTAGTAGTCTCCTCAAGACACAATTAAGGCTCTGCCGTAATCGTGAACGGGGCACCCTTTCCATCAAGCCACTAATGTGAGACTCCTTCCGTCGTGAGACGCCGCTTGACCATCCGCCATTTGCTTGCCGCCCTCGCGATGCTAGGGCTGGTGCTCGGCCCCATGGCGGCGCCGGTCATGGCGATGCCGATGGATATGGCGGCGTCTGCAGCCACCGACATGACCATGGATATGCCGGCGGGCATGCCCTGCTGTCCCGATATCCCCGCCAAGTCGGATTGTGCAAAAGTCTGCCCCTTCATGGCGGTCTGCGCCGGGCTCATCTTCCCTGGCCTCGCCGGCGGCGCGAGCCTGGACGCACCGACCGCGCTGTTGGCTACCATTGCGCCGCGCGACGATGCCAAGCGCATTGGCCTCGGCCAAGCGCCCCCACCAAGACCTCCCAAAGCCTCGTTGGTTTAGGCACCTCGCGGTGCCGGCATTGCCGTGCGGCGCTTGCGCCACACAGTAAACGCACGCGCGCATCAACCAACCGGCTTTAAGGAGACGAATCATGAATATCCGGAAGACTGTCGCAGTTGCGGCAGCGATCACCCTTTGGGGCTTTGCCCCGGCGTTTGCCGAGGTGAAGGACTACGAGTTTCAATTGGTCCAACCCGAGACGAAAAAAGGCGAAGCGACCATCGCAGTCCGCCTGCTCAACAAGAAGACCGGCAAGACCATTCCCGACGCGGTGATTTCCGCCAAGCGCATCGACATGGCGCCGGACGGCATGGCCGAAATGGCCACCAAGATCGAGCAGCTGTCGTCCACCGAGCCTGGCGTCTACCGTTTCAAGGCCAACCTTTCGATGGAAGGCCGCTGGCAGCTCTCGCTCGGCGCCAAGGTCCAGGGCGAGACCGGCACCGTTGAAAGCAAGTTGGTGATCAAGGCGACGCCATGAAACGCGCCGTCTCGACCGTCATTGTCCTCGCCGCCCTCGCGGCGGCGGGGAGCGGAGGTTATTGGGCCGCCAAGCAGGGCCTGAACTTGCCATTGCGTGCGGTGGCCAAGCCGCTGGAAGGCGCACCGAGCGGCCCGGTGATTTACTACCAGGACCCCGACGGCAAGCCGTTCTATTCGGCTGAGCCGAAACAAACGGCCGATGGCCGTTCCTATCGCGCAGTGCATGCCAGCGAGGACATCAGCTTCGACGCGGTTGAGCCTGCGACCGCAAGCGCGCCGCCGGAGAAGAAGATCCTCTACTACCGCAATCCCATGGGCCTGCCCGATGTGTCGAAGGCACCGAAGAAAGACTCCATGGGGATGGACTACATCCCGGTCTACGAAGGCGAGGACACCGACAGCTCCACCGTCAAGGTGAGCGCCGGCAAGCTCCAGCGCATCGGCGTCAAATCGGAGCCCGTCACGTTGCGCGCCATTGCGGTACCGGTGCGCGCGCCCGGCACCATCCAGCTCGACGAGCGCCGCATCTCGGTAATCTCGCTGCGTGCCGAAAGCTTCGTGGAGGCGGTCGAGAATGTCACCAGCGGCAGCGAGGTACGCAAAGGCCAACCCTTGGTGCGGCTCTACAGCCCAGCCATTGCATCGGCGGCGTCGGAATATCTTTCCGGTCTGACGCTCAAAGGTGACGTGTCCACGTTGCGCGGACCGCGGCAACGGCTGCTCAACTTCGCCGTACCGCCAAGTCTCTTGAGCGACATTGAGCGCACCCGCGAAGTGCCACTCACCTTCACCTGGACCTCGCCGCGCGACGGCATCGTGCTCGAGCGCAACGTGTCCGACGGCATGCGCGTGATGCCGGGCGACGTGATGTTTCGCGTCGCCGACCATTCTGTGGTCTGGGCTACGGTGGATGTCGCGGAGCGCGATCTTGCGGCGGTGGCCGAAGGCCAGGCCGTCACGGTGCGCGCGCGCAGCTACCCGGACAGAACCTTCAGCGGCAAGGTCGCGCTGGTCTATCCGCACCTCAGCCCGGCGACGCGCACCGTGCGGGTGCGCATCGAGCTTCCAAACCCCGGGCATCTGCTGCTGCCCGATATGTACGCCGAGGCCGAAATCGACACCGGCAGCGGCGAGAAGGTCGTCGCCGTGCCCGATAGCGCCGTCATCGACAGCGGTGACCGGCAGATCGTGATTATCGACAGAGGCGAAGGACGCTTCGAGCCGCGTAACGTGCGGCTCGGCCGCCGCGGTGCGGGCTACGTCGAAATCCGGGAAGGCGTCGCCGAGGGCGACGCCGTTGTCACAACCGCCAACTTCCTCATCGACGCCGAGAGCAATCTCAAGGCCGCTCTCAAAGGCCTTGCCGAAGCCGGAGCGCCCCAATGATCGGACGCCTGATCGCCGCCTCGGCGCGCAACATCATGCTGGTGATGATCGCCACGGTATTCGCGGTGGCGGCGGGTCTTTATGCCATTTTCCACCTTCCCCTCGATGCCATCCCGGACCTCTCCGACACGCAAGTCATCGTCTACACCGAATATCCGGGCCAGGCCCCGCAGGTGGTCGAGGACCAGGTCACCTATCCTTTGACCACCGCCATGCTCACGGTGCCGAAGTCGCGCGTGGTGCGCGGGTTCTCTTATTTCGGGGTGTCGTTCGTCTATGTGATCTTCGAAGACGGCACGGATATCTACTGGGCGCGTTCGCGCGTGCTCGAATACCTCAATGCCGCCGCGCGCAGGCTTCCGAACGGCGTTACCCCGACCCTCGGGCCGGATGCGACTGGCGTTGGCTGGGTCTATCAGTACGCGCTCCTCGCCAAGGATCGCTCGCTCGCCGAGCTTCGTTCCTTGCAGGACTGGTACGTCCGCTACGGCCTCTCCAAGGCCGAGGGCGTCGCCGAGGTTGCCAGCGTCGGCGGCTTCGTCAAGCAGTATAACGTCGTCATCGACCCGCAGCGCCTGCGCGGTTTCGGCATTCCGCTCTCCAAAGTGAGAGACGCCGTCCGCGCCAGCAACATGGATGTGGGCGGGCGTACCGTCGAGCTGTCGGAATTCGAGTTCGTGGTGCGCGGCCGCGGTTACCTCAAGGGCATCCCTGATCTGCAGAGCATCGTGCTCAAGAATGACGGCGGCACGCCGGTGCTGATGCAGGACGTGGCGCGTGTCGAGCTCGGGCCCGACGAGCGCCGTGGCCTCACCGACCTGGACGGCGCCGGCGAACCAATGCACTCGATGTCATCGACAGCGTCAAGAAGCGCATCGCCGAGATGGCCGCGAGCCTGCCCAAAGGCGTCGACCTCCAGGCGGTCTACGACCGCTCGACGTTGATCCATGCGGCGATCGAAACCCTGCGGCGCACTTTGCTGGAGGAAAGCGCCATCGTGGCGCTGGTCTGCGTCGTATTCCTGCTGCATGTGCGCAGCGCGCTGGTCGCGATCCTGATGCTCCCCGTCGGCGTACTGATGGCGTTCACCACGATGAAGCTGCTCGGCCTTGGCTCGAACATCATGAGTCTCGGCGGCATCGCGATTGCGATCGGTGCCATGGTTGATGCGGCCATCGTGATGATCGAGAACGCCCACAAGCACCTCGAACGCGCGCCGCCGGGCAAGCCACGCCTTGAAATCCTCATCGAGGCCGCAACCGAGGTTGGCCCCGCGCTGTTCTTCAGCCTGCTCATCATCACGGTCTCGTTCCTGCCGATCTTCACGCTCGAGGCGCAGGAAGGCCGCCTGTTCAGTCCCCTCGCCTACACCAAGACCTTCTCGATGGCGGCGGCGGCGCTCCTATCGATCACACTGGTCCCCGCCCTGATGATCATCTTCGTGCGCGGACGGATCATCCCCGAGCACAACAACCCGCTGAACCGCTTCCTGATCTGGATCTACCGGCCGGTCATCAGGGGCGTGCTCAAGGCCAAGACACTCACCGTGATCCTCGCGCTCGCGGCCCTTGTCATCACGCTGTGGCCGGCGCGGCAACTCGGCACCGAGTTCATGCCCAACCTCAACGAGGGCACGCTGTTCTATATGCCGACCACGTTGCCGGGCATCTCGGTCACCAAGGCGGCGGAACTCCTGCAGATGCAGGACCGCATCATCAAGGCGTTCCCCGAAGTGGATTCGGTGTTCGGCAAGGCGGGACGCGCTTCCACCGCCACCGATCCGGCGCCGACCGAGATGTACGAGACCGTCATCAACCTCAAGCCCAAGGCGCAATGGCGCGCCGGCGTCACGGTGGATTCGCTGATCGCCGAAATGGATAAGGCGCTCCAGTTCCCCGGCGTCTCGAACGCCTGGACCATGCCGATCAAGGCGCGCATCGACATGCTCTCGACCGGCATCCGCACGCCGGTCGGCGTCAAGGTGTTCGGCACTGATTTGGCCGACATGGAGCGCATTGCGCGCGAAGTCGAGCA
>WNGK01010906.1_pt1 | contig 10869 bp, 9 predicted proteins | sample 5400601 | NCBI WGS metagenome assembly WNGK01 (sample SAMN13153376, study PRJNA577476) | soil metagenome | isolation source: 60 cm soil or saprolite under Garry oak tree replicate 1 | place: USA:California | collected 2016-06-15
CGAGGGACGACTTGCCAATGCCTCCCATCCCCAGCACGCTCACCACCGGGCAGCGCTCCTCGATCACCCACTGCTCTAGCTGCAAGCGCTCGGCCTCTCTCCCGTAAAACTCGTGCACATCCAGGGCATCCCCCCAATCCAGGCGCGACGAGGGGGAGGTAAGCTCCTGGTTGGCCAGCGGCTTTGCGGGCTGGGCTACCTCCCTTTTGAGCACCACCAGAGCAGGGGAAGCCGAGGAGGCTGCCAGCTGCGCCCGCATCCAGAAGGCCTCGAAGTCAGCCTGCTGCCCGGCTGCCAGCCACAGCTGGTGCGCTCTCTCGTACTCGCGACCGAGCGCAAAGGCGTGGCGTTCCAGACAGAGAGCGAGCAACCGCTCCAGATGCTCGGGTTTGGGAGAGTGCACGCCGCGCTCCCAGTACTGAATGGCCTGCTCGCTGATGCCAAGGAGCCTACCCAGTGCTCGTTGGGTCAAGCGCATGCTCTGGCGTAGCCGCACACAGGAGCGCCCGAAGGTGTTCTCCCCTTTGTGCTCATCGGAAGGTGAACGCTTCATCGTCGTCTCCTGTTTCCTCTATTCTTTGGGCATCATGCCATTCTTCTGAAAGCTGCCATCCACGTGTACCTCCTCCGGAAAAGAGGGTCAAGCTCAGCTTTCTCTCTCTCAGGGATCGTCTAGAGGAGAGTATAGTAGTATTTCTTGGGGAAGTCACTATGCATCAGATGGCATGTCACTTCCACTTGCTTCATACCTTTGGGTCCGCAAGAAGAGCTCAATGACTTCTCTCTCATGCTCTCATGACAAGAAATCTGGCACTGTGCTACGAGCGATTCTCAACCGCTCCTAACGCACGCAACGTCGCCTTCTGCGCCTCGGTCAATCCCTGGATCCCTGTGATATTCAGGCGCTCGTAAGGCCGGTCGCGTCGTAGCGTGCGCAGGTGCTCGCCACCTTGCAGGTCCCAGAGCATGATGGCCCCGTCATCCCCGCAACTGGCCAGCCTGCTGCCATCGGGACTCCAGTCCAGGTCGTAGAGGGAAACCGCGTAGCCCTGCATGACGCGCACGCACTGCCCACTCTCCACGTCCCACAGACGCAAGTTGCCATCATCACTGCCACTAAACAGGCTGCGGCTGTCAGGCGTGAAGGCCAGGTTGTACACCTCGGCGGTATGTCCCTGCAGCGCCGCCCGAGTGCTGCCGTGTTCGACATCCCACAGCCAGATCGTTTGGTCACGGCTGCCACTGGCCAGCGTGCGTCCATCCGGACTCCAGGCCATAGAAAGCACCCGATCCGTATGCCCCGCCAGTGTCTGGAGCAGGCGTCCGCTGGCCACGTCCCTGATGGATGGTGACTTCTCCAGAGCATCCTTCTATACTCTTATCTGAGGAGGTAGGGGTGCGGGTACAATCGCTCGTTTCTCTACATCGTACTGTCAGATACGCGCTCGATGACGGCGCATGGCGAAAGGAGAAGAAGATGATTTCTCATATCACTCTCACAGATATTCGTGAAAGCACAAGACTCGTAGAGACAACTGCCAATGACATCGAAGCTCTGACCCAATGCGGCTATGCGGAAGATGAAATTCTCTCTCTGTTGTGGTTGCGGCAGCACTATCAGAGTGGGGGAAGTGATCGTGCCGCGATCGTGCGCTTCCTGGAATTTCTCCGCTACCTGGTCATGAGTGGCAAACTGCAAGCGTAAGAGATGAGCTGAAATTTTTTTCAACAGAACCCCCTGGAGAAAGAGGACAAGCGATGGGAGTATTACGTTTGGCCGTACTCGGCCCGCCCGAAGTGTTTCATGACGGCAGCCGCCTCACGTTTTCGTTGCGCAAGGCAGAGGCCCTGCTGCTTTACCTGGCGGTCGAAGGCGGTCTGCATTCCCGCAGCAAGCTGGCCGCCTTGCTGTGGCCCGACAGCGAGCCTGCTGATGCGCGCAAGACCCTACGCAACGCCCTGATGCTGCTGCGCAGCTTGCTCGCCGACACCTCACCTGCTCAGCCCGGCCATCTGCTCGCTGAGCAGGATCTGCTCGGCCTGAACCCGCAGGCGCCGCTGAAGTTGGACCTGGACGTGGTGCAACAGGCCTACACAGCGGCCCAGCGGCACTCCACGCTGCCCGCCGAGGAGCAGCGCGCCGCCCTGGTTGCCCACGTCCAGCACGCCCTCGCCCTGGTGCGTGGTCCCTTCCTCGATGGCTTCTGGCTGCGCGAGGAAGCGCCCTTCGACGAGTGGGTCCGGCAGCAGCAGCACCACTGGCAGATCCGCCTGCAACTGCTCTGCGACCGGCTCTCCTCCTGGCAAGAGGGAGGCTTCGAGCTGGAGCAGGCGCGAGTCACCCTCACGCGCTGGCTGGTACTTGATCCGCTCTCGGAGGAAGCCTACCGGCGCCTCATGCGCGTGGAACTGGCGCTGGGGGATGCGACGGCCGCCTGGCAGGTTTATGCCACCTGTCGGGATCGCTTAGCCCAGGAGTTGCGGGTCAAGCCCTCGGCGGAGACTGTCAGCCTGGCGGAACAGATTCGCGCTAGCGCGACGGCCAGCCGCGGGAGTACCCCTGGCCGGCCCCCGGCACGAGAGAGCGTGCCGCCCAGCGATCTGACTGCTCCGCTGGTGGGCCGGGCCGGCGCTTTCCGCCAGGTGGTCGGGAGCTTTCAGCGAGCGCGGGTAGGGCAGGCGCAGGCGATGCTGCTGGTGGGGGAGGCCGGCATCGGCAAAACGCGGCTGGCTACGGCGTTGGTGGCCTGGGCCCGGGCCCAGGGCGCCCAGGTGATGGTCGGGCACGCCCTGGAGATGGGAGGACGGCTGCCCTATCAGCCGCTGGTGGAAGCCCTGCGGGAGCGCCTGGAGGCGGAAAACGCGCCAGAGGACCTGCTGGAGGATCTGTGGCTGGCCGAGCTGGCGCGCCTACTGCCGGAGCTGCGCGTGCGCTACCCCGATCTGCCGGTCCCCACCGAGAATGGGCTGAGCGCCAAGGGGCGGCTCTTTGAAGCGGTGGCGCGCCTCTTCGACGCCCTGGCCAGGCGCGCGCCGCTGGTGCTGCTGCTGGAGAACCTGCACTGGGTGGACGGAGCCTCCCTCGACCTGCTGCGCTACCTGGGACACTCCTGGAAGGAGCATGGCAACCGCGTGCTGCTGCTGGCCACCGTCCGCCGTGAAGGGCTGGAGCTCAACCTGCCGCTGGCCGACCTGGGACGCGACCTGCCGCTGAGCCAGGTCAGCTTGCCGCCGCTCAGTAAGCCGGAGACCCTCCACCTCGTGCAAGCCATCGTCGGGCTGGGGGCGCCTGGCCCACAGCGGGAGGGTGAGCGGCGTGAGCACGGCCCGGCTCAGCCCTCCAGGCCCGCAACCTCACCATCGCAAGAGCTGGAGAGACCCCTGGTTGCGCTGGTCGAGGTGCTGTTTGCGAAGACGGGGGGGCATCCGTTGTACCTGCTGGAGACGCTCAAGCTCTTGCGAGAACAGGAGTGGCTGGTGCCACGGCTGGCAGCGGATGGTACCTGGCGGCTGAAGCCGACCCGGGAGTTGGCGGCCTTCGAGCAGGAGGGGTCCCGACGCGCACTATTGCCGCCGTCGGTGCGCACGCTGATCCTGGCTCGTCTGGCCTCGCTCTCCCCAGTGGCACGCCAGCTGGTGCAGGTCGTCGCGGTGCTGGGGACTGCGGCGAGCGCGCCACAGCTGTGGCAGCTGACCGAGCTGGGAGTGCAGGCCGGGGTCGAGGCCCTGGAGGAGGCGATCACGCGTGGCATCCTGCGCGAGGAGGCGGCGGGGGTGGGCCGCCTGGGCAGCTATGGCTTCTCCCATGAGCTGATGCGCGATGTGGTCTACACCGAGCTTGGCGCGGCGCGGCGGCAGGTCTTGCACCAGCGCGCCCTGGCGATGCTGGAGCGTGAGGGAGCGCGGGCCTCCGAACTGGAGTATCACGGCTCCTAGCTGGAGAGGTCGAAGCCGCCTATGGCTACAGCGTGCAGGCTGGATTTGAGGCGGCGGCGGCCTTCGCCGTCGAGGAGGCCATTGGGCACTACGAACAGGGGCGCGCCTTGCTCCAGGAGCACAAACGGTTCCAGACTGCGCTGTCTGCCTCGGAGGTCGAACGCCTCTATACCCACCTGGGGCGCGCCTATGCCAACCAGAACGCCTGGGAAAAGGCCCAGGAGGCCTATGAAGAGCTGTTGGCCTACGCGCAGCACCATCAGTTGCCCAGGCTGGTCAGTTGAAGAGGCGCTCGGGCTCATGCAAGCCGCCATAGCGTTGGCGCGGACCCTGCCTCCGACACTCATTTTCCAGGGCTTTCTCTATGGCCTGAGCAACGTCTATCACGCCTTGCAGCAGTGGGAAGAGGCGCGCCGCGCGTGGGAAGAGGCAGAAGCCATGACTGAGAGGTCAGAGCAGTGCGTGTGGTCATCTTGTCGCAGCTGTGTATGAACTACGCCGTAGCCGGGCAGTGGGACCAGGCCCACACCTATGCAGTGCAGGCCATGGCCCTCCGCGAGAGCTTGGAGAGGACCAGGATCCTGTTTGATTTCTCCCCGCAGTATGAAACGGAGGCCTTGCTGCGTGGGGGAGATGAGCAGAAGGCGCGGGCAGCAGTGCACCGACTCGGAGAAGGTCTGGGGCCTTCCCCGCGCTTCCGCATTCCTTACCTCCAGTCCTTGGCGGTGCTTGCAGCGTGGGAGGGACACCGCGAGCAGGCCATCGGCCACTTGCGCGAAGCAGCAGGGCTGGCAGCAGACCTTGGGTTACCAGGGGAACAGTGGCAGATCCAGGCGGCGTTGGGAAGCTTGTATGAGGCAGGGGGCGAGCCTGCACAGGCACACACCGCCTTTGCTGAGGCGGCGAGGATCATCCAGGAACTGGCAGAGGGCATCAAGGATGAGGCGAGGCGTGCGCGCTTTCTGGCTGGGCCACATTCATCACCCAGCCTGTATGTCCCGAGAGCGTCTGGCATACATATCCGCTGGCCACATCCCACACCTTGACGGTCCTATCACAGCTGCCACTGGCCAGCTGTGCCCCATTGGGGCTCCAGGCCAACCCCACTACAAAGTGGGTATGTCCACTGAGCGTCTGCACGCAGGTGGCTGGTTGTGTTCCTTGCAGCGCCCACACCCGAATGCATCTATCGAAACCGCCGCCGGCAAGTTGTGTTCCATCGGGGCTCCAGGCCACACAATTTACCGTGCCGCCCTGGACAGTTATCGTCTGTACGTTCACCCCGGATCTCGCATCCCAGAGCCGGATGGTCGCATCGTCCCCGCAACTGGCAATCATCTGTCCATTGGGGGCAAAGGCCAGACTTTCGACGATGTCCGCATGCCAGCCTGTCCAGAGCAGCGCGCCATACTCCAGGTCCCACAGTTTGATCGTCCCATCCCAGCTTCCACTGGCCAGAAGCCGTTCGTCCGGATTGAAGGCAAGGGCCCTTTCTACCGTATCAGTATGCGCCTGCCAGGCCAGGTGCAAGGCGTGTCCTTCCTGGCGCCACACAAGCACTTCTCCCCGCGAGCTGCCCGCGGCCCAAAACGTCCCCCTGGGGCTGATGGCTACTGACCAGATGGCATTAAAAGTCTTGGTAAAGACGGTGTCGCGCAGTGTGGCTTCCACCAGCGATGCATCCTGCATCTCGACGCCTTGCAGATGCACTCCACGAAGAGCCAGGCGCGACAGATCGCAGCCACGCAGGTTCCCCCGCAGCACGCGCAGCAGCGCAATCAGGTTAGCCGGTCCATAGCCCTGGGCCTCCTCGGCCCAGGGGCGCAGCTGGTCAAGCAGGGAGAGGAACAACTCCTCCACTTTGGTTTGCCCCGGAGACGCGCCCAGCAGGCGGTTGAGCAGGGGGACCACGAGCAGCCGCTCCTGGGCTTGCCGCACATCTTCCCTGGCCTGAGCCTGACAGAGCCCATACTCGATGAGGCGCGCGAGCCGACCCTGCTGAAGCTCGCCGCTCGCCTGGGCGACGATCTCGGCGGTCACGTACTCCAGCACCACCGATTGCAGCGTGAAGCTGCCCGGCCGTTGCCCGCGCTCGATCAGGCTGCGCCGGCGCAGCCCCTCGACGGCTTCCAGCACCTGCACAGGCGAAAGCATCGCCACCAGCACGGCGCGCAGCTCCTCGAGGGTCACCGGCTCGCGCACAATCGCCAGCCAATATAGCAGCGTCTGCTCCAGGGCCGAGAGTCTGCCAACTTGCTCGTCGAGCAGGTCGGTGATGCTGCCAAAGACCACCGTCTCCTGGGCCAGGAACTGACCGATCGCGCCTCCGAAGAGGTCTGCGATGGTCTCGGCCACGATCTGCAGGGCCAGCGGATTGCCCCCGTAGCGCTCAAAGAGGCGTGCCCGCTCGTCGGGGGACCCGACCACCTCGTGCTCCGCGAGCAGCTGTTGGCAGGCGGTAGCCTCCAAGCCGACCAGGCGCAACGCGCGCACCGGGCTGCGGCTGCCCTCCAGCGCCCGCAGCTCAGCGGGTTTCTCCCGGCTGGTGAGCAGCAGGCAGCTCGAGTGCCGCGTTTCGCCCACCTGCCGCAGCAGCCGGGCGTATCCCTCGTAGCCCGGACGCAGATGGCCCCGCACCTCGCCTTCCTCCAGCAGGCTTTCCAGGTTGTCCAGCACCAGTAGGACCCGTGAGCTTCGCAAGTGCTCCAACAGGCGGCTGATGCGTGATTCGAGGCTGGCAAGCGAGAGATCCAGCGGCCGCGGGGCAAGCACCTGCAGGCAGTCATCCAGCAGCGCTTCGCAGGAGGGGGCATCACGCAGCGAGCGAAAGAGTACGACCTGGAAGTGCGCGGCCAGCTGATGCATGGCACTGACCACCAGCGCCGACTTGCCGATGCCGCCCAGGCCCAGCACGCTCACCATCCGGCAGCGCTCCTGGAGCATCCACTGGGAGAGGAGAGCCAGTTCTCGCTCGCGCCCATAGAAGGTCGGGACCGCCAGCGCGTCGCCCCAATCCATCCGTGGCCCCCCCGCCACAGGAGGAGCGAGGACGTGGTCAATGCCACTGCTCTGCTCGACCGGCAGGGGCGCCACGAGCGTTAGGTGGGGAAGCTGCTGGCTCAGCAGAGCGGAGAGCCAGAACTCATCGAGCAGCACCTTCTGGTGCGCCGCTAGCCAGAAGGCACGGATCTCCTCGGCTTCGCGCCCGGCAGGAAAGGCCTCATGCTGGACGGCCAGGGCCATGAACGCTTTGAGGTGCTCGGCCTTGGGATAACTGCTGCCGGCCTCCCACTCCCCGACCGCGCGCCGCGAGATGCCGAGGTGCTCGGCCAGGCCCGCTTGCGTCAGGCCGAGCACGGTGCGCAGGCTCAGCATGGCCTGACCAAAGGCATAGTCTCGCTCACCGTATGAGGACCGCTTCATGAGCATGCTCCTTTCCGTGTGACTCGAATCTTTCCTCTATGATAACAGATTTTCTGAGTCTCCGTGATTGAAATGCACACTTGTGTCACAACAAACGAATACTTGCACTGGTTCCTATATCACGTCCCAGGAGTGCCATCTCAACTCCCTACTCCACTGTTTCTGGCAGCACGTAACTTTGCGCCCGGAAGAGATGGGGGACCCACAGGCGTAACGCTGCAACATAGACCACAGCTATAAGACACCACACTACGGCAAAAAGGGCAACACTCTGCCCCAGGGCAAAACCCGAGCCCATCAAAGCAACAAAAAACGATTGCCATAAAATGTAGAGATCAATGCCTATGCCAACAATTGGAGCAATAAGGTTCCAGGCGACATTAAACTTCTGTGGACGGAAACGACGATAGAAGGAGATGCTTGCCAGATTGACGGCAATATAAGTGACAAGCGCGAAGAACACTGATATCTCACCGAACCAGACATACGCATTAAAGTAACTCTGCTGGAGAATAGCCATAACGAGGGCACCACCAAAGCCACCAATAAGCACAACCGTCAATGCATTAAAGGGAACCTGATGGCGTGCATTCAATTTTCCTAGCGACTGTGGCAGCGATCTGTCGCGTCCCATGGCAAACAGAATACGGGCGGTAGCCGGGACGGCGACAACGTAGACGCCAAGCGAGGCTGTAAGCCCTGTGATAGTGATCAGAATATTGCCGGGTCCCCAGTAGATTTTCGCGATTGGGGTGATCGGAGTGAAACCAGAGCTGATAAACCCCGGAAGCTGCGAGAGAGGTATGGACTCAGAGTACGCGTAGGATCCGAGCATCCAGAAAACACCAACAGTAACGGCTGCCAGTATTACGGCGATTGGTATCAAGCGGCGTGGCGTCTTCGTTTCCTCCGCTACGACACAGGCATAGTCATAGCCAATAAAGCTCAGAATGCCAAATATAACAGCCGTAGAAATACCATTAAAGCCTGCGGTAGCCGAGGGAAACGAGAACGGTGCAAGACTCAACTTGCCGTGGCTCCCCTGTACAAACACGATAGTAAGAGCCAGGGCGGAGACGACACCAGTCTCAAAAATCATGAACCCCAACGCGACACGAGCAGTGAACTGAATATCCCGGAAGACGACAATAGCAGTGATAGCCGCCATGATCAGCATACCTATAGCCCCCCCAATCGGGCTTGCAGGTACACCGAAATAGCGCAAAAACTCGCCGAAGAAGACGGCAAAAAACATATTCACAATCCACAATCCGGTCACATAGTAGAGTACGAGGATAGCTCCTGTCCACAGCCCGTACTCAGGTCGAAAAGCATGCCATAACCAGGTGTAGGCTTGCCCAGCCGCAGGAATCTCTTTGCTGACCATAGCATAACTAATTGCCGTTGGCAGTGAGATCAGAAGTGCCAGCATGTAGATAAGGGGAGCGATTGGTCCGGTCGCGATACTCATAGGTCCCCAGTTGAAGTAGAGTCCCAGGGCAGGTGACATGATGATGGCTCCCAGGCCTGCTACGGTTAGCAAACTCAGAACGCTGTGGCGGAGTGTTATGCCTGGTGAAGCACTGGCTGATGGTTGGGTAGGCACAAGCCGACCTGGCTGTTCGGGAGGTGCCACTGGATTCTCCTTTCTTCCTACACTATCATTGATTGGCTGGACCACTAGTCACCACACCTCCAGATGTCCAACAACTCGATCTAATTAAAGTATAAGGCCTCTGAGGAACAACGGATACTGTTGCTCAATTGCCAATTCCGACATTGAAAAAGGGAAGGACGTTCCTCGTGCCTGAAACGGTCAGGAAGCAGGGAGGAACGTGCCCTGTCGAAGAGCGATGAGGGAACGAAGAGCCATTCCAGCAATCAGGAAGGTAATGGCTGCGAGAAGCACAGAGCCCAGCACTATTGCGCCGCTGGGGTGCTCTACTGTGATCCAGCGCATCGCGTCTGAGGCGACGGCAGCATAGGCAAAGGTCAAAGCCCAGAAGCTTGGAGCAAACAGCGTTTTCACGTAGAGCGGGACCAGCCGCACCTGCACCAGCACCATCAGGACCGCATAGCCGGCCAGGACGTATGCGACGCTGTCCATTCTTCCACTCGTCAGGGTAAAGTAGGCATTGCCCGCCACCACTGGTGGGGCCATCTCGATCGCGAGGGTAGGAACGAGTCCCGGAGGAAGGTCGGCTCGAAAGAACAGCCGATTCAGCATGATCGAGCCGAAAACGACCCAACACATCATTCCGATGCCAAAACTCATCCATCCCAGCCCAATCAAACCGAAATGTCCTGCTCCATCGGCGCCTACCAGGGCACCAGCGACGGTGGGCAGGAAGTCACCAGGGTGGAAGGTCTCGGCATCCAGTTTGGCAACGATCCACTGACCGGTCATCCAGCCACCGAGCAGGACGGTGGCGATGAAAAACACGAGAAACAGCACCAGGGCAACCCGAGAGGCGTAGGGTTGCAGACCGAGTGCCAGCAGCATCCCGCTCATGGGAAGCAGTGAGCAAAAGGGGCCAAGAACGGGATGGGTGAGTTCAGCCATCACCGCCTTGGGCGTGAGAAGGAGCTTCATGGCAAAGGCGACGATCAAGAGCAGGAAGACCCCCGCCGTGACCACATAGAGGGCGTCCCCAATCCAAGCCGGAAGATGGGAGAGATCTCCGGCCAGCCGCCACACGCCTGCTAACCCGGCCAGACCCATCGTGATGGCGAAAAAGTTCAGAGGAATGGCCAGCAGACGAGGTGGAGTGGCAACGTTCCTGACACCTTCCGTTTCGCTCTTGAACTGTTGAAGAGTGGACATAGTGTGTAACCTCTCTCTTCATTGGCTCAGTCGGCAGGGTTTGAGGCCACTTCCCAACTGATGCACCTCGCTCTCTCTGGTACGAGGATACGGAGAAAGCGTCATGAAAGCGTCATGGGCAGTGGCCCCACAAGCTGACCCACACATGAGCCAGAACGCGCCCAGGCCGGGAAGAACATAGACCAGCCCGAACGTCTCGGCAGCATGAGCTGATCTTTGGATTAGGCAGTGAGCTCATCTCGAAGATCAGCTCAGCTTCCCCTCTTTTTGCAGGAAGGTGCCAGATAGTTTGAGAGGGGGAAACTCAAAATGGTTCGTTTCGTGAGACAAGATGTGTTTTTCCATTGTTTTTTGCTCATACTGGCCTGGTAGGGCCGCCGATGAAAGAGACAACGTTAAGCCTCTGTTGGGCAGACCACTGCCCATGACGCTGCCCATGACGCTGCCCATGACGCTTCCTGCTTATGCTTTTCCCAGAGAGGACGAGGCGGGTCACCCGGGTCGTGGCCCGCAATCCTGCCGGCTGGGCCTTTGCGTTAGGAAATGCCCTCCTTCACCTTGTAGGAGATCGAGCGCCTGATGCGCGAGGCGGCTCCTATTTAGGAGGACCTGCTCCAGGGAAATGTGATGCACGCTCCAGATGTAGAGCGCCTCTTTGAGAACCTGGAGAATAGATATGATGCACA
>WNGK01030846.1_pt1 | contig 10869 bp, 9 predicted proteins | sample 5400601 | NCBI WGS metagenome assembly WNGK01 (sample SAMN13153376, study PRJNA577476) | soil metagenome | isolation source: 60 cm soil or saprolite under Garry oak tree replicate 1 | place: USA:California | collected 2016-06-15
GCCCTGGCGAAGTAAGTCCAACCTCCCATCAGAAGAAAGCTCATCTATTCTATCACCGTTTGCTTGCCATGAACCCCCTTCTCAAGCCTACTTATCCATTTCGCAATGGATACTAGTACTATTTATGGGAATACCTCAAGTGCAGGTGGTGGCATCTTCGTTGATCCGGCAGGCAGCAGTCAAGTGATGATAAGCAGCAGTATCGTTGCTGCGAATAGCGCTTCTGACGGCCCAGATATTTCAGGGGCGCTGATCTCAGATGGCTATAATCTGATCGAGAACGTTGCCGGAGCAAAAGGACTGAATTCTACTATTGATAGACAAGTGAACCTGGCTAACCTCAAGATAGATCCTACGTTAGGCAACAATGGCGGACCTGCCCAGACTCTCGTTTTGCTGCCGGGGAGTCCGGCTATCGATGTCGTTCCTCTGCAAGCATGCAGCATCACCATCATTGATGCCTCTGGCCACGCTGTAATGATCACCACAGACCAGCGCGGCGAGCCCCGACCAGATGGACCGGAGAATACGTGTGATATCGGGGCATATGAATCGTCATATTAGGGACTTCCCAACTGTTGTGTAAGTTAAGCGGTTTTTAAGGCACATTAAATTTGTCAGTCAACAAGGCCCAGGGGAAAGACAAAAGACCTCATAGGCGTTAACTTAAGCACTTGAACAAAAGAAGACGAGAGACGAGCCCGGAGCCGGTAGCCCGAGTTGGGCAACGAGCCTGCATCGGAGGTCAGCGCCGTCTTACCGCGCAGTTGGGCCAAGCGCAGCACTTGCTTCATGCGTTTGATGACCAGTTCGACTTGCCATCTGGCCCGATAGAGGGCGAGTACCTGCTCATTGGGCCAACTGCTCGTCGGTAGCGAACAGAAGACCAGGAGCCAGCCAGAAACAGGGTCTCCTCTTTGAGCTCACGTTGCTGTTTGCTGGCCTACAAATAATCGGAGGCTAGGTGCCAGGACTGGGGCAAGCCCAGCTATGCCCTGTGCTCCCCAAATGCAAAAAGCGTACGTGCACCCAATCAGGATTCTCTCCTTGACATGATTATGCTCATCTTTTACAATAAGACCCACTGTACTACTGGTTCAAGATTTCGCTTGGAACTATCGAGTAGATGAGGCAAATGGCAGAGGAGGATTGCGAGATGGGAGATCGTGTAGGGGAGCAACTCGGCAACTATCGGGTCACCGCCAAGCTAGGTGAGGGAGGGTTCGCGGAAGTCTATCTGGGGGAGCATATTCACCTGGGCACGCAAGCGGCCCTCAAAGTGCTGCATACGCAGTTGACCGCAGAAGACGGTGACGCCTTTCGGGTGGAGGCGCGCACCATCGCCCGCCTGCTGCACCCTCACATCGTGCGTATCCTCGATTTCGGCGTGGAAGGCAAGTTGCCCTTTCTGGTGATGGACTATGCCCCTAACGGTACTTTGCGGCAGCGTCACCCCAGAGGGACGCGTCTGCCACTAGACCTCATCGTCTCCTACGTGAAGCAGGCGGCTGATGCCTTACAGTATGCCCATCATGAAAAACTGATCCACCGCGACATCAAGCCGGAGAATATGCTGGTAGGTCGGCGCAACGACATCCTGCTGAGCGACTTTGGTATTGCCCTGGTGGCCCAGAGTTCGCGCTATCAAAGTACGCAGGATGTAGTCGGGACTGTGGCCTATATGTCGCCTGAGCAGATCCAAGGCAAGCCGCGTCCGGCCAGTGACCAATATTCATTAGGGATTGTGGTGTATGAGTGGCTCTGTGGAGACCGCCCGTTTCAAGGGAGTTTCATTGAGCTATGCACTCAACAAGTGGTTGCGCCACCTCCGCCCTTGCGCGAGAAGATGGCAAAGATTCCGCATGACGTGGAACAAGTCGTGATGACGGCGCTCGCCAAGGACTCGCACAAGCGGTTCCTGAATATACAGGCCTTTGCTCGTGCCCTGGAACAGGCTACGCAGGCAGCCTACCCTCCAACAGTTCTTATGAAGCCAACTAAACCAACTTTCGTGCCTACTATCACATCAACCCCACCACTAAAGACTACTTCAGTTCCTCACAAGCCCAGCAAGCTATGGCTGGAAGAAGGGAACGCTCATTCCGACGCTGGCAGATATAAAGAAGCACTACTAGCCTATAATGAGGTCCTTATTCTCTCTCCTCAGGATGCCATCACCTACAATAACCGAGGTCTCGCTTACAATGCCCTTGAAGAATACGAGAAGGCGATAGCCGACTTTGACCGAGCCATTGATCTCAACTCCTGGTTTGTTGCTGCCTACTACAATCGAGGTCTCACTTACAATGATCTCATGGAATACGAGAAGGCGATAGCCGACTTTAACTACGTTCTTTCTCTTGATCCTAACGTGACTCCTGCCTATTGCAGCAGGGGTGACGCTTACTTTGAGCTCGAGAACTATCACCAGGCGATCTCCGACTACAACCGCGCCCTTTCTCTTGATCCTGAGTATACTGAGGCTTATGCTTGCCGGGGTACCACCTATTGTAAACTGAGCGACTTTCGAAGGGCCATTCAGGACTTTGACAGGGCCATTGAACTTGATCCTGAGTACGTTTGGGCTTATGTAGACAGAGGGATCGCTTACCGAAACCTCAAAAAGTATCAGCGAGCTATTGCTGACTATGACCGCGCTATCGAGCTTGACACCGAGGATGCAACTACTTTCGGTGAGCGAGGTCTCGCCTACTATGATCTTAAAGAGTACTCACAAGCTATTCAAGACTTTGATCATGCACTTAGCTTAGATCCAACTATTACCTGGCTTGAATCCGAAAGAGAAGAAGCCTATCTTGCCCTCAAAAATAATCGATGAGCTAAGTGCTGATCTGGCCCTGCTAGGTCTCTGGACGCCTTAACTGCTGCGTTTCAGGGACAATCTTTTCCTGTCACATGGGCCTTCTGAGTAGTTATGGCTTCCAGACCCGCATGGGCCTCGCCAGTCTCTTTGGCACCTGGTTGGCTAGCTCAGCATCTCAACCCCTTCCACCAATGCTTAGCTACCCTCACTCTGAAATCTTCCTTAGGTTAACTCTGAACAGTTTCATCAGGATTTTCTACTTGACGTGCTCAATCCTTCTGTTATAATGAACAGAGAAAAAATCAAGGTGACAGCATGACAACATTCTTTTCATTCATCATGTATATGGCAATGCTAAGCCGGAGGAACCCGTGCGGAGTGTTGCCTATGTCTTCTGCCACCTGAGTAAATCAGCGGAGAACATGTCGGGCCACCCCATCCGGGTGGCCCTTTCTTTTTGATGATGGTTTGGCGCTTGTGGTGAAGGGGCGCTCTCGATGACGAATGCGGTTCCCCTTAGCGCGTTCTGGTTCATACCTGGGAGGGTTTTGAGGTATGAAATGCCATCTGTAACTGTCAAAAGAACTGTCAAAAGGAGTTTTTGGGAACGTGAGATAAGGGGTAAGGCTAGGAGAGAAGGGGCTTTAGTGAGGTAGCTTTCTGTGCTGGCAAGGCAGGCGACAAACCTGCGCCCCTTCTTTTTGTTTGATTGTGACATCATCATATATGGAAATAAAGAGGTAACACATGTTCAATGCACATGAGGATAACCCTATCAGTAAACGTTACTACATTACAACCGCCATTGATTACCCGAATGCGCCTCCGCACATCGGCCATTCTCTAGAGAAAGTTGCCGCCGACGTCGTTGCCCGCTACCATCGCTTGCAAGGACACGATACCTACTTCAGCGGGGGACTTGACGAGAACAGTCAACATGTCGTGACGGCTGCAAGCGCACATAACACCGACCTTGTTACATGGACGAAGCGCATGGATGAAGCTTTTCGCCTGGCCTGGTCCAAACTGGATGTATCATACGACTACTGGATTCGTACGACGGAAGAGCAGCATTTCCGAGCCGCGCAGGAAGTACTGCGACGGGCCCAGGAACGGGGTGACATCTATAAATCCACGTACTCCGGCTGGTACTGTCCGAACTGCAATACCTTCTACAAGGACGACGAGCTTGTGGCAGGCAAGTGCCCTCAGCACCCCTCACTGGATCCAGAATGGCTTGAGGAGGAGAACTACTTTTTCGCCCTCTCAAAGTACAGTGATCAACTGCTCGCCTACATCAACGAGCATCCAGACTTCATTGTGCCGGCCAGCAGGCGGGCAGAAGTTTTAGGATTGATCCGCCAGGGTTTACGGGACTTCTCTGTGTCACGTCCTGTACGTCCTGGCACGATCCCATGGGGAGTACCGTTTCCGGAGGATGAGCGGCACGTCATTTACGTGTGGTTTGACGCTTTGACAAACTACCTGACGGCCGTCGGCTTTCCTGATGATAGAGCAAAATTCGAGTATTACTGGCCCGCTGACGCCCACGTTATTGGCAAGGACATCACGCGCTTTCACTGTCTCTACTGGCCCGCCATGTTGCTGTCGGCCCAGCTGCCGCTTCCCCGGCAGGTAGCGGTACATGGTTTTATCACCCTGGAAGGCCAGCGCATCTCCAAAACTGCTGGCAACACTATCGACCCGGTGGAGCTGGTGAACGAGTTCGGAGTAGATGCTGTGCGCTATAGCCTCCTGCACAACCTGTCGTTTGCCTCGGATGGAGATTTCTCGCGCGCCGGTTTAATCCGTCATTATAATGACGAACTGGCCAACGACCTGGGCAATCTGCTCAATCGCGTCGTTTCAATGATAAAGCGTTATCGAGGCGGAGCCATTCCCGCGCCAGGACCCGTTGACGTACTGGAAGAAGACCTTCAAAAGGTCGCAGGAGAGACCCCTCGTCGTGCCGCGGCAGCGTTGGAGAGCTGGGATATTGGCGCCGCCTTGAATATCACCTGGGAATTTGTGCGGCGAACAAATCAATACATTGAACAGAGTGAGCCATGGCATCTGGCCCGGCAAGCTGGCCAGGAGAGCCGCCTGGATAGCGTTCTCTACTCGGCAGCAGAAGCCACGCGCTTACTTGCGATTTTCCTGGCTCCCTATATCCCATCGGCCAGCAACCGTATCCTCGCCCAACTCGGCCTTGGCCCCGTGGGTAATGTCGCTTGGGTGCATGAAGGAACCTGGGGCAGTCGCCCACTAACGCGGGTAGTCCCCGGGCCTCTGCTCTTTCCACGCATTCTTACAGAGTGACTACTCCCCATGTCTAAAGACAAGGGGCTTCTACAGGTTGGATACTGAGAGCGTGTAGCCCCACGCTCAGAATGTTCAGGCTCGCATTCAGATCACGATCAATCGAAAGGAGACAACAGGGGCAATGACACGTGCTGCACTCCTGAGACGTATAGGCAGGGTTGACCTTGATGAACTGTCTGCCAGCTTCTTCCGCTTTGCTCGACAGTTGAGAGAAAAAGGCCGACCACGCTGCATCATGAATGCTTTTTGCCAGGCAATGGTTATGGGTCATACGCTTCACCTGCAAGTCTTCCATGCAGATGACACCGAAACGGTCAACGATCTTTCTACTTTCCTGATGGGTAAAGTTCTCACGCCTGAAAGCGATACGCTCGTGAACTCGTGCGACCACTTTGCGATGCTTGCGCCGCTCTTTGGAGCCTTTGACAAGTGTGGCGTGCTTACGTTGCACACGAGCCAAGGCCTTCTCTTCTTGACGGAAAAACCTGGGGTTCTCAATCTCTTCTGCAGTGGAGAGAGTAGCAAAGGTTTTCAGTCCGACGTCAATCCCCACGTGAGTAGGGGTTTCGGGCAAGCGGAGAGGGTCGCATTCTGCCGAGAAGGAGACGTACCATTTGCCGGTCGAGGAACGATGGATGGTACAGGTTTTGAGTGTGCCTCTCAGCGCTCGGTGAGAGACCATCTTGAGAGAGCCAATCTTAGAGAGGCACACCCGATCAGCATGAGTCATGCTGAAGCCCGATTGCGGGAAGGTGAAGGAGTCGTATCTCTGCTGCCCACGGAAACGGGGAAACCCTGGATTGTCAGCGTGTTCACGGAGGCGGCGGAAGAAGGCTTTGAAGGCGAGGTCAATGCGCACCGCCACGTTTTGAAGGACCTGAGAGTGGACGGTGGTGAGAGAAGGGCGTTCGGCTTTGAGTCCCCCAAAGGTGGCTTGTTGCTCGTAGAGCGAGAGGCTTTTTCCTTCCTGTGCATACGCAGTTTTCCGCTTTTCAAGCAAGTGGTTATAGAGCCAACGGCACTCATCAAGCGTTTCGTTGAGCCTGTGAACTTGCTTCTTAGTGGGATACACACGGTACTGAAAGGTTTTACGCATGCATGGATTATCGCACACATGAGGACAGATGTGAAGTGGCAAGTGGCAACCCAACCCCGTTGCCCCAAACAAGGAACGCCGCTTTCATCCCCATGGATAAATCGCAGGGGCTTTCAGCGGCGGAGACTGGTAAATATATCGCGTAGGGGCGGGAGCGGAGAGGGCGCGGAGAGGGGACCTTTATGGTCGCCCGTGGGAGGGGTCATCCCATCGCATGCATAGGTCTCCTGTGGGAGGAGTCATCCCTTGTGTTTTTTCTGTACAAGGAGGAGAGACATGCCGATCATTGAAGTTGAAAGATTAGCAAAAACATTCAGGACTCGCGAACGCTCCGCAGGTCTGACAAGCAGTTTGCGCTCATTTGTTGCCCCACAGTATCGCGAACGCGAAGCAGTCAAGCACATCAGCTTCTCCCTGGAGCCAGGAGAGATACTGGCTTTCATAGGGCCAAATGGCGCAGGCAAGTCCACAACTATCAAAATGCTGACCGGCATCCTCTACCCTTCAGATGGCAAGGCGCATGTGCTTGGTCTGACGCCGTGGCAACAGCGGCGCAAGCTCGCCTTTCGAATAGCCTGCGTCTTCGGCCAGAAGTCGCAGCTCTGGTATCACCTGCCGCCCCAGGATACCTTTGGTTTGTTGGCACGCATCTACGAACTCGATATGAACGAGTACCGCAAACGGCGCGACTTTTTGGTGGATGTCTTCGATATCGCGGACTACATGCGCACACCGGCGCGTAAGTTAAGCCTGGGGGAGCGTATGCGCTGTGAACTGGCGGCCGCCTTGCTGCACAGGCCCTCCGTCATCTTCCTGGACGAGCCGACCATTGGCCTGGATGTCATCGCTAAGCAGCGTATCCGTGACCTGATAGGGCAGTTGAACGCGGAGGAGGGCGTCACGGTCTTTCTGACCTCGCATGATGCTGGTGATATCGAGCAAGTATGTCGCCGTGCCATCGTCATTAACCATGGAGAGATCATCCTGGATACCCCGGTGGCAAAAATGAAACGAGACTACCTGAAAGTCAAGACGGTCGATCTGTTGCTAGAGGAACCCGCGGCTACACTGCTGAAAACAGATACTGCAAGTGACGAGCAGCGCTTAAGCATCCAGTTGCCATCATCTATTCACGAGGAAATGCTGGTGACAGAGGGCATCCAGGTACTGAAGGCGAAAGGGCATGGGCTGAAACTGGAGATCGATACCTCGCGCTGCCCGCTGGAACCAATCATTGCCGCCATTATGCAGCACTGCCACATCCTCGACATGACGATCTCCGACCCGCCCATGGAAGAGATCATTGCCAGGATTTACGGCGAGAAAGGACGAGAGGAAAGCGTATGAACACAGGCCTTCAAAGTCAGAGGCAAAGCCACGGGCAAAGCCAGGGACAAAAGATCGACCTGGCCTGGCAAAAATACATGGCTGTGCTGCAGTTGAGCGTAGCGAATAACCTGGCGTATATGGGGGAAGTTGTCTTCCGTGCCATGCTCCTTTTAGCTTTCATATTCATCTTCCTGCAGTTATGGACAGCAACCTATGCCGCGCGAGGAGTACACTCGTTGGCGGGTTTCAGCATCAGCGATATGATCTGGTACCTGGCGGCCACAAGATACCGAGAATGGGATATATCACAACGGAGGCACTTTACCATTAGATGAGATGTTACAACGCTTGCGGTTGCTGCTTGCGAAGCATCATATTACATAACTTTTTTCACTTGACACTCATTTAGGAACAGGCTACTCTCCCAAGGAGACAACGGCAATGCAGCACGAACGAACGCCACGATACACACCACAAGAACGGAGAAGTTATGCAAGGATAGCCCAAGACCTCAGAGAGCGGCTGCAATCAGGCCTCCTTTCCGAGCTGACAGCCTACCCGCAGTTTGTTGTCTGGAAATATACTGTGGAAGAAGGGAAGCTGAAAAAACGGCCATTCAACCCGCGAACTCATGCAGCAGCCAGGACAAACGACCCAACCACCTGGGCGCGAGCAGAACCATCCTTGAAAGCACTAGCAACCGGGCGCTACAATGGGATTGGCTTTGTCTTTTCCGACAAAGACCCCTTTACCGGCACGGATCTTGATGCATGTGTTGCCAAAGACGGCAGTATCGCCCCATGGGCGCAAGAGATTATCGCTTCCCTTTCCTCCTACACCGAGTATTCCCCGTCAAAATTAGGCGTGCATATCCTCACCCGGGCAACCCTGCCAGGAGCAGGCAAAAAAGTTGGTTCTATTGAACAGTATGCACAAGGCAGGTTTTTTACGCTCACCACCGATCATGTGCCAGGCACGCCACGAACGATTGCAGACCGCCAGGCGCAGCAAGAGAGCTTGTACGCGTCTCTTGGTGGTGAGGAAGCACCTCAACAAAGAAGTGAGAACACTAGGGGTAGGGGAGCGGGTGGCGGTGAGACCCTTGCCCGGCGCTCTCCAACCCGATCAGATGCGGAGGTGGTAGACAAAGCGCAGTCTGCCCGAAACGGTGAGCGTTTTACCGCACTCTGGCAAGGCGATACCACCGGATACCGGTCAAAAAGCGAGGCAGATTTTACCCTTGTTTTGCGGCTGCTCTACTGGACGAATGACGACATTGCTCAGACCAAACGGCTGTTTCAGCAGTCAGGGTTATACGATCCCGAGAAAACCGATAGGCAGACAGGCAAACACAGCTATCTTGATGTGACGATCTACAATGCTTTGAGGAAGCGCAGAAACGAATAAGACGGTGGCAGTGATTATGCCAGCGAGGAGAGCGCCAGCCAGGAAGAAGGGGGAAAAGACCAAAGCTGACTATGAAGCGTTTAAATCCGCAGCAGGGGGATGGAAAGATATCGATACGGATAAGCTCATTGCTAACATCTATGCAAGCCGGAGACGAAGCAACCGTCCTCCGGTGGAACTATGAAGTACCTGGTGGATAGCGACTATGTTGCCGACTACCTCAAAGGACGCACTCCGGCTACTGATCTCCTAAACACCCTGCTGCAAGACGGCATTGCCATCAGTATTATCACCTTTGCAGAAGTGTACGAGGGCATTTACTACGGCCACAACCGTGCACACTACACCGGTATCTTCCACCGGTTTCTCCGCGGGGTCACTGTTTTAGGGATTACCCGCTCGATTGCCAAGCAGTATGCACTCATGCGTGGCGAGCTTGGACGAAAAGGCCAACTCATTGACCAGCCTGATCTGTTCATCGCAGCAACTGCCACCTACCTCAAGCTTACCCTCGTGACCCGCAACCTCAAAGATTTTGAGCGTATCCCTTCTTTGGAACTCTATAAAACAGACTAACATACGCCTGTTTCCAACTGCAAAGCTGTGCGTTATAATACCAGACAGGGGAAACGTGAGGTAAAAAAAGATGGCACCACCGCAGTCAGTTCTTGAGCTTATTGACCGATTTAACCGTAACCGCAGCGCATATAAGTCAGATCAGTATAACGAAGCCCGCCTGCGTATCGAGTTTCTCAATCCGTTTTTTGAAGCATTGGGCTGGGATGTCAACAATAAACAAGGGTATGCTGAGGCGTATAAAGACGTTGTGAACGAAGACGCTGTTTGTTGTGTATGACTGCCGCGTGAAGCCTGACAGAACTGATAAGGCGACAACTGCCCGCATCATGTATCTCACCTTTGCTGACTATCTGAAGCGCTGGGAGGAGATCACCTCTATTTTCTCGCGTGAGGCAATTCTGAAAGGCTCCTTTGACAGCTTTGCGGAGGAAACCAAGAGCAAGCGCGGCACCGCTGAGGTTGATACAGCGTTTTTGCAAGAGATTGAGTCCTGGCGGGAGCTGCTTGCCCGTCACTTAGCGCAGCGGAATAGGAGCCTTACGCAACGGGAACTGAATTTTGCTGTCCAGATGACCATTGACCGGATTATTTTCCTGCGTATCTGTGAGGATCGGGGCATTGAGGAGTACGAACGGTTGAAAGCGCTGCTGAAAGGCACCGGCGTCTATCAGCGCCTCTGTACGCTTTTTAGTGAGGCAGATGACCGCTATAACTCAGGTTTGTTCCACTTTCAAAAAGAAAGGGATGTTCCGGAACCGCCTGACACCCTAACCCTCAATCTTGCGCTTGATGATAAACCGCTCAAAGATATCATCACACGGCTGTACTACCCGGAGAGTCCGTATGAGTTCTCAGCGCTGCCGGCAGATGTCCTCGGCCAGGTCTATGAGCAGTTTCTTGGCAAAGTCATCCGTCTGACGCCTACGCATCAGGTGATGGTTGAGGAAAAGCCCGAAGTTCGCAAGGCTGGCGGCGTCTACTACACGCCAACTTTTATCGTTAACTACATTGTGCAACAGACACTGAGCAAGCTCCTTGCAGGCAAAAAGCCAGGTTTACGGGGGAGCGCAAGTAAAATTAAGATTGTTGATCCGGCCTGCGGTTCAGGTTCATTTCTCATCGTTGCTTATCAATACTTACTTGATTGGCATCGAGACCGCTACGTCGAAGACGGCGTAGAGAAGCACCGCAAAGAACTGTACCAAGGCAAAGGTGGTCTGTGGCTGTTAACCACCCAGGAGAAGAAACGCATCCTCCTCAACAGCATTTATGGGGTGGATATTGACCCGCAGGCAGTTGAGGTAACAAAACT
>WNGK01010487.1_pt1 | contig 10868 bp, 8 predicted proteins | sample 5400601 | NCBI WGS metagenome assembly WNGK01 (sample SAMN13153376, study PRJNA577476) | soil metagenome | isolation source: 60 cm soil or saprolite under Garry oak tree replicate 1 | place: USA:California | collected 2016-06-15
CAGCCACCTCGGCGGGATCGATCTGCGCTATCACGACGCCGGGCTCGGTGCCACCCTCGGCCAGAATGCGACCCCAGGGATCGACGACTAGGGAATGGCCAAAAGTCTCGCGGCCGTTTTCGTGTTTGCCGCCCTGCGCGGCAGCAAACACGAAGCAGCCGTTCTCGATGGCGCGCGCGCGTTGCAGCACCTGCCAGTGCGCTTCGCCGGTCTGCCGGGTAAAGGCGGATGGGATCGCCAGGAACGATGCGCCGGCTTCCGCCAGCGCTCGGTACAGCGCCGGAAAGCGCAAATCGTAACACACCGTCAAGCCGAGGCGGCCCCATGGCAAATCGGCGACAATGGCAAGCTCGCCGGGACGATAGGTATTGGACTCGCGATAGCTTTCGCCACCCGCGAGATCGACGTCGAACATGTGGATCTTGTCGTAACGTGCGGCTACTTCGCCCTTGCGATCGATCAGGAACGAGCGGTTAACGGCTTTTTCCGGCGACGCTTTGATCGCGAGCGACCCGATATGAATGTAGATCGACAGCTTGCGCGCGACTTCGCGCAAGGTTGCCAGCGTGAGATCGACTTCCTCGGCCACGATATTGGCGAACAGATGTTCGCGCTTGATCGCCAGAATATTGGTCATTTCCGGCGTTAACACGTAGTCGGCGCCGGCCGCCTTGGCTTGATCGATCAATCCCAATGCAGCGGCGAGATTTGCCGCGGGATCGAGCCCCGAGCGCATCTGGATCATGCCGACCTTAAAGCTCGCGCGTGCCGCGGCGCTCATGCCGGCGATTCCTTCGCCTCGGCAAGCAACGAATCGAGCTTGCCGGCTTCCTCCAACGCATAGAGATTGTCACAGCCGCCGACATGCGTCGCACCGATGAAAATCTGCGGGTAGGTGCTGCGGCCGTGGGCGCGCTGGATCATCGCTTTGCGAATGTCCCGTTTTCCGGTGACGTCGATCTCATGAAAACTTACGCCTTTGCGCGAAAGCAGGTCCTTGGCATCCTGGCAATAGGGGCAATAACACACTGTATAGATGTCAACGGTGGCCATGATCGGACGTAATTTTCAGCAAACTGTTATATGGACGTTCGCGCCGGCTCGGCAACCCTGGCAAAAACCAGTACGTCGACATTCGCGGCTCCGGCGCGCAACAGCGCCCGCGCACAGCCGTCCACGGTTGCTCCCGATGTCAGCACGTCGTCGACAAGTACCAGCCGGCGTCCGGTCACGGCGGCCTTGCCATCCCTCGGCACGCGAAATGCGCCTTGCACATTGGCCGTGCGCTCGGTCCGCGACAGCCCGACCTGCTGCGCGGTCGGCTTGACGCGCTTGAGCGCGCCGGTAGCGACCGGCACGCCGGTTTGGCTCGAAACCGCGGCGGCGAGCATTGCCGACTGATTGAAACGCCGCGCCCACAAGCGGCGCCAGTGCAGCGGCACCGGGACCAGCGCGTCGGCCTCGGCGAGGAGCTCACGTCCCGCTTGGCTGAGCCCGGCGTGCCAAGCCGCTCGCAAAAGGGCCTGGTGATGAACGACAGCTTCGACCAGCACGCCGGACACAAGCCGCGGCCCTCGACCGGTTCGCGGCAGGCCGCACAGAGCGGCGGCAAAGCGAGATCGAGCATGCGGCGCAATGCTGAGCGGCCGCACCGGTGGCGCGCTTGAGTGGTGCGGGAAGAACACTGCCGGCGGATAACATTTGCGGCCACGCTAGCGCTGTCCAAGCACAATGTCATCGGCCTCGGAGCGAGGTGCCTGTGCAAAGCATCGCGCGTGAACGCTCGGGCGACAGCTCGCCTGGGAAATGAGACAATGCGGCATGGTTGGCAGCATGGTTGAAAGCCCGATCATATTTGACCGCTTGCTTTGGCGTCGCCGCCGGCATCGCGCCGCGGCTTTGCCGCCGGCGACCTTTTTGCTCGAGCGCGTCGCTGCCGAACTTGCCGATCGCCTGAGCACTGTGCTGCGCCGTTTCGAACTGGTGCTCGATCTTGGCACTCCGGGCGACGCAGTGCGTGCGGCGCTGCGCCAGTCGGGTTCGGTAGGCAGCGTCGTGGCTGCCGATGTCTTTGCGCGCGACAAGCCGTTTGTCGTCGCCGACGAGGAGGCATTGCCGTTCGGCGATGGCACGATTGATCTTGTAGTGTCAGCCTTGGCATTGCAGTTCGTCAACGATCTGCCCGGCGTGTTTTTGCAAATCCGCCGCGCGCTCAAGCCCGATGGTCTGTTTCTTGCTGCGCTGTTCGGCGGCGACTCGCTTACCGAACTGCGCCAATCCTTCGCTGCGGCCGAAAGCGAAATCGAAGGCGGCGCTTCGCCACATGTTGCGCCATTCGTCGACGTGCGCGAACTCGGCGGACTTCTGCAACGGGCGGGTTTCGCCTTGCCGGTCACTGATGTCGAGCGCGTCACGGTGCGTTACGCCTCGGCCTTGGATCTGATGCGGGATCTGCGGCGTATGGGGGCGACCAACTCACTTACCTCGCGCCGGCGGACGCCGCTGCGCCGCACCACGCTCATGCGCATGGCGAAAATTTATGCGCAGCGTTTCGCCGACGCCGATGGGCGCATCCGGGCCACGTTCGACATCGTTTGGCTGTCGGGGTGGGCGCCGCATCCGGATCAGCAGCAGCCGCTCAAGCCTGGCTCAGCCAAGGCACGGCTTGCCGACGCGCTCGGTGCACGCGAGATCTCGGCAGGGGAGAAGGCCGGTCGTTGACGCGCGCTAGGCGCGAAAAATTAAATCAGCGCAGCCAAGTGCGAGATCAGGGGTTCGTCGGCGGGCGGCATGGGATAATTGCGCAACTCGTGCGGCCGCACCCACTTGAACTGTTGTGCTTCCTTGGCCTGTACAAAGCCGTCCCAACGCCGGCAGACGTAAAGCGGCATCAGCAGATAGAAGTCAGGATAGAGATGGCTCGCAAAGGTCAGCGGCGCGAGGCATTCCTCCTTGACCGTAATCCCCAGCTCTTCCTTCAATTCGCGAATAAGGCTCTGCTCCGGCCGCTCGCCCAATTCGACCTTGCCGCCGGGAAACTCCCATAAGCCAGCCATCGCTTTACCGGATGGCCGCTGCGCGATCAGCACGCGGCCGTCGGTATCGATCAGCGCGCAGGCGGCGACAAGGACAAGTTTAACGGTCACGGGATATCTCGGCTTAGAACTAACAGTGCAAGGGCAAAATCGATTTGCTGTACATCCTCACGCCCGCATCAGTTCGAGAACGGCATCGGCAAAAGCGCGGGGGTCTTCCTGCGGCGAGGGTCGCGGTGCGAATGCGTTTGGGCGCGGCGCTCAACTGCGATAATCCCCGTTGATCGCGACATATTCCTTGGTGAGGTCGCAAGTGAGCACGCGATCGCGGCCTTTGCCCAGGCCAAGCGCGACTTTGAGGCTGATTTCCGGCCGCTTCATTGCCGCGGAAACTGCTGCTTCGTCGTAAGCTGGATCGCGTGCACCCTTGTGTGCGACGCGAATGCCGCCGAACCAGATCGATAGGCGGTCGCGATCAGCCGGCTCTCCCGCCTTGCCAACGGCCATTACCACGCGGCCCCAATTGGCGTCCTCGCCGGCAATTGCGGTTTTGACCAAAGGCGAATTGGCGATCGACAAGGCAATCCGGCGGGCGGAAATTTTCGACACCGCGCCTTCGACGATGATCTCGACCAGCTTGCGGGCGCCTTCGCCGTCACGGGCGACCTGTTCGGCGAGATCGGCGAGCACGGCGTTGAACGCTTTGCGAAATGGCACCAGCCGCGGATCAGTGCTGCGACGAATGCCCGGCGTCGGCGCGGCGCCGGTCGCGAATGCCAGCACAGTGTCCGAGGTCGAGGTGTCGCCATCTATGGTAACGGCATTGAACGTATCGACCACGCCGTCACGCAACAATGACTGCAATAGCGGCGCGGAAATCGGCGCATCGGTGAAGATGAAAGCAAGCATGGTTGCCATATCGGGCGCAATCATGCCGGCGCCTTTGGCAAAGCCGTTGATAGTCACATCCGTTCCGCCGAGCCGAGTGCGCGCGGTTGCCAATTTCGGAAACGTGTCGGTCGTCATGATCGCCTTGGCCGCTTCGCTATAGCCGTCCGGCCGCGCCGCCCCAGCAAGATCGGTCATGACGCGCTCGAAGGCGCGCGCATCGAGCGGTTCGCCGATGACGCCGGTCGAGGCGAGGAAAACCTCAGAGGTTTTGCAGCCCACCGCGGCAGTGGCGAATTTGGCCGTCAGCGCGCAGGCCTGCCGGCCGCTTTTGCCGGTGAAGGCGTTAGCGTTGCCGGAATTGACGACCAGCGCCCGGGCGAAATGGCCCTTGATCTGGCCACGGCACCATTCCACCGGGGCCGAGGGACATTTCGAGCGGGTGAAGACGCCGGCAACGCTTGTCTCGCGATCAAACACCGCGAGCATGACGTCGGCGCGATCGCGATAACGGATACCGGCCTTGGCGGTCGCTAGCCGTACACCGCCGATAACCGGGAGCTGCGGAATTGTCTTCGGCGCGAGCGGAGAAATTGATGCGGACACCGGCATGCCCCTTTTGTCATGGCCGGACCTTTCCAGCCATTCCTCTTGAGCCGGTAATGTTTAAAGGCCTCGCTGGCGGGAACAAGCCCGCCGAGCTCGGCGGTCACTTCTTATCGGCCGTCACTTCTTAGATGGCGCAGCCGGATTAAGTGCCGATGAATCGGATGGGCCGGCAGGCCGTTCGAGACGCTCGATGGTGGCAGATTTACGAAGATTATCGACAAGTTCCGCTTGCGCGCGGCGAGCAACGTAATTCTGCAATTGCCCTTTGACTTGATCGAATGTCGGAGTGGGCTTTAAGCGTTTGTCTTCGACTTTGATAATGTGCCAGCCGAATTGCGTCTTCACCGGATCGGAAGTCTGCCCCTTCTCGAGCTTGAAAGCGGCCTCGGCGAATTCCGGCACCATCTGTTCCTTGGTGAAATAGCCGAGGTCGCCGCCTTCGGCGGCGCCAGGATCCTTGGATTTCTCCTTGGCCAGCGTGGCGAAATCCGCGCCTTTCTTTAATTGCGCTTCGATATCTTTGGCTTCGCCTTCGGTCGCCACGAGGATGTGCCGCGCATGGACTTCCTCCTCGTTCGGAGTCTGCTTGATCGCCTCGTCATAGATCTTATGCATCGCATCGTCGGTCATGGCAGCTTTGCCGGCATCCTGCAGCAGCGCTTCCATCAAAGCCTTATGACGCTCGAATTCGATCCGGTGCTTGACCTCATTACGGTTGGCGAGCTGCTGCTGATCGGCCGCCTGCGCCAGGATAATCACGTCGGCAAGATAGGTGATGAGATAGTCGCGCTTTTGATCGGGGCCCATTTGCGGCATCGCGGTGCCGATGTCGTCCTCAGCCATTTTGAGGTCGCTCTGCCGGATATCGATTCCGTTGGCGCGCGCGACCACCGGATCAGACTCCTGTGCGCGTGATCCAATGGGGGCGATCAGAAATGCCGCAAGTGCGACTGCGCTCAGCAGGCGAGCGTCGAATGAGCGAGTGAAAGACATTGCATCCGATCCTTTGCAGTGATCCTTTGGCAGTGATCCTTTGGCAGCGATCCTTTGGTGACAGCCGGCTTGGTAGTTAACCACGAGGCCAACACGGCGGCTGGCTTCGGAGGCCAGATACTGGATGCCAATGCTGGGATGCCAATGCTGGGATACCAATGCTGGACTCTTTCGTGGTCGGTCCGACTTGGGTCCTGATTGGCGGTCCCGATTGGCGGTCCCGATTGGCGGTCCCGACTTGGCCGCTAACCCCGCAACTGATCCCGGCAGCTATCCAGCGGTTCTTGGTCGGCGCGGACACTTGCCCAATCGCCGACCGTTGGCAATGGCAGAAACAAGCCTGCGCTTAAACAACGCGTGAAAGCGGCGTCGCATTGACAACAAATCGACCCCCTCCTATCTGTCGCACGGTATCGGGATGTTCATTCGCCTCGCCATCGCCCGAATAGCGCCGTATTTTCCGCCCCTTGGGACTGCGTCGCCCGCGAGACAAAGACGGCATGACCCCGAGCAGCGGGAACGGGTTTCCAGAAAAGTCGTGCTTTGCGTCCAACGGCCTGCTGAGCCGAAATTCCAAGGAATGATGCGATGATCGGCGCTGTCGCCCGCAAGCTGTTCGGTTCGTCCAACGACCGTCAAATCCGCGCCTACCGGCCCCGGGTCGAGCAGATCAACGCGCTGGAAGCGGAGCTGGAAGCGTTTTCCGACGACGCTTTGCGCGCGCGCACCGATGAATTCAGGAAGCAGATCGCCGACGGCGCGACTTTCGATGACATTCTGGTGCCGGCTTTCGCCACGGTGCGTGAGGGCGCCAAGCGTACGCTCAGGCAACGTCATTTCGACGTCCAGCTCATTGGCGGCATGGTCCTGCACGAAGGCAAAATTGCCGAGATGAAGACCGGCGAAGGCAAGACGCTGGTTGCGACCCTTCCGGTCTATCTCAACGCGCTCGCCGGCCGCGGTGTGCACGTCGTCACCGTCAACGATTATCTCGCCAAGCGCGACGCCGAATGGATGGGCCAAATCTACAAGTTCCTCGGCTTGACCGTCGGCGTCATCGTGCATGGCCTCGACGACGAACAACGCAAGAAGGAATACGACTGCGACGTCACCTACGCCACCAACAACGAGCTCGGATTCGACTACCTGCGCGACAACATGAAATACCGGCTCGAAGATATGGTGCAGCGCAGCCATATCTACGCCATCGTCGACGAAGTCGATTCGATCTTGATCGATGAAGCTCGCACTCCGCTGATCATTTCAGGTCCGCTGGACGATCGCTCGGAATTCTACAACACCATCGACGCTTACATTCCCCGGCTGGACAAGACCGATTACGAGCTCGACGAGAAGCAGCGCACCGTCAATCTCACCGAAGTCGGCATGGAGAAGATGGAGAATTTGCTGCGCGATGCCGGGCTGTTGAAATCGGATTCGCTTTACGACGTCGAGAACGTCTCGGTCGTGCATCATGTCAATCAGGCATTGCGGGCGCACAAGCTGTTTGCCCGCGACAAGGATTACATTGTCCGTAACGGCGAAGTGGTGATCATCGACGAATTCACCGGCCGCATGATGCCGGGCCGCCGCTACTCCGAAGGGCTGCATCAGGCGCTCGAAGCCAAAGAGCATCAGCCGATCCAGCCGGAGAACCAGACGCTCGCCTCGATCACGTTCCAGAATTACTTCCGCATGTACGAGAAGCTCGCCGGCATGACCGGTACCGCGGTGACCGAGGCCGACGAATTCCAGGACATCTACAATTTGGAGGTTTTGGAGATCCCGACCAACATGCCGATGATCCGCATCGACGACGATGACGAGGTCTATCGGACGGCAGCTGAGAAATTCCGCGCCATCTTGGCTTTGATTGAGGACTGTAAGGGGCGCGGTCAGCCCGTCCTGGTCGGCACCACGTCGATCGAGAAATCCGAGCAGCTCGCCGAAATGCTGCGCAAGCAGGGTTGGGAGCAACATGATTTCTCGGATCCCAACGCGTTTGCGGCGCTCTATTCCGGCGATGAGGGCGCCTCCAAGGCCAAGGTGTTCGCGGTCCTCAACGCGCGCTATCACGAGCAGGAAGCGCAGATCATTGCGCAAGCCGGCGTGCCGGGCGCCATCACCATCGCCACCAACATGGCCGGCCGCGGCACCGACATTCAGCTCGGCGGCAATGCCGACATGCGCATTCGCCAGGAATTGGCCGACATCGCCGAGCCGCGCGAGCGCGAAAAGAGCGATCGTGCCGCTGAGATCCGCGCGCAAGTCGCGCGGTTGAAAGAAAAGGCGCTCACGGCCGGCGGCCTTTACGTACTTGGCACCGAACGCCACGAAAGCCGCCGCATCGACAATCAATTGCGCGGCCGTTCCGGACGCCAAGGCGACCCCGGGCACTCGAAATTCTTCTTGTCGCTCGAAGACGACCTGATGCGCATCTTCGGCACTGACAAGCTCGACGGCATGCTGCAGCGGCTCGGCCTTAAGGAGAATGAGGCCATCATTCACCCCTGGATCAATAAGGCGCTGGAAAAGGCGCAGCAAAAGGTCGAGGCGCGCAATTTCGATATTCGCAAGAACCTCCTGAAGTTCGACAACGTGATGAACGACCAGCGCAAGGTCATTTTCGACCAGCGCGTCGAATGGATGGAGGATCAGGCCGTAGGCGAGGTGGTCGCCGACATGCGGCATACCGTGATCGACGATCTGGTAGCCAAACACGTGCCAGAGAATGCCTATCCGGAACAATGGGACGCCGCCGGGCTGCGTGAGGAGCTCAAGCGCGTGCTCGGTCTCGATCTTCCGGTCGACGAATGGGCGAAGGAAGAAGGCATTGCCGACGAAGAAATCTTCGCGCGCGTCGAACGCCGCGCCGACGAGCATATGGCGGCGAAGGTGGCGCAATGGGGTCCCGACGTCATACGCTATATCGAGAAATCGATCCTGCTGCAGACGCTCGACCATCTCTGGCGCGAACACCTCGTTATGCTTGATCATTTGCGCCAGGTGATCGGGTTCCGCGGTTATGGCCAGCGCGATCCGCTCAACGAATACAAAGCGGAGGCGTTCAGCTTATTTGAAGCCATGAGCCAGAATCTGCGCGAAGCGGTCACGGCGCAGTTGATGCGTGTCGAGATCCAGGCGGCGCCACCGCAGCAGCCGGCAATGCTGCCGGCCATGGAAGCGCACAAAATCGATCCGGCGACCGGTGAAGATGAGATGGCTTTGGCGATGGCCGGCGCCGAAACGTTGGCGCGGCACGGTATCGGCCCGGCCGGCGGGCGCGTCGCGGGTGCGGCACTGCCCGCTGGCTCACCGCCAGGATCGGCGTTGGTACGGGCGCAGGCGCCGCCTCGTAATCCTCAGGATCCGCAGAGCTGGGGGAAGGTTGGCCGCAACGAGCCTTGTCCGTGCGGCTCAGGCAAAAAATACAAGCATTGCCACGGGCGGTACGCCTGACAGGAATTAGTTGTCTGGCATCAGGGATCAGCAAGCCCCCTGATCCCTGATCCCTGATTTCTGATTACTGGAGTCCCGCCCAGCGACTGTCGAACGAGCCGGTTGGAACGACCGGTTGCGCGCCCTTGATCAGGCTGCCGCTCGGCGGCGGCGTGGTCGCGCTGGCCAGTTGCGGAGCTTGTGGCGGCGGCGACGGCCGCGGCGCTGCCGCAACCGGTGCTTGCGGTTTTTGTGGTTCTGTTTTTTGCGGCTCGGATTTCGCGATCTCGACTTTCCGAGCTTCCGCTGCCGGGCGCAACCCGGCGAGTGCGGTGCCTTGCGGCGCGGCTGGCTGCTGGGCGGTATCGCTCTTCGGCTTGAACAGACGCGTGAAGAAATTGTCCTGGCTCGTATCCGCGGAGGCGACTTGGCTAGTGCCCTGAGTCGTCGTGCGGTCAAACAGGCCACCAAACAAACTGGGCTTTTGCACCGAAGCGGTTTTCATGCTGGCTTCGGGGTCCGCGCGCGGGCCACTGAGCGTCGGCCGCGGCATGCCCGGATGGATCGGCGGCGCGTGCACATGCCCGTCATTGTCATAGACCGGTGCGGACTCTTCGAGCTTGGCGACGAATACGCGGTTCATGCCGCCATCGGTGCCCATGGTGATCGGCGCCACCGGCGCATTTAGTCTGGTCAATTGCGCGACCTGGTATTCGTCGTTGCGTTGCTTCTCTAGCGCCGGCCCGGCGATCTCCACGGGCACTTCATAGGTCGGGCAGCGAGTGGCCGGGCTGAATGCAAGGGGCTTGGTCGAGTTCGCCGGCGGCTGCGCGTCGAACACATAATGCCGTTCGCACACGTCAACTTTGGGCTCGAGATGCGTCACCTCGAAGTGATCGTTGCCTTCCTTCAGCACTTTCCAGAAAGGCATATTTGGATTGGTGCGATGTCTCGCCAGGTTCGCCGCGGTCAGGCGGAACGGATAGGCTTGAATTTGGAATTGCTTCTGGCCGCCAAGGAATGACTCGCGCGCCAGGGAATAGATTTCACCGATCTGTTCGTCGGTCATGGCGTAGCAGCCGCGCGACGAGCAATCGCCGTGAATCATAAGGAACCCGCCAGTGTAACCGTTGGCTTTGTCAGAGGCGTTTGGGAAGCCCATGTTGATGGCGAGGTAGTAGTTGGAATTCGGATTCATCAGGCCGGGCGTGATCGAATAGAAGCCCTCCGGCGCCTGGCGATCGCCTTCCACTTTCTTCGGGCCCAGTTCGCCCGACCAGCGGCAGATCGGGTAGACTTTGAGCAGCTGATAGAGGCCTGTGGTGTCCTGCTTCCACACCTCCAGTTCCGATTCCTCTTTGAACACGCGAACGAGGACCGGAGAATCCTTCGGCATATTTTTCTTTTGCAGGAGCGCGAGCATTTCAGGCGAGATTTCCTTCATCGCCCTGCTCGGCAGCTGATAGCCCTCATCGCTGTAGCAGCCAGCGAGCGCCAAGGCACCGGCAAGAGCCGCCGATGTCATGAGCACACGCAAACCGGCGGCGCTGCACGCCAGCGCGCGAATGAGGTAGGCGCGGATCAAGACGAGATTCCCCGACAGATGGACCATCCCCCGTGCCATCAGCTGCTTAATCGTTATCCGCAAGAGGCGGCTTTCGCAAGGCAACCGGCGCCGGCCCTACGCTTGAACACCCCCCGCTTAAATGATTGGTAAATTATCGTCGAATTTGGCAGGGAAATCCAACGCTTTAGCAGCCGCGCCGCAGCGCGTGGAGGAATCGCGGCGACATTGTGGCAATCAGCGGGCAGGCGTTGCGTTTGTGGCCTTCGGCCGTCATCCGAGCGTGCGCCCTAGCGCGACGAATTTTTCCCGCCGCAGCCTGACGATTGTGGACCGATCGA
>WNGK01011147.1_pt1 | contig 10866 bp, 8 predicted proteins | sample 5400601 | NCBI WGS metagenome assembly WNGK01 (sample SAMN13153376, study PRJNA577476) | soil metagenome | isolation source: 60 cm soil or saprolite under Garry oak tree replicate 1 | place: USA:California | collected 2016-06-15
GCACATCGGAACGGGAATGATCGGGCAAGAGCCCTTCCGCATTCTGCTCAATGACCTCCGCCTGGCCCACGCCGCCTTCATCGCCGAGACGCCAATCGACAGTCCCGGCGACGACCGCAGAAATGTGGATGCACTTAAGAAGTTGGTCCAGTAATCACCTGCCGCGATCGCCGGCGCCACCACCCAGCAACGGCCAGAAAGACTGGAGAATGACCATTCCATATTGGGAGCCGCGCTGCACCAGTCCGTCGTTGTAGAATCAAGAATTCAATAGTCCAAGAGCCGCCCGTCATGCCGCCCGAAGACAACTCGAAAACCATAACCGCGCCTTCCAACCCGCGCGTTGAAAACCGCTCCGACCGTCCCCCCGATCGCGAGAACGACGAGCGCTACGACCCCCAGCGCGTCGAGGAAAAATGGTTTCGGCAATGGCAGCAGAACGCCTCCCTGTACGCCGCCGAGCCCGGCTCCGCAAAAAAGAAGTTCTATGTTCTTGAAATGCTGCCCTATCCATCCGGCGCGCTGCACATGGGCCACGTGCGCAACTACGCCATCGGCGACGCGCTCGCACGCTACATGTGGATGAACGGCTATAACGTCCTTCACCCCATGGGATGGGATTCCTTCGGCCTCCCCGCAGAGAACGCAGCGATACAGAACCACACGCCGCCCCGGGAATGGACGCTGGCTAATATCGCCAACATGAAGGCGCAGATGAAGCGCCTGGGCTTTGCCTACGACTGGTCCCGGGAAGTGACTACGTGCCTGCCTGACTACTACCGCTGGAATCAGTGGTTCTTCTTAAAGATGTACGAGAAGGGTCTCGCCTATCGCAAGCAGAGCAAAGTCAACTGGTGTCCGAAGTGTTGCACGGTGCTCGCCAATGAACAGGTCGTCGATGGCCGCTGCTGGCGTCACGAAGATACTCTGGTCGAGCAGCGCGAGCTCGAGCAGTGGTTTTTGCGCATCACGAAATATGCCGACGAACTGTTGCACGGTCTCGACAAGCTCGAAGGCTGGCCCGAAAAAGTGCGCACCATGCAGCGCAACTGGATCGGCCGCAGCGAAGGCACGCTCGTCGATTTCAAGGTGGACGGCGCTGCCGGCACGGGAGAGTCAAAGGTTTCTGTCTTCACCACGCGCGTAGACACCATCTTCGGCGCCACCTCCGTACAGCTCGCGCCTGAGCATCCCGTCGTCGCCGGTCTCACCGCGACCCATGGCGACTTGCGCGCCAAAGTCGATCAACTCATCGGCGAACAGCGCAAGGCCAAAGAAGTCGGCGACATCGGCGCTATCGAGAAGCACGGAGTCAACACCGGACGCTACGCCATCAACCCGTTCAACGGCGAGAAAGTGCCCATCTGGATCGCCAACTACATTCTCATGGAATACGGCACCGGAGCCATCATGAGCGTGCCCGCCCACGATGAGCGCGACTACGAATTCGCGAAGAAATACCATCTCGAAATTCGTCTGGTCATTCTTCCCATCGCCGATGACCCCGAAGAAACTGTGGCTGAGCCTCGACTTCCGTTTACCACAACCGAGGGGAGGCTGATCAACTCCGGCGCCTTTAGCGGTCTCGAATGCGATGACGCGATCCGGCAGATGTCGGCTTATGCAGAGAAGCACCGTTTCGGCAAGGCTACCGTCACCTATCGTTTGAAAGATTGGGGCATCTCGCGTCAGCGCTACTGGGGCACGCCCATTCCCATGTTGCATTGCGAGAAAGACGGCATCGTCGCCGTGCCGGAAACAGATTTACCGGTGATTCTGCCAGAGAACATCGAGATCACGCTCACCGGCGGATCACCGCTGTCCAGAATTCCGGAATTCGCCAACGCGACTTGCCCTAACTGTGGCGGTCCAGCACGCCGCGAGACCGACACCATGGACACCTTTGTCGATTCCTCCTGGTATTTCTACCGCTACACCGACGCGCACAATGACCGCGCCCCCTTCGATTCGAAGATCGCCGATTACTGGTTTCCCATCGACCAATACATCGGAGGCGTTGAACACGCCATTCTGCATCTGATCTACTCGCGCTTCTGGACCAAGTTCATGCGCGACATGGGTCTCGTCCAGAATGATGAGCCCGTCGCGCGCCTTTTCACACAGGGCATGGTGATCAAAGACGGCGCAAAAATGTCGAAGAGCCTGGGCAACGTCGTCACCCCCGACGTGATGGTTGCACGCTACGGCGCCGATGCCGCGCGTCTTTATAGCCTCTTCGCCGCGCCGCCAGACCGCGACCTCGACTGGCAAGACTCGGGCATTGAAGGCATCCAGCGCTTTCTGGGGCGCGTCTATCGCTTCTTCGAGCTGAATGCGAAGCCGCAGGATCCGGCTTGGCGTGCCCCCTTGCCCACGCCGTTAACCGGGTCAGCCCGCCGCCTTCGGCGTAAGCTGCACCAGACTATCAAGCGCGTGACTGACGACTTCCAGGGACGCTGGCACTTCAACACCTGCATCGCCGCCATCATGGAACTGGTGAATGATGCCAACCGCAGGGCACTGGGAACGCAGTCGACGGAAAACCCCGTGACGGGGGATGAGATTCCATTAACTCTTCTGGCCGACGTCCAGCGGAATCTCGCATTATTGCTCGCGCCCTTCGCCCCGTACCTCGCCCACGAACTCTGGGAAATGCTCGGCGAAAAGGAGAGCCTCCTGAAAGCCGCTTGGCCCAACTACGATCCCGCTCTGGTGAAAGAAGATGAAATTGAAATGCCGGTGCAGATTAACGGCAAGGTGCGCAGCCACCTGGTTGTGCCCGCCGACGTAACCCAGGAAGCAGTTCTGGAGCGCGCTCTTGCCGACGAAAAAATTCGCTCCCTCACTGCCGGCAAGCAGATCGTAAAAAAGATATTCGTACCCGGCAAACTGGTAAATATTGTGGTCAAGTAAGATGCGGACGCAATTGAAGAAGCGCGCCCGCCAGGATGACATAAATTTCAAGCCTTCTGGATTGCCTTATTCTCCTCCCAGAACCAGAGCGTCGCTGGGGTTGTTGAATTCAATCTCATCGAGCGCGCTGGTGTCGCTCTCTGTCTTCGTCGCCACCGAGTCATAGGGGCGCGGGGCGCGGAAGATTCTTGATTTGTCCCGGTACCGTGGCCACAGTTTTGCCGTTTTGCAAGATCTCAATTTTTACGGCATCGGCTGGCCCGCTCCACTCGGCCTTGTAATGCCCTGGTGCGAGCTCTGTAGAACCCACTCGCACCGGATCCGTCAGAGTGAAGTTCCCTGAGTGGTTGTCCTTGGCGAACGAGTTCACCGACAAGACGCTGGCTAAAATCGCGAAGGCCGCGACAAATTGTGCGAATTTCATTTTTTCTCCAGCCTCCTGCGATTGCAAAGATTTAAGACACAGCCCAAACCGCACTCTACGAGGGACGTCTTCGCAGAACGTGAACTGTGGCTTTCTGAATTACGATCTTCTGCAAGAGATGCTCGTCGATGACCGTCGGTTGCAGATATCGCAGAACCGACAGGTCCACATTAATGTAGGACCAGATTCTGAGGCAGGGCAGCAGGCTCGTCTTCGTCGTCTTGCGGTATCCTAGCCACGAGCACGAATACATGTCTCGCCCGTCTCCTACACTCGAAGGCTTCCGTGCTGCTTTTCGCCAGCCTTCACTGGCCCTGGCGGAAATCACCTGGCGGTGGAGCGTCGGCGCGACCGCGTGCATTTTATTAGGCTTTTCTTTCTTTGAGTATCTAAACACCCTTCCAGTGAACGGCCGCGAGTTGCTTTTCCTCCGCTCCCGTCAGCCCATTTTGATTTCAAGGGCGATCGCCCACATCCTACGCGGCAGCTTGACCCGAGTTTCCCTGGCTGCATTGTTGGGAGCCTCAGCCCTGACCGTGCTATGGATTTTCGCCGCATCCGTGGGTCGCGCCATAACCGTTCGTGCGCTGCGGGATCATTTTTCAGAGCGCTTCGTGCCGGACTCTGCACCCGAATCAGCTCCGCCCACAGCTCGAGGGGAAGCGCGTGCACCTCAGCCGAGTGAAGCGGATGGGAATGCGATTGATTCACCCGCGGTCCGATTTGCAGAGAGACGAAAGCGATTTCTCCCCGCATCTCTGCTGGCCGTTAATTTCCTGCGCGCTGCAATCACAATGGCGGCATGGTTCGCGCTCGTGGGCGCGAGCATCCTCGCGGGTTTTGCCTCAACCGACAGGAATCCTCAACCCGGCTTGGCCTTTCTTTTTTTTCTGCCGCTGGCTGCGCTGGTCGGCGGCCTGTGGTTGATCCTGAACTGGTTTCTCTCGCTGGCCGCCCTATTCGCCGTCCGCAATGGCAACGATCATCATCAAGACACTTTGAGCGCCATCTCTGCCGCTGTTACTCTGTGCCGCAACCGCTTCGGACATGTGGTGGCCGTGAGCGCGTGGTACGGGCTCGCGCACATCGCAGCCTTCATGGGTGCAAGCACGGTCAGTTCGTTTTCATGGGGCTTCGTCGGGTTTCTTCCTGGGCGAGCGGTACTCGCTATCCTCACCGTTCTCGCCATCATTTACTTCGCCGCTGTCGATTGGCTGTACACGGCCCGGCTGGCGGGCTACGTATGCATTGCCGAAATGCCAGATGCGCTTTTCGCCCCTGCGCACCCACTACCGCTGGCTCCGCCCTCAGGCGGCCCCCAGTTTCGACCGAGCGCACCACTCGCTGCTAACATCGACCGGGAAGAGCGAATCCTGAGTGACGTTCCCACGTTGGCCGTAGAGACGTAGGATCGCCTAGCTTGCGCGGAAGTCATTGTGCTTACCGGTGCTTATAGTCCGGCATTTCGAAGTGAAACGCGAGAGATCGCTGACCAATCGGCATTGCTCAATCCCAGGGCCATAGCCTCTAAAAACCGGTCGTGGACCAGGCTTGCCATGGGGATGGGTGCTCGAACCTCTTCCGCAGCGGCCAGCACCAGTCGGTTGTCCTTGAATCCCAGGGGCATTTTGAATCCCGCTGGCTCGAACTTGTCGGACACGATCATGCTGCCGTAGTTTCGGTATAAGGGTGCGGTAAAAAGCGATTCGGTCATCACTTCAAGGAACTTCTCGGCATTCAGCCCGGACTTTCGCACCAGCGCAAAAGCTTCTGCCAGGCTTTCAATCACGGTCGTGATCAGGAAATTCCCAGTCAGCTTGCATACGTTGGCGGCGGGCGGCTGTTCATCAATCACAAAGGTTTTTTGTCCCATTCGATCGAACAAACCGCGGCAGCGTTCGATCTGCGGCGATGGTCCCGCGACAACGATGAAGAGTTCGCCAGCTGCGGCGGCATCAGGCCGCCCGAAGACCGGGGCTGCGATGTAGTGCTGCTGCTTCGCCTGATGTTCCGCCCCCAACCGCCGCGAAAGCTGCACACTGATGGTGCTCATGCCAACATGGACGGCGCCGGGCGGAAGCGCACCCATAGCGCCATCGTGACCCAGCAACACGTCTTCGACCGCACCGTCATCCGCCAGCATGGTGATCAACACCTCCGCGGCGGAGGCAGCCTCGGCTGGACTCGATACCACTCGTGCTCCCCGACTCTCGAGGCTCTCGGCACGCTGTCTCGCCCGGTTATAGACGGTGAGTTGATGCCCAGCCTTGATCAGGTTGCGCGCCATTCCCGAGCCCATATTTCCAAGGCCAATGAAACCTACTCTCATATCTTGTTCCTCACTTTCGTTGCGTCAGTTTCGGGCGCACGTTCTAGTCCTTAGGATGACATGAGGTGAACTCGAGTTTCTTTAAACTCAAAACGGATAGGGGCGCGGCGTAGGTTGTACCGTCACCCAGTGATCGGTGGTGAATTCCGCGATGACCCACCCACCGCCGAAGCGGAGTGGCGCTTGACTGCTTTACACTTTCTCCCTGAATCTGAGACACTCATCCGTGGAAACCCTATCCAAGCCCGACCCGTCGTCGCTGAGCCAACCGTCACTCAGCCCACTATCACTCGTTCCATCGATCGTCATCCTCGATTTTGGCGCGCAGTATACGCAGTTGATCGCGCGCCGCATCCGCGAACAAAATGTTTTCTCCGTCGTGTTGCCGTGCACCGCCTCGCTCGAAGAGGTCAAAAGCTACGCCCCGGTCGGCATTGTGCTTTCCGGCGCGCCTTGGTCGGTCTACGACAAAGATGCGCCGCCGGCCGACGCTGGCGTGTTCGAGCTTGGTCTTCCTGTGCTCGGCATCTGCTACGGGCTGCAATTCATGGTGCACACGCTCGGCGGCAAGGTGCGTCCGGCCGACAAGCGTGAGTATGGACACGCCGAAATCGACGTGGTCGCCGACTCCGACCTTTTTCGTGGACTGCCACAGCGCATGCCGGTTTGGATGTCGCACGGTGACGAGGCGCTGGAACTGCCTCCGGGGTTTGAACTGACGGCGCGTACTCCGCACGCTGTGGCCGGAATCCAGAACACGGCAAAGAAATGGTATGCGGTGCAGTTCCATCCTGAGGTGCACCACACGCGGCAGGGAACGGAGATCCTGCGCAACTTCGTCTTCGGCATCTGCGGCGCAAAGCCCACATGGACGCCGCAGCACTTCATCGACGCGACCATCGCGCAGGTTCGGCAACAGGTGGGTGGCGGACGCGCGCTCTGCGCGCTTTCCGGGGGCGTGGATTCTTCGGTTGCAGCCGTGCTGGTGGATCGGGCATTGCGCGACGGGAAGGGCAAATCTCGCCTGACATGCGTTTTCGTAAATAACGGTGTGCTGCGCAAGAACGAGTTTGAAAAAGTGCAGCAGGCTGTGCGAGACAAGCTCGGACTGCACCTCGTTGCCATTGATGCTACCCATCGTTTCCTCGCCAAACTCAAGGGCGTCAGCGATCCCGAAACCAAACGCAAACTTATCGGCAACGAATTCATCGCGGTGTTCGAGGACGAAGCCCATCGAATTAGAAAGGACGGTAACGTCGAATTTCTCGTGCAAGGCACTTTGTATCCGGACGTCATCGAATCCCGCTCGGTGCGCGGACCTTCGCAGGTGATCAAGTCACATCACAACGTCGGCGGCCTGCCGGAGATTATGAAGCTCAAGCTGATTGAGCCGCTGAAAGATCTGTTCAAAGACGAAGTCCGCAAAATTGGTCGCGACTTGGGGATGCCGGAAGAAATTTTGCAGCGGCAGCCCTTTCCCGGCCCCGGCCTGGCGGTGCGCATCCTGGGAGAAGTCACGCCCGAGCGCCTCGCACTGTTACGCGAGTGTGACGACATCGTCGTCAGCGAGATCAAAAATGCCGGCCTCTATACCAAGATCTGGCAGTCATTTGCCGTGCTGCTTCCGGTGATGTCGGTAGGCGTCATGGGCGACATGCGGACTTACGCGTATACCTGTGCCATCCGGGCCGTCAGTTCGGAGGATGGCATGACCGCTGACTGGGTTCCGTTGCCGCACGACGTGTTGAAGACCATCTCCAGCCGCATCGTGAATGAAGTGAAAGGCGTAAACCGCGTGGTCTATGACATTACGTCGAAGCCTCCGGGAACGATCGAGTGGGAGTGAGGAAAGCCAGCTCTCAGCCGTCATTGTCCAAGGGGCGCTCCCGGACCTTTACTCTTCTCGAACCTTGGCGTGGTGAGCGCGCGCAAATTGGTCGGTCCGACAGGATGAGCGTCCGCGGGCGTACCGACAACGTGACCCGCGTCGGTTAGTCTTGAATCCTCCGCCAGAAAGGGCGTATGCCCCGACTCAACACCGCCATTTCCCATGGCACTTCCTTCGCTTCGTCGTGGAAGCAGTTTTACGAACGCGCCATTGAAGAGCTCGACAGTAACCAATTGCCGGGACGCATCGCTGATGCGCGCCACGCGATTTTCGATAGAGCCGAAGAGATCCTCACTAAACCGTCAGGTGGCGAAAATCACCAACTGCACCATGCACTCCGCGCCTTGCGACTGCTTGAGGAAGGGGCGGTGAGAGAAAGATCCGCAGCTTAAACCGCGCTGGCGTCAACTTTGTTTGGGTGGGCTCGGCTTTTCAAGCCTTGGTTTTTCTTCTTCGAACAGTTGATTGAATTGGTTTAGTCGTGCGGTAAATCGATCCCGGCCCTGCTCGACTACAATTCTGGCTGCCAATTCCTCGAAACCTTGCTTGATTCTGTTTCCCTCCTGCATGGACGAGTCGCGGTTGCGTTTGGAAAGCGAGACCTTGCCAGCAACGACTCTACGGCTTGTTTCGTTGCTACTTCCATTCAGGGGTCGCGGTGGACGGTTTCCATGGAGAAGGCGGGCAGGCAGACGGCGATGTACTCGGCTCCGCCTTCGTGCGGAGTGGAGTACTGAATCCACTCGCCGCTGTGGGCGATGACCGCCTGTCCGGCGGCGACATCGAGGGATCCCGATTCGTGCTGGACTCGCAGCGTGCCTTTGAGGACGATCGTGAATTCGTCGAACTCGGGAGCCTGGCCGGGCTCTTGCCATCCTTGCGGACTGCGCATGTGGGCCACGCTCAGCGCGGAGGTTTTTGAATTGACGCGACCGATGTATTCGTCGATGAGCTTAGCCTTATTGCCTGCGGCGGTGATGCGCGTCGGTTGCGGAATGAGTGTCGGCATTCGTAAGTCAGGCTCCGGGCTGTGGCCGTCAGGCTTCAGCACTTAGGCTTCGGCCAGGATTGGATTGGTGAACCGTAACTTTCAACAATAAGTTACACCAAGTACGGCTCGATAGGCTGGGGTTCGGGAGCTCCACGCCGGGATCCCTCACCCCGCTGAACTGCGCCGGGTTTGGGGGATGACGCCTGTGCCCAGGTGTAAAGATCCAACTGCACGGAGATCTAAACTGCACAGAGATCTAAACTGCACGACTGCCGCTTTTTCCTACAATCGCGGAACTTGAAGGTTGCCCCAGAGCCTGAAGCTCGAAGTGGGGGGTTTACTCAACCTTTTCCGCGATCCAGCGCGAGATCGCGGTCACCGTTCGTCGCGGCGCGAAGCGGACCGATTCGGCAACCAGCCAATTGCGCAATCCCGAGATGACGACCGGGCGTCCGGCCATGAGGCCGCGATAGCCGTCCCGCGCGACGGTCCGGGCGTCCATCGCTCCGATTCTCTTGAACAGGCGGGAATTTTCCATCTTGGCGCGCTTCTGGAAGTTGGTGTCGGTGGGCCCGGGACAGAAACAGGTTATCGTCACGCCCGAGCCGCGTAGCTCGTTGGCTAACGCTTCGGAGAAGGAGAGGACATACATGGGTGCGAGAAATAATTTGGTCAGAAGCGTGAGCGCGGTGATGTTCAGTTGAATCTGTCCGAGGATTTCCTGCTCCGGCATCTGAGCAAACTCGCCATAGACACCGTAGCCGGCGTTGTTGACCAGAATATCTACGAGCACGCCGTCGCGCTGAAGTTGATCGAACAGAAGCTGCGGCGCGGACACAGCCGTGAGGTCGAGCGCCACAGCTCTCGCAGAGATGCCGAATTGGGTTTCGAGTTCGGTGGCGAACCGCTCCAACGTATCTCTGTTGCGAGCCACCAGTACAAGGTTGTACCGATCGCCAGCGAAGAGCTTCGCCAGTTCGTATCCGATGCCAGCGGAGGCGCCGGTGATCAGGGCTGTGGATGCGGTCATGGCACACCCAGTAGACGGTCGACGGCGCGGGAATGCAAGAGCAGAAAATTCGAAGAAATGTCACTCGAGATACAGCCGAAAAGTAGTAAACGGATTCATACAACCCACCGTCAGTGGTCGTACATGAGTTACTGGAAGGTGCCTCGGGCAACCTTTGCGGCCGACTACAGCCCGGCATGGATTGGATGGCCGAGGGTTTCGTTCTACAACCATTCTGCGCTGGCCATGGCGAACTCGAGATTTGCCGGCCGGGACCGCGACGAGCACCTGACCGGTCTAGTGACTTGCTGGTCGGTTGTCGATAGCCATAACGGCGGTGAGCTATGCCGGTTGGTTTTAAACGGGTTCTCCTTGTCAAGTATTCCTCGATAATTGCCTCAACATTAGTTCTTGCATCTGCCATCGCCTTGGCCCAGAGCGAGTTAGATAGCGCCCACATTTTCCCCCGGAAAAATGCTCAAATGCTGGCCAGTGCCAACGTCGCCGCCTCGCCCGCATCCGCATACATGCACGCGATTAAGCAGAATGTTGACCTGGTGCTGGTGCCGGTGAGTGTTACCGACGGTAGCCAGCGTCTGGTAACCGGACTGGATCAGAGCAACTTTCAAGTGCTAGAAGGAAAGAAAGTGCAGGAAATCCGCCATTTCTCCAACGAGGATGCTCCGGTTTCGTTGGGCGTCATTGTGGACACCAGCGGCAGCATGAAGGACAAGGTGGCGCGGGTACGCGAGGCGGTGACTCAATTCTGCGAGATGGCTAATGTCGAGGACGAGTTCTTCATGATTACGTTCTCCGACGAACCACATATGGCGAGCGATTTCACGAATACCGCCCAAGATATTGAAAAGGAACTTATTTACCTCAATCCCAGGGGGCGGACGGCTTTGCTGGACGCGATTTATATGGGCGTTGAAAAGATGCGGCAGGCCAGGTACAGCAAGAAAGCTCTGCTGGTGATCTCCGATGGCGGCGACAACCACAGCCGCTACGGCGAGCGCGAAGTGAAATCGGCGGTGAAGGAATCTGATGTGATGATTTATGCCATCGGAACTTTTGATCGCTATGTTCCCACCCAAGAGGAATTGCTGGGGCCCGGATTATTGGCGAACGTCGCGCAAGTCACTGGGGGACGGGCGTTTATGCTGGAGGATCCGAATGAGATGCCGGCCGTAGCCCACCGGATTGGGACCGAACTGAGAACGCAATATGTGCTCGGTTATCGTCCCGAGAAAGCGCCTCACGATGGGAAGTGGCATAAGATCAGCGTCAAACTGAAACTGCCGGCAAAGCT
>WNGK01008197.1_pt1 | contig 10865 bp, 7 predicted proteins | sample 5400601 | NCBI WGS metagenome assembly WNGK01 (sample SAMN13153376, study PRJNA577476) | soil metagenome | isolation source: 60 cm soil or saprolite under Garry oak tree replicate 1 | place: USA:California | collected 2016-06-15
ACCGTGCCCGCCAAGGGGATCAGCCCAAAGAGCGCGCGCAGAAAATAGTTCCAGCGATATACGAAGGTGTTCTGCAACCCGATGTTAAAAACCGAGATGTACTTGGCGAAGGTCATTACTTTGGCGGGTTCACGGCATGACATGCATTAGATTGGATCTTTCCTGCGAGTTCCACCGCCAGATTGATTGCGGCGATCATGCTGTCGGGACGCGCGATTCCTTTTCCCGCAATTTCGAAGGCGGTACCGTGATCAGGACTCGTGCGAGGGAAGGGGAGACCAAGGGTCGCATTCACACCACTGTCGAACGCGTGCATCTTTAGCGGAATCAATCCCTGATCGTGATACATGCAGAGAACAGCATCGAATTCGCCTTCGACCGCTCGATGAAAAACTGTGTCAGGCGAAACGGGCCCGGTTATTTCGGATTTCGGATCTCGCGTTTCCGATTTCAGCGCAGCGATAGCGGGGCTGATGATTTCGATTTCTTCGCGGCCAAGTTTTCCCGATTCGCCGGCATGCGGATTTAATCCGGCGACGGCGATTCGCGGCGAATCATAAGATCGACATCGAAGAAAATCTGCGAGCAAGAGACCGACGCGGACAATCTCCGATTGCTTGAGCGCACGCGAGACTTTCCGCAATGGAATGTGCGCGGTGACGAGCGCGACCGTGATTTTTCCGCCAGTCAGGCACATCGCGAAATTTTTGATGCTGCAGCGGTCGGCGAAAAATTCCGTCTGTCCGGGAAACTTGAAGCCAGCTTTGTACATCCGGGCTTTGTGAATTGGCCCGGTCACAATTGCATCGAGCTCACCGCGTCGCGCCAGTGTGACCGCTTCTTCCAGCGCGGCCGCGGCCGCGCGCGCAGTTTCGACCGTCGGATGGCCTAACGAGCAATCAGGATATTTGCCGATGATGTTGTATTCGGCGGATTTCGGAATCCGATCAGACTTCAGCGCAAAATCGGCAATCTCCGGCCCAATCCCCGCGCAATCGCCCAGTGTGATGCCAATGCGCGGTTGCATGGCGCATCTTCACCAACACAACGCCGCGTAGCAAGCGCTCGCGTATGCGAGCGCTCGTGCCGACAATACCCGCGCGATTCCCGATAGCGTGAAAAACATTGTAGGGCGGGCGCTCCGCCTGCCTAGTCGCGCGGTTTCCAATTCACATCAGACCTGGCAAGCGATGCGCTTGCCCTCAACGGCTCTTCTACTCAGGCGCATTTTAGATGCTGAATGGAAACGCGTGGTTGGAATCAACAACGAGCGCGCGCCTGATTTTTCCCGCAAAGACGGGATTGATTTTGCCGGCGGTTTAGGGAAAACTTGGTTTCCCAAAAGGCATGCAGCCCATCACCGCGTTCTCGAGTCCGCAAACCGTCCCGGCTGCGCCCGGTCCCGCAGCCGCCGGACGAAAGCCTAACTTGTGGATTCTGGACAGTTGGCGCGACCTGATTCTCTACGTCTGCACGCCGCTGGTGATTCTGCCGATCTTTCTCCTGGCACAATCCCGCTGGAGCGCGCAGGACATTTATCTTTTCGTCGCCGCCTTCGGCGCGATGGGTCACCACCTGCCAGGGATGATTCGCGCCTACGGCGATCGCGCGTTGTTCCAGCGCTTCAAGTGGCGCTTTATTCTTGCACCGGCGTTTTTGGTGCTCGTCTGCGTAATGTTTTTCTTTTGGGACCTCAAGGGCATTGTGCTGGTCGCCTTTATCTGGGGCGTCTGGCACGGCATGATGCAAACCTATGGGTTCTGTCGCATTTACGATGCGAAGGTGGGCTCGTTTGCTCAGCTGACGCGCCGCCTCGATTTTGCGTTGTGCGGGATCTGGTTCGCCACCGCGGTTCTTCTCTCACCGCAGCGCATGACCGATACACTGGAAACTTATTATTCCGCCGGTGCGCCTTTCATTCCACCGGCACTTCTCCAAACTGCGCAGCAAGGATTGCTTGCGCTGGCGCTGGCAGTTTCCGGATTGTTCCTTGCAAATTTTGTCCGGTCGTGGATCAGCGGAAATCGACCGAGTCCGGTAAAACTGGTGCTTCTCATCACGAGCATTTCTTTTTGGTGGTACTGCAACAACATCGTGGCAAGTGTTCTTGTCGGTGTTGCGTTGTTCGAAGTATTTCATGATGTCCAGTATCTCTCGCTGGTTTGGATTTATAATCGCAAACGGGTTGAGACAGACAGCTCCATCGGCGGATTTATGCGTTTCGTCTTCCGGCGCAGTGGTTCGCTGGTGGGCCTTTACGTGGGTCTGATCTTCGCCTACGGAGCACTCGGTTATTTTAAGTCGAGTGTCGGCACCGAGTCAGTCAAAACGATACTCACCGGTGTGGTAACCGCTTCGGCGTTGCTCCATTTTTATTACGACGGGTTTATTTGGAAAGTACGCGAGAAATCCACTCGACAATCTCTGGGCATCGGCGGCGGCACGGCAAACGTTTCAACGAATGGTTTTCTCCCGAGTTGGGCCTTGCACGGCGCGAAATGGGCGGGCGTATTTGTCATTCCCCTTGGAGCTCTCTGCCTTGGACAGGTGCGCACTGTTCGGAGTGAGCTTGACCGTCTGGCCATGATTGTCGCCGATGTTCCGACTAGTGCGCGGGCGCATTCCAATCACGCCACGGCTCTGCAGGATGCTGGCCGGCTCGATGAAGCGTCCGAGGAATTTTCCAACGCGCTGCGTCTTAATCCCGGTTCCGCAAAGACGCATGTGAGTCTGGCCTCTCTCCTTCTTGGCAAAGGAAAACTGGACGAGGCGCACACTCATTATCAAGAAGCGTTGCGGATCGACCCTAACGAGGCCGAGTTCCATTCCGGTTATGCTTATCTTCTGGAGCAGCTCGGCCGCGATGAGCAAGCGGCAGCCGAATGCGAAGCTGCTATCCGGCTGGCGCCAAAGTCCGCGCAGGCATGGTATAGTTATGGCGCTTTCCTGGAGAAACATCAGAAACTCGACGAGGCAATTGCCCAGTATCGACAGGCGCTGCGGGTTGATCCCCACTTTGTCGATGCTCATATCGACCTCGCGAGTGCGCTTTTTGAAAAAGGCGATCTGCAGAAAGCAAAAGAGCATTATCAGGAGGCGATCCGGCTCGCCCCAAAGCTCGCCCAGCCTCATAACTATCTTGGAAAAATTTTCATGCGCGAAGGCAACGTTTCCAGCGCAGTCGTGCAATTCGAAGAAGCATTGCGTCTTCACCCCGACTTTCCGGAAGCCGAGGAGAACCTGCGAATGGCCAGGGCGAGCATTCCGGAATTTCTTACCCAATCGCCCAGGTAGAATTTTTGTCCGGCGGCGCCCTTAGCGTCACGGGTGACGACTACCGTGGCGGGCGTGATAAGAAATCATCGAACCGGCCATCGTGAATCTGTGACAGGAGCTGACGAAAAGGCTCCCGGCTGATGATGCATCCACGCGCGAGCTCGACATCACTGTCAGGACGCGGCAGCGAGCCAAAGATCTTGTGATATGCTGTGCGGTCACAGCGACGCAAGCCAACCAGAATGTAGAGCTCACCTTCCAGCGTCGCGTGGGTAAGCGCAGTTTGTAGCTGTTGGGAAGCATCGGCCCGCTCTAGAACGGCTCGTAATTTTCGCTCACCATCGGACATTAACCCGTCAACTCCAATGCCTCCCAGCGCGAAACATTTTGCCGCACCAAGATCACGCGCAGTTGTGCTCTCGGAAGTGGCTGCCACAGAAATACCAAACTGCGCCAGCGCAATTCCGGCAGTGAGCGTAACGGTAATAGTTTTCATATGGCAAGTAGTCTGACGCGACTTTGACGAACAGTCGCATCTAGGGCGAACACTCTCTTGCCCTAAGACTCGATTATGATCACGAGCAGGCCAACGCTCAACGTCCAACGCCCAATACTGAATTAGAACGTCCGGATGTAAGCCTTCTGGCGTAGGCCGGCGATCCAGCGTTCCTGAATTTGCTGTGCTTCGTCTTGAATCAGTTTCTTCTCAATGTCGGGACGAGCTTCGGCGAGTGAGCGCGTGGTACCGCCGCGTTTGTCTTCAACTTTCAAGATGTAAAAATTCCCAGCGTAATCGATGATGTTGCTAATTCTGCCGACCGGCATGTTGAAGGCGAACTTTTCCAACGGCGCGGCCAGAGTGTTGCGTTCGATCCAGCCCCAGTCTCCGCCATTATCGCGCGTGCTGTCCTCGGAATAAATCTGCGCTGTTTGAGCGAATTCGGCGCCGCCGGCCAGTTTGCCAAGCACTTCTTCGGCCAGCGCCTTTTGCGCTTGGGCGTTCCCAGTGTCCTTTTGACCGGCAATCATGATCATCCGCAACTTGATCTGCTCCTTGGTGGTAAACTCGGCGCGATGCTTCTTATAGTACTCGTCTATTTTCGGTGGTGAAATAACCGTATTCGTCTTGACGTTATGGCTGCGCATCGCCTGGACGATTATTCGCTCCATCTCCTTTTCCTTGAATTCGCCCAGCGAATAATTCTGCGCCTCGAGCGTCTTGATAAACGTATTGCGATCCCCGCCAAACGACTCCCGGATGATTTCGTGAACCCGCTGATCCACGACGTGATCCGGGATTTGATAGCTTTCCTTTTTGAACGCCTGGATGACCAATCGTCGATCGATCAAATCTTTTAAAGCGAGTTGCCGCACTTCCTTCAGCTTGTTTTCCAAGTCTTTGCCGGTGAATTGCGACCGCAACAGTTTTTCCCGTGGGGCGGACAACATCCGCACTTGCGAGAATGTGATAACGTCGCCATTCACAACCGCAGCGATGCCATCAACGACCTGGGGCTCCTGGGCAAATGCGGCGCAACAAATGGGCAACAGAGCGAACCCACAGGCTGCCAGCAAAAACACGGCAGATGGACGCATGAGGTCTTTCATAGTTTCTTTATCAGTTCCAGAATTTCCTTGAGATGCTGCTCGATTTTGGGTGCAACTAAACGAGGGAATTTGCCCGCGACAAGTATAAAATCCCCGCGCCGCGTTAACATCAATTTGCGATCCCGCACTTCGACACGGCTCACCCCGGATTCTGCCGCGGCGAGTTTGATTTGGACGAGGCCAAACAAATTGTCAACTGCCGGCGGGAATGGTCCAAAGCGGTCACGCCAATCGCGCCGCAGACGATTCAATTGGTCAGTCGTCATGATTTCCGCAATATCGCGATAGGTACGGATGCGCAAGGTAGCGTCGCTGATGTAAGTGATCGGGATAAAGGCTGGGATGCGCTCTTTCGCAGACGCCTCGGCGGACTGGAGACTGCCGCTCCTTGTTGGCGTGGCCGGCACGAACTCCGCTTCATTTGTGGCGACGAAATCGAGCCGTAAATCCACCTCGAGCCGAAGCCGCGGTTTTTCGCCTTGAAGTTGCGCCACCGCCTGCTTGAGCAATTGGCAGTATAAATCGAAACCGACCGCTATGATGTGACCGCTTTGAGCTGTGCCCAGGATGCTGCCCGCGCCACGAATCTCCAGATCGCGCATAGCGATGCGAAAACCAGCGCCCAGCGAGCTGTACTGTTTGATCGCGCTGATCCGCTTGCGCGCGGCGCCGACCGTCATCATTTCGCGCGGAAGAAGCAGGTAGGCATAGGCTTTGTGCTCGGCTCGGCCGACGCGTCCACGCAATTGATACAAGTCGGCGAGGCCAAACTGATCCGCGCGGTCGATCATGATGGTGTTTGCATTCGGAATATCGAGACCGCTTTCGATGATGGTCGTGCAAACGAGCACGTCGGTTTTCCCGGCGATGAATCGTGCCATGACCGCTTCCAATTCGTCTGCTCCCATCTGGCCATGCCCGATTTCAACCCTGGCTTGTGGGCAAAGCTCGACAATCCGGTCCCGCACCCTCTCGATTGTCATTACGCGATTGTGCAGGAAGAATACCTGCCCCTGCCGCTCCAGTTCGCGATTAATCGCAGCGCGAATGATCCGCTCATCGTAAGCCGACACTATCGTTTCTACCGGCAAGCGGTTAAGCGGCGGGGTCTCAATGGTGGACATGTCTTTTACCCCGACAAGCGAAAGGTAAAGAGTGCGCGGAATCGGAGTGGCGGAGAGCGTCAGGACATCGACCAGCTTGAAGAGCTCTTTGAATTTCTCCTTGTGCAGAACTCCAAAACGCTGCTCCTCATCGATCACCACCAGGCCGAGGTCTTTGAATACCACATCGCCGGAGATGAGCCGGTGGGTGCCAATGATGATATCGATGCCGCCTTCGCGCAGCAGTTGCAATACTTTCTTCTGTTCGGATTGAGAACGAAACCGGCTGAGCATTTCGATGCGCACCGGGTAATCGAGCATCCGCTGCCGAAACACTTCGAAATGCTGTTGCGCAAGGACGGTGGTCGGAGCGAGCACCGCTACCTGCTTGCCTTCCATGACCGACTTGAATGCGGCGCGCACCGCGACTTCGGTTTTGCCAAAACCGACGTCGCCACAGATCAAGCGATCCATCGGCTGCGGATGTTCCATATCGATCTTCGTATCGATGATTGCCTTCATTTGGTCCGGCGTTTCGCGAAACGGGAACGAATGTTCGAATTCTGCCTGCCATTTTGTATCCGGGGCAAATGCGTGTCCGGAATGCGTTTGCCGTTCTGCCTGGATCGCGAGCATTTTTCCGGCGTAATCAAAAATGGCAGCCGCGGCTTTTGTTTTGGCGCGAGCCCATTTGCCGTCCCCAAGCGAACTGAGCGCCGGCGATTTTTTTCCTGCGCCTACATAGCGGGAAACAAGGTACGCTTGCTCGAGCGGGACATAAACCTTCGCTTCATCTGCAAACTCGAGCGCGAGAACTTCCTGAGCTCCATCTGTAGCAGCAGTCGTTTCGCCTGCATGTTTCGATGAATCAGGCAACACGCCTGCCTCCACAGTATCCGGAGGTTTCGGGAGGCGAACGAGCCCCAGGAATCTTCCCACTCCGTGTTCGAGGTGCACGACCAGATCGCCGTCGCTAAGTTCACTAAAATCGATCTGTGCGCGATGACGTTCCGCACGACGCAGACGCCGACGCGGATGGCCGGCAAATCGTCCAAATAGTTCCGCGGCCGAAAGGACGACGAGATTCGCTGCAGGAAAGCAAAATCCGCGCGCCAGAGTTCCTTCGACGAAATCGACGCCATCAAGAGCGCCCGCCATGATCTCGCGAAACCGCTCAATTTCCCCCTCGGTCTGAAAATAAATGACGATTTTCGCCTTGTTCGCGCGCCATTCGTTCAAGCGCTCGACAAACTGCGCCCGTTTGGCCTCAGCGAGCACGAGATCGCCGACCCCAAACTCTCCGACCTCGCAATCCTGGAAGGCGCCACTAAAATCTTCCGGACCGGTTTCAATCCAGCCTTCGCTGATTTGGATGTGAGCACTCGAATTGTTGTCCGGCTCGATATCGATCTGAAGATGATCGGGTGCGAGATAATCGCGGACGGTGCCGCTTTCGTCTTCCATCAAGGAAGGCCGATCTTCAGGTCGCCCCAGCGGACTAGAGACCGGCGCTCCCTGGGCTCCCAGCAAAATATCGACCGCAGCCAAATCGCGTACTGAACTTTGCATATCGATGTCGAACTCGCGCAGCGATTCAATTTCATCGCCGAAAAATTCCAGCCGGAACGGCAATGGCGCCTGCCACGAATAAAGATCGACAATGCCGCCGCGGACGGCGAACTGTCCCCGAGTGGTGACTTGGGCGACACGCTCGTAACCGCTCTCCACGAGTTGTTCAACAAGGCGTTCCATCTTGGCGTTTGCTCCGCGGCGAAGCTGGATGACGGCGGATTGGAGCGTGCCGCGCCTCGGGGCAGGCTGATCGAGACTTGCTCGCGTTGCGACAATGATGCGCGGACTGGCCCCGCGCTCGATTTGCATTAGTAACGCGAGTCGTTCAGCTGTAATTTCCGGGTCGGGCAAAACATTTTCGACGGCTGCAAGCTCGGCTTCCGGCAGGAAGAGCGCATCTGGCTGCCAGTTCAGCAAACTTTCGTAAATCAATTCCTGAGAATGAACGTTGGGACAGAGGATCCAAATCGCGGAGTCGGCGGCCTGCCGATCATCAACTCTGAGCCGATGCCACCTGTGGGCAATGGTGGCGGCCAGAAATGCCTGCGCCGACTGGATAACGTGCGAAAATTGTACAGGCCGTTGAGTTCTTTCTATTGATCGCAGTTTGCGTGCGATTGGTTCGCTCGCTGCGACACTTTCCAAGAGCTCTGCGCGGATCGATTTTTCCACCGCAAAACCTAAGCCAAATTATCGCAGAGTTGTAGCCGCGTCTCTGTGAGACGCGCGGCGCGTGCACAGCAAGCAGCTCAGGCCGCGCTTTGCAGCGATGCTGCTACAGTTTTCTACCGATGGCTGCGGCGACGGCGCGGAGACGCGGAACCAGCTCGGCGAAAATTTCGGGCGTGAGCGCTTGATTGCCGTCGCTCTTGGCCAACTCCGGAGAATCGTGCACTTCGAGCATGAGCGCGTCCGCGCCGGCTGCGACTGCGGCGAGGGACATCTGCGGGACAAATTCGCGCAGACCGATGGCGTGCGTCGGATCGACAATGACCGGCAAATGCGTTTTAGACTTTAAGATTGGAACAGCGCTTAGATCGAGCGTGTAGCGCGCGGCGGTCTCGAACGTGCGAATGCCGCGCTCGCAAAGAACCACATTCGAGTTTCCCTCGCTCAGGATGTATTCCGCGCTCATGATCAAATCATTAATTGTGGCGCTGAATCCGCGCTTGAGCAGCACAGGAAGTTTGCTGCGGCCGACTTCCTTCAAAAGCGAGAAGTTGTGCATGTTGCGGGTGCCAACTTGAAGGCAATCTGCATACTTTTCGATCATGGAGAGATCGCGCGGGTCCATGACTTCGGTGACCACGGGCAGGCCCGTTTTCGCGCGCGCTTCCGCGAGAAAGCGAAGTCCGTCTTCACGTAAGCCTTGAAAGCTATATGGCGAAGTGCGCGGTTTAAACGCGCCGCCGCGCAAAATTCTTGCACCAGATTGTTTCACGACTGTTGCGATCGATACAATCTGCTCTTCGCTTTCCACCGAACATGGACCGCAAATGAGAACGACGTCCTCGTGTTCGCCCACTCGCACATCGCCAATTGCCACCGAGGAGGTGCCGCGAGAATCACGCCCGGCAAGTTTATACGGCTTCAACACCGGGACGATCGCTTCCACGCCGGCCATTGCCGCCAGCGGCTTTTCGCGAAGGAGTGCCTCGGGCCCGATTACGCCGATGATCACGCGCGATGCGCCGCGGCTGATCTGTGCCTCAAGCCCAAACTCGCGTACGCGCGTGACGATCCGATGGATCTGCTCGTCGGTGGCGTTTGGTTGCGTGATGACGATCATATTCCTGACGACGGAATAATGAGAATGCCGCCACCGGGAATTTTCTGCAAGCCCAGATACTGCCTTCCCAAGAGTCCCTAATTTGTGATCGTGACTGGCGTTCCGACTGAGACCGATTTAAAGAAGTTTTCAGCCATGAATTCGGGCATGCGAATACACCCGTGCGACGCGGGGTACCCGGGCAAATAACCTGCGTGCATACCTGTCCCTGACACGATTCGCATGAAGTACGGCATTGGCGTGCCCCTGAAATGAGCGCCCGGCGGCTTCGGGTCTTTATTAATATCGACATTGGGCACCACGACGTTATCCGCCGAATCGACATAGTCCCCGAATAAGCTCGAGACATGGTCCTTGTCTTTTTGAATAATCGAGAAACGACCAAGCGGAGTGTTTAGTCCTTCGCGGCCCGTTGACAGTTGTGAAACACCCACGAGCACACCGCTCTTGTAAAAATAAGCGCGCTGTTCTCCCAGGCTAATCTTCACAGACGGGCTTCCGCCAACGCTGTCTCCATCCCAATAAGAGACAGTATCGCGTGGGGCACCAGCCGTAGCGCCACCGTAAGCGCCGCCGCCCAAATACTGCGTCCTGGCAGAAAACCGCGGGTCTTCGCCGCAACCGGTGACGAGCAAAAGGAGACCAACAGAGAAAGCTGCCTGCAAGGTACCAAACAGTGAACGAGACATAAGGTTTTCGATGGCGTTCTTAATGCGCAAGCCACGCAAAAAGTCAAGCGAGGGCGCGGGAAAGAAAACACCAAACGCTAACGACCGTCATTGGGACCGGGCGCACCATTGATCAACCCAGTCGTTCACAGTCTTGTGCCACAGTCGCGAGTTTTGCGGCTTGAGCACCCAGTGGCCTTCGTCCGGGAAATACAACATCTTGGACGGCACCTTCAGTATTTGCAGGGTAGTGAAAAGATCGAAATCTTGTGAAACATCGATCCGGTAATCGTTCTGGCCGTGCACGACCAGCGTCGGTGTTTTGAAATTCGCGGCGTACTCGTGTGGCGACCATTTCCGGTAAAGCGCGCGGTTTTTCCACGGTGGACCTTTGAACTCCCATTCGGGAAACCACAGCTCCTCCGTGGTGCCATACGCTGACTCGGCGTTAAACATGCCATCGTGCGACACGATGCATTTGAAACGGTTCGTGTGGCCTAACAACCAATTCGCCATGTAACCGCCGTAGCTCGCGCCCAGCGCCGCCTCGCGATTCTTGTCGATGAGGGGATACGTCTTCTCCACGTAATCGAGCCCTTTCATCAGATCGACATACGGCTTGCCGCCCCAATCGCCGCTGATCGAATCGGTAAACTTCTGCCCGTAACCGGTCGAGCCGTGGAAATTGATCATCACCACCACGTAATTTCCGGCAGCCGCGAACAACTCCGCGTTCCAGCGGTACGTCCACTCGTTTCCCCAAGCGCCCTGCGGCCCGCCGTGAATCAAAAACTTCAGCGGATACTTTTTGTTCGGATCGAATCCCGGCGGCTTGATTATAAATCCCTG
>WNGK01012327.1_pt1 | contig 10862 bp, 10 predicted proteins | sample 5400601 | NCBI WGS metagenome assembly WNGK01 (sample SAMN13153376, study PRJNA577476) | soil metagenome | isolation source: 60 cm soil or saprolite under Garry oak tree replicate 1 | place: USA:California | collected 2016-06-15
AGCGAGTTCGCCGCGCTGAAATTATCGAAGCGTTAAAGCGGGGCAGAGGTGTCAATGCCGGCAAAAACCGCAGAGAATTTTCGCCTGACGGTTCTCAATCCCGGTGGACGCGATCCCCAACAGCAATTTCATCGTGTGCCCGCTCCGGGCGAAGGGGGGCATGCTCCGACCAATTTTCACGCTTTCGCTGCGTGCACATTGGGCGCGTTTCATTGCAATGCGCGGTCCGCGATCGCAGAAGACACCCCGGTGTTTCTTCTCTTGCGTAGCGATTTTCGCGCTTCCGAGCGCGCATTCGCTGATCTAAAAAAGCAAGGTCGCGCCGTCACAGTCTCGTTGAAGGAAACTGGGTCTCACCAAATTGCACAGCAGTTGCGCGACCCGCGAAAACTAGCGCGTTTCATGAAAATCGTCAGCGAAGCCGATGGATGCATCGCCACGTCGCCTGAGGCCGCGGAAATCTACCAGCGCGTCCGCACTACGCGCAATCCTTCGACTGTAGCGTTTGTCCCAACTCCCTATCCGATTGAGGACCAACGCTGGAACTTTTCTGTGCCCATACCGGAACAATCTGGAATTTTCGTCGGAACACGCGAATGGGACGTGCCGTCGCGGAATCATTTGGCAGCGCTCATAGTCGCTCGACAGCTCTGCGAGGCGACAGACGAACCAGTCACTGTCACTAACTTGGATGGTTACAGAGGACGCCGATTATTGAGCGAACTTAAATTTCCCGAAGGAAAACTCCGGCTAATTGAGAAATGGAAGTCTTACCTGGATCACTTGCGCGCTATCGCGCAGCACAAAATCGTATTACAACTCGACCGCAGTCACGTCCCGGGCCAGGTCGCGGGCGATGCGCTTCTCTGCCGGATTCCATGCCTCGGAGGAGACGGCGCTATCGAAAGAATCACGTTTCCGAAAACTTGCGGCGAAGCTCGGAGCATTAATGAGATAGCTTCGATGGCGCTCGATTTGTTAAAAGATCCCGCTCTGCGCGAGGCGGTTGTCTCTGAATCGCAAGCGCGCGCCTTAGAGCAGCTTTCGTTTCAGGCGGTTCGTGCGCAATTGGCAAAATTCTTTACGGAAATCCAGACAACAAAGATGTCGTAGGCGGTGAACACCCTCTTCCTCAAAAGCTGGCGAATCGCGACGGCGCGATCGCCAGCACGCGGGGATGCACTATTCCGCAACTGCTAAAAAACGATTTCGAAGAGTTTAATGCCCTGCCATTTGCCGGGGTGATTGGGATCGAATGATGTGTTCTCCACCCAATTCCCGTAGCGAGGAGGCGCCCACGGATTAAGCATCTGAAGCGGGTTACGACCGGGGCCAAATGCTTTTGGAAGTACGCCCTCAACCTTCGGCGAAACAGGCGGCGGAGTCTCCATCGCACGCACCGGTTTTTGTCGACCGATCGGAGCTCTGAATTCCTGCGCCGAAACGGTCGTAACCAGCGCGGCCAGGATTGCGATGATGAATATTTTCATGTTTTTTCCTTTCATTGGAGGCGTGCAAATCCTTGCCCGTCACCACACCTGCCGACATTATTACATTCGATGGACTCTCTTGAAAAGGCCGCACGTGTCCTGGACATAGAAATTTTTGAGCTCCAGCGGCTCCGTGCGCGACTGGACGAAAATTTCTCGCGCGCGGTCGAATTGATCAAGGAAGCGGTAGACGCGCGGGGAAAAGTTGTGGTTGTGGGCGTGGGCAAATCCGGACACATCGGCGCAAAGATCGCCGCCACGCTCACCAGCACCGGTTCGCCGGCCGTGGTGCTGGATTCCTCAAACGCGCTGCATGGCGATCTGGGCATGATCGCCGACGGCGATGTGGTGCTCGCTTTGAGTGCGAGCGGCGAGACGGAAGAATTGCTCCGAATTCTGCCGGCCGTCGCGCGGTTCCAAGTCAGGATCATCGCGATGTGCGGCGCTCCAAAGTCGACGCTGGCCCAAAACGCGCATCTTTGTCTCGACGTGAACGTCGAGCAGGAAGCCTGTCCGTTGAACATGGCGCCCACCTCAAGCACAACGGTGATGCTGGCGCTGGGCGACGCACTGGCCATGGTACTTTTGGAAGCGCGCGGCTTTAACAAGGAAGATTTCGCTAAATTTCATCCCGGCGGAATGATCGGTCGCAGCATGCTAATGCGCGTTCATCAAGTCATGCGGCCGCGCGAAGGGATGGCAATTGTCTCGACCGATACGCCCGTCCGCGACGTGCTCCGGGCCATGACGGGCGTCCGAGCGGGTGCTGCGGTTGTGACCGGCGGCGATAACCAACTGCTCGGTATCTTCACACACGGCGATTTCGTGCGCCATTTTCAATCTGATTCCAGAATTGGCGAACGACTTGTGGCAGACTTTCGCATCGACGATCTGGTTGTAATCGATGACAATAACGTCCCGGTGGGCATCGTCGATTCGCAGGATCTCACGCGGTTGAAATTGCTGTAGGGCAACCGCGTCGGTTGCCGACGCGACGGCAGGATGCGCCTACCCTACAATTGCAAAATCGCCAGATGCGTGTAAGCTCCGCGTCCCTGCGTTGAATGCTTCGACGCTTTAACGTTTTAACGAATCACGTCTCAAGTCATGCCTGCAGCCAACGACCTACGCAGAGGAATGGCCATTAAATACAATGGTAATCCGGCCATGGTGCTCGAAGTGCATCATCGCACGCCGGGGAATTTGCGCGCGTTCGTACAGGCCATAATTCGTTACATCAACACGGGCAAGAGCGCGGATGTCCGTTTTGGCTCCACCGATAAGGTCGAGCTGGTCGATATCGAGCGAAAACAGCTCGAGTTCTCCTACAAAGACCGCAACGGGTACCATTTCATGGATCCGGAAACGTACGACACCATCACGTTGTCGGAAAATCTCATCGGCGACGTCAAAGATTACCTCGTAGAGAATCTTTCTGTGCAGGTCCTTTATGCAGAAGGCAAGGCCGTGGAGGTGGAACTGCCCGCATCTGTAAGTCTGAAGGTGGTTGAATCACCAGAAGGGCTTCGTGGCGACACCGCCAGTAACGTTACCAAACCGGCAAAGCTTGAGACCGGCAAGACGATCAACGTTCCCCTGTTCATCAAGGAAGGCGAAACCATCAAGATCGACACGCGCACCGGTGCCTACATGGGCCGCGCGTAATGCCAGAGTAGTGCGAGCGTCTCGCTTGCAAGTCGGTCTATTCGCAAGCCGGAGGCTCGCGCTACTCTACGTGAGTATCCGTCATTCCGCCTTGCTTTTGTCTGCGTAAATCTGCGTAAATCTGCGGCAACTTTGGCTGCAACGAAGCGCAGATCGAAAAACCGTCGCGATACGCGCAATTCCAAGCGCGGCCGCAAGATTGTCCGGAGCGTTGCGCGTGCGACACTGAGAAACCCGGTTGCGGTATCCGAGCCCCTCACAGTGCCCACGAAGTGGGTGAAATTTGTTTTCGCGATTTTTCTGCTGCCAGTCTGCGGTGTTCTGACCCAGACATTTTTTACTGCCTTTGCGCGCGCGACTGTGACGCAGCGATTGTGGACGGGCGAGGAATTCTGGTTCTTCTCGTTAGGCGCGGTGCTCTGGTTGATCGCCTTCTTCGGTCTGCCGCGCCCAGTCTTAATTTACGTGTTCGGGCACGAGCTTACTCACGCGCTGTGGGTCTGGTTGATGGGCGGCCATGTCAGCAGATTTCGCGTCGGCACCGACGGCGGACATGTAGTGACGACCAAGGCCAACTTCTGGATCGCGCTGGCACCTTATTTTTTCCCAATCTATAGCATTGTGGCGATCGGGACTTACGGCGCGCTCAGTCTCTTTTTCAACATGCAGCCGTATGGCCGCCTGCTTTACGCCGTCATCGGCGCAACGTGGGCATTTCATTTCACGTTCAGCTGCTGGATGATTCCGAAAAATCAGACCGATCTCACAGATCAAGGGACATTCTTTTCCCTCGTGATTATCTATCTCATGAATTTGCTGCTGCTCAGCGTGATGCTGATTCTCGCCTCGCCACAAATTACGTTCCAAAATTTTGGCGCGGACTTGCTGACGAACCTGGGTAACTTCTCCAACTGGCTACTGAATCTCTTCCAAAGATTCATGCGATAAATTTGCAGCCGTTGCCAGTCGGAGAAGCTTCGCGGGATTGCAGGCCGGCGCCACGCTCGCACAGCGAAGCGGCTACAGGTTGGTGATAACGGCGAAAGGAAGCACCGAAAATGCTCTGGCCAGTACCAGGTGCCTGTCGCGCAGATGGAGAAGTCGACAGGTGAAAAGATCATGCGCTTTCTCGAGGCAGAGCGTTTCTGGTAATTCGATTGCTGTATCTTTCCACAATTCGCCGACCGGTGGAAAACCGATGCGCGAGGAGAGTCGTGGCCCAATAACGACGATCCATTTGTCCGCGAGTTGCCGAGTGAAGCTAACGCAACATTCCGCGAATGTGCCGGTGGCGTGAGCCGACGAATATTCGCCGCTCTGAAACAGGTCCGGATGCTTCCGACGAAATCGCAGAGCCCGTTGTATCAGAAACATTTTGATTCTGCCACCCGGCCACGTTTTCATCAGTTCATCGGGCGTCACGCTGGACAGCCTTTCCAGCATTTGCTGACGCATTTTGTAATCGACTGGACGCCGGTTATCGGGATCGACCAGGCTGTACTCCCAAATCTCAGTTCCCTGGTAAATGTCGGGTACGCCCGGCGATGTCAGCTTGAGCAATGTTTGTGTAAGCGAATTGATCGCCCCGAGCCGAGCAATCTCTTTCGCCGCAGGAAGAAAAAGCGGCAAGAACTTGTTTCGCGGGGACGGTTCCAAAATTCTCGCCGCGAAATCGTGCATCGCGGCGTCCCATTGTTCGTTAGGCTGGATCCAGCTTGTGTTGATCTTCGCTTCCTTCAGAGCCTTCGCCATGTAAGCTTGTATTCGTTCGATGTACTCAGGCGCAGGCATAGGCTCCGCCTCGCCATTCGCTTGAATCGGCCAGGTGCCGAGAAGGGTTTGGTAAAGCAAATATTCTTCATTCGCATTCGGCGCTTCCAAATCGTTCACCATCCGTTTCCAGCGGCGGTTCGCGGTTCCCCAGCGTTGCAACGAACGCCGCCACAGCTCCGGGATTTCCGAGATCGCGGCCATTCGCGCACGGACGTCTTCGCTGCGTTTTGTGTCGTGCGTTGAAGTGGCGAGCAAGGTCGCTGGCCAGTCGCGCTGCCGAGCAAGGTTCCGCTCTTGAAACGCCTCGACGCCCTGTCCAAACTGTTGCGGCTCCCCCCCAACTTCATTTAGCGCCGCCAGCCGGTTGTAAATGTAAAAGACAGTATCCTCGAGTCCCTTTGCCATAACGGGTCCGGTGGTCTGTTGAAATTTTAAGACGAATTGCGCATGCGCCGCGCGACCGGCGGCATCGATATCTTGAGGCGAACGCAACAACAGCACGTCACGCAAAAAATTGAAAATCGACTCCTCCATTGCCGGGTTGCGGCGTTTGGCTGCGGCGATGGCGCGTTCGACAATTTGTCGGTCCTCTTCGTTTACCGGCTGGCCAGGCTCGACATAGGTTCGGTAAACGGGGAAGCACGCAATCGTCTCGCGCACGGTGCGCGAGAGCGCTTCGAGCGTGAAATCGCGATACCAGCGATTTCGTTCGGACAATCGATCGAGCATGTTGCCCAGAACATCCACGTCATTGGCCAGGGCAAACTTCATCACCAGAAGTTTTTTTGCATAGAGCAAATGCCCGAAAGGAACGGAATGGCCGATGAAACGATGAAACGTTTTTGTGACCGCAGCTTCAGGCGAAGAATCGACCAGCAACTGCACGACGTCATTGGCGAAATCGTAGCCGGTGGCTCCATGCACTGGCCAGTCTTTGCGCAATTTTTCCGAGCCGGTGAGAATTTTTTCCGCGATCATATAGATCGCCCGACCGTCGCGAGGCAACCCGATCCCGAGCGCTTTCGCGCAACGCTGCTGAAGTTTTGAAAAATATTCGCGCGGTAGATACAAGCCGTCGGGATGATCGATCCGGATGCCGCTAACTGCGCCTATGCTCACCAATTCTAAAACCAGGCGGTGAACGGCGTCGAAGACCTTTGGCAATTCAACGCGGATCGCGGCCAATTCATTTACATCAAAAAAACGCCGGTAGTTGATTTCCTCCGCTGCGACGCGCCAAAACGCCAGTCGATACGACTGGGCGTTCAGCAGTTTGTCCAACTTGTCGAAGCTGCACGGATCGCCCGGATTGCCGTTGATTTGGGCCAGTGCTTTTTCGATTGCCTGTTGCACTTGCGGCGCCTCGGCAGAACGGCGGTCCAACCGCCGCTTAATGATTTCCTTCTCCCGAGTGCGCTCTGCGATCCGTTTCGGATCGGTCTCAGTGCGTTTCGGCAAATATTCGAGCGCAGTTAGAATGCTTTGTAGTTCGGCATAAAAATCTTCGTCCTTCTGTTCGGCGAGATTCTGCAACGCAATCTCCAGAATATGGCGATAAGTGCCGGGTGCGATGGGCAGTCTCCGCCCGCTACAGAGCAAGTAAAATGTTCCTTCCTCGAAGTGGACCTGCAATTCGCCACGCTCCAGCACGCGCCCATATTGGTCGCCGAGAATTGGTAGCAGAACTTTGTTGCGCAGGTCGGTTTTGAGCGGCTCCCAGTCGATGTCGAAGTACGGCGTATATCTCGAGCTGGGTCCGTTTTCCAGAACGTCCATCCACCAGGCGTTGCGCTCGTCGGCTATGCCGACATGGTTCGGAACGAAGTCGAGTACCTGGCCCATCTCGTGGGCGTGCAGTTCCGCGATCCAGGCATCATAATCCGCGCGCGAACCGATCGAGGGGTTTAGCTTGTTATGATCGGTGATATCGTAGCCGTGCAGGCTTTCCCGGCTCACCTGAAAGTACGGCGACGAATAAACATCGCTCACTCCCAGATCAACCAGATACGGCACGATCTCACGCGCCTGCGTAAACGTGAACCAGCGATTAAATTGCAATCGGTACGTGCAGGTCGGAATCCGCGGGTGATTGCTCGCCACAGCGCAATGTCCCGTCATTCCGAGCGAAGTCGAGGCTGCAACGCAGCGGACCAAGTCCGCGAGGCCAGGCTTTCAACCCTGTGGCGAAACCAAAGATAACTCCGCCGGATCCCTCGACTGCGCTTCGCTCCGCGCGGATGACAGACTCTGATTAGCGCGTTACATGCGTTCCGGCACCTTGATCCCGAGAAGGTCCAGCCCGCGCTGCAAAACTCGTCCGGTAAGATCGCACAAGGCCAGACGCGAACCACGCGCCGGTTCCTCCGATTTCAAAACGGGGCAAGCTTCGTAGAATGCGTGGAAGCTGTTGGCCAACTCGAACAGATAATTTGCCAAAATGTTTGGACGAAACCCATTCAACACTTGTGGAACGATTTCTCCGAACTGACACAAACGTTTCGCCAGATCCAGTTCGGCGGGATCTTTCAGCGTCAGGGCTGTAGTTGTTGTAGCCGGGGTCGGTGACCCCGGCCCGGCATCGGCGATGCCGGCTACAGTATGTTCACCCGCTTTACGAAAGATCGAGCGGATCCGGACGTACGCATTCTGCAAATACGGGGCGGTGTTCCCGTGCAGCGAAAGCATCCTGTCCCACGAAAAAATGTAATCCGTCGTCCGGTATTGTGAGAGATCGGCATATTTCACCGCGCCGATGCCGATCTTCTCCGCGATGTCGCTCTTTTCCTCGTCGCTCAGGTCCGGATTTTTTTCGTCGATGATTTTCCGGGCTCGCTTGCACGCTTCCTCGAGCAGTTCGCGCAGAGGAACGTTCTCGCCCGAGCGCGTTTTCATCAGTTTGCGGTCGTCGCCAAGAACGCTGCCAAATATGATGTGACGCAGGTTGGCGGCGTAACCTTCGCGTCGAGCGATGGTGAAAATTTGTCTGAAATGCAAGCTCTGCGGCGCGCCCACCACGTACCAAATCGCATCGGCTTTCAATTCGTTGATGCGATAATCGACGGTGGCGAGATCGGTCGTGGCATAATTGAAGCCGCCATCCCGCTTACGAATGATCAGGGGCTTATCCGCGAGTTCTGGATCGTCGCGGAAGAAAACTACTACCGCTCCTTCGCTGATCTCGGCTACGCCAGCCTTGAGCAACCGGTCTACCACGCCGGGTAGCCGATCGTGATAGAAACTTTCACCGCATTGCATGTCGTAATGCACATCGAGCAGCTTATAAATGCGCTCGAAGTCCTGCATCGAGAACGCCACGCATTCGTTCCAAATATCCACGTTTATCTTGTTGCCGGCCTGCAATTTCACGAGTTCCTGGCGGCAGGCTTCGCGAACGTGCGGATCGCTACTGGCCCGTTCGTTTGTTTCCTTGTAAATGCGCACAATTTCTGCGAGCGGATTGCGCTGGAGCGCTTGTCGATCCAGCAAGTTCTTCCAGCCGTAAATGACCATCCCGAACTGTGTGCCCCAGTCGCCGATGTGATTATCGCGGATAACTTCGTGTCCAAGAAACTCAGCCACGCGGGCCAGGGCGTCACCGAGCAGCGTGCTGCGGATATGCCCGACATGCATAGGTTTGGCCACATTCGGCGAGCCGAAATCAATTACGATGCGTTGTGGCGAATCTGTTTCGGCGACACCGAGCCGTTCATCTCGCAACACGTCAAGCGTCTGTTTTCCGATCGCAGCAGGGCGTAATGTGAAGTTGATAAAGCCGGCGCCGGCGACCACAGCCTGTTCGCAAAGTTGGGCAACATCGAGATGCGCAACGATTTTTTCCGCGAGCCCGCGCGGCTTTTCGCCGCGTTCCTTTCCAAGCACGAGCGCGACGTTTGTCTGGTAATCACCAAATCGCGGGTCCGTCGCCTGTGTCAACTCCCCGGCTTCGGGCAACCCGGCTTTCGCCAAACCTTCAGAGAGCCGCTTTGCCAGAATTGATTGGAAGGTATCCATCAGTACTGCCGGAATTGTAGCGGCGCTCTGTGATCGCCGCATGGACAATTGCTCGATCGCTGCTACAGCTACGAGCGCTCGCGAAAGATCGCCAAAATTTCGTCCGCGGACTTCGCGCTGGCAAGACTCTCGCGCACAGAGCGGTCGTTCAAGAATTTCGCAATCGATGCCAGTGTGCGCAGGTGCGTTTGGAATTGATTTTTTGGAACGATGAACAGAACAACGAACTTCACTGGCGCATTATCCAGCGCGTCGAACTCGATCCCTCTTGTGGATCTTCCGAAAGCCGCCACGACTTCGTCGAGCCGATCGGATGAACAATGTGGTATGGCGATCCCGAAACCGATGCCCGTGCTCATCGTTTCCTCGCGTTGTCTTAACGCGGCAAGAATCGAATCGCGATCCGCGGGCTTAATCTTACCGAGACTAACGAGCAGGTCGATCAGCTCAACAATAGCCGACCAACGCTCCGTGGCCTTCATCTCAGGAATGATTTGCTCGGCAGAAAGTAGATTGGCGAGAGACATGCGGATGCTTCTCCGTGCGGGAGGCCAAGCTTAACGGCGCGGCATGGCTTGACAAGCGCGTTTTGGTGACCGGCTTAGTCCGCGATCACCGCGCCAGCCAGGCGATGACGGATGCCATGATGCATTGAAAACCTTAGCGGTATTTTTACAGCCTTAACTGTTCCGGGTTTGAAGCGCCATCTCTGGAAGGCGGCAATCCCTGCTTGATCGAGGATCGCATACCGGTGCTTTGTAGCACGATCACCGCTGACACGAAACCGTCCGGTCGTACGTTGCACCGGAAAAGGGCGGTGCCTTCCCAACCACGTCTACGCGCGCCGATAGGGTAGTCGGGCTGAGGCGCGTACACCACGCTGCTTCGCACGTCCGTACTAGCCAGGGTTGGAATATTCCAAACCACGAATAGATACAGTAACGTCAAAGCCCCAAGAGCTCGATTCATTCGCGGACAAGCTCTAACCCCGCCGCTCGATATCAACTGCCTCATTTCTCGCGCACTTTGTAATTCAAACGCCGCGAAAGCAGCCAGCGCACACCGAACATATCGATGGTGGCGCGGACGGCACGGTTGCCCAAGCCGTATTTGGTTTGCCCAAAACGCCGCGGACGATGATTTACCGGAAGTTCAACCAGCCGGTACCCTGCTCCTTTCACGAGCGCTGGAATAAAGCGATGCATTCCCTTGAACGGAACCAGTGCCCCGACGCATTCGCGCCGCATCGCTTTGAGTGTGCAGCCGGTGTCCCGCACGCCGTCTTTGGTGTAACGGCTCCGAACGGCGTTCGCAATCCGGCTCGTGAGCCGTTTCACACGCGTGTCTCTGCGTTGCGCGCGATAACCGCAAACCAGATCCCCGCCGCGCGCAATTTCATCAAGCAATCTTGGAATATCGGCAGGATCATTTTGCAAATCGCCATCGATCAGAACCAGAGTCGCCCCGTGTGCGGCCTTTAGTCCGGCGTAGATCGCGGCGCTTTGGCCGGCATTTTTTTGAAAACGGATCACCCGGACATTCGGCGCGACGTCGATTCGCTCCACCGTGTGATCCGCCGACCCGTCATCGACAAAGATGATTTCGTGATCAACGACCTTGAGCGCTGCTCTGAGCTCCGCTTGCAGCACCGGAACATTCTCCTCCTCGTTGTACACGGGGACGATGACAGAAACTGAGGTTTCGTGCATATTCGCAACAGTCGTCGCCAGCGTACCACGCAGAACCTTAGCCTGCTAGTTCTGTCCGCGCTTGGCGTAACGTAGACATCTTTGCCTGAAGCGTCGAGCAGGCTTCCCAGCCTGCTGTTCCCCGGGCGGGCAAGATGCCCGCTCGACGCCACAGCCAAGATAGCCGTGTTACAACGGCAGCGTGCGATAACTTCGACAGAGAAACACCTGCCAG
>WNGK01013795.1_pt1 | contig 10862 bp, 8 predicted proteins | sample 5400601 | NCBI WGS metagenome assembly WNGK01 (sample SAMN13153376, study PRJNA577476) | soil metagenome | isolation source: 60 cm soil or saprolite under Garry oak tree replicate 1 | place: USA:California | collected 2016-06-15
CGGATTGGTAAGGGTCAGCAGCAACGTGGAGGCATATGCTCCAAAGAAGTTGTTGGCTTCGCCTCTGGCGGCTTGCCCGGCAGGCCTGGTAAGAACCGTCTTGATGCCCAGGTAAACGAGGAACAGACCACCGATCACGTGAATCAATCCCTGTTGGCTGACGAGGAAGGTCGCAATCACTGTGAGCCCAAATCCGGCAATGCCACCATACACAGCATCAGCCGTTGCCGCTCCTAAGCCCGTTACCAAACCGTAGAGGGAACCATTATGTATGGTGCGATGAATGCACAGCAAGCAAATTGGGCCAACAACGGCTGCAATAGAAAAGCCTATCAAGAGGCCTCGCACAAAGAAACTTGCCTCCATCTCTTTCTCCTTAGTATTATTTGACACAATAAAAAAAGTCGCCAAACCTCTTATCGAGAAGGTTTGGCGACAGGTGATATCTGCTTCTTTTTGCTAGGGAGTGGAAGACACGCGAAGCGAACCAAACCTCCAATCGGTCTGGTTGCGCTGCTGATTCTCAATCAATACTTGCAGGAACTCATGGTATCGAGTCACTGGTATACTCCCTGTTATCCATTTAGCTCAGTTTTATCAAACGAGATGAGCTAATAATAGCACATTTTATGTCTGAGGACAATCAAGCGTAAACTCGTCAGTAGCCTTCAACGTCCGCCAGGTGTACCTTGCCCCAGAAGAGACGGTAGGTGATGATGAAGTAGATAATGGCAAGGACGATGCCGATACTCCACCACACCAATCCCACTGTCTGGCCATACAGGGATCCTGAGGCATTTTGAATCGTCAGGCTGTTGGCGCGATTGACAGCCGGAAGGACATTGGGATACAGGCTGATGGCCGCACTGGCGAGCATGCCCACAATGAAAATACACGAAGAAAAAAAGGCCGCCAGGTCTTGTTGCCTGAAGTTATAGTAGCCCATCCCGATCAGTCCAACGAGAGCGAGCACGGGAAAGGTGATTTCCCAGGGCCGGCTACCAAAGCTCGCGCTTATCGCCGGCTGAACAGAGAACGTCGCAATCGTTCCGAGCGCCGCAAGCACAATGGTGACAAGCCAGGCCAGCCTGGCAATGCGCCGGGAGCGGGCATTGAGCTCGCCTTCTGTCTTCATGGCGATGTAGTTGGCGCCATGAGCCGTCAGGACCGCGAGCGCCAACAGCCCGATCAGAATCGTGTACCAGTCCAGGATGCCCGGGTTCGAGCTGTATGGGTTAAAATCCGTCCACAGGGCCTCGAAGAAGGTCCCATTCCTATCCAGGGGCACACCACGAACGACATTGCCAAGTGCGGCCCCATAGAAGATGGCGAGGAGAGCGCTTCCCAAAAAGAACACTCCATCCCAGAAGGAGACCCACACCGGATTCTGGATGTGCGAGCGGAGTTCGATGGAGATCCCACGCAGCATCAAGAGCCAGAGAACGATGATCAATGGCAGGTAGAACCCGCTAAAACTGGAGGCATAGAGCACAGGGAAGGCGAAGAACATAGTACCTCCGGCTGCAATGAGCCAGACTTCGTTTCCATCCCACACCGGGCCAATGGCCTGTAAAATCAGGCGACGCTCTTCATCCGTTTTCGCCGCCCACGGGTGGATGGCGCCCGCCCCCAGGTCAAAACCGTCGAGCACCACGTACATGGTCAGCATGAAACCAATCAGAATAAACCATAACGTCTGCATTTCAGTCCCTCCTCTTAATCTGTGATTCCCTGTGCCTTTTGCGCCATCGTTTCCTCTTGCGGAGTCTTTTCCTCACTCATGGGGCCACGTATCGCTTCAAAGACCACCAGGATGACGTAGAGCAATCCCAGGAGCACATACATGCCTGCAAATCCGATCAGCGTAAAGAGCACGTTCCCGGCCGAGATGGTCGTTGACCCCTGAGCTGTATGCAGCAGTCCGAAGACGATCCAGGGCTGGCGACCGAGTTCGGCTGTGAACCAGCCAGCCGTGTTGGCTATGAAAGGGAAAGGAGTCGCCAGCAGCAAAATCCACAGCATCCAACGCCAGCGGAAGAGTCGCTGCCGCCAGAGCAAGAGTAGTATAGCCAGACCCATGATAGCGATGAAAAAGGTCCCCAATCCCACCATGATGTGATAGCTATAATAAAGGAGTTCAATAGCATCGGGCCGCTGATTAGGCGGAAAGGCATCGAGTCCCTTTACCTGGGCAGTCCACTGTCGATAGGTCAGGAAACTGAGCACATTGGGGACGATGATGGGATTGTCGAGTCGCCCGGTCGTTGAATCGGGCTGGCCGAGAATGACAATGCCAGCGCCTCGTTCCGTTTGGAAGAGGCCCTCCATCGCCGCGAGCTTGACAGGCTGGTTCGCTGTGACCTGTAACCCTTCCAGGTCTCCACTGGGGAAGAGTTGGATGCCGCTGGCGATGAAACCCGCGATCACTCCCAGCGTGACAAACATCCGCCCGTAGTCGATGTGCTGTTTGGCCAGCAGGTAGTAGGCCCCGAGGCCGGCCATAGCGAAAGAGCCGGTGACTACAGCTCCGCTCATTGTGTGCATGTATTGTGCCAAAATCCAGGGATTGAAGAGCACCGCCCAGTAGTTGGAGATGTGGAGCCGACCATTGGCGGCCATTGTGTAGCCAACGGGGTGTTGCATCCAGGCATTCGAGGCGATGATGAAAGCGCCAGAAGCCCATGTCCCGAGCCACACCATGAAGGCCGAGAACCAGTGCATCTTTTGCCCGAAGACATGTTCACCAAAGAGAAAGATGCCCAGGAAGGCCGATTCGAGAAAGAAGGCGAAGGCGCCTTCCATCGCCAACGTCTGCGCAATGATATCGCCAGCATAGACGGAGAAACGGGACCAGTTCGTTCCGAACTGAAACTCCATGGGGATACCGGTCACGACACCCATGACAAAGGTGATGGCGAAGATTCTGGCCCAGAAATGCCCCGCTGTGTTATAGCGCTCGTCCTTGCGCAGCAAGGACAGCGTTTTGAGAATCACAATCAGCAGAGCCAACCCCATGGTGAGCTGAGGAAAGAGATAGTGAAAGGAAATTGTGAAGGCAAACTGTAAGCGTGAAAGGATCGTTGACGCATCCATACTATTTCTCCTGTTTCTCTAGAGCCAGCATTCCATTCTGCACGTCAAACATCCGCCGGTAGAGGCTATCCGCTGCCAGGAGCTGGCTATGAGTGCCCCTTTCGCAGACCCGACCGGAATCGAGCACCAGGATCTCATCCATCCGCTCCATCGCGATGAGGCGATGAGTAATCATTAGCGTCGTTCGCCCCCGCATCAGCACATCGAGAGCATCCAGCAGCGCACACTCTGTGAGCGAGTCCAGATTGGCGGTGGCCTCATCCAGGATGAGCAGCGGGGCATTCTTGAGCAGTGCACGAGCAATGGCCAGGCGCTGGCGTTCTCCACCCGAGAGCCGCAGTCCCTGTTCGCCCACCCACGTCTCAAGCCCGTCGGGAAGTTGATTGATAAACTCAGCAAGCTGGACTTGCTCCAGAACCTGCTCCATTTCACTGTCGCTGGCCTCAGGCCGAGCTAGCAGCAGGTTATCCCGTATAGTGCCATTGAAGAGATGTGTATCCTGGGCGACAGTACCGATGACGCTGCGTAAACCGCTGAGGGCATACTTGCGAATATCCTGACCATCCAGCCGAATTGCGCCACGCGTGGGATCCCAGAAGCGGAGGGCCAGCCTGACCAGGGTGCTCTTGCCTGACCCGCTGGGGCCGACTACCGCGACGCAGCTGCCAGGATGAACGGCAAAGGCGATTCTCTCCAGTACTTCGCCTTCATCGGGGTGATAGGCAAAATAGACATCGTCAAACTCCAGTATGCGCCCGCCTGGTACAGGCAGAGGAGCGGCAGATTCGAGCACCTGGGGAGTTACATCGATCACCCCGAACAGTCTCTCAGCCGCGGCTAGCGAATGCCCGAGGAATTGAATGGCCTGCGCCAGGGGCTGAACGACTTCAAAACTGGCCAGAATCACCAGGGCCAGAAAGGCCAAATAGACGCCGTTGATGACCTTCGTGGCGACGAGCGGGATGGCCAGGATAAGTATGGTCCAAAGTGCCAGATTCATCAAGAAATCGTTCATTGTTTGTTGCAATCCGGCGATGAGCGCCATCCTCCCCTGTACCTGTCCAAGTGCGCGATCGAGGTCAGCAATCTTCTGCTGCTGGTCCCCAGCACGCCCGCATGCCAGGAGATCTTGCACTCCCTGGATGCCATCCACAATTTGTGCGTTCAGCTCGGCCCGCAGTGCGAGCTGCCGCCTCCCCAATCCGCGAGTAAGCACTCCAACCAGGAGCGGAACCCCAAGTCCAGTAGCTACCAGAAATGCCAGGGCAATCCAGGCCAGCACAGGACTGAAGATGGAGAACAAGCCGAACGTAAGCATAGTGATCACGACTGCAACGATGAAAGGTGAAATCACCCGCAGGTAGATGTGCTGCAGTTCTTCGATGTCTGCAACAAGGCGCGCGAGCACATCACCGCTGCGATATGCAAGCAGTCTGGCAGGTGCCAGTGGTTCAAGGCGGCTGTAGACAAAGGTACGTAGCTGAGCCAGTAAGCGGAAGGTCACATTGTGTGCGACCAGGCGCTCCCCGTAGCGCGAGACGGCCCGCAAAACGCCCATAAAGCGCACAATGTAGATCGGCAGTGTGAGCAAGACCAGAAAAGGCACGATCGCCGCAGCCGCAATCAAATAGGCGGCCATGCCCAGCAAGGCTATATTACTCGCTATAGTAGCGCAACCCAGGAAGATGGCCAGTGCTACCTGCCAGCGGAAAGGGCTCAAAAATTTGAGCAGCCGTAGGAAGAGTGTCATACGCTATCTACACCTCTTTCTCCTTGCAGGCTGCCTGACTGTAAGTAGATACGCGGTACCGGCAATCCTGTCTGGGGGGCAGATAAAGCGGCCTGGATTGGTGCCGGGCAAGCGCTTACAAGGCCAGCATATGGACCGCCAGGTCGCAACAACTCTGCGTGGCTGCCAACCTCGACGAGCTGACCGTTCTCCAGGACTATAATCTGCTCTGCATTGGCAATGGTGTTACGCCTGTGAGCAATCACCAGCACCGTTCGATCATGCATCAGGCGCTCCAGGGCGTGTCGAATGAGCATCTCGCTTTCGGGATCAAGGCTTGAGGTGGGCTCATCGAGGACCAGCAGCGGGGCATCTTTCAGGAAAGCGCGGGAGATGGCAATTCGCTGGGCCTGTCCGGCACTCAGGCGCGTACCTCGCTCCCCGATCTCGGTAGCATAGCCCTGGGGCAGCCGGTTGATAAACTCTGTCGCTCCAGCGAATTCAGCGGCCCGCACAACTTCGTCATCGCCCGCACCAGGACGGGCCAGACGTATATTGGCAGATACGCTCCCATAGAAAAGGTATGGTCGCTGTGGAACCAGGGCCACATACTCCCGCCACGCCTCAACCGGCAAGTCGGTGAACGAAATACCGTTAACAGTAATCCTGCCGCTCTGAGTATCCATAAAGCGCAGCAACAAGTTCACAAGCGTGCTCTTGCCCGCACCGCTGCGCCCCACCAGTGCAGTACAGGTACCAGCTGGCAGCGACAGGTCGATCCCTGTGAGAGCCGGGCTGTGGCTGCCGGGATAGGTATAGGTCACACCGGTAAACATAATTGTGAGCTGACCAGTGGGTTTTTTAGAATACGTTGCCACGGAACGTACCGGTACAGAGGTCTCCAAAATCTCGATCATCCGCTTTGCCGCAGCTTTGCCCTCCATCCCTGCATGGCGATGGACTCCGAGTTCCCGCAGGGGACGGTAGAACTCTGGTGCCAGGAGAAGCACGAGGAAAGCCTGTTCAAAGGAAATTCCACCATCCAGCAGGCGCACCCCCAGAGTGACGGCGACCAGGCCAATGGCAATTGCTGTCAGGAATTCAAGAACCGCGCCCGATAGAAACGCGACGCGCAGTACCTTCATGGTTTTATCCCGGAACCTCTCGCTTACCCTGGCAATCCGTTCGCGTTCGGCGCCGCTACGACCAAAGAGCTGAAGCGTCGGCAACCCCTGCACTACATCCAGAAAGTGCGCGCTCATGCGCGAGAGAGCAATCCATTGGCGCTGGATATGGTCCTCGGCATAGCTGCCCACCAGGACCATCAAGAGCGGAATAATCGGACCGGTCACCAGGAGCAGGAGCGCGCTGCTCCAGTCGAGTGACAGGATATAGGCAACAATCAAGAACGGAACCAGGGCACTGAGGGCTACCTGGGGCAGATAGCGGCTCACATAGGCATCAAGACGCTCTATACCCTCACTCATGGTCGCCGCCAGCTCGCCGGTGCGTTCGCCCTTGCTGTAGGCAGGACCTAACTGTAGCAAGTGAGCAAACAGGCGCTCACGAAGTTCAGATTTGATGCGGATCGCCCCCCGTTGAGCGGTAACTTCACGGGCCCAAACGAAACCGCCACGTACGACGATCACGCCTAGCAGGAGAAAGAGGAAGTGGCTGACCTGGGCAAGACTCTCATGAGCTAAGAACACCCGGTCAACGATCCTGCTTAGAAACGCCATCTGAGCAATCATCGCCACTGCCCCCAGCACACCAAAAGTGATGGTGAGGGTCAGAGCACTCCGAGCATTCTTGATCTGCCGAAAGAGTTCTTTATTCATGTGGGCCGCTCTCGATGATTGCGCTTTGCAGGACATTTAAAATATGTTGGTTGCACTACAATGCTGCTGGCATATTATAGGAGGACGGCCCCGTCACACAATCTCATGTGTTTTGCGCTATCCCCTTTCTGCTTCCAGTCACATTCGCGCCTCTCTGGCATATACTAAACGCTATTACGATGACCATGCCAGAAAAGGTTACTAATAGGTATATTTCTTTGCGAAGATCTGAAAGATTACGGAGAAGCAGGTTTGGTTTTGGTATGTCGAAATCCCCCTTTTCAGCTATGCTACAATAGTACCATGTGTGCGCCGCTTCGGTGCGCATACGATAGCCCCACAGGGGCAGGAGGTCGAGAGCGAAAGAAAACCTCCTAGGACAATCAACCTACCTGGCGAGGAAACTCAAAGGGGAAAGTAGCATGTTGATAAAGCGGCTAAGCACGAAGGGATGTAGTGTGATGCGCCGCAAGTCCTGTGTACACGGATAAGCCTGAATTGGTTGAACCCTAACTTCCAGTGGTGTAAACTAATCTCCCGTCGCAGCATCCCTGAAGCGACGACACCGTACTAACACGTCATACATGGGCGTGAAAAATAACCAGTTGTGTCGTGGCTGGAAAAAACGTTCTCTACGGTGAACATTCGGAAACGACCGAAGAAAGGAAGCGAACGGGGGTCCTAAATACACTAACGTCGTATGCGTGCAAATGCGGGATCGCCTACGGGTGGCGACACCTATGGCGACGGAACCCCCATAGTAGGGAGTGTTGCAAGGCACGAACGAAGGGGCAGTCTCCGAAGGGAGACGAGAGCTTGTCAGTTGATAGAGGCAAGCAGGGTAGGTATCATTGAGAACCAGATAGAAAGGCATGCGAGATGCGAGACGCCGACACTATCCTAGGACTCATCCGTGAACGAGGCAAAAGAGGTTTGCCTTTAGAGAAAGTCTACAGACTGTTGTTCAACAGAAATCTCTACCTCATGTCCTACGGGAAGATTTATCGCAACGCAGGGGCAATGACCCACGGCGTCACCGATGAAACTCCTGATGGTATGTCGCTGGAAAAGATTGATGCCATCATAGAAGCCTTGCGCTATGAGCGGTATCAGTGGCTACCAGCGCGGCGGGTGCATATCCCGAAGAAAAACGGGAAGAAACGCCCACTAGGTATGCCAGTGTGGTCAGATAAGCTAGTGCAAGAAGTAATACGCCTTATTCTTGAGGCGTATTATGAACCGCAGTTTAGCAGCCACTCGCATGGGTTTCGCCCTGAGCGTGGATGTCACACGGCACTCAGAGAAATCTACCACAAATGGACAGGCGTCACATGGTTCATTGAGGGAGACATTTCACAATGTTTCGATAAACTCAGCCATGAATTACTTCTCCAAATTCTAAGTGAGAGTATTCACGACGGAAAATTTATCAACCTCATGCGTGAACTTTTTGATGCAGGGTACATGGAAGATTGGACGTTTAACCAAACACTGAGCGGAGTTCCGCAAGGTGGCATAGTGAGTCCTATAACCCTGAGTATGCAAGACTCATCGCTAGCTCTCTTCAACACAGACAGAAGGGGGAAACGGAGAAGGCAGAAATGTTGAGAAATCAAGCTCAGGCTATGCCTTCAATGGATGTGAACGACCCTGAGTATCGACGCCTCAAATATGTCCGGTACGCGGATGACTTCTTACTGGGTTTCAATGGCCCTAGAGCAGAAGCGGAAGAAATCAAGCAGCAACTTCGGAAATTCCTGCAAGAGGAACTCAAGTTGGAACTCTCCGAAGAGAAAACGCTCATCACTCATGCGAGAAGCGAAGCGGCAAGATTTCTAGGATACGAGGTAACTACACTACAAGAGGACAGAAAACGGTCTATGACCAAAAACGGAACAGATCGTAGAAGCGCCAATGGTAGGATAGGGCTTCGAGTCCCAAGAGACATAATAGAGGAAAAGCGAAAGAGCTACATGCGGGGCGGAAAGGCTACCCACAGAGCCGAACTGATACAGGAAAGTGATTATACCACTATCTTGACATATCAGCTCGAATTCAGGGGTATAGCCAATTACTATCGCCTAGCCTACAACATGGTTGCGCTTCACAAGCTAAAATGGGTCATGCAAGTCTCACTAATCAAAACGCTGGCATCAAAGTGTAAAATGACAGCGGCCCAAGTAGTGAGAAAGTATGAGGCTGAAATAGTGGTAAAAGACAAAAAGTACAAAGGGCTTCGAGTCAGTATACCACGACAAGATAAAAAGCCATTAGTAGCTACATGGGGCGGTGTACCGTTAGTATGGGACATCAAGGCAACCTTAGAGGAACAACCGTCGAAACTCTATGCAGGTCGGTCGGAACTCGAAAGAAGGCTCCTAGCGGAAATTTGTGAACTCTGCGGAGCAACAGATAAGCTAGAAGTACATCATATACGAGCCATGAAAGACCTGCATAAACATGCAGGAAGGTCAAAACCATCCTGGATGGTGAGGATGATAGCCCTCAAGCGGAAAACGATGATCCTCTGTCGAACGTGTCATGAGGACGTGACATTCGGACGGCCCATGAGACGACAAATGATCGAGCTTGCGGAAGTCAAAGCCCGTCAAAAGGGCCAAGCTAAGATACTGGAGAGCCGTGTGCGCTGAAAGGTGCAAGCACGGTTCGGAGGGGGGAGGTCGAAAAAGGACTGTCTTATGAAACTACCAGAAGAAAACTCCTGGCACGTCCTAAGAAACAACGGTACCTCGTCGGCCCCCTACCCTACATAACTCAGAAGGAGCATGAACCCAAGAGGTAATATCATGGAATACATCCAATATCATAGCCAACCGGAGTTACGGAATCCTGTGCTTGTCGCCGCTCTTGCCGGGTGGAATGATGCCGCAGATGCCGCAACAACAGCTATTAAATTTCTCATTGATCGTTGGAAACCCACCAAAATTGCAGAGATTGATATCGAGGATTTTTTTGTCTTTACAGAGACCCGCCCCACAATAAGGTACGTGGATGGTATTCAACGTACCATTATCTGGCCAAGCAGCCAATTTTTAGCCTATCAAGCACCCGATCTGAGCCATGACATCATCCTCTATCTCGGTGCTGAGCCGCAACTGAAATGGAAGACGTTTAGTAAGACCTTCCTTGAAGTGAGCAAACATTTCAAGGTTTCAGAGCTAGTGTTGCTGGGTGCATTACTTGCTGATATCCCACACTCAATAGCAGTACCTATCACCGGCACCTCTTCAAATACAGATTTGAAGGAACGCCTCCACGAAATAGATATACACAGCTCGCGCTATGAGGGACCTACAGGAATGATCGGTGTGCTACAAGACGCGTTCCGGCGCGCAGCTATTCCTGCGGCAAGTCTCTGGGCAGCGGCACCACATTACCTGGCAGCCACGCCGAATATCAAGGTCACTTCTGCCCTCCTTACTTACCTCAACACCTTTATGTCCTTTGGCTTGGAATTGAGCGATATTCAAGCAGATGCCATTCGTTTTGAAGAACAGATAACTTCCCTGGTCGCGCGAGATCCAGAGGCCAGCGCCTATGTTCGCAGGTTGGAAGAGCAAATCACCGGCGCAATATCTTCTGAAGACGACGAAGATGACGAAGATGAGGCGGTTTCTAACTCTGATAGGACCACAAGCACAGGCCCTCTCCCAAGTGCCGAGTCCTTGATTCGCGGCGTTGAAGAATTGCTACGCAAGCAACGCGAGAACGGTCAACAACTCTCTGATGATAGCGAGGAAAATGAATAAACAAAGAACTCATTAGTGCAGAACAGTGCTTACAAAGCTGCTTAGAAGCATTACGATTATGGCAAAGCCAGCAAGAAAGACTACCAGACTACTACGAGCGAGACTTGATGTTGTACTAACTGTTGGGCCAAGACCCTCATAAAACTCGTCTTCGCCATAATCATCAGCCGTGGTTTCAGCGGTTGCTGTTTGAAAGCTTCGTGCACGAACTCGGCGCCTCTTGCCTACAGCCCCTCCTTTATACAGGTAGAGGCTTAGACAAACGCCAAAGGCAATAAGTATACTTATCAGCGCCAGCATAAACAGAAATGCTTGCATGTCATCACATCCTTTATCTCCGGGCTACTTACTCAGCCCCGACAAGTAGAACACCTCTCATTCTCCTAAAGAAGACGTATTCCATTTGTAAATCTAAAAAATCAGGCTCCATAC